>FTJL01000547.1_pt1 | contig 16494 bp, 18 predicted proteins | sample 1658551 | NCBI WGS metagenome assembly FTJL01 (sample SAMEA3914835, study PRJEB12502) | metagenome | biome: forest; material: soil | place: Canada | collected 2011-07-03 | depth 0.3 m
GCGAGCGCCAGGGCGTCCTCGCGGGTGGTGCGGTGGTTGACGATGGCGGCGCGGATCGCGAGCCGGCCACCGAGGATGGTGGTGGACGGGGCGAACAGGCCTGCTTCCTGCAGGCGGACGACGATCTCGGTATTAAGAGCGTCGATGGTTAACGGATTACCGCTGCTGTAGCGGAAACAGACGATGTTCATGGACACCGGCGCCAGGCGTTCCAGGCGGGGATGGGCGTCGACCAGGCCGCCCAGGCGCCGCCCGCCGAGGATGCCCAGGCCAGATTTGTCTCGCAGGTGCTCAGAAGCACGGAAACCGTCTGGACGGCGGCCTTCATGGAGCGCGGCATGGCCTATGAAGACCCCAAGCTGCGCCTGTTTCGCGACAGCTATCCGACCGCGTGCGGGCAGGGGGCGGCGGCGGCCGGTCCTTTCTACTGCCCCAACGACCGCATCATTTACCTCGACCTGGGCTTTTTCGATGTGCTGACCCAGCAATTGGGCGCGCCGGGACAATTCGCGCACGCCTATGTGATTGCCCACGAGGTCGGCCATCATGTGCAGGATCTGTTGGGCATCCTCGATAAGGTTGATGCCCAACGGCGGCGCGGCAGCGAGGCGCTGTCGAATGCCCTCAGCGTGCGTCTCGAACTGCAGGCCGATTGCTTCGCCGGAGTGTGGGCTACGCGTTCGCAGAAAGAGCAAGGCTGGCGCCTGGAGTCCGGCGACATCGAATCCGCGTTGAACGCCGCGTCCAGGATCGGCGACGACGCGCTGCAACGCCGTGCTGGCGGGACCGTGGTTCGGGAATCGTTCACTCACGGCACCAGCGCACAGCGAGTGTCGTGGTTCAAGCGCGGTGTGGATTCCGGGCAAATCGACGGTTGCGATACTTTCGCTGTGCAGCAGCTCTAGGATCGATGCATTGTTTTTCCGTCCGGCCTGCCGGCACCGTGGGATCTGTACGAGGGGATAGAGTTCATGAACGGACTAGACGAAGTTGATACCGGCGCGCGCCGTGAGTGCGAGAGCCCGACCCGTCGCCGATTTCTATCGGGTGGCGCCTTATCGATCGGCGTTGTCGTCGCGAGCCTGATCCATAGGCGGGCGCTTGCGGCCCCGATGGCCGCCGCGTCGCCCGACGTGTCCATTGAAAAGTTTTCGGATGCGGGCCAGAGCGAAGGCATCATCCGCGTTCCCCGGGTCGTCAAGACCGACGAGGAATGGCGCAAGCTGCTGGCCGCGCAGACCTACATCGTCACGCGGCAGGCCGGCACGGAGCGCGCCTTCACGGGCTCGACCTGGAATCTGCACGCCGACGGAATCTATCACTGTGTGTGCTGCGAAACCCCGGGGTTCGATTCACGGACCAAGTTCGAGTCCGGCACCGGCTGGCCGAGCTTCTGGCAGCCCATCTCCAAACACAATGTCCTCGAATCGACGGACAACAGTTACGGTATGTCGCGGGTTGCCGTGTCCTGCCCGCGCTGCGCCGCTCATCTGGGACACGTGTTCGAAGACGGGCCCAAGCCGACCGGGCTGCGCTACTGTATGAATTCAGCGGCGCTGCATTTCGTCGCCCGGCGGTGAGACGGCGGGCCAGGTTCTTGCATGCAACTTCAGGGAACAGTGCAACGGTTTGCCTGGTGCAGGAGCTAAGCGAGAGTGGCAGCCGCCGCCAAACCCATCGTCCAGAACGCGGATATTCGCTATCTCGGCAAGCTGCTCGGGGACGTCATCAGGGCGTACGGGGGCGATCGGCTCTTCGAGAGCATTGAGCACATCCGCGCGACCTCCGTCGACAGGCACCGCGGCATCGCGGATGCCGCGACGCGAGATCGCGGCCTGGATGCATTGACCCTCGACGACACTCTCGCGTTCGTTCGCGGGTTCATGTTGTTTTCCATGCTGGCGAATCTGGCGGAAGATCGTCAGGGCGGGCTGAACGAATCCGGCGAAGACGTCGCGACCGCCTTGCAGCGTCTGTCTGCCAAAGGCCTGAGCGTCGATCGTGCGGCGGCGCTGCTCGACTCCGCGCTCATCGTTCCCGTGCTGACCGCTCACCCCACCGAAGTCATGCGCAAGAGCATGATCGATCATCGCAATCGGATCGCGGAATTGATGCGCCAACGGGACCTGGGGCGCACGGAATCGCCCAACGGGGACTCGATCGAGCAGGCCCTGCTGAGGCAAATAGCCCTGTTGTGGCAAACGCGCCCCTTGCGGCGCGAACGTCTCTATGTCGCGGACGAGGTCGAGATCGCACTGACTTATCTGCGGGATGTGTTTCTGCCGGTGCTGCCGATGTTGTACGCACGTTGGGAACGCTCGCTGCCGCATCGCCCCAGGAGCTTCTTACGCCTGGGCAGTTGGATTGGCGGGGATCGCGACGGCAATCCCAATGTCACCGCCGATTCGTTGCACTTCGCCTTGGGGCGTTCGTCTGCAGCGGCACTCGAAAGTTACCTGGAGCAATTGCACGCCCTGGGAGCCGAGCTGTCGATTTCCACCGAGTTGTCCCGGGTGACAGCGGAGGTCGAGAACCTGGCCGAAGCCAGCGGCGATACCAAGGCAGCACGTTTGGATGAACCCTATCGTCGTGCAATCAGCGGGTGCTATGCGCGGCTGGCGGCGACGTACGAACGGCTTACCGGCCAGCCCCCCGCGCGGCGCGCCTCGGTCCCTGGAGAGCCTTACCTCCGCCCTGAGGAGCTACGCACCGATCTGGTGGCCATCGCTCACTCCCTGGCCCAAAGCGGTGCAAGGCTGCTGGCGACGGGAGGAGCCCTCGGGCGCCTGATCCGGGCGGTCGAGAGCTGCGGCTTTCACCTGGCGACCCTGGATCTGCGCCAGAATTCGGATGTGCACGCGCGCGTGGTCGCGGACCTGTTGCAAGTGGCGGGTGTCGAGTCCGACTATGCGAACCTCGATGAGGACTCCCGGGTTGCCCTGTTGACCCGCGAACTGGCCAGTGCGCGCCTGCTGGCCAGTCCCTTCGCAGCCTATGCCGAGGAGACTGAATCAGAGCTGGCGATCGTGCGCGCGGCCGCCCAGGCTCACGAACGGTACGGCCCGGAATGCATCACGACTTACATCATTTCCAAGTGCGACAGTGTGTCCGATCTGCTGGAAGTCACTCTGCTGTTGAAGGAGGCGGGCCTGTACCGACCCGGCGACCCGGCCGCCGCGGCCATCATGGTCGTGCCCCTGTTCGAGACGATCGGTGACCTGGAGAAAGCCCCGGAGGTCATGCGCGCTTATCTGTCCATCCCGCAGGTCCGCAAGGCGGCCACCCGGCGCCGCTACCAGGAAGTCATGGTCGGCTACTCCGACTCGAACAAGGACGGGGGTTACCTGACTTCGGTGTGGAGCCTCAATCAGGCCACGCGCGCACTGGCACAGGTCTTCGAAGAAACGCAAACGGCCATGCAGATCTTCCACGGACGCGGTGGCGCGGTCGGACGGGGCGGCGGGTCTTCCTTTGCCGCCATCCGGGCCCAGCCCAGGGGCACCGTCCAGGGCCGTATTCGCATTACCGAACAAGGCGAGGTGATCGCCGCGAAGTACGGGACGCCCGAAAGCGCGGCGGCGAATCTGGAGGCGATTACCTCGGCAACGCTGCTTGCCTCGCTCGAGCCCGCCGCGACGTCGACGCAGGAGGCCGCCCGTTTCGCGCAGGCCATGGATGTTATTTCGCTGGAGGCCTTCGGGACCTACCGGCGGCTGATCTACGAGACCGAAGGCTTCAAGACCTTCTTCCGGCAGATGACGCCGCTGACCGAGATCGCTGAACTCAAGATCGGCTCACGGCCCGCGTCACGCACCAAATCGGATCGCATCGAGGACCTGCGCGCGATTCCATGGGTATTCAGCTGGGCGCAGGCGAGGGTGATGCTGCCCGGCTGGTTCGGGGCGGGCCAGGCCCTGCGCTCGTTTGCGGATCAGGGCCTGCTGCAGGAGATGGCCCTCGCCTGGCCGTTCTTCCGGGCAACACTCGATAACATGGAGATGGTGTTGGCCAAGTCGGATATGGCGATAGCGCGTCGCTATGCGACGCTGGTACAGGACGAACGCCTGGCCGAGGATCTGTTCGGCCGCATTCACTCGGCCTGGAGTGCGACCCACGATTGCCTGCTCGCCATCACCGGTCAGGCGCGGATCCTGGAGAAGAATCCGGCCCTGGACGCGTCCATACGCCTGCGACTGCCGTACATCGAGCCGCTGAACCTGCTGCAGGTCGAATTGTTGAAGCGCTATCGGGGTGGCGAGAAAGACGCTCGCGTGCGGGAAGGCATTCAGCTGTCGATCAACGCCGTGGCGACGGCGCTGCGCAATAGCGGTTAGGAAATCGACGACCCGGTGCCGCGCTGATCCGCAGCGCGGCACCGGGTCCACCTTCAGCGTTTAGAAGTTTCTCTTGAACTGAACCTCGATGGTGCGCGGCGCGCTCGGCATGCCATACAGGGCGCCCGAGCTCGCGTACAGATCAAACACCGACGTGTACCAGAGCTTGCTGAGCAGGTTCTGTCCCTGCAGCGAAGCCTCCCACTTGCCGCCGTCCGGCCGGTAGGTCACACGGGCATTGAGCTCGTGATAGCCGGGGTTGTAGCTTTGCGGATCGGCATTGGAATTGGTGAAGAACCCGCTGTTGAAGATGAAATCCACGCGTGGCGTCAGCGTCGCGCCGTTGATCACGTGGAGGTCATATTGCGCGGCGGCACTCCACTTTTCCGGCTGGAACGCCTGGCCCGGTGCGCCGAGCGGGATACCCGAGGCCGGATCGATGGAGGTGTACTCGAAGTGCTGGTGACTGAAGTTGGCCTCGAGGGTGAGTCCCTTCACGTGATAGGTGGTCTCCAGCTCGACGCCGTAGATATTGGCATCGCCGCCGTTGACCGGTGCCGCGCAGGGCTCGGCTGCGTTGCCGCCCGAGAATTGCGGGCAGCTCAGCAGGACGACCTGGATGTTCTTGTACTTGTTGTAGAACGCGGACAGGTTGACCCGCAGGCTGCGGTCGAACCAGTCGGACTTCGCACCGACCTCGTACGCGGTCAAGGTCTCCGGCTGGAACGCCACCACCTGCGAGCCGATGAACGGGCGGGGATTCGAGCCGCCGCCCTTGAAGCCCGTTGAGATGCTGACGTACGTCATGAGCTGGTCGGTCCAGCGATAGTCCAGGTTCGCGCGGTAGTCGACCTTGGAGCCGGAGTACGGGCCCTGCGTTCCGGAGAATCCGGGCGCGAAGAAGTTGCTGTCGCCGCCGCCGACGGTCGGAGGATTGTCGCGTACGTACGTGTACGTCTTGTTCTGATGCGTGTAGCGCACGCCGCCGTTGAAGTTCAGCGCGTCGGTGATATGCCAGGTGGCGTTGGCGAACGCCGCGTAATCCTGCTCGGCGACCGGATCGTCTCCCAGGAACTCGAAGTTCAGGCCAGGAATCACGTAGTCGAGCACCTGATGGGTGGCATAGGTGGTGACCTGATCCAGGTAGAACCCGCCGACTGTGTAGTCGAGCCAGCTGCCGGCCTTGCCGCTGAGGCGCAGTTCCTCGCTGATGGTGTGGTTGCGCAGGCGCTCGGCACCCAAGGATCCCGATAGCGGCGAGACGTCGTTATCTTCGGTCCATTGGCTGTCCAGTTCGCGGAAGCCCGTGATCGACTTCAGTGACAGATCGCTGGCGAGCTTCCAATCCATCGTCAGGTTGGTGCCCCAGGAACGCGTATAGGTATCCGGCGACCAGCAGTAGCTGTTGCCGGCCAGGCCGTTGCCGCAGAAACTGGCATAGCTGGCGTACGCAGTGCTGGGAACGAAGCGCGAGTCATAGGCCACTCCCTTCGCATTGCCCGGCGGAAAGCCTGAGTTGAGATTGGTAGCGAAAGCTCCTGGAGCTGCGGGATTGACCTGCAACAGCGTAATCGCGGAAGTCTCCGACTTGTCGACGGTCATGTCGCCTGTCAGGTTGGCTTCGAAGCTGTCGGACGGCACCCAGCGAAAGGCCACTCGCCCGCCCTGATAGTCCTTGCCGCCCTCATGGCCCGACACGCAGTTGCCTTGCGTGCCGCCCACTGCCGGAATGCCGGAAGTCGGATGCAAGCAACCGTAGTCGAAGCGGGTGACATAGCCGTCCTGCTGATGCGAAACGGCGGAGACGCGCATGAACAGCGTGTTGGCGATCAGCGAGACGTCGCCCATGGCCTGCAGGTCGAGCAGGCTGCGAGTACCCGTGCTGACGCGTACCGAACCAGTGTCATCACCCTGAGGTTTGACCGTATACAGCTTGATCGCGCCGCCTTCCGAGTTCGCGCCCGCCAGGGTGCCTTGCGGACCGCGGAGGATTTCGACCCGGTCCAGATCCAGCAGGTCGAAGTTGGAGCCGGTCAGGTTGGTGTAGTAGACGTCGTCGATATAGATGCCGACGCCAGGGGCGAAGGCCGGATCGAAGTCATACTGGCCGATACCGCGGATGGAGGCCGTCATGCCCGGACCGAAGGCACCGCCTGTTTCCAGTAACGTCACGTTCGGGGCCTGATCGGCCAGATCGTGCAGGCTGGACTGGCCACGCTCTTCCATCATGGCCGCGTTGACCGCGGTGATGGCGATTGGCGTGTCCTGTAATCGCTGCGAACGAAACTGTGCCGTAACTACAACTTCCTGCAGCACATCGTCGCTCGCGGGTGCATTGGCGGCCGTGGCGGCGGCCGGCTGGTCGGCGGCCAGGGCCGGTACCGCAATGCAAAGTGAGGTTGCCGTCGCCAAGGCGCAGGCCCGCAAAATTCGGGCTACGGATTCTTGAACCGGTGAATTCATACGCAATATCCCCCTCGTCAGTGGCCAGGTGTGCCGGAACCACAATTTTCCGACACATCGTTAATAAAACCATAGAACAGAGCGTTATTCTTGTGGTCTATAAGAGCCAACGCCCACAGTCGCCACCCCCGGCGCAATGCAAGAACGCAAGTCCCTCGAACTGGCAGGGATTGTGGAAGACTTGGCGCAGAAGTGGCAGGGTGAGTGTTTTTGCTAGTACTACGACTACCAGGTTAAGGCCTTAGGTGGAGGGGGAGTGGTGAGCAATACGAATCAGCGGGAGCAACTGCGCTACTTCCTCAAGAGCTGCCGGGCGCGTATCGCGCCCGCAACAGTCGGTCTGGCGCAGCCGATCCGGCGCAGCTCGCGGGGTTTGAGGCGCGAGGACGTGGCAGCGCTTGCGGGATTGAGCGCCACGTACTTCACGTGGCTTGAGCAGGGCCGTGATGTGCATCCGTCCGCGGGCGTGCTGGAGCGGCTGAGCGCCGTCCTGCGCATGACACCGGCGGAGCGGGACTACCTGTTCAACTTGGTCCAGCTGCGGCCACCGCCGCCGGCTCCCACGCAATCGACTGAAATCAGCCCGGCCGTCAAGCGCATGCTGAAGGGCCTGAATTTTCCGGCGCTGCTGATCACCAGCCGCTGGGACATCGTGGATTGGAGCGATTTGTGGTCCCGGTGCATAACGGATCCGGCTGAGCGCGCCCCCAACGACCGGAATCTGCTGCGGATCATCCTGACCGACCCGGAGCTGCACCGCGACCCGGTGGAATTCGAGGCCACCGCGCGGCGGGTCTTGGCGAAAGTGCGTCTGGACTACAGCCGCATGGCTGGAGACAAGGAGTTCGAGGCGCTGATCGAGGAGCTGAATACCACGTCCCCGACTTTCCGTCGGTTATGGCAGAGCCCCGAGGTGCTGAGCCGCTCGGAAGGCCTGTTCACTCACGTGACGCGCATCGGCAATCTGCCGTTCGAGCACACCTCCTACGTAGTCGAAGGTGCCCCGCATCTGCAATTGCTGATCTTCGTCCCCGCGGGCGAGGACAGCAGCCGTAAATTTGCCCAGCTGGCCCAGGCCTGCGCGGCCGCTCCAGCAGCGAGCGCCACGGCAGCGGCCGCCTCGGTAGCGGCCAGCTCCGGGGTAGCGGGTCTAGCGGCGGGTCGAGTGGGCCCAGGTGACCCGGTTCCAGACGACGATGCCAAGATGACCGAGCAGCAGAGCGGCGGTCGCCACGATCTCAAGTAACAAAAAGTCCATAAATCACCCGTTTCCGTAGGTCTGTCAACGATGGCAAGTCTACGGGGGCGGTGTCGCTGACAGCAGTCCTCTGCCGGTACGTCACCGGTATGCATTCGGGGGTATTGCAAAACGGCAAACACGGCCCAACGACGCCGCGGACAACCTAAGGAGTTTGAATCTGCCTCGTTGGCAGAGCTTCGCAACATGTCGGGTAGTTGCATTCGCGGGTGCTGGCCAGGGAGCCGTGCGCATCAGTTCCCGGGCGGTAGCACAGCCGCAGAGCCCACATCCATGCTTAGAACCCCCTGCACAACCCTTGCGGCGGCACCTGCGCCGTTATCCATGAAAATGACCTTGCCCTGTGCGTGGTCGGCGACGTACTTCATCGCATCCGTATATTCGAGAAACAGCAGAAACTCGGCATTCACGCCGGCGGACTTGAGACTCTCGGCGGCCTCTTTCATGCCGTCGGCGATGTTTTTGCGGAACAGTGCCAGGCCTTCGCCACGCAGCGCCGAAGCCTTTTTCTCCGCCTCCGCGCCGATTGTTTTGTAGGCAGCTTCCGCTTCCGCGTCCTTGGTTCTCTTGATCAGCAGTGCGGCGCCTTCGTTCGAGGCGGCCGCCAGCAGGTTCTTGGAGGACACCACACGCGCCATCGAGTCGATGATCTCCTTGTCGAAAGTCATGTCGGTGATCTGGATGTCACGCACGACGTAGCCCCATGCGAGAACCACTTCGTCGAGATTCTTCTTGGTGTGATCGACGATTTCGGCGCGCATCCCCAGGATATCCGCCTGCTTGGTGGTCGCGACGAACTGGCGAATCGAGCCGTCGATGGTTCGCTGCAGGGCAAGCTGAAATTCGTCCGCGCTGGCGAAACTGAAGACGGCTTTTTTGATCGCTTCTTCCTCCGCCGCGGCGACGGCGTACAGCACCATCGTCGCGAATTTGACGTTCGCCTGGTCTTGCGTGATCGCCTGGAACTCCATCTGCAGCGCCCGGTTCTGCAGCGACAGGCGGTAAGCGACTTTTTCCCACGGCATCTTCAGATTCAGTCCTTCGCGCATGATGCGGTGGTATTTGCCGAAGACGGTGACCACGCAAACGGTGGCCTGGGAGACGCTGCGGAAAATCGATGCTGCCAGGTAGATGATGAGGAGCAGCGCGACGAACAGAAGCGGATAGCCGGTCATGAGTGAGTCCCTCGCTTCAAGCGTGTAGGAACAGCCCGACATTCTAGCTTGGCAGCGCGTCACGGTCGGACATGTCCCGTGGGCCGGCCGCAGCGGGGTCAAGAGGAGACCTGGGGGTGACGAATCGATCCCTCAGTCGGGAGCCGCAAGCGGGTTCTTTGCACAAGATTTGTGCGCATGAAGACGGCGACGTTTCAGAAGACGGGTACAATGGCGCCTTAAGGCTCGCCGCGGGCCGACAGGGGTCTATGGCAGTCACAATCACTTTAACTCGGGCGGATCATTCCAGGATCCTCGCCCACCTGCGTACGCTGCGTGCCAGCATCGCGCAGGCCCGCGATTCGCTCATGCATTTCAAGGACGATCGGGTGGACCGCGACAGGCTCGAGCCCGCGGCACGTCGGGTGGATGACCTCATGAACCTCTTCGCCGGGAACGTGCGCGATCCGGTACAAGGCTCGGCGTGGGTCGCGGAAATCCAGAGCGGCGTGGAAGAGGTGACGAATCCCAAAGCGGCCGAGGCTCTGCGCGAGGCGCGTGTCGACATCACTGTGTTGCGTGATGTGATGACCGGAGGACAGGCAACAGCGCCTGGTGCCAGTTAGTTGCGCTTTCAATAGTGATTCGAGCGGATTCGTCGGCGCCCCCCATTCTCGAAGAGCCGCACAGATGCGGCCGTAAGTAACTGAAGGTGCAAAAAAAAGGCAGCGCATGCTCGCGTGACCATTTGCGAGCTGCGTAGGACGGATGCGCGCCAAGAACGTGCAGTGCGTACTTAATGCAATCACGACGTCCGAATGCCATTCATAGATGCGCTCGCTAACGGTAGACTGCGCGGTTTACGCCGTGCATTCCTCTCGAGCAAGAGATCGATCTTCGGATGAACAAAACAGCCGACATCGCGCGCGAACAAGCGATCGAACTGCGCTTCGGTCAGGTGGGCCTGGTGCAGGTGCGCATCCATACGACGGACCCGGGAGTCATACTCGACGAGTTGACTGGCCGTACCGCCACCGCGCCGCACTTCTTTCAAAGGACGGCAGTCTGTTTGGATGTGACCGCACTTCAGAACGACCCCGATGTCGTGGCAGTGCGAGGAGTCATCGACACGGTCCGGCGGGCGGGGATGCTCGCGGTAGGCCTCACTCAGGGCGGCCCCGCCATCGAGGAGCTGTCGCGTGCTCTGGAGTTGCCGGTTCTGACCCACTTCCGCACTCCGAACAAACCGGTGCCGGTAGTGCAGGCTGCCCCCGTACCGATTCCGCCCGCGGAACCGGCTCCTCCGACTCTCATGCACCATCAACCCGTGCGCTCCGGCCAACGGGTGTATTCACGCGATCGCGACCTCATCGTCACCGGCACGGTTGCGGCAGGCGCCGAGGTGATGGCCGACGGATGTGTGCACATCTATGGTTCCATGCGCGGCCGCGTTATGGCCGGGGCGCACGGAGACACGGCGGCACGTGTGTTCTGCCAGGAATTCAACGCAGAGCTGGTCTCGATAGCCGGCGTATTCCGGGTCTTCGAGACCATTCCGGCCGATCTGGCCGGACGGCCGGTGCAGGCGTGGCTGGCAGGTGACCTGCTGCATTTCGCCCGCATCGGCGCCTGACCTACCCATTCGAACCCATTCGAGGAGATTCAGCATTGACCGAAATCATCGTTGTCACATCGGGCAAAGGCGGCGTCGGTAAAACGACGACTTCGGCCAGCATTGCATGCGGGCTTGCCCGCCGGGGCAAGCGTGTGGCCGTCATTGATTTCGACATCGGGCTGCGCAACCTCGACCTGATCATGGGTTGCGAACGGCGCGTGGTGTACGACTTCGTCAACGTGATCCAGGGCGAGTGCACGCTCAAGCAGGCGTTGATCAAGGACAAGCGGATCGAAACGCTGTTTGTCCTGGCCGCTTCGCAGACCCGTGACAAGGATGCTCTGTCCTCGGAAGGCGTGCGCCGGGTGTTCGATGAGCTCACGGCCGATGGATTCGATTTCATCATCTGTGATTCGCCCGCGGGCATTGAGAAGGGGGCGCATCTGGCGATGTATTTCGCGGATCGCGCCGTGGTGGTCGTCAACCCTGAAGTCTCGTCGGTGCGCGATTCGGACCGGATCCTGGGACTACTGGCCAGCAAGACCAAGCGGGCCGAACTCGGCAACGGCGGAGTCAAGGAGCACCTGCTGCTGACCCGCTACAGTCCGCGCCGCGTGGCAACGGGCGAGATGATGAGCGTCGACGACGTAAAGGACATTCTGGGGCTCGACGTGGTGGGCGTCGTACCGGAGTCCGCTGACGTGCTGTCCGCATCCAACGCCGGCGTGCCCGTCATTCTCAACGAGGAAAGCGATGTATCCCGCGCCTACGAAGACGCCGTGGCGCGCTTGATGGGCGAGTCCGTGCCCTTACGTTTTGTCGATGAGCCGAAGAAGGGGTTCTTCGCACGCTTGTTCGGAGGCTGACATGGGGTTGTTAGCGCTTTTTCGCAGAACCCCCTCAACAGCCAATATCGCCCGGGAACGCCTGCGGATCATCGTCCAGCAGGAGCGGGGCGCTCGCGGTGGGCCCGACTATCTGCCCTTGCTTCGTCGTGAACTGCTCGAAGTGATCCGGAAGTACGTCAACGTCGATCCTGCCGCGGTGCAGATCAACGTCGAGCGGGAGGACGGCCAGGAAGTCCTCGAGTTCTCCGTGGCGTTGCCGGAAAAGACCGTCGACAGCCGTCCCAAGAAGTAAGCCGTCGAGGCCAGGTCATGTTTTTCAAGAATCTCGTTGTCTATCGCCTGCCCTTCGATTGGAAGCTCTCCGCCGCCGAGCTAGAAGCCAGGCTGGCAAAGCACACGTTACAGCCCTGCAGTCCGTTCGAGATGCTCAGCAAGGGGTGGGTGCCTCCGTCCAGCACCGGACGCCTCGTGCACACTGTGAATCAGCAGCATCTGATCGCGTTGGGAGCGAACCAGAAACTGCTGCCTGCGTCGATCATCCGGCAGGAGGCATTGACCCGGGCCGCGGCGATGGCCGAGGAACAAGGCTTCCCCGTCGGGCGGCGGCAGATGCGCGATCTGAAGATGCGAGTCACGGAGGAATTGCGAGCACGGGCGCTGACGCGCAGACGCCTGACGCGCGCGTGGCTCGACCAGGCGAATGGCTGGTGTGTCGTGGACGCGGCCAGTCCGGGCAAGGCCGAGGAACTCGTCGACTCTTTGCGCGATTCGCTGGATAGCTTTGCGGTGCAATTTCTCGATACCCAGCGTACTGCGCACACCTCGATGGCTGCCTGGCTCACACACGGCGATGCACCGGGGCGTTTTGCGATCGACCAGGACCTGGAATTGCAGACCGCGGACAAATCCAAAGCCACGATTCGCTACACACGCCACCCGCTGGACGGCGGGGACGTCCGAAGTCACCTGTCCGCCGGCAAGTATCCGACGCGGCTCGGGCTGACCTGGAGCGATCGCATTGCCTTCGTACTGACCGACAAGATGCAAATCAAGCGGGTGGAATTTCTCGAGATGTCGCAGGACGGGGCCGCTTCAGGTGCGGCCGGCTCAGGTGCGGCGCAGGGTGATGTCGACGCGGCTGAGCAGTTCGATGTGGATTTCGCGATCATGGCAGGCGAGCTCGCCAAGTTGCTCGATGACCTCGTCCAGGTTCTCGGCGGAGAGCAGGTGTCGCAGCAGGCTGCTGCCGCATAGGCAAACCCGCGACGCCCGAACAGCGCCCCAGTATCAACTGACGCGGCGCCGTCGCGGCGCGACGCGCTTAAGGGCGAGCGTCGGCGAAGTTGCCTGGGGGCGTCCACGCCTACGCGTATCAACCGTCATCGGCTCGTCTTGCATGAGCGCCAGGGCGTCCGACAGCATAGCGACGGGCGATCGGTCCAGTGCCGTGCATAAGCGCAGAAACGAGATCATCTTCAGATCTCGCAAGCCCCTCTCCAGCAGCGAAGGGTAGGTGCGATCGAACTGCGCTATGCCGGCAAGGTCCTCTTGTGACAGTCCGCGTGCCCGCCGTGTTGCGGCCAGCACGCGAGCGAATGCCTGGGCGAAGGTGCGCGTGGTCATGGTTGGCACGCTCCCGTCGCCGCTCCGGTCCCTGCTCCGGTCGCTGCCCTGGTGGCTGCCCTGGCGGCCGTCTTGGCGGTCGTCCGCACGGCTGTCCGGATGTCGGGCCTGTTCGGGTCGGTTCCTGGCACAGATGTCCCCTCGCAAAGCATTTTGGTTGACCGGTTTTCGCATGAGTCATGCGGTGCAACAAAAAACCGTGGTTTGCCTGATGTGCTACTCAAAGTCTGTCGATCCAAAGTCGGCAGGTCGACACCATTCCGGGCGGTTACAACTGCTCCGCTCGCGCCGTGCGCAAACCCACATCGCAGCTTCGAAAAATCCTGGCCGACAACCTCCGCGCCTACCGCGCAAAGCACGAGCTGTCGCAGGAGGATCTGGCCGATGCCTGCGATCTGCATCGGACCTACATCGGTTCGGTCGAGCGCTGTGAGCGCAACGTGACCCTCAGCACGCTGGAAGTGCTTTCCAAGGCGCTGGGAGTCAGCGTGCCGGAACTCCTGACGAAGAGTTGAGACGAGCGCTCCCCGTCGACTGCTACTTATAGTAGGCAGCTACTTATAGTCTGTCGACTCAGGGGATGCAAGCTTGCCGCTTGTGGCAGCGCATCAGGCCTTGGGGTTAAGCTTCCGTGGCGCAGAGCACTTCATGCGCAGGAGGGGGGGTACATGACTAGCGTTGGACGCGGCAGCCTGTTGGCCGCCATCTGTGTTCTCGTGCTGGCCGGATGCGTCGGCACGCCTGCCGGACAGGCGCCGGATGCGCAGCGCTTCGCCGACCGGCAGGCGATTGAAGAGGTGCTATCGCGGGCCAACCTGGGATTCGAACTCAGCGATCCCGACGAGTTCGCGAACGCGTTTGCGCCGGACGCGACGTACGTTCTGGACGAAAAGGCTCCGGTGTTCGGCTATGACAAGATGATCTATCGCGGTCGCGCGGAAATCCGCACCATCATCAGCGACCGCAATACCAAGGCTCGCAACACCGATCCGAAGACCCTGAGCTACGATCCGGCGACGCTACGCCGCTTCAACCGCAACAGCGACGACGTGATCCAATTCATCGATCGCGCCACCGCCCGTCACACCTCGACCTGGATGGTCGTCATGCACACCAATGTGAACATACATATTTCCGCCGTCGGCCGTTACGAGGACACTCTGGTGCTGCGCGAGGGGAAGTGGCTGATCGGGAAGCGGATCAGGACCGAATAGGGGGCGTCGGCCCGATGCGGGGATTTCAGTCAAATGGGATACGGGTGAGCCGTTCGGCCGCCATCCTGTTATTGCTGTTGAGTTGCGCAGCGGCGCCGGTGCCGGCGCAGCCGCCGCTGCAATCTGCGCCCCAAGGGCCTGCGCGGATGGTGGTCGTCGCCGGAAAAGATCTCGGCGGTGCGATTCTCAAGAAGCTCGGACTGCCCAACCGGAAGTACTGTTGGGACCTGTGCCTGGCCGATGAGCGCTGCACAGGCGTCCGCTGGGGAGTGGTGGGGCACGACGAAGCCGGTCTGTGCATGATGCTCAGCGGCGAGTTGACCATCAAGGCACTACCGGCTGCCAAAACCGACGATGGGACGCCGATCCGCATTACCACGGCCCGCAAGCAGATCGGCGCCCGCCAGGGCAGGTTGCCCTAAGCTTGGCCAAGCGGTTGTCGCAGGGTACCTTCAGCTGTGGATGGCTCCTTCCAGGCGCAGGCTGGGTGCATCGACTTCCTGCTCCGCGCTAAGCCAGTCATCCAGCTCGAAACCGGGCGAGAAATGCCGCTGCTCGGCAATTCGGTAAGCGATTTCGGCGATCCGCTGGCTGCGTTCCTCCGGCGTCATCTGGTGTTGCACCAGCGCGCTGCGTTCGATGGCGTTGCCCGTACTCTCGGGGGGCTCCGACAGCGGGGCCTGCCCGACACCTGGCGCGCTCTGCGAACCAGGAGATTTTGCGAATTCATAACCCATAGAAGCTCCCCTCGTTGGTCGGGGCCGGCCGCGGGTCGCCCCGGGCGGGTCGCCTTGGTCAATTGCAGAAAGTTGGAACAATCGTCCAGCGGCATCATGAGCCCGCGTGTCCGGCGCCACGACTCTCGATGCGGATGATCGCCTGTAAGAATCGTCTGACACGCGGCAACGCTCCACTGCCGCCCGCGGGCTTGCGAGCCTACGCGTCGGCCGGCTCGTCGAGCAGTACGGATTTAAGCTCGGTATACGAGGCCAGGCCGTGCAGGCCGCCTTCACGGCCAATGCCGGAATCCTTGAAGCCGCCGAAGGGCAGGGAAGGATCGAATCGGAAGATATTCTGCGAGAACGTACCGGTGCGCACGCCACGGGCCACCCGGTAGGCGCGGTCACGATCATGCGTAAACACGGCGCCGTAAAGCCCGAACGGTGAGTCGTTGGCGATACGGATTGCATCCTGCTCATCGTTGCAAGACAACACGGCGAGCACCGGTCCAAAGATCTCTTCCCGGGCAATGCGCATGTGGCTCGTCACATCGGCGAACAGTGTCGGCTCGATATAGCAGCCCCGCTCAAGAAGGGCGGGACGCTTGCCACCGCTGATCAAAACAGCGCCCTCACTCCTGCCGATGCCGATGTAATTCTCGACTCGGGCGCGCTGGCGCTCCATCGCCAAGGGGCCCATCTGTGCTTGCGGATCGTAGGGATCGCGGACGCGAATGGCCATCATTTCGGCCCGCAGCGCCTCGACCAATTCCGGCGCGCGTCGTTTCGAAACTACGACGCGGCTCAGAGTGGCGCAGACCTGGCCTGCCGACATGCAGATCGTCGCGGCAAGCGTCTTGGCTGCCGTACCGATGTCATAGTCGTCGAGCACGATGGCCGCGGATTTTCCACCCAGTTCCAACGTGACCCGGGCCAGCCGTTCCGCGCAGACGGAGGCGATATGCTTACCCGCAGCAACGGAGCCAGTGAAGCTCACCTTGTCGACGCTTGCGTTGCGAATCAGGTGGTCTGCCGCTTCGCGATGACTGGGTACCATGTTGATCACGCCATCCGGAAATCCGGCCGCCTGCGCGGCTTCTGCGATGATGTAGGTCTCGATCGGTGTTTCCGGTGCCGGCTTCATCACGACCGTACATCCGGCGAGCAGTGCAGGCGCGATCTTGCCCGTCATGATGCCGAACGGGTTATTCCATGGAGCGATGGCAGCGACCACACCAACAGGTTCGCGCACGATCAGCGCCTCGC
>FTJL01572244.1_pt1 | contig 16470 bp, 13 predicted proteins | sample 1658551 | NCBI WGS metagenome assembly FTJL01 (sample SAMEA3914835, study PRJEB12502) | metagenome | biome: forest; material: soil | place: Canada | collected 2011-07-03 | depth 0.3 m
CCGCCCTGAAGGGATTTCTTAGGATGGGGTTCATTCTACGCCGCTGCCTGCCCGTTGGGTACGTCAAGTGACACATCGCCCGAATTTTCCCAATAGTGGCGGCGACGGAACAACACATGGGGACGGTCATGCGCATCTTGGACGATCGCTACAACCGGGACCGGCAGCGTCTGGAGCTCGCCCTGCGCTTCCTTCGACACGAAGCCCGCACGAAGACGATTCGGACCTGGACCGGGCTGACGGATGACCGGATCCGGAAACTCTACCGTTCGTACATGAGTGGCGCGGTGCGCCACGTGCCGCGCCATCGCGGCAAATCCCCACACCAGATTGCTTTCTTCACCCGTTCGGTCCGTCTCCAACAGGAAACCGCGGCGCTGGCAAGCTTGCTCAGTCTGCACGGAGTCATGCCACTACAGTCCGGTGAAGAATCAGGGAAATCTCTGCCGTGTGTTGCGCGCGGCGCGCTGCTGTGCCAGGCGTTCGAAGCGTATCGTGCGTTCATTCCTTCTTCGCAGATCTCGTTCGAGCACGCCGTTTTCCTGGCGACCGCCCTCGCTTGCGGAGACCAGCTCAGGTTCGATGGCTGCACCGATTGCGGCAGCCTCGTGGTGGTCGAGCGCTTTCCCATGCGCGATCCGCGCTGCCTGCAGTGCGCGGCCCCTTCGCGGTAACCCCACAGGCCTCAAGGCTATTGCCGCGATACGCTGCTGGACACACTGCCGCTGCTAGAATCCTTCTGGATACTGCACAGGCGGCGGCTCTCCATGGATAAAGATCGTCCCAATTTCTTTTCCGGTCCCTACATAGACCGGCGTTCGGAGGCCCGGGAGGCCCCGGATTGGCTCGAGGCCGCGCTCGCGGACGAGCAGACCCTGTTCGTTCTCGGTCGCGGCACCACGCAGTTGCTGCGCAAAGAACCCCGCCCGGCGATCAATTTCGTCTCCCGCTCGCACCCCGCGGTCCGGGCTGCCGAGCCAGGCGGGTTTGTGCTGCTTGGCTGGTTTCGGGGTGCGCGCTGCGTGCTCGTTGAGCTTGATCCGGCGGCACTGGTCGAGACCGCCGGGAACATCGCATTCGAGGAGTTGCGAGCCCTGGCACCCGGACTGCCGGCCGACGAAGCGGGGGTGCTGGCGTACGCGCGGGCACTGACCATCTGGCGCGGACGGCATCGCTATTGCGGCGTCTGCGGAAAACCGACCTCGCCGCAGCGGGCAGGGCATCTCATACGCTGTACGAATGAAATCTGCAGACACGAGTTCTTCCCCAGACTCGACCCCGCGATCATCGTGTTGGTCACCGACGGCGAGCGGGCACTGCTTGGCAGGCAAAGCGGCTGGCCTGCCGGCCGTTACTCCACGATAGCGGGATTTGTCGAGCCGGGAGAGAGCCTGGAAGACGCCGTGGAGCGCGAGGTCATGGAAGAGACCGGCGTGCACGTGACGGGCCCGCGCTACGACTCCTCCCAGCCCTGGCCGTTTCCGTCTTCGTTGATGATCGGATTCCAGGCGAACGCCAAGCCTGGAAGTCCCATCGTGGTGGGGGCTGAGCTTGAGGACGCACAGTGGTTCACGCGTGCGCAGATCCGGTCCGAGGGAGTGCCGCTCATCCCCCCCTCCCACTCGATTTCCTACCGCCTCATCTCGACCTGGCTCGAGGGTGACGGCTGACCCATGTGCCTTCTCGTCCTCGCCTGGCGGGTGCATCCTCAATACCGCCTGGTCGTCGCGGCGAACCGCGACGAATTCCATGAGCGGCCGACGGCTCCGATGGCCCAGTGGCCAGCGCCGAACGACATTCTGGCCGGTCGCGATCTGCGAGCGCAGGGAACCTGGCTGGGCCTGAATCGACGGCGCCATTTCGGGGTGGTGACCAACTTCAGGGACCTGCAACGAGCGCACCCCGGCGCACCCTCGCGCGGCCACCTGATTCCGGATTTCCTGGGCGGCAGCGACGAGGCGGGCGCCTTTCTGACCCGTCTGCACTCCGCGGCGGACGCCTATTCCGGGTTCAACCTGCTGCTGGCCGACGGCGAATCGCTTTGGTACGCGTCTAACCGTTCGAGTCCCCCGGGAACGGGGACAGCGGGTACGCAGCCGGAACGGGACAGCCTGTCGGATGAGGGTCTCGCTCGGACCGATGGGTTCGCGCGTGCTCTGCCGCCCGGCATCTACGGCCTCTCGAACCAGTTTCTGGACACTCCGTGGCCCAAGCTCCGACGCGTCCGGCGACAATTCGAGTCGTGGCTGGCGTCTGGGGTGGCGGCAACGGCGGACCAGTTGTTCGACATGCTCAACGATCGCACTACCGTGTCGGCCGATGAGGAGCTTCCACAGACCGGACTGTCGACCGAATGGGAAAGGGTGCTTTCCTCCCCCTTTGTGCTGAATCCGGATTTTGGAACCCGCTGCTCGTCGGTTCTGCTGCTGCGGCCCTCCGGTGCCTTTGACTTGAGGGAACGAACGTTCGACGCCCGGGGCGCCTTAAGCGGCCAGAACCGGTGGGCGCTGAATGCGGGCGAATGGCCTTAAAAAATTAAACTAAGATTCAAAGTCTTTGCCCGTGTCGCACGTTTAGATGGCGCAGCGTAATTCCCTCCTGCAGGCTCTTCGGCGCAGCCGGGCCTCGATGGTCGTGCTGTGCCTGAGCATTTCTTTCGCGAGCCACGCGAACGTGAGCATCGACATCCGCGGCGTCGACGATGAATTGCGGGCCAACGTGCTCGCCTACCTGAGCTTCGAACGCTACAAGAAAAGCGACGACCTGAGCCCGGATACCGTCGAGCGTCTGCATAATCGCGTGGAGCGCGAGGTTCAGTCCGCACTCAAGCCGTTCGGCTACTACGAACCTCAGGTCCATTCGGAGGTCACAGAACAGAAGCATGGCGAATGGCGTGTCATCCTGGACATCACGCCCGGCGTTCCGGTGGTGATGGAGTCCGTGAATGTGAAAGTCACCGGTCCCGGTGCGACCGATCCGCTGTTCGTCAAAATCGCGACGAAGCTGCCGTTGCACCCCGGCGACCGCCTGAACCACGCGACCTACGATGCACTCAAGAGCGATCTGCAGCGCACGGCCGCCACGTACGGGTATCTGGACGCACGCATGACTCGCAGCGAGCTGATCGTCGACCCGAAAAATCATAAGGCCACAGCGCAGCTGGCGCTCGAAACCGGTGACCGCTACCGGTTCGGCGAGACCACCATCGAACAGACGGCCGTGAAGGATGCGCTGGTGCGACGTTACCTGCGCTACCAGAAGGGCGACTTTTTCGATCTCACGCAGATCCTGCGAACGCAGTTTGCCCTGGACGACGCCCAGTACTTTGCCGATCTGGAGGTGTTGCCGGCCGAGCCGGACCGCACGGCGCATGTCGTCCCTGTGAGTATCCATGCGAAGCCCAATCGCAAACATCGTTACTCGGTGGGCGCGGGGTATGCCACGGACACCGGTGCGCGAGGCACGCTGACCTGGGAGAATCGCCGCATCAACTCGCTGGGGCACCGGTTCGAAGTGCTGCTCGAGGCCGCGCAGGTGACCAAGTACAGCCTGCAGGCCAACTACATCATTCCCATCGGCGACCCTGCCATCGAGAAACTGACTTTCGACGCCACGATCGAGCAGCGTCAGCTTGCCGACGTGGAGACGCGGACTTTGTCGGTGGGTCCGAGCATCACGAAAGTGGACGGTGCGTTCCAGCATGTCTGGTTCGTAAATGCCATCCGCACGACCAGCGACTCGCTGGCCGGGATCAACACCGACCGGCTGCTCGTTCCGGGTGTAGACCTGGCTTCGGTTCCACAGGGGTATCTCGGGGAGCCGCTGTTCGAGCGCGGCTTGTTCGCCGAGTTGCGCGGCTCGCAGAGCGCTATCGGCTCGGACTCCAATTTCATCCAGCTGCACCTGCAGGCCGAGCGCGTCTTCGAGCTCTACCCGAAGTGGCACCTGCTGCTGCGGGACGAGCTGGGCGCGACCCTGGTCTCGCGCTTCAGCCAGCTGCCGACCGTCATGCGGTTCTTCGCGGGCGGCGACAACAGCGTAAGGGGCTTCGCTTACAACGACCTGTCCCCGACCCTGACCGTCTGCCTCAAAGGCGCCACCGGCAAGGAGATCATCGGCTCGAACGGGCAATGCATGAGTCAGACGATCAAGGTAGGCGGCAAAGACATGGTGACCGGCACCGTGGAGGTCATCCGCGACCTGCCCCGGAATTTCGGCGTTGCCGCTTTCTTCGACTACGGCAATGCGTTCAACTCCTTCGGCGAGCCCCTCGAGTACTCCCTGGGTGTTGGTTTCCGGATAAGGTTGCCGGTGGTGACGCTGGGCGTCGATATTGCCCAGCCGATCTCGCGGGCCGGCGCGGGTCCGCGCCTGCATATCAATTTCTCCCCTAAGCTCTAGGCTCGTCGGCACTATGCGTCGCGTTCTACTCATCATCGCGGGACTGCTGATTCTGCTGGGCGTCGCCGCACCGAGCGCCGCGGTGTACTACGCACTGTTCACTGAAAGCGGGCTGCAGTTCATCGTGCGACAGATCCCGCACCGCTTGGGGGGCGTCCGGCTCGATATAGTCAACGTCAGTGGAACGATTGCCCACGGCATTCGTGCCGAGCGCGTCGAAATCGAGCATGAGCGCGTGCATCTTCGCTTCGAGGGAATCGCAGGCCGCGTCTCCCTGCTGCCGCTGCTGTGGCAGACGATTCGGACGCGCGATTCGGTCATCCGCAGCGCCTATGTCGAAGTGCGCCGGCGCACCAGGCCCCTGGAGAAGTCACCGCCCTTTTTCCTGCCGCGCTGGTTGATCGTCAGCGCCGAGCGCGCGCGTCTGGGATCTGCCGTGATCGTTGCCCCGAATGGCTATCGACTTGAAGCTACGAATCTGCTGGCTTCGGGTGTCGCACGGCATCGCACGATCCGCTTCTTCGAGGCTGCCGTTGATCTGGGCGAATTGCATTTCAACGGCATCGGGGTGTTGCGCGCCACGGATCCGATGCAACTGGATGCGGAAGGGCGCTTCGATTGGACTCCCGCAGGACAGCCGGCCTGGTCGGTGGCCTCCACCGGTCATGGTGACCTGGCATCCCTCGCCGTCACCGCCAGATTCATGGCGCCCTTCAGCGCCGACTTTTCCGGGCACGCGCTCGAGCTGACAAGGGCCTGGCACATCGCAGGCGAAGGTCAGGTTCATTCCTTGGATCTGGGTGCCTGGGGATTGAAGGGACCGCTTGGAATCCTGACCGCGCGACTGGCGGTCCAGGGCGGCGCGACGGGATTCAGCGCCCGCGGAGTCGTCAACTCCAGTGGCCTGCACGTCGGGCCTTTTGACGGGGAGTTCGCCGGCAGGTACGCCAACCGCGTGCTGACGGCCACCCGGATCGACCTCGTTCACAAAGGATCGGGCGCCCACGCCACGGGCGCAGGCACTATCGGCATCGTGCGCCACGGACCCAAGCTCGACCTGCAGGGAACCTGGCAGGATTTCCGCTGGCCGCTGGTGGGCAAGGAGTCCTTCCGCAGTTCGTCCGGCGAATTCGCGCTCTCGGGAGTGCTGCCTTACGCGATCCGCGCGAACGGCATCGCCAACATCGCTCCTTTGGCCCCGATGCCCGTGCAGCTGAATGGAACCCTGGCCAAGGATCGATTCGAGTTCAAGGATACGCGCGTCGCTGCCTTCGACTCACACGCCGTTCTGGGCGGCCTGGTGGTGTGGACGCCCGAGGAGCGTTGGTCGGTGGCGGGGGACGTTTCGGGTTTCAACCCGGCGCGGCTGCGCGACGATCTGCCCGGCGCGCTGAATTTTTCGATGTCGGCGGACGGGCGCGGTTTCTCGCAAGCCGGCAGCGTCTCGCTTGAAATCCGCGACCTGAGCGGGCGGTTGCGGGGAGCGGCGGCCACCGGCGGCGGCAAACTGGTTCGCGCGCCGCAGGGTTGGAAGTTCGACGCTGTACGCGTGGGCCTCGGCCGAACCAACATCGCACTCGACGGCACGGTCGCTGACGAGATGGACCTGCGTTTCGCCATCAAGGCAGAGGACCTGAGCCTGCTGGCGCCGGACAGCCGCGGTCAACTGGAAGCCACCGGCAGCATCCGCGGATCGCTCAAAGACCCAACGATAGCGGCCAGCGCACATGGCAGCGACATCCACCACCAGGGAGTGACGCTCGAGGGACTGGACGCGGACATCGATTTCGATCCGCGCGAACAACACGAATCGAAGGTGGTCGCGCGGCTGCACAACCTGCAGTACAGCGATCGCAAGCTCGAGAGCCTGACTTTCTCACTGAACGGGCCGCCGACACGCTACGCGGTGCGTCTGGATGCCAGGACGAACGGGCTCGCCCTGAGCGCACAAGGTGCCGGTCCCTACTCGCAGGGTGTGTGGGATGGACAGCTCGACAAGCTGACGGTGAACGGTACGGAGTCACTGCATCTGGAGCTTACGAAACCGGTCGGAATGTTGGTTTCCGCCGACCATCTGCGAGCACAGTGGCTGTGCCTGGTGGGGACGCCCGTGAGTGTGTGTGCCGATGCGGAATGGACTGCGGCGCAATGGGCCACCACGCTCACGGCGAACGATCTGCCGATCAACACTCTCACCACCGGCCTGACTCGATCCGTGGAGTATTCCGGCAAGATCAACGGTCAGGTGCGCATGTTCGGCAGCAACGCCGAAGCGCCGCAGGGCACGATCCGGCTGGACCTCGTCGATGCGCACATCATTCACCGGCTGACCAGCGGGAAGATCGAGAACACCACGCTGGGCTCCGGCCTGATCACCGTAAATGCCACGCACTCGACGCTCGCCGCTGAAGTGGGACTGGATGCAGGCGACATCGGCGGCATCAAAGGGTCACTCACCGCCCAACGAACCACCCCGCAGTGGGAAAACATGCCGGTCACCGGCGAGCTGCATGCGCATACCGGTGAGCTGGGGCTGATTACGCTGTATGTGCCGGATATCGACCGCGCGGCCGGCACGTTGAACGCGGATGTGCAATTCGCCGGAACCTTAGGGATTCCGCGCGTGTACGGCACGCTGAAGCTCGCCGACGGCGAAATAGACTTCTATCAGGTCAATCTGGGACTGCGTCAGGCCGGCTTCGAAGCCAGGCTGTCGGACACGGGGTTGGATTTCGCAGGCACGACGCATATCGGCCAGGGCGTCGCCACCGCGCACGGACACATGGATTGGCGCAACTCCCTGCCGTACGGAAAATTCCATCTGGAAGGCACCGGTCTGCGTGTCGTGGACATCCCGGAGGCGCAGATCAATGCCTCGCCGGATCTGGATTTCAGCATCGAGGGCCGCAAGATCGAAGTCACCGGCGCCGTGAAAGTGCCGTACGCCAAAATCGTTCCGGCGGATCTCAAAGGTGCGGTGCTCGCCTCCTCGGACGAGGTCCTCGTCGGCCAGCAGCGCGAGGATCCGGCCAATCGCTTCCAGGTGATGAGCAACATCACCCTGTCACTTGGCGAGAAGGTGTCCGTCGAGACATCCGGGTTGTCCGGCAGGCTCACCGGCAACATCACCGTCCACAGCGACTATGACGAAGTGACGCGCGGCACGGGCGAACTGTCGATCGAGGAAGGCAAGTACAACGCTTATGCACGCAAGTTGGATATCCAGCGCGGCCGCCTGATCTTCACCGGGGGCCCGATCCAGGACCCCGGAATCGATCTGCGCGCCATCAAGGAGTTCCCGGATGTGACCGCCGGGATCAACGTACGCGGCACCTTGCAGCAGCCACGGATCAGCTTTTTCTCGGATCCGTCACTGCCGCAGTCGCAGATCGTCTCGCTGATTCTGTCCGGCGGCGGACTGGAGTCGGTGCAGAACCAGAAATCGGGCAACGAGGCCCTCGCGCAGGGCGGTGCAATCCTGGCGCAGCAGCTCGGCTCGCGGATCGGCATTGAGGACGTCAGCCTCGAGACGGATCTTACGAACGAGACATCCCTGGTAGTCGGGAAGTTTCTCTCGCCGCGGCTCTACGTCAGCTACGGCGTCAGTCTCACGGAGCAGCTGAACACGCTGAAGCTCCGATATACCCTGGGAGATCACTGGACAGTCAAGACCGAAGTCGGCACGGCGCGCGGTGCCGACCTCGTGTACACGATCGACAAGTAATATCGGCGCGCATACACCAGGCATACTCGCCCCGGCCGGCTGCCGGAATCGCAGGCGTTTTGTGCCACATGGGTGCCGGTGACTTGACCCGGCCCGCATGATTATGCACAATAGCTGCATTCTTATGCTCCCTTGGCCACTCCCGTGCTGACCGATGCCCAACAACTCGTCCGTCGCAACGCCATCGTCCGCATCCTGCGCGACGGGCTGGTGCGCAAGCAGGAGGACCTGGTGGACCTTCTCAAGAAGGAAGGCCACGACGTCACGCAGTCCTCGATCAGTCGGGATCTGCGCGACCTGGGCGTTCTCAAGGCCAGCGGTCGTTATGTATTGCCGTCCGATGAGGTCGCGCGCGCCAACGGGGATTTCGCTACTCTCGCGCAGTTCGTACGGGGGCTGCGACGCGCCGGACCGTCCATTACGATACTTCGAACGACAATCGGCTCGGCGCAGAGCGTCGCCGTGGCCATCGACAGAGCGGAATGGCCCGAAGTGGCCGGCACGATTTCCGGCGACGATACGATTTTCATAGCCACCGCCAACGCGCGCTCACAGGACGAGCTGATAGCCCGCCTTCAGACCATCTTTCGAATTTAGGACTATGCCTGACACAGCTGCAACTTCGGGCGCCAAGCCCATCGTGCTCGCCTATTCCGGCGGGCTGGACACCTCTTTCCTGGTGCCGTGGATCGCTGAAAACCACGGACGCCCCATCATTACCGTCACGGTAGATACCGGCGGTATCGATGAGGCTGCTGCACGCACGCTCGCCGAACGCTCACGCGCCCTGGGAGCGGTCGAACATCATCAGGTTGATGCTCGTGCGGACTACTTTGAGCAGGTGCTGCAATTCCTGATCATGGGAAATGTGCGGCGCGGGCAGTTGTACCCCCTGTGCGTCGGCGCGGAACGCGTCATGCAAGCGCAGACCATCGCGCGGATGGCGCGTCAGCTGGGCACGAACATGATTGCGCACGGCTGCACGGCAGCGGGCAACGACCAGGTGCGATTCGAGGTCGCGCTGCGGACTCTGGCGCCTGATCTGGAGGTACTTGCTCCGGTACGCGACAAGGCCTTCAAGCGCTCCGATGAGCTCGAATATCTGCAGCAGCGCAAGCTTCCCGTGCCGCCGTTCGGTGCCGCGTACTCCATCAATCGAGGTCTGTGGGGAGTCACCATCGGCGGTAAGGAGACCTTGACCTCCGCCGGCAGCATCCCCGACGAGGCCTGGGTGTTGACGCGGGATGCGTTCACCCATCCGCGTGCGCCGGAACGCCATGTGATTTCTTTCAAGAAGGGGCGGCCGGTTGCGCTGGACGGCAAGACGCTCTCACCGGTAGCGGTGATCGAAACACTCGAAACGCTGGCGGCCCCGTTTGGCATAGGCCGCGGCATTCACCTGGGTGACACCATCATCGGCACCAAGGGTCGGGTCGCCTTCGAAGCCCCTGCTGCGGAAACGCTGCTGACGGCGCATCGTGAGCTCGAAAAGCTGGTGCTCACGCCGCGGCAGCAGCGGATCAAGGAACTCGTCGCACAGCCTTACGGCGACCTGGTGCACGAAGGACAGTTGCTGGATCCGGTGTGCCGCGACATCGAGGCGTTGCTGGTGTCGTCGCAAGAGCGGGTCACGGGCGATGTGAACGTGTTATTCCGACCGGGAAACCTGTTCGTCGAGGGGGTCGAGTCAGCCTATTCGCTGCTGGCGGCTTCCAAGGGTGTGTACGGCGAATCCGCCGGCGAATGGACCGCCACCGACGCATTGGGCTTCTCGAAGATCGTCTCCCTGACCGGCGTATTCCATCGCCGTGCGGGCGAGCAGAGCAAGGTTTAGACGATGGTCACCAGCGGCATGCGAACGGTAGTGGTCGTCGACAAAGTGGCCTCCGTGACCCAGGCCTGCGGCCTGTCGCACGAGGTGCGCATCTCACCCGACATTCCTGCCGAGGAAGGCGTCGTGGTGGTTGTCGAGGTGTTGAACAACAAGTCGACCTATAACACGCTCGAGCTGACCAGCGGCCGGATGGCCAAGGTCGGCAAGGGCGACATCGTGGTGGGCGCACTCGGCCACCGCAAAGCGTTGTTCGGCTACTCCGGGCACATCCCGCCGTCACTGAAGGCCGGCGACGTGATCCAGATGCTCAACATCGGCGGCGTGCTGGGGATCTGCGATTCGGTCAATCCCGACAAGGGCAAGCCGTTTGACTGCCGCGTGCTGGGCGTTGTGCTGACTTTTCCCTATTTGGGCGAACGCATCGGCGTGCCGGCCCGCGTCGGGCACAAAAAGCTCGATCAGGAGGCGAAGCTGGATACGCGCGGTATCCCGGTCGTCGCCCTGGCGGGTACCTGTATGGAAGCCGGCAAGACGGCCGCGGCCTGCGCCATCATCAGCCGCATGCGGCATCGAGGCCTGGTGATCGACGCTTTCAAGGCAACCGGTGTTTCGTTGCGGCGGGATATTCTGGCCATGGAAGACTCCGGTGCACGTCGCTCGTTGATTTTCACCGACCACGGCATCGTGACGACGACTCGCGCCAACGGTCCGGCCCTGACGCGCTCCATGCTGACCGAACTCAGTGTCGGCAAGCCGGACGTTATTGTGTTCGAGCTGGGCGACGGAATCCTCGGCACGTATGGGGTCGACGCCATTCTCGAGTGTCCGGACATTCGCGCGGCACTGACTGGCGTCATCCTGTCTGCGAACGACCCGGTAGCGGCCTGGGGTGGCGTGAAGCTTCTGCGCGAACGGTTTGGAGTCGAGCCCTGCGTGGTCACCGGCCCCTCCACTGACAACCAGGTCGGCGTTGACATCATTAACAGCCAGCTGGGCGTGTCCGCGTTCAATGCGATTACGAACGGCGCCGCGCTGGGCGATCGCGTGATCGAGGCGATTGGAGTGAAGACGCCGCTATGAGCGCGCCAATCCCAACGATAGTGCTCGGTGGTACCGGCTATGTGGCCGGCGAGTTGCTGCGGCTCATCGCCGGACACCCGCAACTCAAGCTGGCCGCCGTGATGTCGGACTCTTCGCCGGGAGAGAGCGTAGGAAAGGCTTTCCCGCATCTCGCCAGCACATATGCGGATACGCGGTTCGATGCGCAGGCGGCGGTGGAAAAGCTCGTGGCCGAAGTGCCCGAAGCGGCGATCTTCTGCGCCGCCCCGCATGGCGCCGCCGCGGCGCTGATCGACACGATGCTGAAGAGCGCCTCACGTGCCGGAACGCGGCCGCGCGTTGTCGATATTTCAGCCGACTATCGCTACTCGAGCGCGGATGCCTATGAAGCGGTCTACAAGCACCCTCACGGTGCGCCTGATCGGATTTCCGAGTTCAGCTGCGCAGTGCCTGAGCACCTGAAGAAGCTCGACACGCCGCATGTTGCGCATCCTGGATGCTTCGCCACGGCCACGTTGCTCGCCAGCGTGCCGCTTCTGGCTCTGGGCCTGACGCAACCGCTGTTGTTTGTCTCCGGTGTTACGGGAAGCACCGGTTCGGGACGCAAGCCGGGCGAAGGCACTCATCATCCGCTGCGGCACAGCGACCTGTATTCCTACAACGCTCTCTCGCACCGCCACACCCCTGAGGTGGCGGCCTGCGCGCGCCGGGTGTCTGGAGTCGACGCCGAATTCTCGTTTGTGCCTCACTCAGGCCCATTCGCCAGAGGCATTCACGTGACGGTGCAGGCCCAATTGAAGGCCCCGATCGACAAAGCGCAATTGCTCGCCGCGTTCCGTGAGTTCTACGCCGACTCGCCGTTTGTGCGAGTGACCGATGCGGCTCCTCGTGTGAAAGAGGTAGCCACCAGCAACTACGCGCATATTTCAGCGGCCGCCAACGGTCGGACCGCTGCGGTCATGTGCGTCCTGGACAATCTGAATAAGGGCGCGGCAGGCGGTGCCGTGCAATGGATGAACCGGATGTTCGGCCTGCCTGAGACCACCGGTCTCACCACGCCCGCACCCGGTTGGACCTGAGAGATCCCATGAATCAAGCAGCCGTTTCGACCCTGAAGCCCGCCCCGGCCATGCACGACTATCTGGCCAAGGTATTCGCCCAATACCCGTTGGAAGTCGTTTCCGCACAAGGGGTGTGGCTGAGGAACAGCAAGGGCGAGCGAATACTCGACCTGTACGGCGGACACGCCGTGGCCTCACTGGGGTATGCGCACCCCGCGTGGACGCGTGCTTTGTCGCAACAGGCCATGGATTGCAATTTCCAGACTAACGCCGTCGCCATGCAGGTGCGTCTGCGGGCCGCCGAGCGTCTGGTCAAGTTCTCCGGCCTGGATTTCAACAGCGTCTTCTTCGTCAACAGCGGCGCCGAAGCGAACGAAAACGCGTTGAAACTCGCCTTCCGCATGACCCGGCGATCGCATGTTGCGGCGATCGAAGGCGCCTTCCACGGTCGCACCGCTGCCGCGGGCGCCGTAACGTGGGGAGCGAAGGAAAAGTGGTACGGCTTTCCGCGCGCGCCCTTCGATGTCAGCTTCATTCCGCGGCGAAATATCGAAGCGATTGCCCAGCACGTGACCGAGCAGACCGCAGCGGTCATCGTGGAGCCCGTGCAAGGGCTCGCTGGTGCAGTCGAAATGGGGGCGCCGTTCCTCGAAGCCCTGCGCAAGCGATGCGATCAGGTCGGCGCGGTGCTCATCTTTGACGAGGTGCAGTGCGGCGTGGGCCGCACGGGTCACCCTTTTGCGGCCAACCTGTATGGCGTCATGCCCGACATGATCACGACCGCCAAGGCGTTGGGTAACGGCTTCCCGTGTGCCGCCTTGCTGGCGACGCCAAAGGTCTCGTCGGCCATTCAGATGGATTCGATGGGCACGACGTTCGGCGGCGGACCGATGGCTTGCGCGGCAATGGAGGCGGTCATCGAGGCCATCGAGTCCGAAAAGCTGCTGGAGCGCGTTCGGCGGGTGTCCGCCTATATCCGGGAAACCTGTGTCGTGGGCCCGATCACCGGGTACCAGGGCGAAGGATTTCTCACGGGACTGCGCACCACCCGGCCGGCCAAGGGCATTCAGGCCGAGTTGCTCGAAGGCGCAATCCTGGCGGGGACGGCAAGCGACCCCCATGTCCTGCGGCTGCTGCCGGCGTTCATCCTCGAGGAGGAGCACGTCGACCTGCTTAGGGACGCCCTGGCGGACCTGCCTGCATGAAACGATTTCTGGACCTGGCGGATTTCGACCGGGACGAGATCGTCGCCCTGCTGGAGCTGGCGCGTCGACTGGAGCGCAATCCGGAGCCGCATGCGTTGGCCGGCAAGATACTCGGACTCATCTTTTTTAATCCGTCATTGCGCACGCTCGCGTCCTTTCAGTCGGGCATGGCCCGGCTGGGGGGAAGTTCTTTTGTCATTACGCCGGGCCAGGGCACGTGGCACCTTGAAACGCGCCTGGGCGCGGTGATGAACGGCGCGGCAGCGGAACATGTGCGCGAAGGCATTCCGGTGCTCGCTTCGTACTGCGATGCGCTGGGCATTCGCGCGTTCGCAGACTTCAAAGACCTGAAGAACGACCTGAATGAGACGGCGTACAAGGCCATGTCCGAGCTCGTGGACAAGCCGCTGGTCAACCTGGAATCCGCAGTCAACCACCCCTGCCAGGCTCTGGCTGACTGGAAGACGATGGACGATCTCGGGGTCTCGCGCGGGGGCCGTTTCGTGCTCTCGTGGGTATATCACCCGCGCGCACTGCCGCTCGCAGTTCCTGCCGCCGCCGTCCAGATGGCAGCGATGCGCGGGATGGAAGTAGTGGTGCTGCGCCCGGAAGGGTTTGCACTGCCGCCCGAAATCATGGATAAGGCGCGCCGGGCGGCCGCACTTTCGGGGGGGTCAGTGTCTGAAACCTCCGACCGCGCGGAAGCTTTGACGGGCGCCCACATCATTTATGCGAAGGAATGGGGCGCCACGGCCTGCTACGGCGATGCCGAAGGGGACGCGCGGCTGCGCGCAAAGTTGACGGATTGGTGTGTACGGAATGATTGGTTTGCCCGAACCGCGGACTCCTGCCGGCTGATGCATTGTCTTCCGGTAAGGCGTAATACGGCTGTAGCCGATGAAGTGCTGGATAGCCCGCGCAGCGCCGTGCAGCGCGAGGCTTACAACCGCCTGGTCGTGCAGATGGCGGTTCTCTACAAAATGCTCAAAGGAGTTTAGGAACTCACATGCTCATGCATCGAGGCGATCAGACTCTCGCCATCCGCGCGCTCAAAAGCGCGGCCCCCTATATCCGCATGTACAAGGGAAAGACCTTCGTTGTGAAGGCGGGCGGCGGCGTATTCGCCGACACCGAGTCGACGCGCATCCTGATCGAGCAAATCGCCATACTGCATTACTTCGGCGTGCGCGTGATCATGGTACACGGCGGCGGCCCTCAGCTCACCGAGCTCTCCGATGCACTGGGCGTTCCGACACGAATGGTCGAAGGCCGACGGATCACTGACGCCAAGGCCATCGATGTGTCCTCGATGGTCCTGAACGGCCTGATCAATACCCGCATCCTGGCGATTTGCCGCGATCTCAACATCGATGCGGTGGGAATCAGCGGAGTCGATGCCGGCCTGGTGCGTGCACACAAGCGTGCCCCGGTCAGGATCGCCGCGAACGGCGAATTGGTCGACTACGGCTACGTCGGCGACGTCGACAGCGTCGACACGACTGTGCTGCGTAAGCTGCTCGACAACGGCCTGATGCCTGTTGTCAGCCCCCTCTCGGCTGATGAGACAGGCGTTCTGCTGAACATCAATGCCGATACGGTCGCCGCGGCAATCGGCGCAGCGCTGTCTGCCGAGAAGTTGATTCTGTGCACGGGCGCCCCGGGAATCCTGGGTAGCGTCGAGGACCCGGGCTCGTTGATCTCGTATACCGACGTTCAGGGCCTCAAGCGTCTGCGCGAAGAAGGTCGGATCGTCGACGGCATGCTGCCCAAGGCAAAGGCCATCGAAGATGCGATTCGCGGCGGCGTGCGCCGGGTTCATGTCGTCTCGTACAAGGCGCCGGAAGGCATCCTGGGCGAGGTCTTTACCAACGAAGGCACCGGCACGCTCATCGTGGCCGACGTCAACGCTCTGACCCCGGCCGAGCAGCAGAGCGCGACGCCTGCCTGACAGCCATGAGTCGACTGTGGGACAAAGGCGCACCTCTGGACGACCGTGTACTGCACTACACGGCGGGAGAGGATTTCGCACTCGACGAACGGCTGGTGCGTTACGACGTGAGGGCTTCGATCGCTCACGCCGAAATGCTCAATGCGCAGAAATTACTCTCGGACACCGATCTGGAAGCGATCCGCGCCGGACTCACCGCGATTGCGGATGAGCACGCGCTAGGGCTGTGGCGCATTGAGCTCGCGGACGAAGACGGTCAGACGGCCCTGGAGAAACGCCTGACCCAGCGCATCGGTGCCGCAGGCGGCCGGGTGCACCTGGGCCGGTCGCGCAACGATCAGGTGCTGACGGCGATTCGGCTGTACCTGCAGGACGTCATCGCAGCTCTCGAGGAAGGTGCCGTCAAGGTTGTCGACGCATTGGATCGGCTGGCGGCGCGTGAACAGCACACCGCTCTGCCCGGCTATACCCACATGCAGCAAGCGATGCCGAGTTCCGTGAAGCTGTGGGCCGGAGGATTTGCCCAGGAGATTCGCGACGACGCGGAAAACCTCCTGCAAGTGCGACGACGGGCGAGCAAGAATCCTCTGGGGTCGGCCGCCGGCTATGGCACACCCGGACTGCCGATCGACCGGGACGCCACGCGTGCCAGGCTCGACTTTGCTCAGACCCATGAGCCGGTGACCGCTGTACAGCTGTCACGAGGCAAGGCGGAAGCGCAGCTGCTGTTCGAAATCACGCTGCTCATGCAGGATCTCGGGCGCTTTGCCGCCGACGTGCTGCTGTTCTACACACAGGAGTTCGGCTTCCTGGCCTTGCCGGACGCCTTCACGACCGGCTCGTCAATCATGCCGCAGAAGCGCAATCCGGATGTGTTTGAACTGATCCGCGGCCGATCGGCAACCAGCTTAGGCTGCCTGACGGAAGCGCTGTGTGTCTGCGCGAAGCTGCCTTCCGGCTATCAGCGCGACCTGCAGCTGTTGAAGTTTCCCCTGTTCCGCGGTATCGACATCGCATTGCAGACGCTCGACATCCTGCCACCCGCCATTGACGCAATGAAGTTCCAACCTGAACGCATCAAGCTCGATCCGGCCATTCATGCTGCAGAAGAAGCCAACCGACTGGTGGTGTCGGAAGGCATTCCATTCCGCGAGGCCTACCGACGAGTCGGCGCGAAGCTCAAAAGCTGAAGGCTAGGAAGCGCCGTCCGCCAGGTCCAGGGTCAGGCAGTCGGCGCC
>FTJL01000149.1_pt2 | contig 16429 bp, 18 predicted proteins | sample 1658551 | NCBI WGS metagenome assembly FTJL01 (sample SAMEA3914835, study PRJEB12502) | metagenome | biome: forest; material: soil | place: Canada | collected 2011-07-03 | depth 0.3 m
GCAAACGCCGCAGGCGTTTGCAGCCAAATGGAAAACAGCTGATAAGGCGGCTCATGCTCTTTCGGCATGCACGGTTGACCTTCCACAGCACGCCACTGATTCTCGTGGCATTCACCACATTCGGTCTGCTTCTCGCGATTAAAGCCAAGCTGGTAGGCATCCCCCTGGCTGCGCTGATGGTGTCCTGGTTCTTCAAGTATTGTTTCGTGCTCCTCGATACGGCGATCGCGGGCCATGAACAGCCGCCCGTACTGTCCATAGAGATGGTCAACCCGTTCGACGAGCAAAGGCCCTTGGGACAGGCTGCGCTGATTGCAGTCGCTGTCTCGGTGGTGTGGGGGGTGAAGAACTACCTGGGTGCCGCTGCGGCATACGCCGTGGGCGCGACGCTGATATTCGCCCTTCCGGCCAGCATCGCGGTGCTGGGCCTCAACGATAATTTGTTCGTCGCCGCGTGGCCACCGCGCTGGTTCGAGATCGCGCGTGCCTTGAAGTGGGACTACGTTGCACTGAACGTCGTAACGCTGGGCAGCTTCGGCTTTCTCGTGGCGTTGGCGAGCGCTGACACACCCCTTTGGCTGGGACTCGTGGTCGTCCAGCTCGCCGTTCTGCTCATCTTCACCCTGATCGGCGGCGGTCTGTTCGAGCATCGGATCGACCTGGAGCTGGACAGCAGAAGCCCCCGCGAGCTACGCGAGGAGCGCGACAGTCGTGAGCACTCACGAGCGCGCCAACGGGCGATCGACCATGCCTATGAACAGTTCCGCCACGGCAAGCCCGTTGAAGGTTGGCGCGAAATAGAGGCGTGGCTGACCAAACATGCCATCGCCGAACGCCGACTCTTCGAATATCACGCCGCCCTCGACGCTGCGTCGCACTGGGACGATATCCGTCCCGCGGATCGGCTTGCAAACGAACTGATAGCGATGCTGCTGACGACACGCGAGACTGGAACAGCGCTGGAAGTGGCCCAGGCACGACTCGCGTCCAATCCGGGATTTCGTCCCACACAGGCTTTGCGGTTGGCGGAACTGGCGGCACTGGCAGGTAACCGCGCATTACGCCGGCAATTGGAATCGCCGCCGTAGGACCTAAGAGGCTCTATGCGCTGCGCGGCTCGATCCAAGTGGCGCGGGCGCGTCCGCATAACTCGCCGTCGCCGTCGAATATCGCAGTTCCCGCCTCGTACTTTCTCCCGCTGCCGCCTAACTTCCAACCGACCACGGTGCATGACTCACCTATGTGGACCAGCCTGTCGACGTGAGAAGTCAGCTGTCCCAGCAGCATCATCCGATCGCTGGAGCACACAGAGAAATAGCCCGGGCAGTCCAGGGCGGCGGACATGAATTCGGGCCTGACCTTGCCGTCGCCGCGATCGAGCGATGCATCGGGCACCCACGGGGCGGCGACGAGCTCGCGGTTCGGCACGGGTCCGGCAAAAATGCGCAAGCCGTCGCCCCGCTGTCTTTGGGTGCCGCAAACGAAGCAAGTCGGGAAGCGGTGACTCTTGAAGCCCGCGTAGCTGAGCGAGGCTTCGACGGCGTCGACATAGCTCAGCGCCCTCGGCGCTGTGATGTCCAACGTGGCCGGAGCTGCGTCGGCGACCAGCACCTGGTCATGCCGGACTTCCAGACGCCCTGCGGAATCCTCGTGAATCGTAAGCTCTGCGTCGAGCGGTGGCGGCTTCAACAGGCGCACCGCCAGGGTGTGCGGCACGAGACAGGCCACGCTACCCGCGAAATAGCCGCCATTCGAGGAACCGGCGGGACCGCAGAATCGTCGCGCGACGGTAAGGGTTTTCATACGCCTCCTTACGGCAGGGTGCGCACCGACGATACCGTATGCCGCGCAAAACGCCACAGGCCGAATGCGATGAGGGCCGCTATGAACGATCCTGCCGCGAGCGTAAGCAGCGAGCCGTTCAGCATGGGCACGAGCTCCCCGAACACGGCGGCCGAGATGATGATCGAGACAAACGATTGCACCGAGGCGGCTGAACCGCGGGCCTGTGGAAACAGATCCAGCATGCGCAGACTCAAGACGGGCGAGACGAGCTGCACGCCAAGCGCCATGGTGGCGAGCACGGCCTGCTGCAGCGGGATCGGCGGCGCCTTGAAAACAGCCAGCAGCGTCAGCAGGACGCCCGCGCTCGCAAGGGCGACCACGAAACCGATCTCGGCCTGCGTGTGGCCCCGCACCCTACCCGCCATCCTGCCCGATATCCACGCTCCCACGACGAAGCCGCCGATGATGGGAATGAACAGCGACGCGAATTGCGTCTCGCCCAAGTGCCAATGATCCATCACGACCGCGGGCGCCGCGCCGACGAAACTCATCATGGCGGCGAAATTGGCGCCCATCGCGAGCGCGAGCAACAGGAACTCCTTGTTGCGCATCACGGTCCAGGCGGTGCGGCTGAGCTTACCGGCATGCAGCGGCGCGCGCCGTTCCGGTGGATGGGTCTCGGGCAACGTCAGAGCGCTGGCGAGCGTAAGCGCTGCCCCGATCAGCACCATGAAGGCGAACACGGCTCGCCAGCCGAACTGGACGTGAATCCAACCGCCGATGACCGGGGCCACCGCCGGAGCGAAAGCAAAGATCATTACGACCAGGCTCATCAGTTTCTGCGCCTGAGGTCCCGAGTGCAGGTCACGGATGACGGCCCGTCCGACGATGGTGCCGACACCCGCCGTCATGCCCTGGATCACGCGGAATACGAGGAGCGCCGCGAAGTTAGGTGCCCACACGCAACCGAGCGACGCCACGGTGTAAAGCGCCAGTCCAACCAGGACTACCGGGCGACGGCCCACGGAATCCGACAGCGGCCCCTGAATCAGCGACATGAACGCGAGGGGCACCATGTACACCGTCAGCGTCTGTTGAATTTCCCAGGCGCTGAGGTGGAAGTCATGGGCGATGGCGTGAAACGACGGGAAGAAGGTGTCGATGGAGAAGGGGCTCACCATCGACAGCGCTGCCAGCAATACGGCGAAACCCCAATGCGTGCGGGGTTGTGGGCCCGCCGTCACCCGCGCAGGGCCCGCAGCCAAGCGGCAGGATCTTCTCCCCGCTCGAGAACCTCCACCAATGCGGAGCCGATGACGACGCCATCGACGTGTCCTTTCAACAACTCGATCTGCTCGCGGCTGCGGATACCGAATCCCGCGCACACCGGGACTTTGGAGACCGCCCGGACACTGTCGAGGTAACCGATGACGTGTGCGGGTACCGAGACGTTCTTGCCGGTGGTTCCTGTCATCGTGACGGCATATACGAAGCCCTGGCTGTTGTTGCAAAGCAGCTTCATCCGGTCGGGCTTCGTCACCGGTGTCACCATCTGCACCAATGCGATCTGGCGCGCAGCGAACAGCCCGCGAAGTTCGGTGCTTTCGTCAAACGGCAGATCCGGGACGATGAATCCCGAAACCCCCGCACGAACGGCAGCGTCGGCCAACCGTTCGAGACCGAAGGCGAGCAGCGGGTTCAGGTAACTCATCAACAGCAGCGGCGCGCTGACGCGCGGCATTGCCTCGAGCTCCGAAAGGATCCACCTCAGACTCACACCCTGAGTCAATGCGGCATGACTCGAACGCTGGATCGTGACGCCATCCGCCATCGGATCGGTAAAGGGAACACCGATCTCGACTACGTCCGCGCCCGAGGCAACGGCCGTCAGGTGCTCACGAAAACGCTCCTTGCTCGGAAAGCCGGCAGTCAGGAACGCAACCAGAGCCGGTTCGCCCCGGGCCGCCGCCTTGGAGATGGCGGCGCTGATGGATTCGGAAGGATTCATTGACGCTCCGTGGCGAGCAGGGTGGTGCTCAAAGTAGGCATGTCCTTGTCCCCGCGGCCGGACAGACACACCAGAATTCGCGCACCGGGGTTTTTCGCCGCCCAGTTCCGGGCGCCGGCCAACGCGTGAGCGCTTTCGAGCGCCGGCAGTATTCCCTCGAACTCACTGCATTCGCGCACGGCGGACAGGGCCTCAGCATCGGTTGCCACCTCATAGCGCACCCGACCGGCCGCGTGCAGCAGCGCATGCTCAGGGCCGACTCCCGGATAGTCCAGACCCGCGGACACCGAGTGAGTCTCCTGAATCTGTCCATCGGCATCCTGCAACAGCAGGGAGAAACTGCCATGCAGCACGCCGGCATGGCCGTGCGAAATGGTGGCCGCATTGTCTCCCAGACCGGACCCGCGTCCACCGGCTTCGATACCGAGAATCTGGACCGAGGCATCGGGTACGAACGGGTGGAATGCGCCGATGGCGTTAGAGCCACCGCCCACGCACGCAATCAGCACATCGGGCAGAGCACCGGCGTCGCTCAACATCTGCGCTCGAGCTTCGAGACCGATGATGGATTGCAGCTCACGCACCAGATACGGATAGGGGTGAGGGCCGACGGCCGACCCCAGCAAATAGTAGGTATCCAACGGATCCGACACCCAGTCGCGCAAAGCTTCGTCGATTGCCGCCCGTAACGTGCGATCACCCGAAGTGACCGGCACGACTTTCGTGCCCAACAGCCGCATGCGTCCGACGTTCGGAGCCTGGCGCTCCATGTCGATATCACCCATGTACACCGTGCAAGGGAATCCCAGGCGCGCACACGCCGCTGCAGTCGCGACGCCGTGTTGGCCTGCGCCGGTCTCGGCGACGATTCGCTTCGCCCCAAGCTTCTGTGCCAGCAATGCCTGCCCGAGTGCGTTATTGATCTTGTGCGCACCCGTATGCGCCAGATCTTCCCGCTTCAACCAGACCTTCGCACCCCAACGCTGCGAGAGCCTCGACGCGAACGTCAACGCAGTAGGCCGACCCACCCAGGTCCGCAATTCGTTCGTAAACCGTTCCTGGAACGCCGCGCTGTGCAGATGTTCGCGCACACCACGCTCAAGCCGCTCCAACGCCGGAATGAGAGTCTCGGGGACATAGCGACCGCCGAAGGGACCGAAACGTCCCTGGGCGTCGGGAAACTTGCCTGCGATGGAGTCGGCAAGCAGGCGCTTCGCGTCGGGTGAAGTCATGTTGTCTCCGTAGATACCAAACCTGGGGAGTGGAGCGCGCGTAACGCGTTGCGCGCGGCCAGTGCAAAACGTGCGATCTCAGCGGGGCTCTTGATCCCGGGGCGCTGTTCAACGCCGCTGGACACGTCGACGCCGAAAGGCCGGACGTCGGCGACCGCGGTTGCGACGTTGTCTGCGTTCAGGCCACCGGCCAACACCAACTGGGTGCGTCGCGCGACTTGCCGCGCACTCACCCAGTCGCATGGCATTCCGCTGCCGCTGCTGAGACCTTCGAATAGGATCCGCGCGGGCAAGGCGCCCTCGTTGTGACTTCCTCGCATGACGGGAAGCGTCTCCAACCCCGTCGGAACCAGCAGCGCGCGCAGATCCTCGGCATCGGTCTGAAGAATGTCCGGTTGAAATACCGTCACTATCTCCTCCAGGGTGCGCTGTGAGGGATGACGGGTCACCGCTACACAGCGGACTCGACCTCTAGCGGGCGCGGCGAGTCGCACTGCCTGAGCAGGGGTCACCTGTCGCACCGAATCCGCGAACACGAAGCCGATCGCTTCGACGCCAGCGTCGAGAGCCGCTTCGACCGCATCGGGAGTAGTTAGTCCGCAGATCTTGATCCACATACCGATCACGCAGCTCCGTCTTTGCGATGCGTGCCCCTTCGCTGAGTGCCGCTGGAGAGGTCCGCGCCTGGGAGCTTCGCACCAGGGTGCCCCACGCTTCGGTGCGCCGCGCGTCCCGCGTCAAGCATGGCACTTGCCAGCACGCGAGGATTGCCTCCCTGCATCAAGGCACTGCCGACCAGGGCCAATTCGTATCCGGCGGCCGCCACTCGGCGGGCGTCCTCAGCGGAGCCGACACCGCTTTCAGCGACTCTGGGCACTGCGGTGGGAAGCAGAGGAGCTAGTTGCTCAAGACGCTGCGGTACCACCTGCAGGGTCGCCAGGTCGCGGCAATTCACACCAGCGAGCAGAGTCGTGGGTGGCGCGCGATCGACCAGATCGTGCATCAGTTGGATATCTGTCTCATCGAAGGCTTCCAGCAGTACAAACAACCCCAGCGAGCCGGCAATCTCCAGCAGGCCCTCAATTTCGTCCCGCGGCAGCATGCGCAGGATGACGAGTACGCCCCCAGCGCCCGCGGCGCGAGCTTCGACGACCTGGTAGGGATCGACGATGAAATCCTTGCGCATCGCCGGCACGCGAAAAGGATTCAGGGTGCGGGCCGCCTTCTCCAGATGATCCATCGAGCCGTCGAAGCGACTCGGCTCCGTCAGAACGGACACCGCGGCCGCGCCCGCAAATGCGTAGGCAATGACGCGAGCTTCCACATCTTCATCGCCCGACTTGAGCTGTCCGATCGCGGGCGAACGCAACTTGAGCTCCGCGATCAGATCGAATCCCGCCGGATTGAGCTGCAGAAGCGGCGGCACGGGCGTCGACTTGGCGATCTCCAACAGCGCCGCGTCCGAGCGCGCACGACGCGCTTTGTCCACCCGATCACGGCTGCTTGCAGCCATCTGTTCCAGAAAGTCGATGCTCATGATGCCCGGGGCTCCCCACCCGAAAAACCCGCAAGCGCATCCAACACACGGCGCGCTGCGCCGCTGTCGATCGCCTGCTCGGCACGTTGTACGCCCTCGCGGGCATTTGCTGCTTCGCCGGCTACTTCGAGCGCAAGCGAGGCACCCAGGACCAGGCAGTCGCGATGAGCGCCCCGATCCTCTCCGCATAACACCGCACGCAGCGAAGCGGCGTTCTGCCGCGCATCGCCGCCTGCCAGATCGGCACTGGCACAAGTCTTGATGCCGTATTCCTGCGGGGTGCGGATGTGCCTTGCGATGTGCCCAGGCCTGACGTCGAATAGCGTGAAAGGCCCTACCGGAGTCGGCTCATCCCACCCTTGCGCCCCGTGCACGACGAAGCTGCGCTCAACGTCCATACCCGACAGCGTTTCCGCGATCAGCTGCGCAACCTCCAGGCTGAATGCGCCGATCAGATGAAAGGGCGGTGTGGCCGGATTGGTCAGCGGACCGAGAATGTTGAAGATCGTGCGAACGCCCAGTGCGGCGCGCACCGGAGCGACAGTCTTCATGGCGGGATGGTAGTAGGGAGCGAACAGGAACGTGAAGTTGCAGGCCGCCAGACAGGCGCCGGCAGCGACATCGTCGAGCGGAATTTTGAGGCCCAGCGCCTCGAGTACATCGGCACTTCCGGAGCGACTCGACACGGACCGGTTGCCGTGCTTGACGACGGGAAGACCGCATGCGGCTGTCAGAAGTGCCGTGCCTGTTGAGATATTGACACTGCCGGAAGCGTCACCGCCCGTGCCGACAATATCGATGGAGCGCAGGTTCGCCGGTATTTGCGGACGCTGTGCAAGACGTCGCATCGCCTGAGCGAATCCGCGTAGCTCAGTGGCCACGACGCCCTTGGTGCGCAATGCGGCGAGCACGGCGCCAGTCACGGCCGGCGCCGTCTCGGGACTCGTCAGAATCCCGAGCAACTCCTCTGCCTGCGCCTCGTTCAGATTGCGGCGCTCGAGGATGATTTCCAGCAGCTCACGCGTAGCGGGCATTGGGTGCTCCGACCACAGGCTCACGGCTCCGTGAGCCCGCCGTAAAGGTCAGAAAGTTCTGCATCAGCCGCGGTCCGTCGGGCGTCAGGATGCTTTCGGGGTGAAACTGCACGCCCTCCACGTTGAGCGAGCGATGTCGCACGCCCATGATTTCACCTTCAGGTGTGAGGCCGCTGACCTCCAGCTCCGCAGGCAGCGACTGCGGTGCGGCGATCAGTGAGTGGTAGCGCGCGACTTCGCATGGCGCAGGCAAACCTTCGAACAGCGTGCGACCGTCATGATTCACCAGCGATGTTTTGCCGTGCATCAGCCGTCCGGCGCGTACGACCTTGCCGCCGAACACCTCGACTATCGACTGATGTCCAAGGCACACCCCCAGCACGGGGATCTTGCCGGCGAATGCGCTGATCATCTCCATTGAGACTCCGGCGTCGTAAGGCGTGCCCGGACCCGGAGAGATGCATAGATGCGTTGGCTTCTGCTCCAATGCCTCTTTGACCGTGATGGCATCGTTGCGGAAGACGCGCACATCCGCGCCGAGGATCAGAAACGCCTGCACCAGGTTGTAGGTGAAGGAATCGTAGTTATCGATCAGCAGCAACCGCGCGCTCACAGACCTTCCTCCGCAATTTCAAGGGCGCGGCGCATTGCGCCGCTTTTGGCGAGAACTTCTTCGTATTCCGCTGCCGGAACACTGTCGGCCACGATGCCGGCACCCGCCTGGTAGCTGTATTCGTCCCCCTGGAACACGAGGGTGCGGATCGTTATGGCGTGATCCATATCCCCGCGGGCGCCGAAGTATCCGACGGTACCGCCGTACAAACCGCGATTGACCGGTTCCAACTCGTCGATGATCTGCATGGCGCGCACCTTGGGAGCGCCGACCAGGGTGCCGGCCGGAAAGGCGGCCGCGAACAGATCAAAGGCATCACGCTCCGGCGCCAGTTCGGCATTGACGCCGCTGACTATGTGCATGACGTGGCTGTATCGCTCAATGGCGCGGTAGGGATCGACATGAACGCTGCCGGCCCGTGCCACGCGCCCAAGATCGTTGCGCGCCAGGTCGACCAACATCACGTGCTCGGCATTCTCTTTAGGGTCGGCGCGCAACTCGGCCTCCCGAGCCAGATCCACGGCTGGGTCATCCGAACGTGGACGAGTTCCGGCGATAGGCCGTAGCTGTGCGCGGCCGCCCTTGAGTTTCACCAGGGCTTCAGGTGACGAGCCGACCACGGTTACGTCACCCAGCGCGCAGTAGTACATGTAAGGCGAGGGATTGATCAGCCGCAGCGCGCGATAGGCCTGGAACGGATCGAGCTCATGTCGCCCGGCAAAACGGCTGGACAGCACGAGTTGGTAGACGTCGCCGGCCGCGATGTATTCCTGAGTGCGCTTCACGCCCCCAAGGAAGTCGTTGCGGCTGTAGACAGAAGTGGGTGCAGCGTATCGGCCCGGTCGGGGGGTGTTAGGTAACCCGCCGCGCAGCGCGCGAATCACTTCCTTACGCAGTGAGCTACGCTCTTCGTCGGAGCCTGCGTGAACCAGGGCGATCCCACGCGTCAGATGATCGAACACGAGCAGCGAGCGGGGGGCAACGTAGTGCAGCGTCGGCACTCCGCTCGCCGTACGCGCCGGCAGTCGCTCGAAATAGCGAACAGCGTCGTACGCGGCGTAGCCGACCAGTCCACCTGCAAGAGGTACCCCCGCGATGTCCGGTTGCGGTTGCGGTGCTTGGCGCAGACCCTCGCGCAAGGCACCGAGCAACTCGGCACTGGTCGCCGGAACGGGACGACGCTGAGTTCCGATCAGCAGTCCATCGCGGTCCAGTTTGATTTCCAGGCCCTTGCCGAAGCCGATGAACGAGTAGCGGGCGAGCCGCTCCCCGCCCTCGACGCTCTCCAGCAGAAACCGCGGCTCGAACGCTGCGAGCTTCATGAACGCGGAAACCGGCGTATCGAGGTCACCCGATATGTCGAATGGCGGTTTCAACTCGTGCTCCTTACAGGCAATAAAAAACCCATCACCGGGGTCAGTCCGGAGATGGGTTCGGTGCGATGGAAACTTTTAGCGTCGGGAAATAGCTTACGACCGTGGCCCACTCCGTCAGGAGGTGCGCCACCACCACAGGGTGCGTGAAATCGGGTGCTGCTGCGACATAGGCAGCGAGTATGGCCGGGCGGCGGCTCGGGCGTCAAGAATGAGGCCGTGAGCGGTTACAGATGAGAAAACCTCCGCTGCCGCCGGCCAGGAGCTGGGGTCCCTTCGGCTACAATAGCTGCGGGTATAGGTCCCGGCGGGGCGACCCCTGGCGGGGGGCAAGCCCGGCGGGCCGCCCGAGTCGAGGCCCCGGGGCGGTAGCCTTTAAGCCGCGACCCTCATCATCTTTATGACGGAGTGACACTTAAAGTGAGCTTCAAAGAGTTGCTCGACAGCTGGCGCGAGACGGCGGCCGAGCCGCGGACAGCGAACCAGTACGCCGTTCGCTTACCGATCGACGACGCGGCGCGCCTGCAGGCGCTGGCGGATATGTTCCCCGGCCGCACGCCGGAACAGCTGATTACCGACCTGCTGGCCACCGCGCTGCAGGGACTGGGTACCGCGATGCCCTACGTGGCAGGCAAGAAGGTGATTTCCACCGACGACCAGGGCGACCCTGTCTACGAGGACGCCGGCCTGACGCCGAAATTCATCGAGCTGACGCGCAAGCACCGCAAGCAGCTCGAAGCAGAAGCCAAGAAGGCCTGACCCATGCCTTCCTTCGATGTCGTATCGGAAATCGACGCGCACGAGGCGGCCAACGCCGTGGACCAGGCGAACCGCGAGCTGTCGCAGCGCTTCGATTTCAAGGACACCGGGGCGCGCTTCGAGTTGGCGGAGCTGACGGTAACGATGCAGGCCGAGGTGGAATTCCAACTCAAGCAGATGCTGGATATCCTTAAAATACGGCTGGCCAAGCGCGGCATCGACGTCGCCTGCCTGGAAGTGAAAGACCCCCTGACGAATCTGGCGGCGGCCCGTCAGGAAGTCGTGCTCAAGCATGGCATCGACCAGGAGGTGGGCAAGAAGGTCACCCGCCTGATCAAGGACTCCAAACTCAAGGTGCAGGCCAGCATCCAGGGAGACAAGCTGCGCATCAGCGGCAAGCAGCGCGACGACCTGCAGTCGGCCATGCAATTCCTGCGCGGCGCGAAGATTGAAGTTCCGCTGCAGTTCAACAATTTCCGCGACTGATTCGCTAACCGGCGCTCGAGCGGGCGACTGCGAGCCGTTTGCATAGCGCTTCGGTCGCGGCGACGGCACTCGGACCTAGGCGGCTGAACCGATCGTCTTCGAAGGCAATGAGCCTTCCGGAACGTACGGCCCGCATCGTTGGGAAGCGCTTCCAGTCGGCCAGCCACGCGGCGGCGGAGCCGGTAGGCGCTGCAGCCACGATGACATCCGGATCACGTGCGATCACGGCCTCGATGTCCACGGCGGGACCCTGTTCCTTGAGATCGCCAAAGAGGTTTTTCGCGCCGCATAAGCGTAACGCGTCGCTCATCAAGTGAACGCCGCCAACCGTGTAGATAGGTCGGTTCCAAATCTGCAACAGCACCGTGAGTTCGCGGCCGCCGGCATAGGTGTTAGACAGGGCAGTGAGGCGCGCGTCAAGGTCACTCGCGGCCCGATCCGCGATGGTCTGGGTGCCTGCCAACGCTCCCAATCTTCGGAGCGACGCCGGCAGATCGCCCAGCTTGCCGACCTGTTGGCGATACAGCGGAAGCCCTAGGCGCGTGATTTTCTCGGCCTGCGCGGCGTTTCCGCCCCCAGGCCAAATAACGGCGACGTCGGGACGTAACGCCAGCAGCTTCTCGATATCGATCGCCGCGACGTCTCCGATCCGAGGGACTCGCTTCGCGGCGGCAGGTTCGTCCGAGTACTCCACCGTTGCGATAACGCGATCGCCCGCTCCAGCCGCGAACAGCATCTCCGTGGCACCTGGCGAAAGACTAACGATTCGGGCAGCAGGAGCCGCGAGGGTGATGTGCACACCGGTGTCGTCAATTACGGTCACCGCGGCGAGGGCCGCGGAGTTCGCCGAGACGAAGATCAGAACACAGAAAAAAAGGCGGCTCATGGGGTCGTTAGTGTACCTACCCTCGCCTCTTCAAGGACAACGGCGACCGCGTGTAGGGTCGCAGCGATTCGCACGGCACTCTGAATCGCCTCGCGCGACACCTCGTGCTTGCGCAGGTTGTGCTCGTGAGCCTCGATGCACTTGCCGCAACCGTTGATGGCGGACACGGCCAGGCAGATGAGCTCGAAATCGAGTTTGTCGATGCCGGGATTGCCGATGACGTTCATACGCAGCCGAGCCGGCATCTGCGAGTACTCCGCGTCACCCACCAGGTGCAGGAAGCGGTAGTAGATATTGTTCATGCCCATGATGGCCGCGGCCGCCTTGGAGCCGCTGAGGTACGCTGCGTCCAGATGCTGCGCAGCCAGTGCTTCGACGTCGCGAGTGAAGGCCACGTTTCTCGAAGCGATCGCGGCAGCGAGCGCGACCGACCAGATTTGTTGTTCAGACAGTCCCGGAGCGCCTGTCGTGGCCAGTACGGACCCAAGATTGAGCTTCAGATCGCGGGCGTAATCAGGAATCGAGTCGCGAATCGTATCGAGTGATTTCATATCGGGTCCTCAAGGTTGCGGTGCCACCTGGGCCAGGGGGCCTAAAGTGACCCCAGCGACGGACGGGCGGGTTGCGCCCATCCGGCGTGGGGAGGCGAGGCCGGCAAGAACGGCCGAAGGGCGTTCCGCCTCAGGCGACTTTTTGCGATGGATGAGTCAGGCCGCTTTGAGCGTGTCCTCGCCCTTTTTCCAATTGCAGGGGCACAGCTCGTCGGTCTGCAGCGCGTCCAGCACACGCAGCACTTCTTCAGGGCTGCGGCCGACATTCAGATCCGTCACGTAGACGAAGCGGATGACGCCCTGCGGATCGACGATGAAGGTCGCTCGCTGGGCCACCCCTTCCTGGGGATCGAGAATGCCGAGGCTGGTGGACAGCTCGCGCTTGATATCGGCGAGCATGGGGAAGGGCAGGTTCTTCAATTCGTCCTTCGCCTGCCGCCAGGCCAGATGCACGAACTCGCTATCAATACTGGCGCCCAGCAGCTGCGCGTCGCGCGCCTTGAACTCCTTGTCGAGCTTGCCGAAGGCGGCGATCTCGGTGGGGCAGACGAAGGTGAAGTCCTTGGGCCAGAAAAACACCACGCGCCACTTGCCCGGGAAGCTGTCCTGGGTGAAGGGCTGGAAGGCCTTGTTCAGATCGGTGGATACCACGCCCGTGAGGGCGAAATCGGGAAACTTTTGACCTATGCCGGACATGTGTGACCTTTGAGTGAAGGGTTACGGGGAATCGGGCGGGCTCATCGGCCCCATGGGTACGGAGCATGGGGGCTGCGCGCTGGTAGATCCAATCGATTGACTTTATAATATCGATAGATGGCATGAATCGCGGGAGCTGCCTTGACCGATATCAAGCTGAAGGATCTGCGCTACCTGGTCGCGGTAGCGGACTGCCGCCATTTCGGCCGCGCGGCTGAGCGCTGTTTTGTCAGTCAACCCACTCTTTCCGCCCAGCTGAAGAAGCTGGAGCAGTACCTCGGCGTTCAACTGATCGAGCGCCAGCCCGGTCGTGTCTCGCTGACTCATGCGGGCGAGCAGATCGTCGCGCGCGCGCGGCGCATTCTCGAAGCCAGCGATGAAGTGGTGACGCTCGCCCGCTCGCACCGGGACCCGCTGGCGGGCATGCTGCGAATCGCTCTGCTGCCGACCATCGGACCGTACTTGCTCCCTCGGGTCTCCCAGCCCCTTCGCAAGGCGCTGCCCCGATTGGATCTGCGCCTGTACGAGTACCAGACGGCAGCCATGCTGGAAAAGCTGCAGGCAGGCGAGATCGACCTCGGCATCCTGGCTTTGCCGGTGGACACGGACGGTCTGGAATCGCGCGAGTTGTATGCGGAGCCGTTCACCGTCGCCGTTCCGGATAACCACCGACTCGCGAAGCGCGATACCGTGCGTGTCGAAGATCTGCAGGGCGAAACGCTGCTGCTGCTGGAAGACGGGCACTGCCTGCGCGACCAGGCTCTCGAAGTGTGCAGTCGCATCGGGCCAAGCGAGAAACAGGACTTTCGCGCGACGAGCCTGGAAACTCTGCGCCAGATGGTGGCGACGGGCGCAGGGATCACGTTGCTGCCGGAACTCGCGAGCCGCGGGGCTTACGGGCACGCCAAAGGAGTCACGGTTCGGCCGTTTGCGCGCCCGGCACCGGTCAGGCGCATAGGTGCGATCTGGCGTAAGTCCAGCGCGCGCACGCCCGTCATAGAAGCAGTCTGCAAACTGCTTGCAGAGCACGCCAAGTGACGAGGGTGACAGGCATAATCGCGCGGCCGAAGGGGACCATGATGCCAAGAGCGTTTTCATTCCTGTCCGCAGCCGCTTTGATGTTTGCTGCTTGTTGTGCCGTCGCACAACCGGCGGCAGTCGTCGCACAGGACGCATGGGTTCGAGTGACACCGGGATCGGATGTCGCTGCCGCTTACCTGACACTCCGCAACACCGGCTCGAAGCCAGTTACGATTGTCGAGGTTGAATCGCCGGCGGCAAGCATGACTATGATTCACGAAACGACCATGCAGAACGGAGTGTCGCGTATGCGACCGCATGAATCGTTGGTGATCGCGCCGGGCAAGACGGTGAAATTCGAGCCTGGTGGCCTGCACGTCATGCTGCATGGATTGACCCAAGCCTTGGCTCCCGGCAAGACCGTACCGCTGAGGCTGCGGCTTTCCGACGGCACCTCGCTGGAAGTCGTGGCGACGGTGCGTGCTCTGGACGCTCAGTGAGAATAGTGGAGTGAGCCGGCCCGACTCGTATCCCGATCACGTCACGCCTTACGATCGCTTTGCGCTGAGCGATACGCAGATCGAGGACCTGCTCGCCACAGGGGAGCAGCAACGCGAATTGATCGCCTATTTCGGCACGCAGGAATATCGCGAGCTCGCGACACTGGCCAGGAAAGCGGCGCGAGTATCCACCGAAACAGCCCCCTTGGTGTTTGTCGTGCCCGGCATCATGGGTTCACAGCTCGGTCTGCTCAGACAGGCACCGCTTCCCAACGACGTACTGTGGCTGGATCCCATCGATATCGAAGTGGGACGCCTGTCGGCACTTCGCCTGCCCGACGCCGCCCCGATCGTATCGCTGGGCGCCGTGTTGTATTCGTATCTGCGGCTCAAACTGCACCTGCGAGCAGCCGGCTTTGCGGCGGTGTTTCACGATTACGACTGGAGACTGGGCATCGACGAGCTGGGACGCGCATTCGCCAAACGCCTGCGTGCGCAGAAGCACGACAGGGTGATGGTGGTTGCCCACAGTATGGGAGGCCTCGTCGCGCGCGCCGCCCTGGCTCTGCCGGGCACGGAAAAAGTTGCGCGAATCGTCCTGATGGGGACGCCGAATTTCGGCTCTTTTGCGCCGGTCCAGGCACTGCGCGGGACCTATGCCGTCGTGCGCAAGATTGCGCGACTGGTGCAGTCGAGCTCTGCCGAGACGATGGCGGCGGAGATCTTCAATACGTTTCCCAGTCTGTATCACATGCTTCCGCTTGCCACGCGCAATGGAGGCCCCGACCTGCTCGAGCCTGGCGAGTGGCCGCAGTCGAATCCGCGCCCGAGGGCGGAGCTTTTGGCCTCCGCGCGCTGCGTTCAAAGCGCTTTGGCACCAGCGGATCATCGGTTCGCTGTAGTCGTGGGCGTAGGGGAAGAGACTGTCACGGCAGTCACGCGTCGCAAGGACGAATTTGTCTACACCATCACGCGTCGCGGGGACGGTACGGTGCCTGCCATTAGCGCGGAGTTACCGGGTGCGTTGATGCACTACGCGACAGTGGCGCATAGCGACCTTACGCGCGATCGGGTTGTCGCCGCGGCAGTGATTGACTTACTGCGCAAAGGGACGACGCGCCGCCTGCCCAGGAGCTGGGCGGGACGGAGTCGGGCCGAAGCCCGCATCAGCGATCGGCAATTGCGGCGGACTCATGTGCAGAAGGTCGACTGGGCGGGCCTGGAACCGGAGCAGCGGCGCCGTTTTTTGCAAAACCTGAATGAGCCCCCGGAACTCAAACTCGCAGTACCGGCAGCACGCAGCCTGCGGCGCAAAGCGAAGCGCAGCAGCAAGGTCAAGCGTTCGAGTCGCCGCGCGCCGTGAGTCGAGCCGCATCGACGCCTATCACGCGATGCAGAACGTATGATAGAAATGCGCCAGCCAAATGGGGGGTTCGTAATCTTGGCTGCCGCGTGGGATGAGATTCTCCGGTCCTTGCCGGATGTACAGGATCTCGTGCGCATCAGCGCGCGACTTCTGACCGCTCTGGGCATAGGCGCCTGCATCGGGCTGCAGCGCGAAATGACACATCACTCAGCCGGGCTGCGGACGCACATGCTCGTCGCATTGGGAACCGCGCTGCTCATCGTCTCGGCGTCAGAGTCGGGCATGGATACCGGCGATGTGTCGCGGATCATCCAGGGTGTCGTGACGGGAATTGGTTTTCTCGGCGGCGGCGCCATCCTGAAACTCACGCACGAGAAAGAGATCCACGGACTGACGACGGCCGCGGGGATCTGGATGACCGCAGCCGCAGGAGCCGCGGCGGGCCTGGGACGAATCGGCACCGCCATCATCGGGACGATCTTCACTCTCCTGGTCCTGGGCGCCCTGCGGAAATTCGAGAAGCGACTGGGGCGCCGCGCGTTGAAGGATTCGGCAGACCAGCCGGGGAGCGTGGGGGCGGGGC
>FTJL01406527.1_pt1 | contig 16428 bp, 14 predicted proteins | sample 1658551 | NCBI WGS metagenome assembly FTJL01 (sample SAMEA3914835, study PRJEB12502) | metagenome | biome: forest; material: soil | place: Canada | collected 2011-07-03 | depth 0.3 m
GTGCAGATCGGTGCGACAGACTCCGCAAGCCAAAATACCGATGAGCACCTGATGCTCCTGGGGAGACGGTATCGGAACCTCATCGCGCGCAAGCGGGCCGCCGATGGCATGCAAGCGCATTGCGGTCATTGACGTTGAATCAGTCACGGACGATCCTCATGGTTCTGGCGTTGCCGCCCTGGAATTTTATTTTCCGGTCGATCTCATGACAATCAAGCCGTACATATTCCCCAAACAGCCCGGTCCGTCGCCAATCACCGAGGAGGCCGATTCCCTGCCTGAGTTGTTTCAGGCACGAGTCCGCATGTCGCCCACCCACGAAGCCTACCGGCAATTCAGCTCCGAAGGAAACGCCTGGGTGAGCCATTCCTGGGCAGATATCGGGACACGGATGCTGCGCTGGCGCGCGGCGCTGCAACGCGAGAGGCTCCAGACAGGCGCTCGCATCGCCATCCTGCTCCCGAACGGGATTGATCATGTCTGCGCGGACCAGGCGGCGCTGTCATTGGGACTGGTTCCGGTGCCTTTGCATGTCATCGATAACCCGGAAAGCCTCACCTACGTCATCGCTGACAGCGGTAGCGCCGTTTTGTTTGTAGAGAGTTTCGAACGCTGGACCGCCATCGAGCCCTATCGTGCGAGGCTGCCCGCTCTGCAGCGAGTCGTTTACCTCGGGACGCGGTCGAATGCCGCGGAGGCGGGATTTGCAATCGAGGCCGAGGCCTGGCTGGCTCCGGCAGCACGCTGTGCGCCCGCACCGGATGAGACCCGGGTTCGGATTCCCTCGGACGCTCTGGCAGCCATCGTGTACACCTCGGGCACCACAGGTCGGCCGAAGGGCGTGATGCTTTCGCATCGCAACGTAATGGCCAATGTCCGCTCGATCATGGCGGCCATTCGCGTGCTCGAAACCGACGTGTTTCTCTCGTTCCTGCCGCTGTCGCATACGTTTGAGCGTACGGTTGGTTACTATCTTCCGATCGCAGGCGGCGCGAGCGTTGCTTTTGCCCGCTCCATCCCCTTGCTCATGAACGATCTTCAGGCCATCAAGCCGACCATTCTCGTTTCAGTCCCTCGCATCTATGAGCGGGCGTACGCCGCTCTGCGGGAAACGGTCGGTCGCAATCGGATCAGTGAGAGCCTGTTTGGCGCAGCCGTGCGCATCGGTTGGGATCGATTCGAGCATACGCATGGACGAGCGCCGCGCCCGTCGCTCATCGCGCGCACCGTGTTCCCGCTACTGGATCGAATCGTCGCAAAGCCGGTGCGGAGTCGATTTGGCGGTCGGTTGCGTGCAGCGGTAACTGGGGGCGCGCCGATGGCGTTGGAGGTCGCGCGACCGTTCCTCGCGCTGGGCGTGCCGGTGCTGCAGGGATACGGGATGACGGAGAGTGCGCCGGTGATCGCCTGTAACTCACCACAGGACAACGACCCCGCGTCGGTGGGCCGGGCAGTGCCGGGAGTCGCGGTGAAAATCGGCGCGAACGAAGAGCTCCTGGCCAAGGGTGACAACGTCATGGTCGGCTATTGGCAGCGTGCCGACGAGACCGCCCGCGTACGGGATGCCGACGGGTGGCTGCATACGGGAGATCAAGCTTCGATCGAAGCTGGGCGCATCCGCATCAAGGGCCGTATCAAGGACATCATCGTAACCTCCACCGGGGAGAAGATCGCTCCGGTGGATTTGGAGGCCGCGATTGTGAGCGATCCGGTGTTCGAGCAGGCCATGGTGCTGGGTGAGGGGCGGCCGTTCCTGACCGCGTTGCTGGTTCTCAATCGCGCCCGTTGGGATGGGCAGGCGCAGCATCTGGGTGTGGACACGCGCGATCCCTCTCAGCTGCACTCGCCGATCGTCATTGACTGGGTCATGAATCGAATCCGGCACGCCTTGCGGAGTTTTCCGAGCTACGCGACGCCCAAGGGAATCCTTCTGAGCGAAGAGCCTTGGACGCTCGCCGGCGGCCTGATCACCCCGACCTTGAAACCGAAGCGCGCAGCGATCGAAGCACACTATGCCACAGAGATTTCGCAGCTCTATCGAGGGCACTGACTACAGGTGCTGAGCGGCCTCCACAACTGTGTAGTCGTCCGGTGGCCGCCGCAGATTCATCCCCAGTTTGCGCGCGAGATCGATCATACGGTCGTTGTGGGCGAATATCAGACCATGAATGCGCCGAAGCCCCTGGTCTTTGGCATATTTGAGCAGTACGCGCATAAGGGCTGTACCGATACCGCGCGATTGCCACGCATCTGAGACGGCGACGGCAAACTCGCCGTCACGTTTGCTGGCGTCGGCTGCATAGCGTGCTACACCTATGATGCGCTCGGAATCGGGCGAACCGATGACCGCCACAAATGCCATGTCGCGATGGTAGTCGACACCGACGAGGTGATCGATCAGTGCCTTGGAAGGCTCGCGCATGGATCCCATCATGCGCGTGAAGCGTGATGCCTCGCTGAGTTGCATGATGAAGTCGCGATCGTGATCCGAGTCGTCTGGCCGGATGGGGCGAATCCGGTATTCGGCTCCGTCGCGGGTCAGTGCGGAGCGTTGCCATTGCGCGGTGTGGTCTGGTCTAGGCATGCCGCTCGCGGTTCCTACAATGGACCCGGCCAAATCAGGGAGAAGGAGGATTGTGCGCTCGCTCTGCCGATTCCGACATCAGTTCATTCCCGTATGGGCACGTTCCGGATCTCACGCTCAAGGCCGCCAGAATTGGTGGGGAGTACCCAGCCGAAAAGGTGTATCGAATCACATTTGCCGTACACTTGGCAGCCACCGAATTGATCGTGTGGCAAGCTCAAGGAGTTCAAGGAGAATCGCTTGTCGGAGCGTAGTAAACATCCCTGGCGCGAGAGGCTCAATCGCCGCAGCTTTCTGCGTGGCGCCGGAGCCGGCGTGCTGGCCGTTTCCCCCGTCGGCGCAGCTTATGCACGGAGTCTGGAGACCCGGGCACTGTCGTTCGTCCATACCCACACCGGGGAGAATCTCTCGAGCGTGTATTTCGAGGCAGGAAAGTATGTGCCCTCGAGCCTCGAGCGAATCAACGTCCTGCTACGCGATTTCCGCACCCAGGACGTCTATCCCATCGATCCGCGCGTGCTCGACATCCTGTTCGACCTACGTTCTCTCGTCGGTGCGGACGCACCGTACCATGTGATCTCCGGTTACCGCTCACCTCGGACCAACGCGGCGCTTCGCAGTCGTTCGAGCGGCGTGGCCGAGCATAGCTTTCACCTGCAGGGTCGGGCGATCGACGTACGACTTGAGGGATTCTCCACGCGCCGTTTGCACGATTTTGCTCTTCAAATGAGGCGCGGGGGCGTGGGCTTCTACGCGCAGTCTGACTTCGTGCACCTGGACAGCGGTCCGGTGCGATTCTGGTGAGACGCCGGGCTATTGGGCGGTGACCACGCGGGGCAATCGCAGCAGCTTCTCCAGCTTACTGTCGTGCCCGTAGATATCGTCGAAGAAGCTGACCGAGCCGTCTTCCGTGGCCAGCACGGTGCCATAGAGAATCATGACGCGGATGGGTTTGGTGAGATTCACGCGCACGTCATCACGCCCCTTCATCGCCGCCTGGATGGACTGCGATGACCAGCTTCCCGGCGCATTTCGCAGCACGTACGCGGCGAGTGCTACCGGATCGCTGACCCGTATGCACCCATGGCTGAAGGCGCGGCGCGATTGACTGAAGAGGTGATGGGCGGGAGTCGAGTGAAGGTAGACGTTGTATGAATTGGGAAGCATGAACTTCACTAAACCCAGGGCGTTGTCATCGCCTGGGCGCTGCCGTAGCCGCACCGCGCCCGAGGCTAGCGAATCGAGGCTCTCGCGCGATGGGGACACGACCGGCGCGGAGTCGCCGGCACCGCGGACGATCTCCAGGTGTTCGCCGCTCAGATAGTTCGGTTTGGCGCGTATCGCGGGCAGCATCTCCCGTTGCGTGATGCTGAAAGGCACATCCCAATAGGGCCGGAACACGACGTATTTCATGTCTGCCACGAAAACCGGCGTGCGCATCTTGGGATAGGTCCGACCGACGATGACGTCCATCTGCAGAATCTCGTCTTTACGATCCTGAGTAGACTCGAATGCAAAGAGCCGGAACTGGGGAATGTTCACAATGATCGGCGGGCTGGTGAATTCCGGCAGCCAGCGCCAGCGCTCGAGTGTGAGCTCGATCTGGCGAACGCGGCGAGGGAATTGGCCCACGCGTCGCTCCGCGTCGGTCGGTTGCAAGGTTCCTGACGCCAGCCGGCGGTATCGCCTCAGGGCCTGCTTGAGCAACAGGTAGTGCTCGAACGGCGGCTCGACCGACGCAATGACACGTCCGACGTTATCGGTGGTGGACAACTGCAGCAGCAGAGTTGGAAGGTCGAGGGCTGGCCGTGGCATGGTGAGGTCGAATCCAGCCGATCGTGGCGCCACGCGGCCGAAATGCAGGTCCCGGAGGAAGTGTGAGACCGCGCTCGACACGGCTGCGTCGAATTGCGGTTCCGCGACGGTGCCCGGCGCTCCGAGCGCCGGTGAGAACGTAGGACCCAGATCACGCGCATAGTCATCCGGCAGCAACCCGTATGCTTCCGCGGATTGGAGTTCTCTGAGCAGCGAAATGGCCTGCGGTGTGGCAGCCCCGTGGCGCGTCCAGAGCCATGGCTCGTCGCTGCCTGAGGCGCCAAATGCGAGTCTGGAAGTCAGAGTGACCAGGACGGAGGAAAGAGCCAGGACCTTCAGGGCTTGTCCACCCCAAACCGCTCGTCGCTCCCTGTGCGTAGACACCACGAAATGCATTCCGGCAATCAGATTACGGCATGCCCGGCTGCGGGCGCGGCACTACGCTCGACCGTAGTCTTGAAGCCTCGTGGCTTTACTACGAGAATGTCGCAGCTGAGGGAGTCGAGCACTCTTTCGGCGGTGTTACCTATGAATATCCGACGCAGCCCCGATCGGGACAGGGCTCCCATGACGACGATCTGGACGCCCAACCGTTTTACCAGTGCCTGCATCTGCGTGGCTACGTGACCCATCTGCAGATGGCGCAGCGCGGGGGCGATTCCGGCGGAGTTGGCGAGCTGATTGAATGCACGAGCAATTTGATCTCCGTGCAACTCCTCGACCTCCGGTGGTAGCCCGGCAGGTATCGCGGGAATCATGGGAACCGGCATGAGATTCACAAGAGGCATGTAAGAGTGAAACACATGAACCGAGCCCTTTAGCGTTTGGGCGAGACCTGCTGCGGTGCGCAGCAGCGCCGCGTCGAGATTGGCCGGTTTCGCGTGCGCGTGGAACGGGTCCACGGCGGTGAGAATGATCGACGCCTTGTAGGCGCGAGGCGATTTTGCGAGCAGCAGTGGACACGGACATTGACGAATCAACTCCCAATCGGTGTTATGCAGCAGCAGACGACTACCTGCGACATGATGTCGAACGGTTGCGATGACCAAGTCTGCCCGGGTTGAGACCGCTCGTCGCACAATCGCCTCGTGCGGCGGGTAGTCCCGCTCGATATGAGTTTGGACGCGAAGGCCGGTGAAGGCGGCAATGTGTGTGAGTCGCTCCAATCGTCGCCCCAGATTCGAGGGCTTGGGCGGCGTATTATCGCCGGTGGCAGGCAGGTCCAGTGCGTGGAACAACTCGACCCTGGCCCTGGACGCTCGAGCGAGCGATGCCGCCTTATGCAGAGCCCCTCTAGAGGGGCGATCGAGATCTCTGATCGCGACCAGAATGCGACGAATTCTCACGGCCATTTGGGCGAATCTCCACGCTGTTGTCGGCACCGAGATTGCCGGGCATCGTCGCATTGCGCATCGTGGCAAATGCGTAGGCGACCGGGTGCGTCAACAGCTCATGCCATTCGAGGCCGAATCCTCCGACACTACGACGCATGACATACGCATCGATGCGTAGTGGACCCTCGATCGACGGCCGCCCCGGCAACTCAATCTCGACCTGCACGCTTGCGAGCAGAGGTAACTGCAGTTCCGTCGCGATGAATGCTCCACTGACACTTGCGTTCAGCAGGCGGCCTCGCCCTACGGTGTAGGGGTGGCAGGTCAAGCGTACAGGCAAGTCCACGACGCGTCGTTGACCCCATCTGTGTTCCATAAGAAATAACCTCGGTAAGCGCTTTCCAACGTCTCGTCCCCCGGTAGGCCCGCTCAAGGGACGACCAGCACGTCTATTGGCGCGTGGTATGCGATCCGCACGCCCACGCTTCCAAACAGCGCGTGACCTGTCTCGTCCGGTCTCTGGCCATGCTTTCCTACGACGAGCAACTGCACACGGTCCCGTACGATTTCCGTGAGTACGACCGCCAGCGGTTCTCCGGAGATCACATGAGTGCGGACTTCCGAGTACCCCTGGATAGTTCGCACAACCTCGTCCGTAGTCTGTTGTGCGCCGACTCGAGCATCTTCTACACAAGCGGCGATGGCGGATTCGCTGACACCACACACCCGCACCCGCTCGCTGTAAGGCACCTCGTACGCGCGGATCGCATGGCAAATGGAACCGGGAGCGAGCGTTGCGCCCCAGAGCGCGAGTCGAGTGGACAGGTCGCGAGCGTCACTCATGGCCACCAGTGTTTCGCGATATGGACACATGTCCGTGTGCCGAACGAGAAGCAAGGGAAACGTGACGTGAGCAATCAACTTCAACGTCGTGCCGCCGAGGGCGGCCGGCCCGACGAGGGGAGCGTGTTCGCCCCGCGCCCCGATCACGAGCAGGCTGGGGCGAAACTCGGAAGCGAGTCGCAAAATGCAGTGAGTGGCATTCCCCAGGTGCACGGCGCCGCGGGCACGAACGCCATATTCGGTCCACAGCCAGTCAATGTCGCGTTGCAAGGCCGATTCGGCATGGCGAGTCACGCTGGCATAAATCGCCTGATCCACCGATATGGACCGGGAGAACAGATTCCAGTCCGGGGTGGCATGGATCAGGTGAAGCTCGGCGTGACTGTCCTTCGCCAGTTGCCCCGCGCGCGCGATGGCGGCGTGGCCCAGTGGGGAGAAGTCGGTGGCAACGAGAATACGGGACAGCCTGCTCATGGAGGCCCTCGCTTTGGGGCGTCGCTGAATAACTTGTGACTAATCTGCCCCAAACGGTCCGCGGGTGAAATTGTGGAAAGTGCTTAGCGGAAGGGCGCGCTCCGCTAGGTAGTTATCGCGATGCGCACGGGCCCGCTCCGGCCTACCCTCAACCTCACCTTCCGAATGAAGAATTCACGAACATGAACAGAAACCTGCTTGCCGCTGCTGTTTGTCTCGCACTGGCGCTGCCGCTTGCGCAGAGGGCACTGGGCGTGGCCGGCGCCCGGCAGGAGTACATAGACGCCGCGCACGCCAAGCCGAATCTGGATCGCGGCGCCGAGCTGTTCCGCACGTGTCTGGCGTGTCACGGGCCTACCGGACAGGGCGTACTCGATGGCCGCGTGCCACGCATCGGCGGGCAGCACTTCTCGGTTCTGATCGCGCAACTCGTCGACTATCGGCACGGCAATCGCTGGGATCCTCGCATGGAGCACTTTGCGGATCAGCATCATCTTGGTGACGCTCAGGCCGTCGCGGATGTGGCCGCTTATGTCAGCCGCCTGGAAAGCACGTCAAAGGATGGCGTGGGAGTCGGATCAGGGCAGTTCGCGGAGCGCGGAGCGGCCCTGTATTCGCGCTCCTGTGCCTCGTGCCACGGTGTCGGGGGGGAAGGGGATGCGAAACAGCGCATACCTCAAGTGGCCGGACAGCACTATGAGTACCTACGGCGACAGATCTACGATGGTGTGGATGGCCGGCGTCCAAACTTCTCGAATGCGCACATACGCCTTTTTGCCAGTCTCGATCACGACGATATCACCGGAGTTGCGGATTTCCTGGCACGCACGCCGAGAGTGGTTGACCTCAGGACGTTGCAGGAATTGGCGGCGGTCCCGAAGTAGCCGCCCGGGTGGTTCTGGGTGGCTCCTGTAACGTGAAGAGTGGGGAACCGCTTAGGCTCCGCTAGGCGGAGTGCGAATCGTCCAGATCCATGACCATGCGCACCAGTTGCGCGAGTGATGCCGCACCCATCTTCTCCATGACGCGCGCTCGGTGAATCTCTACGGTGCGCTGACTGACACCCAGATCCGCGGCCATGACTTTATTCGGCTTGCCGCTCGTCACCAAGGCGAGAACCTCGCGTTCCCGCGGTGTCAGGGCCTCCATTCGCTCGCGGATGCGCGTGCGCTCGTTCAGCTCGGCACGGTCCGCCTTGTCCTTGGTCAGCGCGCGCTGAATGCGGTCGATCAGGTCTTGGTCGCGAAACGGTTTCTGCAGAAAGTCGAACGCTCCCTGCTGGATGGCTTCCACCGCCATCGGAATGTCGCCGTGCCCGGTCATGAAGATCACCGGGAGGATGGCTCCGCGGACATTGAGCTGCTCCTGCAGTTCGAGTCCGCTCATACCGGGCATCCGGACGTCCAGAACCAGGCATCCGGGCTGCTGAGAGTCGTAGCTGTCGAGGAACGCTTGGGCGTTCGGGAGTGCAGTTGTCGCCAGTCCGACGGATTTCAGCAACAGCCGCAGCGCACTGCGTACGGCCTCGTCATCATCTACGACGAATACGGTAGGCGTTCGCTCTTTCATGTCGCATCCGCGCTGGCCGGGGCAAGTCTTATTGCGAAACACGCGCCGTTCGGCGTATTCGGCCTGTGCTTCAGCGTCCCCTCGTGCATGCGCACAATGGTGCGGCTGATGGCCAGCCCAAGTCCAGTCCCTGCAGGTTTCGTCGAGCAGAACGGGTCGAACATCCGTTCAGCGATCTTCTCGGCCACGCCCGGTCCGTTGTCGCAGACACAGATCTCAACGCCGCCCTCGGGCGTCAGGTGGGTGCGCACGACGACTTCCCGGGGAACCACGGGTGCTTGCGAAAGGGCTTCCAGGGCATTGCGTACCAGGTTGAGCACGACCTGTTGGATCTGACCGCAGTCAACGGTTACCTTCGGTAAATCGCCGGCCAGGTCCAGGCGATATCCCACACCGTGGGCTTTGGCATCGGTCTGGATGAGGTCCGTCAATTCCCGGATGACCGAATTGATGTCTGCAAGCCCGCGCCGCGCGTCCTCGGCACGCGCCAGACTGCGCAGGCGGCGGATGATGTCCCCCGCACGGACCGCTTGCCCGGCAATTTCCCGCAGTGCCGTCTGGACCTCCTCGATATCCGGACTCGGCAGGCTCAACAGTCGGTCGCATGCGTGGGCATAGGTCGCTATGGCCGCCAGGGGCTGGTTGATCTCATGGGCGATGCCTGCAGACATTTCGCCGATCGTGGCGAGACGGGAGACGTGCATCAGCCGGTCCTGCAGCCGGATCGCATCTTCCTCGGCACTCCGCTCCGCTGTGATGTCGTGTATGAAACCGACGAAGCGCGGCGGTTCGGAATGCGGGACCGCGCCCACTGCGAGCTGCGCGGGAAAGACACTGCCGTCCTTGCGCCGGGCGGTCACTTCCCGCCCCGTTCCGATGATATGCGCAATACGGGTGTCGACGTAACGTGATAGGTAGCCGTCATGAGCCTCGCGATCGGCTTCGGTCATCAGCATGCTGACGTTCCGCCCGACAACCTCCGTCGTCTGGTAGCCGAAGAGTTTCTCGGCGGCGTCATTGAAGCGCCGAATGGTTCCACTGTGGTCGATGATCACGATGCCGTCCACGGCGGAATCGAGGAGCGCCTGAAGCTCATCTGCCGGCATGGAGAGGTCCTCTACCGCGGAACGCTGTTGAGTTATAAGCAACCTGATTATGCGCGCCCGCGCCCTGAAACGGGGTAGGTATCTTCCGAACTCTGGTACGCAATGGCTCGAATTTCACGGTCGCGGCTTTTCCGCGAGGATGTGTGGCAAGCGTGAAGGTCCCGCCGTCAGACAAGAGAGCAGCGCCCGTGGACAAAATCAATTCGATACTGGTCGTGGTAGACCGAAGCAATTCCGATTTGAGTCTGCTCAAGAAGGCCGTTCAGCTGGCACGGTATTTCGGTGCCCGGATCGAGCTGTTCACCTGCGACGCCGACCGTTCCGTCGACTTCAGGCGCGCGTACGACACCGCGGGCGTCGAGAAGGAGTGGCTGGACTGCGTCATGGCGGGCCGTGAGTATCTCGATACCCTTCGCGAAGCCGCTAGCGCGCCTGATGTTCAGATCTTTGTGGACGCCGTGGCTGATCCGCGGCTCCATCAGGCGATCGCCACTAAAGTCGAGGCCTGTCACCCCGATCTGGTCATGAAAAGTGCGGCGCGGGCGCATCCGGCACGGCGCTTCACGCTGGATTCCGCCGACTGGCAGCTCATGCGGGCTTCCCCTGCCACGTTGATGCTCGTTCGGGGCAAGGACTGGAACGTGAAGGCGCGATTTGCAGCGATGGTGGATATGTCCGAAGAGGAGGAGATTGGCACAGCCGCTTCGATTGCGCAGACCGCCGACTACGTCGCGCGCAGCTGTGGCGGCGAGTTGGATGTCGTGTACAGCCAGCGAAATGACTCCGGCGTCGGACGCGAGCGGCGCGTGGCGGCGCTCGATAAACTCGCACAAGAATACGGTATCGACCCGAACCGCGTTCACATCCTTTCCGGAGAGCCCGATGACACACTGCCATCGTTTGCCGCCAAGAATGGTTTTGACATGATTGTGCTGGGCGCGATGTCTCACCGTAAGAGTCTCACGACGCTGGTCGGCCGATTGACAGGTCGGTTCGTGGAGGCGCTCCACTGTGATTTTCTCTTCGTCAAACCCGCACCGGAGGGGGTTGCCATCGGGGAAGGCTCGAGCACCCGGGCCGCCGCGTCCGGTGCCGGGTTCGCTTGAGCCGCCAAACCGGGACGTCAACCCGACGCGTGACTGGCCGCGGAAATGGTTGACGAGGTAGATGTGCGCTCCCGCTTCGGCCCCGTTGTAAGGGTCATGCGAACGAGCTGCGCGAGCGAGTCTGCGTGCATTTTCTCCATGATCCGGGCTCGATGGATCTCGATGGTCCGCTGGCTGATCCCCAGATGGTAGGCGATTACTTTATTGGACGAGCCGGCGACGACCCGTTCAAGCACATCGCGCTCACGGGGAGTCAGGGAGTGCAGTCGGTTTCGAATGGTGTCCTGCGCCTGGAGTTGAACGCGTTGCTCGCGATCCATCTGCAGTGCGCGCTGCACGCGATCGAGCAATTCCTGGTCGCGGAAGGGCTTCTGTAGAAAATCGAATGCGCCGCAGCGCATGGCCTCGACCGCCATCGGGATGTCGGCGTGTCCGGATATGAAGATTACCGGGAGGATTGCGCCGCGAAGATTGAGCTGTCTTTGCAGCTCAGGACCGCTCAGGCCCGGCATGCGCACATCCAGCAGCAGACAGCCGGGCCGCTCCTCGCGGTAGGTCGATAGAAAGGCGGGCGCCGAGTCGAACGTTTCAGTTGCATATCCCAGCGACTTCAGCAGCAGGCGCAGCGAGCTGCGCACGGCCGCGTCGTCGTCAACGATGAATACGGTGCTTGCCGGTTCCTTCACGATTTCTCTCCCCGTGCCGTCAAAGTGCCACCATTCTGGCGGCACCGACCATTGCGGAAAATACGTAGCTCTGCACAGCCACATCCGTAGTTTCCGCAAACCGGCGGCAGGCCGGCAGGGCGCGCCGCTACTCGTAGCGAAGCGCCTGGATGGGATCGAGGGCGGCGGCCTTGCGGGCGGGGTAGTAGCCAAAGAAGACCCCTACGACCGCAGAAAAGGCGAAGCCGCCAGCAGCGGCGGCGGCTGAGATGACAATAGGCCATCCGGCGACGTGCGAGACGATCTCGGATACGCCTACTCCTACGAGAATGCCGCCGATGCCTCCGGTGACGCTGAGGAAGAGGGCCTCGGCAAGGAATTGCAGCAGCACCTGCAGGCGCCGCGCTCCGAGTGCCATTCGAAGCCCGATTTCCCGTGTCCGCTCGGTCACCGAGACCAATAGGATATTCATGATTCCGATACCGCCCACCAGCAGTGAGATCGAGGCGACGGTGGCCAGCAGAAGCGCCATGACCCGGCTGCTGCTCGTGGCGGCGCTCGCGATCTGGCTCAGATTGCGGACGTTGAAGTCGGCCAGGTCATTCAGTCGAATCCGATGTCGGGTTCGCAAAGTCGCCGTGACCTGTGTGATGGCCGGTTCGACCTGCGCTGCACTCGCTGCCTGCACGTAGATGAGGTTCACGAATCCCGTGAGTCGCGGCTGAATCCCGAACGGATTGGGCAAAGGGGGGTAGTTCGGGTCACTGGCCTGTGCCTGGCTTGGAGCCGCCACGCCCAACACCTTGCGTTCGGCGGTGGTGAACGGGATCGTAACCAGGTCGTCCTGGTCCTGACCGCTCGTCGACTGTCCTTTGGCCTGATACAGCCCAACGATCTGCAGCGGGATGCCTTTGACCAGGAGCGTGGCCCCGATAGGACTGCTGCCGTCGCTGAACAGTTGCCGGTACACGCTTTGGCCGATGACCGTTACGAGCCGGGCGTCGGTCAGATCGTCAGCGCCCAGTGTCCGTCCCAGGGCGATGCGCCAATTGGCAATCGTTCCATAGTTCGCCGTCACGCCCTGGATGCTGGTGGTCCAGTTCTGGTCGCCGAACTGCACTTGCCCGCTTTGCCGGATGAGGTAGCCAACCTGCCCGGTGGCGGGATCCTCGCGGCGCAGCGCCTCGGCATCGGCTACCGTCAACGTTGAAGCACTTCCGAATCCACCCCGCATGCCGCCGGAGTTCGATGCGCCCGGGAGGACGACCAGCAAGTTGGTTCCCAGACTCTGGATCTGCTGCGCGACTGCCTCGTTAGCGCCTTGTCCGACGGCAACCATGGCGATGAGCGCCGCCACCCCGATGAAGACCCCCAGCATCGTCAACCCGGAGCGAAGCTTATTCCGACCGACTGCCTGTGCCGCCGCGAGTACGATCATGCGCGCGAATGCGAGGTGTGGCGCTTTCGGGCGCGCTGTGACCGCATCCGCTTCCGGCTCCGGAGGGTTCCTGGTGCGGGGTGCTCTGCGCTCGTCGGAAATAATCTCACCGTCGCGCATCGTCAGCACGCGATCGGTATAGGCGGCAATGTCCGGCTCATGCGTCACGATGATAACGGTCACGCCTCGGTCGCGGTTTAGGCAGACGAGGGTGTCCATGATTTCATGCGACGTCCTCGTATCGAGGTTCCCCGTCGGCTCATCAGCCAGCAGCACGGCGGGTGAGTTGATCAGCGCCCGCGCGATCGCGACGCGCTGCTGCTGACCGCCGGAGAGCTGCGCCGCTGTATTGCGTTCGCGATCGGCGAGCCCCAGCAGGCGAAGGGACGCGCGCGCTCTGGAGGTCCTCTGCTCGGCGCTGGCCGGTGTATTCAGATTGTAGAACAGCGGCAGCGCCACATTTTCGAGCGCGCTCGTGCGGGGCAGGAGATTGAAACTTTGAAATACGAATCCCAGGCGCTCGCTGCGGATGCGCGCGAGCTCCGGTTCCGGCAGCGCCGCGACGTCGCGCCCCTCCAGCCGATAGGTTCCGCCAGTCGGCCGATCCAGACAGCCGAGAATCGACATGAGTGTCGACTTCCCGGAGCCCGAGGCGCCCATGATGGCGACCAGTTCGCCGCGCTCGACTTGCAGATTCACGCTCCGAAGTGCGCAAACCTCGATGTCGCCGACGCGATAGGTTCGGGACAGTCCGGCCACATCGATGACGAGCTCGGGCACCGGATACCTCCTGCGCCCGCCGCTAAAGGCGCGGCGCCCGTAGCGCAACCTGCCCCAGTGGGCGAGCCGTACCGGGCTTCTCGCTGCCGCTGAGCTCGGAAACGATAACTCGATCCTGGAGTCCGAGGCCGCCTCGGGCAATCTCGGCATATTCGCCGTCGTTGAGGCCAATCTGTACCGGAACGGCGGCCGGCAGGGAGCCCCTCAAAACCCAGACCTGCGCTGCGTCCGAAGATCCTCGAGCCGCCGTGCCCGATGCCAGCGCAGGTGAGTACCGCAGTGCCTCGACCGGAACTCGCACGACGCTGTCGTGGTGCTGCGTGACGATGCGTACTGCGGAGGTCATTCCCGGTTTCAACAAAAGCTGCGAATTGTCGACCTCGATGACGACATCGTACGTCACGACGTTCTGTACCGTTTGTGGAGCCTGACGTACCTGAACGACGCGCCCGCGAAGGGTTCGATCAGGAAAGGCTTCCACGGTGAAGGAAGCCGGATTCCCTACGGCCACCGCCCCGATGTCGGATTCGCTGACACTCGTGTCGACCTGCATTTTGGTCAGATCCGTAGCGATGACGAACAGTGTGGGGGTCTGGAAGCTTGCGGCGACGGTCTGGCCCTGCGTGATGTTGCGCGAAACCACCGTCCCCTCCACGGGAGAAACGATATTCGTATATCCGAGGTTGACCTGTGAGGACTCGAGGGCTGCCGCACGCTGAGCGACGGTCGCCCGGTCGAGGGCGATCTGCGAGACGGCCTGCCGGTAAGCACTTGCGGCCGTGTCCGCGTCCTCCTTGGAGACCGAATCGAGCGCGATCAGCTCGCTATCGCGATCCGATGTCAGCTTGGCGAGCTGCAGATTGGTCTGGTCTTTTTCGAGCTGCGCCCGTGCCTGGTCCAGATTCGCCCGGTCCTGATCTACGATCGCCTGGTAGGGTCGCGGATCGATCTTGGCGCACAGCTGGTTGCGGGTCACCCGTGTATTGAAGTCGCAGTGCAATTCCTGGATCACCCCCGAGACATACGTGCCCACCTGCACGATGACTACCGGATTGACGGTGCCGCTTGCGGTCACGAATGGCGCAACCGATCCACGCGTCACCGGCGACATGACAAATGTGGTCGCTGAATCGGGATGCAGCCGCAGCCACACGGCGGCCGTGCCGGCGATCATCGCGATGACGCAAGCCAGAAACGCCCCCCACCGCGTGGCATGCAATCGTACAAACGTGTTGAGCGGGCGGGACGCCGCGGGACGCTGAGGCGAAATCAGCGTAGAAGGATCTGTTGTGGCGGCGGAAGCGTTCATGGTCGTTAGACCATGATTGTCCGGTTCCGCGGGCGCGCGCGCACTCCGTTGACGCCGCAGGTGCTTACGTAATTGTACGTAAGCCTTGATTGCCTGCTTTATACCGCGAGCAGGGCTCTCAGCAACGTCAATAGCTCTTCGGCGTTGACGGGTTTACTGGCAATCCTTACGTGGACATCGAGTGGCAGGCTGCGCATTGCGGAAGAAGTGTCGCCGGTGATGAGTACGGCTTTCAAAGGGGCGCCCACAATTTCTCGCAGCGCGGTGATGACCTGGGTACCCGTCTCGTCATTGCTCAAATGGTAGTCGGTCACCAGCAAATCGATGTGTGTTTGGTGGCGCGCCTGGTGAATTGCTTCTGCCAGCGAGGCGACAGCCGTGACGCGATAGCCCTCCACCTTGAGCAGCATGCGCGTCGCATCCCGGACCGCCGGATCGTCTTCGACCAACAACACGGTGGCGGTTCCGATCTGCAACTCCCGTGTCCCGAGTGTCAGCTGGACAACGGGTTCAGCCGCCGCGCGTCGCTCGGCCGCCGGCAGCAGAAGCGAGAAAGACGATCCTTTTGCGACCTCGGAACGTACCTCGAATCCGAGCTTGAGCAGCTTCACAAGCCGTTGCACGATGCTCAGTCCCAGGCCATAGCCGTCGCGCGAGCTGTTCGTAGGCACGCCCACCTGGTAGAACTCGTCATAAATGTAGGGCAGCTGGTCTTGCGGAATCCCCACACCCGTGTCCAGAACCTCGATGCGAACGAGCGAGGGCGGCTCGCGCACACAGCGCAGCAACACCCGGCCCTGGCGGGTGTACTTGATGGAGTTGGATACCAGATTCCTAAGAATCTGCTCCACCAGAGACGGGTCGCTGCGCACGCACTCGCCGGACTGCTCCATCTGCAGGTCGAGCCCTTTGCGTGCGGCGACGCTTGCGAATTCCACTCGTAGCTCTTCGAAAAGCGCAGCCACGGTGAAGTCGGTCGGCTCGGGTCGAATGGCGCCCGACTCGAGCTTGCTGATGTCGAGCAGAGCATTCAGCAACCGGGACATGACACCGATCGCCAACTCCTGCTGTTCGAGCGCCTCCGCGGTGTCAGGCTCGTTGACCAGTCGCCGTAAGGTGCCGTTGAGCAGCGCGAGCGTCTGCAACGGTTGCCGCAAATCATGACTGGCCGTGGCCAGGAAGCGGCTCTTGCCCTGATTGGCCCGGTCGGCGATCTGTCGTGCGCTGTCGGCCAACTCCCGGGCTCGGTCCGCCGCCTCTCGGGCCTGCTCGGCGGCCTTGCGCGCCGCGACAAGCTCGGCTTCGACCCGCTTGCGTTCCGTTACATCGCGAATGGCCGCACCGATGAGGATGCCATTGCCGTCGCCTATCGGACTCAGGCTGATCTCGACCGGAAATTCTGTGC
>FTJL01700495.1_pt1 | contig 16418 bp, 16 predicted proteins | sample 1658551 | NCBI WGS metagenome assembly FTJL01 (sample SAMEA3914835, study PRJEB12502) | metagenome | biome: forest; material: soil | place: Canada | collected 2011-07-03 | depth 0.3 m
CGCCGCCGGCCAGGCAAACCACGGAGTCAGCCGTGCCGCGAGTCCGTAGACATAGGGCGGTGAGCCGAGGCGATGAAACCACGTCCAAGTCATTGTCCGTCACTACTCCAAACTGATTCGCACGGCCGCCGCCGCGGCCAAAGGCGCTAGCGTAGCGCCAAGCACTGCGAGAGCACCGAGCAGGTAAAGCGGCGGCGCGTACCCTTCGCCCCTGATGGCCAACTCCGTGGCACGCGCCCCAAATATGAGAACCGGCATCGACAGCGGAAGCGTGAGCAGAGACAGGAGCGCCCCACTCCGCCTCACTCCCAGCGTCAGCGCCGCGCCGATCGAACCGATCAGGCTCAGGGCCACACTACCCACCGCGACCGAAGCAATGATCCCGGTCAGCGAGGCCACAGGCGCCCCCATGGACATCGCGGCCAGCGGAGCCATGACCGCCAGCGGCAATCCCGTCAATAGCCAATGTGCGGCCGTTTTTGCCAGCAGCAACCACGTCAGCGACTGGCCCGACAGCGCGTACTGCTCCAGCGTGCCGTCGTGCGCGTCGTCCCGAAAGAGGAATTCTAACGCCAATACGGCAGACAGTAATGCCGCGACCCAAAGCACTCCGGGTGCAATTTCTCGCAGGCGCGCGAGCTCGGGACTGATACCCAGCGGGAAGAGCGTCGTAATGATGGCGAAAAACACCAATGGCTGTATCAATTGACCGCGTTTGCGGAAGGCAAGTTTCAGGTCTCGCGCCAGAACGAGTTGCGCCGACTGCAGTGCCGAGCTGCTCATGCTGCCCGCGTCCGCAAGGCCCCCAGCGGGGACAGACCGCAGGGGCCGAGTCTGCGGTGACGCCGCGTACTCATTCACGGGACAGTTCCAGCTGCCTGACGCCAGGCCCGGAAATCGCAAGCGGATGGTGAATCGCAGCCACCACCAGGCCGCCCTGGGTTACGTGCTCCTCTATAAGGGAGCCAACTAGCGATTGCCCCTGCGTGTCCAGATTGGTCGTCGGCTCGTCCAGCAGCCATAGCGGTGCCGCGATCAAAATCAGCCCTGCCAGGGCGACCCTGCGCTTCTGTCCCGCGGATAGCGTCCGCACCGGCCGATCGCGCCAATGATCTGCGCCAACGCGCTCCAGTGCGCCGTCGAGCTCACGAGGCGCCACGGCCCGGCGAATGCCGATCCAGTACCGCAAATTCTCTCGAGCCGTGAGATCGACTTTTAACGGTGGTTCGTGACCGATGTAAGCAAGTTTGCCGTGAAATGCATGCAAATCGGCGCGAATGTCATGGCCTGCCCACAGGATCTGCCCCTCTTCCGGGTACATCAGGCCGCTCAGGGTACGCAGCAGACTTGTTTTGCCCGTGCCGTTGGATCCGCTGACCTGCAGGCATTCTCCCGCCGCGAGCGAGAGGTTCACGCCCCGCAGGACGTGCCGATCTCCCCGCCACAGGTGCAGGTTTTCCGCTTGAAGGCTGCAGTCGGACATGACTCCGGGTGCAAGGATGGAGGTGGCGCGAGAGTCTCGCAAATACAGTGGCTTAGCGCCATGAGCAAAAGTGTCTACAAGCGGCGTCAGTGCGGTCTTTTTCTGTAGAATTGTGGGCTACGCAACCCATGCCCGGGTGGCGAAATCGGTAGACGCAAGGGACTTGAAGGAAATTGAGCACCCGGAACGGAAACGTCCGGCGTGAATGGGGTCAAATTCGGTGAACCAGCAGCACGTCAGGGTGGCTGCAATACCGAGCTAAGCCCTCGCCACCGCGGTGAGGGAAAGTGTAGAGACTTGACGGCCCCCGCCTAAGCCGAAGCTCCGCCCAGGAGCTTCGGGACGGTGAAGGTAAAGTCCAGACCCCAAATGCGCGCGCAGGCGCGCAGCAGCGAAAGCTGTAGCGGGTACGAAAATCCCTCGGGGGTGACCCCGTGCCGGTTCGAATCCGGCCCCGGGCAGACCTCTCTTCTGTACCACCGCCGGAGTTTCGGTGTCCCGATGATCACGCTGCCGAGCTGGCCCCGGCGCAGCATTGAGTAGATCGTGTTGCGGAAGATGCCACCCAGCTTTCTTTGCCGTTCACCATCACGCCAAACCGCTGTAACTGACCTTCCCATCGACAACGGCTATCAGGCCGCGCGATTTGAGCTCGCTGATGAGGCCATCAAGCTCCTGCTCGAGCATCTCCTTCCCGAAAAGAGCGTGAATCGTACTTCGGAGGGCCTTGAGCGTCCGGGGCTTGCCGGCCTTCCGTTTCGCGAGATTGGCCACGATGGCGTCGATCCTTTGTTCTGTCGGGAGCCGTTTGGACGGCTTCACAGACCTAGTGTCGATGACGGATGCAGACCTGTCGCAGTGGATCCCTCGCGTTTTCAGATGTCTGACGAGCGGATCGAACCCGGTGTCCTTTGACACGATCTGAAATGAGGCTCCGGGATTTTCCGCGGCGAGACGACCAACGTAGTACGCGATGTGGAAATCCAGCGCATTCTTTCCGTTGCCATCAATCTGGAGGTACTCGACATCCGACCCGAACAACTGGAGGGCACGTACCATCTCTAATGGGACATTACTTTGGTGCTCGCCCAGGAAGACTTTGATCTTCACTGGGCCGCCTTTCAGCACGGCAGCGTTGATGCGCTGAATGTTCTCGAAATCCACCAGCACGAAGGTCGTCAAGACGCTCTCCGCGAAGCGATGCGCGAATGCCCCGCAGCCGCGACTCTTCGATCGTCACGGTCATGCGAAGCGTCGTCCAGTTCAATCACGGCGACAATGCTCGAGTCCTTGCCGCAGACGACGAAGTCCACACTCATCCGGTTGATGCGGTTGTTCCACTCGTGGAATTTGTTTCCCTTCTTGACCCCCAGCAAACGCGACAAGCCGACCTGCGCCAGGACGATGTGCTGAGGAAGCGCATGGCCGAGTCGGAAGTAAAGAATCTGCTCGGGGTCGGATAGCGGCTTCTTCGCGTAGTAGGGCCACTCGCCCGCCTCCGAAGCGCGTCCTGTCTTGGTTTGCAACGCTGCGACGACGATTGCCGCGATCGCAATGACAACAGCTAGAGCGACGCTCCCGGACATTGGCCTTCTCCCTCGCCTGTTGACGACTCAGCCTGCGCGTATGGCAGTCGACTCAATACCACTGGGCGGCCTCGGTTTGCCGTGAACTAGGTACCCTTGTGAGCTTGCTCCGCGGGCAATTTGCTGGATGTGTCAATCACGACGGGGGTTCCCGGCCTTGCGAGTCAACCTGAATCCTCCGTGGTGCCGTCGGGCAAGTCTGCCTGCGGCAATTCTTATTCGAATCTTCGTCCTGAGTGATCTACCTGCATCATCGCCAGGACGCAACTAGTAGACAGTCACGCAACCGCACACAAATCGAAATCGGCGTGAATCACATCGTAGGGGACTTGAACCTTGCCACCCTCCGTACGCGTGATGAGCCCACATTCCATGAGTTCGCCGACGTCCTCATGCACGCGCTTGACGTCCCGTTCGAGTTCGCGAGCGAGGCCGCGCACGCTGCTGGGCCCGATGCCTTGAAGTCGGGCGACCAGTTCCCACCGTTTGGGCGTGAGCACGCGGAACATCGCTGCAGGAGACTCGAATTGCAGCGAGTCGCCAGCAGACCTGCCCGTCTTCCAGGTCTTGACGAAACGCTCGCCCATTTCCTTGAGCGCCGCGCCCGTGTCTTTGCGAATCCCGATTGTGATCCTCTTCACTGCGATCTCCGTGTCTCGACATCCGCGAGGAAGTCGCGGATCAGCGTTTCCACGTCCTTGAATTCGTAGGGTTCCTCCTGACCATCCCTGTGCCGGTGATCGCCCTTCGGGCGCTCGTTGTCGTACCCCACGATGCGCTTTCCCGGGCGGCCATAGAAGAGCCGATACTTGAATGGATGGTTGCAGCCGGGCACCGGCTTGGGGACCCGCCAGATCACCATTTCCACCCTGGAGCCGTCGTCGAAATCGAGACGCTCTCGCTGCAGCAGTTCCGCTCGCCTGTTGTCAATCATGCCAACACCCCAGTCCGTTGTCAATTAGGCCAACAGCGGCCATGCGCAGATCCCTCGCGTCGCATGACCTCGCGCTCGATCCTGCTCGTATTCGCAATTTCCGCGACGCGCAGGTCGTAGGTAATCTGCAGGTTCAGCCACGACCGAGCATCTCCCCCGAAGAACCGCGCCAGGCGCAGAGCGATGTCCGCAGAGATCCTGCGTCGACCGCTCGTGATCGCGAAAACACATTGCGGAGGGACGCGCAGCGCCCTCGCGAGCACGTTGGAATTCATACGCGATGGATTCATGAAGTCCTCGCGCAGCACTTCGCCAGGGTGCACGGGACGCATGCCGTTCTTCACACTCATCTCCGACTCCATCGGCAGTTGTCGTGAGTTGGACCTTTTGACATCGCGATTTGCGATGTCAAAGACATCCCATTGCCAGAGGTATGTCTAATTGTAGTACATAGCCGACAACTCAAAAGCACGAAAGCGCCGCCCCGAAAGCGGCGCTCCCGTCCTCACAGTTCGTCGTCCCCTCCCCCGCTGATACGCTCAGTGTCATGCACGCAAATTCGTCAGTGTGTCGACCATGAGCCGATCGGGTGCGACCTCCAGGGCATCCGCTATGGTGCAGAACACAGTGATGGTTGGCGTCCGCAAACCACGCTCGAGCAGCGAGGCTAATGTGCGGTTGAGCCCCTCGCGGTACGCAAACTCTTCCTGGCTTATCTCGAGGCGCGCTTGATGCACCCGAAGCGCGGTCCCGAGCGCGCGTGCCATCCCCTGGCGTTTGGCTTGAGTTGCGCGGCTCATGGCAGCACCTCCTGCCGCTCAGCGCCCGCCCGAACTACCAGGGCGTTGATGCGGGCCACCTGGGCGGACACCGGCTCCCCTGCTCCGAGCCACAGGCACCGCGCTATGTCCCCGTCCTGCTCGCCGTTCTTCCGGGCCAGGGCTAGCCCGATCGTCACACACGTTGAATAGACGCCTCCAATGCGGAGCACGACGTCGCCCAGCTCCGCCGCGAATGCCCTCCTGAAACCCCCTGATACCGCCTGAGACGAACGTTCCGATGAACGACTACGCCTTGCGCGGCTAGAATCTCTCTTGCCTGATGTAGAAACCCATGACTGGCCTCCAACGAAGGTCGGTGGTGGTAGGCTCTCGTCGGTGTTACAAGCACCGCCGGGGGGCGCCTTGGGCAGCAGGAAGCAGGCATAGGAGCCCAGGGGTAGGCGGTCGGGGTAGGAAAATCGAATTGCCTAAAAGCCCTTCGCCTCAGCAGCTTACGCCGCTGCCGCGAGTCAGGCCCAGGGCAGACCTCTCTTCGGCCGGCGCCAGGCCGAGCAGGCGATCCAGTACTGTTCGCATGTGGGCAAGGCGCGACCCCAACAGCATCAACAACAGGGTGATCAAAGTGAAAGACCAAGTCTGCGTCATCACCGGTGGAACGGACGGAATCGGTAAGGCGGCCGCGTACGGTCTCGCGGTTCAAGGAGCGAAACTGCTGGTTCAGGGGCGCGATCCGGACAAAGGGGCGCGGGCGGTTGCAGAGCTCAAGGCGCGTAGCGGGAATCCGGCGATCGAATTCCTGCCAGCGGATTTCAGCTCGCTTGCCGATGTGCGGCGGCTCGCCGCGGTGATTATGGAGCACACACCGCGTATCGATGTGCTCGTCAACAACGCGGGCGGCCTCTTCGCTAAGCGCACCGTATCGAAAGACGGGTATGAGATGACCTTCGCGGTCAATCACCTTGCCCCTTTCCTGCTCACACACCTGCTCCTCAACACATTGAAAAGCGCAAGTCCGTCGCGCATCGTCACAACAGCCTCGCATGCGCATCGAGGCGCCAAGATCCTGTTCGATGATTTGCAGGCTACCCGCAAATACTCCGCGATGGGCGCCTACGGCAGCTCAAAGCTGGCGAACATCCTTTTCACACGCGCTCTCGCAAAGCGTCTCCAAGGCACTGCGGTAACTGCTACCTGCCTGCATCCTGGCTTCGTCCGAACAAGTTTTGGACGCGACATATCCGCGTCGCCCTTACTCAAACGCGTCTTCGGGTTGATTTCGCGTTTCGCTCGCACGCCGGAAAAAGGCGCGGAGACCGTGGTGTATCTCGCAAGCTCCCCGCAGGTTCAAGGTGCATCCGGTGGCTACTACTTCGACTGCAAACTGACGCCACCCTCGTCGGCCGCCCAGGATGACGGTGCAGCAGAACGCCTCTGGCAAGTGAGCGAGCAGCTGGTCGGAATTAATGCTCAGGCGTTCTTCGCGCCATCGGATGGCGCAGGAAGTGGCGCTCCGCAAGCTCGATAGATCGCAGCAACTGAACACCCTCTTGCTCCGGGAGGGAACGCGATCGCCGTCGCCAACTGCTGCTTATTGATGTCGCCGTCACAGATGCGCGCAACGAGTGCCTCGCCCTCGACCGGCGTCAGGGAGCGTGTATGAATGGTACCGAAGCAACGGCCGGGCCGCGTCAACGCCTCATCCAAGTCTCCGACGTTCGGCAGATTGGTCGTGAAGATAATCTTGCGTCCCTGAGCACGCACTACGCCGTCAGCGATAGCCAGGAACCGATGCAAGTCTTGATTGCCGTTGGCCCGGGGAGTCAATACGTGGTCCGCGTCCTCGATGACGAAGGCATCATGCGACCCTGTAATAAAGCCGACGAAGATCTCGTCGTTTTCCAGCGTCTTCTTGTCGCAGGTGTACATTATCTCGGCGCTCTCGCCCTTGCGGCGAGACATTTCTCCTAGTATCGCCCGCACCAGTCGAGTCTTGCCCGTGCCCGGCGGGCCGAGCAGGATCAGGATGGTCTCACTCGCGGCAAGATAACGGCGCACGAAGCCGAGGACCGAATCGCCGAGTGTCGGATAGGCCTCATCATGCAGATCCTCTTGTGCGAGCTCCTCAAACGAAGTGCTGCTGAGGCCGCTGCCGCTGCTGAACTGCCAGTCGATCACGAACATCTGATCGCGGACACGCCGGTCCCCTACGACTCGCAGAATGGAGGAACGCGTCTCTTCCGCGCGTGCCTTGCTATCAGCCCAGATTTCTGCCGAGCACGAGCAGTATGCGGACTTGCGACTACCGGAGGCGTAGACAAACACACCAGGTCCATCCAGAAGGAGCGACGAAGCGTCCAAGCGCTGTGGCGACAGGCCAGCTGACAGTGCCAGGTCATCGAAGACATCCTCGATATTGCCGCGCACGGCGCAGCGGACCATCCGATGAATCGGATAGCGGCCCACGGCATCGCCGACCGCCTGCACGGCCCGTGCCTTGACGATCGCGTCCGCGATCGACCACTCTCTGTGTTGGATCGAGAAGCCGACCGCGAGCGCTCCTGCGCCCTCGGTCGCAGGCTCAGGATTCAGCTTATGAATTGTCACGAACGTATTACTACTTTCAAAAAGCCCCGGCGGGTTTTCGCCTACCGGGCAATTATTGCGTGAAGATAAGGCACCGGACCTCCCTACCCGGCCGGCTTGATCCGCACCACGTCCTTGAGGACGCCTTCGAGGCCACCGAAATCTGTACGGCGCCGCGCTCTCGCACAACGCCGAATTGCTTCGGGACCCGGTCGCCAAAACGACGAGGCCCCGGTGGGCAGCGCCGACCGGGGCCTCAATTCGAGGATTTCCGGAAGGGCTGCCAGAAACAGCTCTTCCGAATTCGTAGGAAGGGCTATTCCGTTGAATCGATATCCAAACCGAACGCACAGGTTTGCAGCGCGCGCGCCGGCCCATCGCCTCCGAGGCGGCTCATGACCCAGGCGCACGCAGCGAAGCGTGTCGCAGAAACCTGTGATTTACGTGTGTTTGGATGCATAAGGGGCGCGGAGTCTACGCTGAGTGTTGGTGTTGTCAAGATACGGGAAGTCGTATTTTTGCTGCGCACTGCGGCCCGTCGTAGGGTTCGCGCGGACCGTGACAAATGCGCCTGCGGTAATCGACCGCGATAAGACGAGGCCAGGGCGCCCTTCCGTGCGGCGGACCTAGACAACCCGGGGACGGTCCGCCTACGCTTAACTCCATGCAACCTGCAACCCCATCATCCAAACTTGCGATCGCGGAACAGCACGATGCTGCCGGCCGGTATAACGACGCCATCAACGCACTGGCTCTCGGTACGGGCGCGGGGGATATGGCGTGCACAAGACAACTCGGGAAGCGGTTACTGACGGGGGACAGGGCCCCACCATTGCCCGCGGAAGGCGCTCGCTTCCTGCTGGACGCCGCCAATCTTGGGGATGCCGAGGCCGCAGCCCGAATCGCGGCGCTCTCGGCACTCGGTCTCTATCGTCCGCAGAGCTGGGGTGATGGCTTGCGCTGGCTGGGCGTCGCTGCGGAGCGCGGGTGGCAGCCGGCACGCCATCAGCTGACGGTGCTCGCCGATGAAGGATTGGGCAATGCAATTGAACCCGACGCGAGCACGACTGGCGGGCACTGGCAACGTGTCGCGGCGGAGATCGACCTGTCTCGATGGCAGATCAGCCCGCCCTCACGGCAACTGAGCGCAGATCCGCAAGTGATAGCGCTGGAGGGCTTTATAAGTGGCGGGGTCTGCGACTGGTTTATAGAGCACTCTCGCAAACGACTCACCCGCGCTCGTGTTTACGATTCAGTGAGCGGAAAGGATCTCGTGAGCCAGACGCGCACGAATTCAGTTGCTAATTTCGACCTGGCCGCGGTTGAACTGCTTGACCTGCTGGTGCAGGCGCGGATGGCTGTCGCCTGCGGCCTGCCGACGCGCAACATGGAGGCTCCGGCCGTGCTGCACTACGAGGTCGGCGAACAGAACAGCGATCACTACGATTTTGTCGACCCCGCCACTCCGGACTACACGCAGGAGATCGCGCGTAACGGGCAGCGGGTCATGACGTTCCTGATTTATCTCAACGACGATTACGAAGGCGGAGAAACGGGTTTCCCCACGCTGGGATTCAGTCACAAAGGCCGACGCGGCGCGGGCCTGTTCTTCGTCAACGCGCTTCGCGACATGCAGCCGGATCTGCGGATGCTGCACGCCGGTCGGCCCCTGACGCGCGGGGAAAAATGGATCGTCTCTCAGTTCATTCGCAGTCGTACGACTCTGACGGCGGCGCCGCCGTTGGCGACCTCGCGCCCCACTCGTTAAGCGCTAAACATCTCGCAGGTGGCCCGGGCGGTGAACCCATCAGTTCACCGCCCGTGCGCCTTAGTGCGCGGTGGCTCCCGTCAGCCTCGTTAGAACGTAGCCTTCAGACCGACATAGTAGCGACGACCCAGTACGTCGTAGTAGCCGGGGTTGGTGACGTTCGAAGAGGTGGTGACGCCCGGATTGGCTCCGACGACCATCGGCTGCTTGTCGAGCAGGTTGTCAATACCGAACCGTACGCTGTACGCGCCGAAGCTGTAACTGCTCGCGAAGTTGTACAGGTTGTACGACGGCACCCCCAGAACCTTGGTGGCCGGGTTCGTCGATGCCGATTGGTCCTTGACACCGGGCAGATGCTCCCAAGTCAGGCCTACGGTCAGCTTGTTCCACGCGTACCCGACGTTACTGATCATGCGGTAGTCAAACAGACCTCCCTGACCTGCCGCAGATCCAACCGGATCAAGAGTGCCCCGTGCGTCGGTCAGTTTGGAGGTGGGCGCGGTCTGGTACACGAACTTGTTCAGGTAATTGACGGAGGTACCCGCCCTGAACTGACCAGGACCCAGGTCGTGGACCCAGTTCACGGTCATATCCACACCCTGCGTCAACAGCGTGCCGAGGTTGGAATACAAAGCCGTGACCGATGCCCGGTCGCCCGTAATCGGATTACGCTGAATCAGCTGGCAACTGGGGTTGGTGACATCGTAGGTCGGGTTGCTCTTGCCGTCGAAGTTGAAGCAATTGTTATAGATCGTGATGGAGGACTCCGGGGAAATCGTATCCGAGATCTGGATGCGATAGGCGTCCACCGTGGCCGTGAGTCCGGTCAGATCAAAGGGTTCCTTGATCACCGCTCCCAGGGTAAAGGTCCTGCCCGTCTCGGGCTTGACCTTCGGATTGCCGGTTTGAACCTCGATCTCCAGCGGGAAGAACGTCGGAACCTGGCGCGTCCAGCCGTTAGGACCGGGTATCGCGTTGAAGGTCTGGGTGTTGAACTCCGAGGTCGTGTTGCCGATAAGGGCCTCGCACAACCCCTGCACCTTCGCGCGATTCGGATTGCCGGCCACGTTGCCCCACGGCGATAGAGTCGAGGACGAGCAGGGATCCTCCTGCGGGAATGCCACGACGTTCTGCGTCGGACCGGTGAACAGCTCCGCTACGTTCGGTGCGCGCGTTGCGGCCTGATAACCACCACGGAAAGAGACTGAATCCAGCGCCTTCCAGGTGAACAGCGCCTTGTAGGTGCTCTTGCCACCCGCCGTGTTGAAGTCCGAAAAACGGTAACCGAGTTCCAGATCGAGCTTCTTGACGATTGGAACCAGCACCTCGGTGTAGACCTCCTTCACGCTGGTGTTGCCCGAGGTGTAGTTCGACGCAAAGATGCCGACCGGGTTGTCGGTGATCTGACCCACCGGATTGCCCGGGCTGAAGGAGAATTGTTCACTGCGGTACGTGGCGCCGAAGTCGAAGCGCACCTCACCGGCGGGAAGTTGTGCCAGCAATCCTTGCAGGTTGGCTTCCACCACGTTCTGGCGGAGGTTGGTCTCGTTTTTCATCGGGTCATTGATGCTGGCGAGGCAATTCGGGTCCGGTGTGAAGCTCTGAAATACCGGCAGACCGGTCGAACAGCTGACACCGTAGCCGAATGGAGTACCGGCGGGCGAGGAGACGCTGGCACCCTTACCGAAGTTCGGAAGCGCAACCAGGTACTGATAGCGCTGCAACGACGGGAGACCCGTGTAATCAGCCTGAATGTGTGTGTTGCCCCGAGACGCGTAGGCGTCCCAAGTCCAGTCGCGGAAGGGCAATGTGCCCTTCAGGCCGGCCAGTGCCTGCCACACGTCGGTGGTATTGGTCACGCTGACGGGACCCGTATAGTCCGTCGACTGATACAAAGTCCAGGGCGCGCCCGGAGTGGGACGTGCATTCAGCAGAGTCTCGAGTGCCGAAGGCAGCCACGTAGAGTCGTTAGCGTACCGTGGAACCGTCGCTCCCCAGATGGTGATGGCGGGCGGTAGGCCGCCGCGCGTAAGCACCTGGATGTTGCTGTAGTTAACCTGCGTGTACGCACTCACGGCGTCATTAAAATTGAACGTTCCGCGCGCGAAGATCGAATGCCGCTCGAGCGGCGTGGACGCGTAGCCCTGGGTGAAGGCCTGATCCAGGTTACCGGGCGAGCTGGTCTGGCCGTTGAGCAGCTTGATAGCCGTGTAGCGGCCGGGAGCCAGGGAGTTCAGCGGGCCGTCGTAGCCCAAGCCATGGGCGGCCACGAACGGCGTTCCATCTGCATTGAAGTTGATCTGGGTTGCGGGCCCGACTGTCCCCGGTGCTGCCTGCGGAAAGAGCCCATTGAGAGTCGTCTGCAAGGGCTGATTGCCTGCCGTCGGGGCGAAGGCCGGGCCTACGAGGAATCCGCCGCCCGGATTGCCTGGGTCAAGCCAGCCGTTACGGTAGAAATCGCGGTTGCTCTGCAAGACCGAATCACGCTTGGTCCAGTCTATGCCCACCATCATGTTGCCGCGGTCTTCCAGGGCGTTCATGCCCATCAGTACGCTGGCGCGGGTCTCGGCACCATCCGAATGGAAAGTCTCGCCTCGCTGGACGTCGAAATCCAGGCCCTGGAAATTCTTCTTGAGGACGAAGTTCACTACGCCCGCCATGGCGTCTGGGCCGTACACCGCGGAAGCACCGCCGGTGATGACCTCGACATTCTCGATCGCGGCCTGCGGAATGGTGTTGATGTCGACAGCCAGTGTGGCGTTGGCCGGCTGCGCACGCCGTCCATCGACCAGCACGAGGTTACGGTTTGAGCCCAATCCGCGCAGGTTCAAAGTTGCAGCACCCGGGCTGTTCGTCGGCGAGGCCTGGATGCCGGAGGTGAACTGAGTGTTCTGCGGCACGAACTGCGGCTGCTGGTTGAGGATCGCCTCAGCTCCGGTTGAGGCCGTATTCTCGAACAGGTCCTTGCTGACCGTGACGATCGGACTGGGTGCCTCGAGATCGCGGCTGCGCGCAATGCGCGAACCTGTGACCGTAATTTCGGCCAGCTGATCTTCATCGGCAGCCACTGCGCGCTGCGGCAATGCACTGCCGGCGATTGCGGCAGCGACTGCTGCGGAAATTAAATAACGTGCGACGCTCGCTGAAGTCGGACGTGGCGTTGCCGCCACATTCTTCGTGGTCATGAACACTTCCCCCTCTTGAACTCTTGTAATTTACCGGCCGGCCGGGCACGCGCCCTGGGCCTTAGATTGCGTTCAGCATCGACTTGATCGGTGAGATACCTCTTGGTTCGCTGTGCTTCGAGCGGCTGCAGGAAACCGCTGCGAGCCCCCTCAAGCGGACATGTTCCTCAAACGTAAGAGAATAATAAGAAGCATGCTTTCGATAATGCGAAGTGTGCGCCGAATAATTCGATTTGGTCAACTTTCGATTGCCACGGGTGCGAATAAAACCGGCTGGCGTGCTCGCCACCAAGTGAACTGTTATGAAACCAAGGTGTGGCGGGCTCGATACGCGCCCCAACGCACGAAGGGCTCGCTGCCTGACTGCAATGCCCTGCGGATGCTTCCATCCCAAAGGATGGTCAAGCGCTCTGACCTGATGGCGAGCGGAGCCCTCGTCGTCACCGCGACGTAAGCGGAACAGTTGCAGCGTGTGCTGCGTTCGCTGTATCCGGACTCTGATACAACGTGCAGAGCGCACAAATAAATGCGACGCGCACCGACGACTCACGTCCGGACGAATTCATGAAAAAGACCATTGAGGACACCGCGGACGACGACTCAAACCCTGCGCGTTACGGCGGATTACCCGACGTTCGCGATGGGCTGACTCGCCGGGAGAGAGTGGTCTTGTACGTTCTGTATGAGACGCAGAAGGAACGCGGCGATCGGAACGTCCCGACGGCAATGCTGTGGGGTCGCGTCTGCGAATACTTCTACATCAGCCCCGAGGAGCTTTCGGCGATGCTCGCGCGGCTGGGGGCCCGACGTCCGAATTCCGATTGAGGTTTGGGAGCGAGCGACTCCCAACCGGACTACCTCCTATTGATGATGAGCGCGCATCGCGGCTGACCCCCGCGGCGGCGTCCCTATCCCCGTTCGCCGCCCTATCCGCCTGTCGGTCGATCGTGAACTTAAGCTTTGCTATACGGTTACAATTTGTAATAATTTGTAACAATTAATGACGGAGTTCGTCCGTCAGTCGGTCATCGCCAAGGCTTACAACAAAATTCTGCGCGCCCTCGATCCGCCACCGATGAAAAACAAGGCGTTCGCAACGGAAGGCCTCTGCCTCCATTGGACGCTCGCGCGGCCTGCCGTCAATCGCCCCCGACGCACGACTGCTTGAAGCCGTCGCTTGCGACAGAGACCTTCGACTCCTGCGCGCCAGGGCGCCGCTGGGTGCGAGTGCTCTCGCGGGGCATCGTCTTGGTGTACCTGCTGCTGTTCCTGACACTGCTCGGCAAGGTCGGACCGCAGGACCAGGATCAATTCCTGGTCTTCCACCAGCTGCAATACTGGAACAGCACGTTCTTCGGGATGGCCAAACAATGGACCCCGTTGCTGTGCGGTGGCCTGTCCCTGGCCGGCGAGCCGCAAGTGCCTTTCATGTCACTGAGCATGGCGCTGGCCTACGTGCTGGGCCCTTTCTGGGCGCTGAAAGCCGCCACCGTGCTCTACTTTATTGCCGGCTGGGCCGGCGCCTATTTGTATGCAGGCTTGTGGGTGCGGCAGCCCGAGCCGCGCTTCCTGGCGGCTTCCCTCTTCATCGGCAACGGCTTCTTCATCTGTCGATTCGGCTACGGCCACATCGACTTCATCCCGTTTCTGACGCTGCCGCTGCTGTTATGGATGCTTCACCGTGTAACCGATCCGCCGCTCGCCGGGGCCGAGGCCCATGGGCCCGTTCAGTCGGCGATTGTTTTGGCGCTGCTGGGCGCGATCATGGCGTTGGCGATCGATGGATCGCCGGTGGCGATCATCCATTTGTTGTTTTGGGTGGGTCTGTACGCCGCGGCGCTGGCTTGGGTGCGTCGCTCGTTGTGGCCGGCCGCGTATTTCGTGGGCGCCGTGTCGATCGCCGCGATCCTCGACGCCGGCTACCTGTGGCCGATGTTGCAGGCCCAGTCTGCGTTCCCACGCGCCACTGCGGACAAGTTCACCAGTTTTCTGTCGCTGATCTGGTTTGCGATCCTGCCGATGCGCGGCAAGGTGCTGCCGGCCAACGGGCTCGGACATGAACTCAGTGTCTACATAGGCCCCATACTGGCCTGGCTGCTGTGGCGCGATCGTGCCTGGCTGCGGGCCAATCTGCCTGAAGCGCTGCGTGTGCCGTTGTTTTTCGTGGCCTGTGTGTCGGTCATTCTCGGGATGGGAAGCCTGCGCGGGTTGCATGTACCGCACCTGCTGAGTCCATTCGACATCTTAAGACCGCTGCCCGGATTTCGATCCCTGGGCGTCACCGGGCGCTTTTGGGGATTTCTGGCACTGCCGCTGAGTCTGTGCAGCGCAGTCGTGCTGTGGCGGATGGCCACGCAGAGCGCTCCGACCCGGCGATTTCACCTCCTGCTGGCAGCGACGATCGTTCTACAGCTTGGATTCCAGTTGGAGACGGGACTGGCGTACTGGCTGCCAAGCAGGTCCTACCACTCCGAGAACCTGACGCGCCGGCCGTTTCAGGACGGCCCGCAGAATATCCGCTACGTGGCTCGCGGCAAGCATCTGCAGGGTGAATTCATCACCCCTACGCAAGCGGTGTTGGATTGCTATGACATGGATGACTTCCAACACGCTGCGGTGGAGCCCGGAACGGCGCTGGTCAAGGCGGCTCGCATCGGTGCCGATGTTCTGCTGGCGCCGAATTCCTTTTCAGGCCAGTTTGCGGGCTGGAGTCATATCATTCTCAGCCGGGCGCCCGACATCTCAGAATCGCCCGTCCGTCCGGCCGCAGAACGTCTGCGGCTGGTGCTGAACCAGGCCTACCACCCCTACTGGCAAGCGACGGACTGCACCACCGAGGCTGCGGACACCGGCAACCTCGTGGTCAACTGTCCTGTTGAATCCTTCAAAAACGGCTCCGTGCACCTGCGATTCAACGACAAGCTGAGCACTGTCGCAGCCTCGGTCTCGCTGGTGACGTGGCAGGCTTGGGGCTGGTCCCTGGCGCTGCTGCTGTTCGTGAGGGTCGGCGGCTGGCGATCGCACCTGGATCCTGCGGAAATAGCTGACCGGCTCAACGAACCTTTCGATAGGTAGCCGGTACAAGGCGCGCCCGTTGGGTTACGTGTCCCGGGGGTCCAATGCCGTGCAAGCCGCAAACTCTGCAGCCAGCATGTGGCCGAAGATCCGCGCAGGTTGCGGCGGGCAGCTGAAGTACCCCTGCCAGTGGTCACATCCCAGTGCGCGCACGCAACACAATTGTTCCTCTGTTTCCACACCTTCCGCGACGACCTGCAGGCCCACGCTCTGTGCCAGCGACACGATGGCGCGAACAATGGCCTCGTCGTTCGAGTCGGTTCGCAACTCGCGAATGAAGCTTCGATCGATCTTCAGTTTGTCCAGCGGCAGTCGCCGCATGTGAGTCAGACTGGAGTAGCCCGTCCCGAAGTCGTCCAACGCGACGGTGACTCCCATCTCGCGCAACTGCGAGAGCACCGCGATCGACTCTTGCGGGCGGCGGATCGCGCTGCTTTCCGTGAGTTCGATCTCGAGACTGGTGGCATCCACAGCGTGATGCTGCAGGATTGAACGGACGGTCGCGACGAGTGTGTGGCCCCGCAACTGACGGGCTGACAGGTTGACGGCAAGCCGCAGCGGCAGTTTTTTGCCCAACCCCCACTGACGTGCACAGGCACACGTCTGGTGCAGCACCCATTCTCCCAACGCGCCGATGAATCCTATCTTCTCGGCGATGGGGATAAATAGATCGGGCTGGAGCAGTCCCCGTTGTGGATGCCTCCACCTGAGCAGCGCTTCGGCGGCCACTGTCCGTCCGGATTGAGTGGACAATTGCGGTTGAAACCAGACTTCGAATTCGCCCCCCGCCAGCGCGCGAGGCAGCTCCGTCGCAAGCACGAGGTCCGTCAACGCGTCGCGGCCGGGCACGCCCGCCGCTCCCGCCTCGAAGGTAGCGCTCCCATTGCCGGAGCCACCGATTTTGGCATGCGGAAGATTCATGGATTGTTCGCGCCCCCTCGAAGAATTTCGAGCGCGCATCCTAGGGGCGAGGCCATCCCGGTGCCCCCTTCCGCTTGGGGGGGATTGAGGGGGGGCAGCCG
>FTJL01003575.1_pt1 | contig 16353 bp, 11 predicted proteins | sample 1658551 | NCBI WGS metagenome assembly FTJL01 (sample SAMEA3914835, study PRJEB12502) | metagenome | biome: forest; material: soil | place: Canada | collected 2011-07-03 | depth 0.3 m
GGGCCCATTTCGCTGAGCCACACTTCGTGAGTCGTGGGGTGCACGGTCAGGCCCAGCGAGCTGCGATGTCCGAGCGTATAGATCTCAGGACGGTAGTCCTGTTTCCCCACGAACGGGTTGTCCTTGGGGACCGTGCCATCATCCTTTAGCCGCAACACCTTTCCCACCAGGACCTTGGGGTCCTGGGCAGTGTCCCCGCTGGTGGCGATCCAAAGCATGTTGTCGGGCGTGATCGTAAGGCTGGTAGCGCCATGCAGGTTGTCGCCTACAAAAACGTCACGGACATCGCTCAACGCGCCGCCCTCCAGCCGGGCGCGCGCCACGGCCACCGTGGTATTGCGCTCGTCCAGCGGTTTACTGTAGGAGAAATAAATCCAGTGGTTTTTCACAAACTCCGGATGCACGACCAGACTCATGTAGCCATGGACCGCACCGATCGAACCGGACTTGCCGGAAAAGTGCGACGCCGGACCGCCTGAGATCGGTTTCGGATCGAGCGCGCCCTTGCGCAGGATGCGTAGCTGCCCCGTACGCGTCGTGAACAGCAACTCTCCGCTGGGCAGGAAGGCCAGGCTATAGGGATATTGGATGTCGCGCGCAATGACCTGGACGCGTATGTCCTGTTCTTCGGCGGTGTGGTAGGCGAAGGGGCCCTGACCCAACGGCTGATCAGCCAGTCCAATGGGCGCAACCGGCACGCCGTATTTGAATGGCACGCTCTGTTGTGTCCAGCCGATAGCCGGCAGGCCTGCGCAAAGCAGGAGCGCGGCTGCTGAGACGACACGGTGGACTGCTCTCATGCGAACCTCATGTGGCGAACTTTTCAAATGGCGGACCCCGGGCGGATCCTAACCGAAATGCGTGCGGCCATCAGGTGCGTTACGATGTCCCACCCTTGAAAATGACCATGCTGAGGTCACCGAAGCGTCCGCCAGGACTTCGAAAGACGCATGCCCAGTCCCCGGTCGAAGTTGGAGCTCATCGTTGAGCGCGCGCTGTTCGCCAGCCGCTGGCTGCTGGCACCGCTGTACCTGGGAATGATCCTGGCACTGGGACTGCTACTGTTCGTGTTCGTACGCGAACTGGTGATCGAGCTGCGGCACATCGCCACCATGGACGCGGAAGACGGCATTCTGCTCGCGCTGTCGCTCATCGACCTGTCGCTCACCGCCAACCTGTTGCTGATTGTGATGTTCTCCGGTTACGAGAACTTTGTGTCGAAGATTGACACGGGCGATCACGCAGACCGACCGGGATGGATGGGGACCGTGGACTTCTCGGGCCTGAAGCTGAAGCTCATTGCGTCAATCGTCGCTATCAGCGGCATCGCACTGCTGCGGGCCTTTCTGTCCCTGGGCGATCCCCGTGCCCAGGTGGATACTCAGCACATCGGTTGGATGGTGGCCATCCACCTGACTTTCGTCGTCTCGGGAGTCCTGCTCGCCGTGATGGACTGGCTGACCTCGAAGACGCAATCTCACTGACCGCGGCTGTTTCGATCCTTGGCGATCACTACCGTATCGAAGAGCTCGTAGTGGGAGGATGGCCCGCGGTCGGCGCCAACCGCGTGGTAGTAACGCATCGTGATCGTGGTCTTGCCGTTCGGTGCCCCGGGATCCAGATCGAAGACGGCAATTCCGTAGCCCGTGGCGGTGTCGCGGCGCGCGGACCAAATGGCGTCTTCCAACGCGTCAGGTCCAGGCTTTACGAAGACCCCTGCGGTGAGACCGGGCATGGGACGGTTCGGCCGGGTAATGACCTTGGCTTGCGGCAGCCCATTCTGTGTATTTACACCGTATACATCGAGTGGTGAACTGGTGCCGCCGCCACCCAGGATCAGGTGAATGGTGCCGCGGCTTGTGTCGAATTGGCCGTTAAGCGGTTCCGTGGTGACTACCGGTTGCGGCTGGCAGGTGTCCACGGGAGCGCCCGTGCCAGCGTCGCGGCCCACGTTGTGGTTGCAGCCTCGCACGGGCCAGCTTCGTTCGTAGTCATGGTCATGACCGCATAAGACGAGGTCGACTCCATAGCGGTCGAAGAGAGGCAGCCAGGTCTCACGAAGTCCTTTGTCGGAGCCGTTGCCGTCCTTCGACGAGCTGAGGGCGTCCTGGTGCATCTGCACGACGATCCAGTCAATGTCATGGTCGTGCTGCGCGGAGGCCAGGGTGTCTTCGAGCCAGCGTGTCTGCGCACCCCCGCTGTACCCACGGACGTAAAGCGAGGTGCCAGGTTGAACCGGTGCATTGCCGGTGCCCGGTGCGGGCTTCAGCGGCTGAGGGCCTGCGACGAAGGCACCACTGTCCTGATAGATCACGTCATCGGCCGCCAGCGAGATGAACAGCACCGAGCCGACTTTGAAGCGGTACCAGCGGCCCGGAAAGCGCGTTCCATTGTCCGGTAGCGAATAGCGCGTCAAATAGGAATTCAAACCCTGCTCGCCGTTGCAGAATTCGATCTCGTGATTTCCGGGGCAGGGCATCCAGGGGCGATACGCGGCCGAGCGCTGTACATTTTTCCCGAAGTCAGCCCACACCGCGGGCTGGGCTTGCGGATTCAGGTTCGCGTAGCACAGGTCGCCATTGAGCAAATGAAACAGCGGCTTGAATTGCTCTACCGCGTCGACCGCATCGTGGCTCTGCGGCGACGACAACACCCATGCGGTGACAGGGGTCGCCAGATCGCCGTAACTCGTCCACCGAAACGGAACCCGTCCGCGCGGCGCCGTCTGGAAGGTCGCTGCAAACGGTCTGCGACGGCGGCTGTCATTGTCCGCCGTAACGCAGTAGCGGTAGGACGAGTCAGGCGTGAGCCCATCCAACTTCACATGATACGTGAACACCGTCTGCCCATTGAGGCCGTCGGCATACGTGCGCTGCACTGCGTGGATCTCGGAGGGTGCTGCGCCCGGGTGTTGCAAAATCAACCGGGCGTTCACTGCCGGCACGGGCGAGGCCCAGGACACGTACACCATGCGTGACGGATCCTCGCCCCAGGTCAAATGAATCTGTTCCGGCGTGCCGTCGGCAGGGGTGGGTCCGGTTGTTTCGCTGGACAGTGCGAGTGGTGCCGTCGCGGCTGCGACGCCGGTAACGCTCGCGCCCTTGACGAATTCGCGCCGCGAGATCGACGAAGTGGCGGACTCGGCATCCTGCGCCGGGGAGTGTCTTTCGGGTCGCAGTGAGTTCGTCAACGCTTAGGGTCTCGAGTCGGGCCGGCTTCGCTGGGGAGAACTCATGCTACAAGAAATGTATGCACCGTAAGTGCTGCAATTTGATGTCACTTGCACCTTTTTGTGTCGCGTGAAATATGCTCATTCGCCACGGTGACGCAGTTCTCCACTTCGTTGTTCCAATCTTGGTAAGTTCTGCTGCGTGTTGCGGCGGGTATGTCCTGCCAGGAGGGGGGATGTCCGAAGGAGAAAGAGCCATGCGTAATGAATCAACCAAGCACCACCTGCTGGCGTCCGATTTCGATCAGACACTGAGTTTCAACGACTCCGGCCATGTGCTGAGCGAGTTGCTGGGTGTCCACCATTTCGAGCAGAAAGTCGCAGGCCTCGCCCGCAGCAATCTGGTCCAGCAGGGTGGCGAGTTGGCCTACCTCATCCGCCACGATCCCGACTTCCGCGGAGTACGGCGTGAGCATCTGATGGAGGCCGGCCGTCGCGTACGGCTCAAAGCCGCACTGCCGGCACTAGTGGAATCCCTGCGGCACGGCCTGTACGGCAACAGCTTCTCCTTTCGAGTGATCTCCGCCGCACCAAAGGAACTGGTGACTTCCGCTCTCGCAGGGATCGTTCCTCCCGAACATATCCATGGCACGGAATTCGACTACGACAACTCAACCGGAGAAGTGCGCGCGATCACCCGCGTCCCCGCGGGTTATGGCAAGGTTGCGGTGCTTGATGAGTTGGCGCAGACGCTCGGTGTCGTTACGGACCGCATCATCTACGTGGGCGACGGCAGCTCGGACGTGCATGTGATGCTGCACGTCAACAATGGAGACGGTTTTACCATCGCGGTCTCGGAGAACCAGCAGTTGGCGCGCATCGCAAAGGCGACCATCCTGAGCGATAGCGCATTCAGCATCCTTGTCCCTGTACTGGATCAGGTACTCAGCCTGCGAACACCGCAGATCCGCGCGCTGCTGGAGTCGAACGGCCTCATGTTGCACGATTGGGAACGGGCCTCGCGAACCGATCGGGTGAAGATACTCGAGGCGCCGCCCATCCACGCGTCGGCCGTTGCCTGATCGGGGGGCGCACCGTGACTGAAACACTTGGATGGATTGCGACGGCTGTGTTCGTGGGTTCGTATTTTTTCCCCCGACCCGGGCTGCTCAGAGCGATGCAAATGGGCGGGGCTACGCTTTGGATCGTCTATGGATTCCTGATCGGTGCCATACCGGTCATTGCGGCCAACGCCCTGGTGTTCGCTGCGGCCGCGTGGACGCTGGTGCGCGGTAAGACCGCGCGTGCTGCGGCTGCTGGCCAGGGCGCCGCGCCGTCGAGCTAAATCAACCGGTTACGCAGCCACTGCGTAGCGATCTGGACACGACACTGTTGCAGGTGAGATAAAGCAGGATAAGCAAAAAGCGCATCGGCTTCGCCGACGGTCGCAATAACAATCGGTGGCACCATGACAGGGATATCTGGTCTGGCAATCGCGGCAACCTGCGTTGCAACAATCCTCAGATCCTGGGAACGCACTCGAAAGGCCCTGTGGGTGGTTCCGGCGACGGCTCTGGTGGGATGCGCTCATGTCACCAACGCGCCGCTCTGCGCAACCCACGCCGTTAACGCCCAGGCGGGCTGCACCTACGATCCGGCGGAAAAGACGAGTTATCGATTTGCTCCAAGAGCGGATAACGACACTCTTGTAGTGGTGACTTTCTCCGGTGGCGGCACGCGTGCGGCCGCCTTGGCGTACGGTACGCTACAGACTCTGAACACCATGGAAGGGACCCACGGCGGCAAGCTGCTGGACCAGGTGAACATCATTTCGTCCGTCTCCGGCGGCTCCGTCACGGCAGGCTGGTATGCCTTGAATGGGCGCGCGGGCCTGGAAGATCCGCACAAGCGGGCTGTGTTGCTCGACTTTCTGCAAGGCCGTTGGATGGGGCGGTTGATCTGGGCGGGCATCAATCCATTGACTCTGCTGCGCTACACGTTCACGCCGTACACGCGCAGTGACGTGCTCGCAGACTTCTTCGCCTACCATCTATATGGCAAGGCCACATACGCGGACGTTCTGCGGCAGTACAAAAGCGACCCTTCCGAGCCCTACGTCATTCTCAATGCGACCGACCTGGGGCACGAGACGGTATTCCCGTTCACCCAGGGTCGATTCGACTTCCTGTGCTCGGACCTTCTGCAGTACCCGGTCGCCGATGCCGTGGCCGCTTCCGCGAACTTTCCGCTGGCCTTCTCCCCTCTGGGACTGAAGAACTTCTCCAAGTGCGACGTGCAATCCGGCTCCGCCTGGCTCGATCGGGGTCCGCCCAAGTGGCTGAAGGACTACGCCCCATTCGACGACGACCACAATCCGCAGATTCACTCCTACGCACTCTCCCAGTTGCGCGCTGCGAGACTGTCGAACGACTACTTGCAGCCCTCACCGCTATACCCGCCCGACGGATTCATTCACTTATTGGACGGCGGAGTGAGCGACAACCTCGGGATTCGTTCGACGCTGGCTCTCGAAGACGATCCGGCGCGGGTTCCGGGGCTTTATTTGCGGCTGGGTCCGGAGCGACCGGAGGGTTACCAGAATATCTCGCGAGTGCTGTACATCGTAGTCAATGCACGAACGCGCGATCCCGGCAGGATCGACCGGCAACAAGCTCCGACGGGCGAAGTGACGACCGCGCTGCGAATGTCCGACACGCAGCTGGACACTTCGACCCTCGCAGACCAGGATTTTCTCATTGCCGAGCTTGAGGCCACCGCCAACCGCGCGAACTCGAACCCGGTGTCGAAGCATTCATTGAGGTTCTATGTTGCATCCGTAGACTTCGAGATGATTCCCGACAAAAAATGCCGTGATCAATACTGGCAGCTGAACACCAACTGGGGTCTCAGGTCCCGCCAGGTGCAGGGTTTGATCGAAATGGCGGGAGTCATTCTCAGCCGCAGTCCCGACATGCAGAAGTTCTACGACGAGCTGCAGCTGAAAGCGCCGCCGCCGCAGGACTTTACGCAGGTCTGCGCGTTGGTTGCGCCTTAAGCTAAGCCACCATGAAAGTACCGCCCAACACTGACCCGGCCGCTCCCGGCTTGGCGCATGCGCCGCTCATCAAGCGTAGAGCGCGGCTGCCGGATATTCCCAAACGGCGATTGCGGGTCTATGCGCTGGATCCCAGTCTCGCCAAGAAGCTGGATTCGATTGCGATCAACGAAACGGTGCTCAGCGTCCCGTGGGATGATCAGCCCAAAACACGCGATCCGTTGATGCGCGGACCGGTCGGAGAATACCTCGAGGTCGTGGATGTCGATCCCGCGTCGAACCGCCTCTATGAGCCGGTCGACCTGAATGACAGGGCCTTGCTGGCTCAGGACGGGTGGCCGCCCTCGGAAGGCAATCCGCAGTTCCACCAACAGATGGTCTACGCGGTGGCGATGACGACCATTGGTCACTTCGAACGTGCGCTGGGCCGGCGTGCACTCTGGTCGCCCCGCTGGGTGACGCTGCCGCCGACGACAGCGCGCAAGACGGGTGACGGCCGCCAGCAACCGCAATACGTGGTAGAAGAAGTCCGCTGCCTGCGAATCTACCCGCACGCGTTGCGAACCAACAACGCCTACTACAGTCCCGAGAAGAAGGCGCTGCTGTTCGGGTACTTTCCCGCGGATTCCAGTAACTCCGACAGCACTGCCCCGGGTTCGATGGTGTTCACATGTCTGTCGAGCGACATCGTGGCCCACGAGACGACACACGCCTTGCTGGATGGATTGCACCGTCGCTTCCAGGAGGCTTCCAATCCGGATGTGCCTGCTTTCCACGAGGCGTTTGCGGACGTCGTCGCGCTCTTTCAGCACTTCACGATGACCGAACTGGTGCGCTTCGAGATTGGGCGCGCACGGGGTGACGTCTCGGCCGCGAGCATGCTCGCGGGGCTGGCGCAACAATTCGGCGAAGGCAGCAACCGGCGCGGGCCGCTGCGGAACTATCTGGACCCCGCAGTGCGCGCGTTGACTTACAACGACACGCTGGAGCCGCATGATCGCGGCTCGATTCTCGTCTTTGCCATCTATGAGGCGTTTCTGAAGATCGTCGCGCGGCGCACGGCCGGTACCATTCGGATCGCGAGCGGCGGCAGCGGCATATTGCCGGCCGGATCGCTGCATCCGGACCTGGTCGACCGATTGACCGGCGAGACGTGTGAGGCGGCTCAATATGTCCTCCACATGTGCATCCGCGCGCTCGACTACTGCCCGGCGGTAGACATCACATTTGGCGAGTACCTGCGTGCTTTGATCACGGCAGACCGGGATCTGGTCCCGGAAGACCCGTACGGGCACCGCGTCGCATTCATGGAGTCCTTTCAGAACCGGGGCATCCTGCCGGCCGATGTTCGGACCGTCTCGGAGGAGTCACTGGCCTGGGGCACTTTGGAGGACTCCAAGCCGGCATGGCTCGGATTGCTGATGAAGAATATCGTGCTCAGTTGGGATCAGGACCTGGATCGCACGCAGATCTTTACGCTCAATGAGCGCAATCGCTGGGTGGTCTGGAATGCCTTGCAGGGTGTCTTTCGGGATGATCCGCAACTCTACAAGCAATTCGGGCTGCTCCCCGACCTGCCCCGCTATAACGAACAGGGCGGCGTGTTTCGGGCCGCCGCGGCCGGCAAATCCACTTTCGATGTCTACAGCGTGCGTCCGGCGCGGCGGATTGCACCGGACGGCTCGTTCAGAACCGAGGTGGTGGCCGTCATTCACCAGCGCCGGCCGGTGCCCCTCGACGGTGTCGACGTCAAGAACGGGTTCTTTTGGTTTCGCGGCGGGGCCACGCTCATCATCGACCCCCGTCCGGGCAAGGAGGAAATTCGCTACAGCATCCTCAAGAGTACCGGCAGTAGCGGTCGCCTCGAGCGGCAGCGACAGTTTGCCAACACGGGCTTCCTGTCAGCCATGCAATCGCTGTACTTCGGGGGTGCCGACGGGCTGGCCCTGGGCCGGGGTCTGGCCGAGCCCTTCGCCATGCTGCATGCGGATTTTGGAGACTAAGGACCATGGCCAGTCGGCGCAAGAAAAAGGTCCCGAAAGTGCGAGGTTCCAAGGCAGCGCCGGCGGTTGCGACCGCTGCGACGAACGGTAGTCTGGCGGACGTCAAGGTCAGGGCGCGACTGTACTGTCAGGGCATTGGAGACTGCCATCTGCTGCAGTTTCCGAAAGCGGACGGCCAGAGTTTCTGGATGCTCATCGACTGCGGCATCCATACGTCCATCACGGGCGGTCCGGCAAAGATCGACGCCATCGTCGCGAGCGTGCTGTCCTTTACGAAGCGACTGGATGTCATTGTCGCGACTCATGAGCACTGGGATCACATCTCGGGATTCATGACGGCGAATGAAAAGTTCAAACAGTTTGAGATCGGCGAGATCTGGATGGCGTGGACCGAAGATCCGCGCGATGCACAGGCTCGTACCCTCGACAAGTACAAGTCGCTGGCGCTGGACGCGCTGCAGGGCGCCAGTCAGAGGTTGAACGCGCTGAAGCTACCGGGGCAGCATCTGGCGGTCGTTCGCGACGGTGTCGAGTCGATACTCGGATTCAACTTCGGCGCCCAGGGCGAGCGGGTGAGATCCGCCCGGGACACGCTGGTGTCCCTCGCCAAGGACCGGGTCCGATATCTGGAACCCAGGAATCCACCCCTCAGCCTGCCTGGAGTGCCCAATCTGCGGATCTTTGTGCTGGGACCGCCGCGGGACGCAAAGCTCCTCGGGATTGCCGATCGCACGAGCGAAATGTACGGGCTGGCCGGCGGCACCGGGTGGCCGATCGCGCATGCGTTGAACACGGCTTTGGCGACTACCGGGTTCAAGGACAGCGAAGCGGCCGAGAACTCCGCGCCCTTCGATGTCAATGTGGGCGTCCCCTTGTCCGAGATTCTGCAAGCGGCGAGCCGGCCTGTTGCGGCAGGACCGACGGCCGGCGGCAAGGAGTCCTTTGAAGCGCAAACTGCCTCATTCGTGCGGGACCACTACTCAGGTCCGGCACGGGGCCCCGATCTGACCCAGGGCGCGTCCAAGACCGCGCCCTCGCAAAATCCGTCCCGTGATCAATCCTGGCGCCGGGTTGACCACGACTGGCTCGGCGTCAGCGCCGACCTGGCCATGCAACTGGACTCCCGCACCAACAACACCAGCCTGGTGCTGGCGTTCGAGTTCATCGACACCGGGCGGGTGTTGCTGTTCGCCGCCGATGCCCAGGTCGGTAACTGGTTGAGCTGGCAGGATGTCAAGTGGAAGTTGAGCGAGCAGGAAACGGTGACGGGGCCGGGTCTCCTGGCGCGGACAGTGTTCTATAAAGTGGGACACCACGGCAGTCAGAACGCGACTTTGAAAGAGAAGGGGCTGCAGCAGATGACACACGCGGATCTGGCCGCGTTCATCCCGACAAATGAACTGGATGCGAAGAAGGTGAAGTGGGGCCAGATGCCCTTCGAAGCCATTCTGTCGGACCTGAAAGTCCGCACCAGTGGCCGCGTAATTCGCGCCGACGATCCGTGGATAGCCTCTGCAGATGCCGGCGTTGCGTTCAAAACGCCTTCGGGTTCCGTTCGGGCCATAGACCACGAACCGGGGCTTTTTGTCGCCTTGGACATCGCCTGATGGCCATCGGCCGCAGCGGCAGATCGGCACGGATCCGCGGAGTTGGATTCGTCCTGCTCCTGCTGAGCGCGGCGACCAATATTCCGGCAGCCGAACCGCCGCCGGCCGCGAATGCCTCGCCGGTGCAATCCAGGCCGGCAGCGCCAAGGCCCAGGGGCACCAACATCCTGAATGAAGCCAACAGCGCGACGACCAGCGGCCCTGCGAATCGCAGCTACGTGCGGGAAGCGGGTATCGTGGGGCATTCGCCGCTTTTCCTGAAACCGTCGGCAAGTCTTACGGTTGATTTGAAGATGACTCTCTACGCGTACATCCCGCGTCGGGAGCTTATCGATCGGATGGTCGTATATCTCGACGGGGTTGCGTTGCTTTCCGCCCCAAGACCCTGGACGGCCGATTTACCGAAGTCCGAAGGTGTCGAAAGCGATTCGCGCGCCGCTTCGTCAGCGGGCTCGATGCCCGATACCGTTGAAATCACGCTGTTCGCACGCCTTCCCGACAAGCTGCCTGAAGGACAAACGCTGACCCTGGCGGTGTTCAGCGAGCTCGACGGACGCAATATAGCCTACGACAAAGTCCAGACGGCGGCCGCAGTTGTAACTCCCCCGCAGCCGCCCGCTGGCTTGTCCGGCTGGGAGGTGGCGGGAATTGCCGCCGTTGTGGTGACATTTTTTCTGGGCGGGCTTGGAGTCTGGGGCCTGCAATCGCGTTGGCGGTACAATGCCCTGCGGGAGCAGGTCATCTCCGAGCGATCGCAAGCCAACGAGCTTGCGCAGGTCACGCGCAATTCGGGTGCGAGCGCTTGGCAGGAAACGCAATTCAATCCCGTCACGCCGCCCGAAGCGCTGAAGTCGGCCCTTGCCCGCGGCGAATTGGTGGTGGTTCTGGGTCCTATGCCGTCGCTTTGGGCGGGACTGCCGACCGGCACGGCGCTGTGGCTCAATATTCTCGTCAGGTTGCGCGCCGGGATTCCCCCGGACACGTTCATCATGTTGCGGGATCTGCTTGCGCAGTCGAGCCCGGAGGAGATCGTGGACCCTCTTTTGTCCATGGTCCCGCGCGAACAATTGCTGGAAGCGCTTGCCGCGGAGTTGCAGACCGGTGGCGCGGCGGCGCCGCTGCTATACGCGCAGTTAGCGGACCTTGACTTTCACACCTATGTCGATATGACCTGGGATGGATTGCTGGAGCGGGCGCTCGCATCGCGGCGCCCGCTGGTGTTTGCCGGTAGACAGACGGGATTAGCCGCCGCTCTGCGGGGTCAACAGCTTTGTCTGATCAGGCCCGTGGGCTCCATCGCTGCCCGCGGCGAGATGGCTCTGACTCAGCAGGAGTTTCGCCGCACCCTCGCCCAGTCACCGGAACTCGAACGATGTCTGGCGTCACTGTTCTCGACGCAGACTCTGCTGTTCGTCGGGATGAATCTGAGCGCACTGGATCATTTCCTGGGCAGTCTGCCGCCGGAACTGCAGTCCACCGGTCGGGAGCATTTCGCGCTCGCACTCCCCGAACGTAACATGCAATTGCGAGCGCCTGTGTTCGCGTCCCGCTTTGGCATCTCGATGCTGGAGAACGCCTGGGATGCAGACAGCGTGAGTCATTTCCTGCAGCAGCTCGCGGACAGCGCCGGCAGCGGGGAACCGGCCGAGCGCCGCTCCCGGCTGCCGCAGCTTTCGGCGGTCGGCCCGATTCGCACGCTGCAGTTACGCAACATCGGTAATTTCGACTCGCTGGAATTGGACTTCGATCCGAAGTGGAGTCTTTTCCTGGGCGACAACGGCGGCGGCAAGTCGACCATTTTGCGGGCGATTACTCTGGCCCTCGCCGGCAACGATTCGCGCGGCGATGCGATGGCGGCCCGGATACTGCGCCGCGGCGAGCAGTCCGGCTCGATCGAATTGGGCCTGGGCAGCACGGGTCAGACCAAAGTGCGCACCGCACTGGTTCTTGACGGGTTGCGCGTTCGAATCCGCGCTCCGCAGGTCACCCCCTTGCAGGCCGGCCAGGGATTGATCCTCGGATTCCCGGCCCTGCGCGGCGTCACGACCACGCAACCCACCGGGCCCACCCGTATGGCGGCTCCGGATCCGTCGGTGGACGATGTCGCGCCATTGCTGGAAGAGAAGGTGGACACCCGCCTGAACCAGCTGAAGCAATGGGTCATCAACACGGCCATGCAAAGCGAAAATGCACCCCAGGGCCGCGAAGCCCGCATGTTGGCTACGTTTCAAGCCGTCATCCGCGAGGTCGTGCCCGGGCGGCACGTGGCATTCTCGCGTGTCGATCGCACGAACTGGACTGTCTGGCTCGCTACGGACGATGGCGAGGTTTCCTTCGATTCACTGAGTCAGGGTACGAGCTCGATCCTCGCCTGGGTCGGCATTTTGCTGCAGCGCCTGTACGCCGTATATCCCAACGCCGAGCGCCCCGAAGACTGTGCGGCTATCGTGCTGATCGACGAGATAGACGCTCATCTGCATCCGCGTTGGCAGCGACGACTCGTTACGCTGACGCGCGAGAAGTTCCCGAACGTGCAGATAATCGCCTCGTCGCATTCGCCGCTGCTGGCTGGCGCCATGCGTCGCACGGAGCTGCGCATCGTCGAGCGCGATCCGCAGACAGGGAAAATGCGCGCCGCGGCGCCTCTTGAGGACGTGAGCGGTCAGAAGGTCGACGATATCCTCACCAGTTCGTTGTTTGCCCTGCCCACGACGCGCAGCCCCGCGGCGGAAGCTCTCATCAAGGCCTATTTCGCCTTGTTCGAGAAATTCGACCGCAGCGCCGCGCAAGAGCAGGAGCTCGAGCGGCTGGCCGGCGAACTGGACCAGCTTAATTACGGCGCGACCCAGCAGCCGCCGAGGAAAATCGAAGTCGAACTGAACGCCCAACTCGCCGCGGTGCCCGACGCGATGGCCGAATCGCTGTCCGCGCGGCTCGCGGGTCGCGCTCCGGCGCCAGCCATCGCGGCGACGAGTTCGCAGGTGACCAAGACATGACTCCGGTCAAGCGACCTGAATTCGCCGACCCGGAATGGACCGCGTGGAGTGGCGAGGCTCGCGCGGCCATCGAGACGCTCAGGAAGGACTATCGGCCGGGTGTGGAAATCCGTCTGCGAGCGGATCTGTATGCGCAGGCCAAGCCGTTTCTGCTGAAGCTGTTCAATGACAAGTGCGCCTACTGCGAGTCGCTGATTTCAAACACGCAACCCGGTGATGTCGAACACTACCGGCCCAAGGGTCGTATTCGCGATCTCGATGGCCGCGTCGTCAGGATCGTGCTGGCGGGCAAGGAGGTCGACCACCCTGGCTACTGGTGGTTATGTTACGAGTGGTTGAATCTTCTGCCGTCCTGCATCGATTGCAATCGGCGACGCCGGCACGAGCAGGAGGATCAGTTGGCCGGCAAGGTGCAGGAGCTGGCCGGCAAGGCGGAGCTGTTTCCGATCGCCGGCAGGCGCGCGGCCGGTCCTGATGACCCGCTGTCAGCCGAAGAGGCACTGCTGCTGAATCCTACTGAAGACGACTTCAATCCCGAGGAGCATTTCGAACTGCTGCCGGACGGCAAAATTGCGCCGAAAACGACGAAGGCCAAAACAACCTGCGAAATCCTCGGACTGAATCTGCGCGAGAAGCTGGTCGAGCAGCGGGCGAATGCGTATGACGCGGCTGTCGACACGTTCAGTCGGTTTATCAGCGTGTCGATGGCATCGCTGGAGCAGCCGGCTCCCGGCGACCAGGAAAAACGCCTCCGCCAGAGAATAAATGACATGTGGGAAGGGCGCACCCAGTACACCGCTTTCGCGCGGCTGGCGCTTTCGGTCGCCAAGCGCACCTTGAGTGCCCGCAACATCAACATCAACTTTCCGCTGCCGCCGCTGTAGCTTGAGGCGCTGCAGGTGCGCAGCCCGTCGCGGTTCAGCTCGCCAGGGGCCTGGCCTCACCGTCAGTCAAAGGTCCGTCAGCTGCACCCACGTGGGAGCATGATCGCTGGCCTTCTCCCAGCCGCGGACGTTGCGATCGACACCGGCAGCGACGAGTCGACTCCTGACCGCCGGGTTCAAAAGCAGGTGGTCGATGCGCAGGCCGGCATCGCGTCCATAGGCGTTGCGAAAATAATCCCAGAACGTATAAATGACTTCGTCCGGATGCAGGGTGCGTATTGCATCGGTCCATCCCTGCTGAGTCAGCCGTGCGAACGCTTCCCGGACTTCGACGCGGAACAGGGCGTCATCGACCCAGCGTTCCGGTTTATAGACGTCCCGCTCGGTTGGAATCACGTTGTAATCACCAGCCAGAACCGTGGGAGTGTTGCTGGCTACGAGTTGTGAAGCGTGGGCAATCAGGCGTTCGAGCCACTTCAGCTTGTAGTCGAACTTCGGCCCGGGAGCGGGATTGCCGTTGGGCAGATACAGACAGCCGATCACCACGCCCCGGACGGTTGCCTCGATGTAGCGACTGTGAACATCCTCCGGATCACCTGGCAGGGCTCGCCTTATCTCGGCGGGCTCCGCGTTGCGCGCGAGGATGGCTACGCCGTTCCAGCTTTTCTGTCCATGCCAGACGGCTTCATAGCCGGCTGCGCGAATCTCGGCTGCGGGGAATTTGTCCTGGGGAGCTTTCAATTCCTGCAGGCACACAACGTCCGGTGCGGTTTCACCCAGCCAGCGCAGCAGGTTCGGCAAGCGGGCGTTGACGCTGTTTACGTTGTAAGTGGCGATTTTCACCGCGCTATGATACCCAATGCCCCGTCGACGGACGTTGCCTTTGTTTCACTGCGTTGCACCCCAGGTAAGGTAATGTGGACAAATTGAGCCAGATCAGTTTGGGATTCCGCAAGGAATTGACGGTACGCGGCATTGCACTTGGGATTGTGATCACCCTGGTGCTGACGGCGGCCAACGTGTATTTCGGCCTCAAGGCCGGACTGACGTTCGCGACGTCCATCCCCGCGACCGTGGTTTCGATGACGCTGCTGCGGCGCTTGGCGAATTCCACCATCCAGGAAAACAATATCGTCCAGACGCTTGCGTCTGCGGCCGGCACCCTGTCTTCCATTATTTTCGTACTGCCCGGCCTGGTCATGATCGGGTGGTGGACCGGGTTTCCCTTTTTCGTTTCGTTCGCCATTTGCGCCCTGGGCGGCATCCTGGGAGTCATGTACTCGATTCCCTTGCGACGCGCACTGGTGGTCCATTCCGATCTTCCTTATCCGGAGGGCGTGGCCTGCGCTGAGGTCCTGAAGGTCGGCGGCCACGCTGAAAATGGTGTGGTGCCGGACGTAGCCGCAACCCAAACGGGATTCACGGCCTTGATGATCGGCAGTGTCTCGTCGACCGTGTTTGCGCTCATCGTCGGAACACAGCTATTCGCCAGCGATGTGGCGCACTACTTCCGCTTTGGCGGCCGCAACGGCGCCACCGGCTTCGATTTCAATTTATCGTTCGCGCTGTTTGCCGTCGGCCACCTGGTGGGGCTGTGGGTGGGTCTGGCCATGTTGACAGGGGCCGTGATCAGTTGGGCGGGAGCGGTGCCCTACTTTACAAGCCATTTGGACATCAGTGGCAGCGCCTCCGATGCGGCCATTCAGGTATGGAGTCACTATGTGCGCTTCATTGGAGCCGGCACGATCGGTGTTTCCGCGGTTTGGACACTGCTGAAGATGATCGGGCCGGTCCTCAAGGGACTGAGTTCCGCGCTTGCGGCATCGCGGCTTCGCAAGGCAGGGCAGGGTTTCACGCTGGCGCGCACCGAGCAGGATATGCCAATCGGTATCGTCGGTTTGATCACGCTTGCGAGCCTGGTGGCGATTGCCTTTCTGTTGCGCCAACTCGCCGTGGACAGCGGACTTGCCGGCCAGCAGCTACTCCTCGTGAGTGGCGGAGTCGTCTATGTCGCGTTGATGGGATTCTTCGTGGCCACGGTCTGCGGCTACATGGCCGGACTCATCGGTGCTTCGAACAGCCCCGTCTCCGGCTTAGGGATCCTGGTGGTGATTGGCGCCGCGCTGCTGCTGGTCGTGGTGGCGAAGCCGCTGCTGACGGCGGCCTCCGGCCCGGGCCTGGTGGCCTTTGCGCTGTTTGTCACGGCAGTCGTGTTTTCCATCGCGACGATCTCGAACGACAACCTGCAGGACCTGAAGACCGGTCAGTTGGTCGACGCCACACCGTGGCGGCAGCAGGTGGCACTGGTCATCGGCGTGATCGCCGGATCGCTGGTGATTCCGCCGGTTATGGATCTTCTCCTGCATGCGTACGGCTTTGCCGGAACTGCGGGGGTGAATCCCGCGCACGCCTTGGCGGCACCCCAGGCGGCACTGATATCGGCGCTGGCGAAGGGTGTCATCCAAGGCAACCTGGATTGGGCTCCCATTCGCCTCGGTGTTGTGATCGGTGTGGTCCTGATCGCGGTCGACGAATTCCTCAGGCGCAAGACCAAGGCACATCTTTCGCCTCTGGCCGTCGGGATGGGTATGTATCTCCCCACGTCCGTCAGCTTGATTACGGCGGCCGGCGCCGTCGCC
>FTJL01002210.1_pt2 | contig 16288 bp, 16 predicted proteins | sample 1658551 | NCBI WGS metagenome assembly FTJL01 (sample SAMEA3914835, study PRJEB12502) | metagenome | biome: forest; material: soil | place: Canada | collected 2011-07-03 | depth 0.3 m
GCGAAGGTGACCGGCCGGTTGGCGCCCGGAACGGTGTACGCGGTGAACATGACGCTGGCGATGACCTTGCCCTCTTCATCCAGTACCGGCAGGGAACCGACCGTGGCGTTGTACTTCAAGACGCGGCCGCCCAGCTGCAGGGTCTGTTGTACCGTCTTGTCTGCGGGAAACGGCGGCAATTTCAGCTCGTCGTCCTTGGCATCGGCCTTCGAATCGGCCTTCGCCGCGCCCTTGGGAGTCGGTTTAGCCGCATCCTTGGTGTCAGCGGGCGGATCGTCGGCCCGCACAAACGAGCTCGGTAACCAGAATCCACCGACCGCAACCGCCAGCGCGAGACTCATGGCGGCAGTGCGGGTCGTGGCGAGGAGTCGTACCGATTGCATTCTCAGGGACATGATGGTTTCCGGGTGAATAAGCGGCGCGAATTCGCGGCGCGTGAGGTAAAGCGACTATAACTCTCCACGGCAGCGAGAGTGAACTGCCCGAAGCGGCGGGATGAGGCAGGCAAAAACCACGCTTTTTGCCTGCCGCGCAGAAAGCGCTGGCCCATCCGGTGGGCCGAAGGCGACTTTCTGCAATAGACTATTAGACGGACCTGCCAAGAATAAAGGTCGCTGCGACGGCCCGCTCGTCACCCAGGATCATCCACAGCAACAGGCGCTCCGAAAGAGTGCTCGCCTGCCCCATCCGCCTGGCCAGCAGCGCCGTGGCGTTTGGATCGAGCACGATGAAGTCAGCCTCGGCGCCCGGGGCAAATGTGCCGACCTTGTCGGCAAGTCCGAGCATCCGGGCGCCTGCCAGCGTCGCGAGATAGAACGCGCGCAGCGGCGTAAGGCACGCTCCCCGTAGTTGGGCGACTTTGTAAGCCTCGCCCATGGTGCGCAGCATGCTGAAACTGCTGCCACCGCCCACATCGGTGGCGAGCGAAAACCGCATGCCGGCGGTATCTGCGGCCGCAAGATCGAACAACCCGCTACCGAGGTAGAGATTGGAACTCGGACAGAATGCGGCGCCCGCGCCGCTTGCGGCCATTCGTCGCCGGTCAGTCTCATCGAGGTAAATACAGTGTGCATAAGTGGCGCGCTCACGCAGCAGTCCGAAGCGATCGTACACATCAAGATAGCTGCGGCTCTCCGGAAACAGCTCGCGCACCCACGCGACTTCATCCAGGTTCTCCGCTAGGTGACTATGGATGAACACGTCGGGGAACTCTCGCGCCAGGCGGCCCGCACTTTCCAGTTGCGCCCTCGAAGAAGTTGCCGCGAAACGAGGCGTAATGGCGTAGTGCAGGCGAGCATGGCCATGCCAGGCCTCGATCAACTCACGCATCTCGCGCTCGCCCTCCGAAGCACTGTCCCGTAGTCCGTCCGGACAGTGGCTGTCCATCACGGTCTTGCCCGCTATCATGCGTAAATTGCGCGCCGCAGCGGCCCGGAAGAACATTTCGGCAGAATTGCGGTGCACCGTCCCCAGAACCTGCGCGGTCGTCGTTCCATTGCGCAACAATTCATCGAGGAAGAAGTCAGCCACCTGCAAGGCGTGCTCCGGCTCGACGAAGCGCTGCTCGGCGGGAAAGGCGTAGCGTTCCAGCCAGTCGAGCAGATTGCGGCCGCCCGAGGCGATGACGTCGGTCTGCGCATAGTGGATATGCGTATCAATAAAGCCCGGCATGATCAGGCCGCGACCGTGGTCAACCACCGTCAGATTTTCGGAAGCTGCAGGTAACAGCGCCCCGGCAGGCCCGACGGCTTCAATTCGCCCGTCGGCGACGATTAGCGCGCCCCGCTCCCAATATTCGAACGCGTCGGGAGCGTCCTGCGACCCCGGATCGGCGCGAAAGCTCAGGATCGAGCCACAATGTGCCGTTCGGATGTTCTGCGTCAATTCTCAGTACCCGGGGTGAAAACTGCGTCCGAGTGAAACGGGCTGATTCAGCAGGATCGTTTGCGGATCGCGGCAAATCACCACGAGCACGACTATGGTCGCAACGTAAGGCAGCATCGAAAGGAACTCACTGGGCACGTGAACCCCAAGGCCCTGCGCATACAACTGCAGCACCGTTACCGTACCGAACAGATAGGCCCCGGCCATCACGCGCCAGGGTTTCCAGGTGCCGAAGACCACGAGTGCGAGCGCGATCCACCCCCGCCCTGCACTCATACCCTCGGCCCACATGGGTGTCAACGCAGTGGACAAATAGGCTCCGGCAATTCCGCTAAAGGCTCCGCCGAACAGTACTGCGAGGTAGCGAATACGCGTAACGGGCTCTCCAAGCGCGTGCGCCACCGCAGGAGCCTCGCCGACCGCACGCAAACGAAGACCCATTCGCGTGCTCTGCAGTGCCCACGCAATCAACAAGCACAGCAGGAAGGACAGATACACAAGCAGATCGTAATGGAACAACAGTGGCCCGATAATCGGCAGGTCGGTCAGTAATGGGATGTGAACCGGCGGCACGCGTGCGATGGGTATACCGACGAACCCGCGGCCCATGAAAGCGCTTAAGCCCACCCCAAACAACGTCAACGCCAGTCCCGTCGCAACCTGGTTGGTCTGTAAAGTCAGAGTCAGAACCCCAAACAGCAGTGCTATCAGCGCGCCCGCACCGGCGGCGGCCAGATATCCCAGTACGAGGCTGCCGCTGGAGACGTCGACCGCAAATCCCGCTATGGCCCCGACCAACATCATTCCCTCGACTCCGAGATTCAGTACGCCCGCGCGCTCGGTGACAAGCTCACCCAGTGCCGCGTACACCAGCGGCGTCGCAGCGGTTACGGCGCTGGCGGCGATCGCGATCCAGTTGACGCTACTCATGCGTTCACGCTGCCTGCGATGCGATCGCGAGCCGGGTGTATCGAAGTCGAAAACCGATGAACAGTTCGGCCGCCAGCAGGAAAAACAACAGGACGCCCTGAAACAGCCCGCTCACTGAAGAGGGCAATTGCAATTCAAGCTGCGCGGACTCGCCACCCAGATAGATACCCGACATCAGCAGCGAGGCCAGGACAATTCCCAGCGGATGCAGACGGCCGACGAACACTACGATGATGGCCGCAAAGCCATAACCGGGTGATATCACCGGCTGGAGCATGCCGATCGGACCCGACACCTCGCACACGCCCGCCAATCCCGCCGCGCCGCCACCGATCATCATCGCCAGCCATATATTTCGGCGCTCGCTGATCCCTGCATACGCTGCGGCGGCCGGCGCCAATCCGCCGACACGCATGCGAAAGCCGGCGGCAGTGGCCGCACCGAACCACCAGGAGAGGACGGCGAGCGCCAGGGCTATGAGCAGGCCGATATTGACGCGAGCGCCTGCGAACAGAAGGGGCAGCAACGCGTTGTCGGGAAGTGGCGGTGACTGAGGAAAATTCTGACCGGCCGGATCGCGCCAGGGCCCATGCACGAGGTACGACAGCAGCAGCTGGGCAATGTAGACGAGCATCAGACTGACGAAGATCTCGTTGGTATGAAACCGCGAACGCAGAAACGCCGGAATCGCAGCCCAGGCCATCCCTCCCAGCACGCCTGCCGCAAGCATCACGGGCAACGCCCAATGGCCCAGAGCCGCGCCGTAGAACGCTCCGACGCCACCGCCTGCAATCGCACCGAGCGTAAACTGCCCCTCCGCACCTATATTCCACACGTTGGCGCGATAGCCGATCGCAAGGCCCAGGGCGCATAGCATCAAAGGTGTGGCCTTCAGGAGCAGATCGCCTATTCCGTAGACCGAATCGACCGGTTCGACGAAGAACACCTTGAACGCCGCGACGGGATCCTTGCCCAGCGCTGCGAAAACCAGGAAACCGGTCGCCAACATCGCCAGGACGGCCAACGGCGAAGATGCCACGCGCATGGCGGCGGAGGGCTTGGCCCTGGGCTCCAATCGCACCGGCCACTGCCTGCGGTCAAACACAGACACGGATCGCCTCGGTCGGGACGACGTCCTCGAAAGCGCCTGTCATCCATACGCCAACAGTCTCGGTCGCCAGCTCCGCGGTGGGCACAGTGCGCGACAGGCGCCCTGCGGCCAGTACGGCAATGCGATCGCAGACGGCGAACAATTCATCCAGTTCTTCGGATATCACCAGCACCGCGGCGCCGGAATCACGCAAGTCGAGCAACGCTTGGCGAATCAACACCGCAGCGCCGACATCGACGCCCCAGGTGGGCTGGGCAACCAGCATGACCTTCGGCCGCAGGCGGATTTCCCGGCCCACGATAAACTTCTGCAGGTTTCCGCCCGACAGACTATTGGCTGGGGCCAGTTCTCCTGAACATTTGACGGCATACTCCGCGATGGTGGCCCGCGCAAAGGCGCGAGCGGCCCGGTGCTGCACCAGGCCGTTGCGCACCAGCCCCGCCCCGGCGCCTGTCAGCACACTGTTGTCGGCCAGACTCATCGTGGGAACCGCGCCACGCCCCAGCCTCTCTTCAGGGACGAAGCCCAGTCCCAACCGCCGCCGTTCGGCCGGTCTCAGCTGACCGACTTCCTGGCCACACAGGCGCACCGCGCCGCGACGTTCGCAGAGTCGTTCACCCGAAATTGCGGCCAGCAGTTCCCTCTGCCCGTTGCCTGACACTCCGGCGATGCCGACGATCTCCCCGCCGCGCACGCGAAGATTGACGTTTTTGACGGGCGTACCGAATGGATCCTCCGTCTGCAGGGACAGATCGGTCAGTTCGAGTTGAATGGCGTCGGGCACGCGTGGCTGGATACTGCATTCCATCAGCTCGCTGCCGACCATGAGGCGCGCCAGGCTGGTATTGGTCTCCACGCGAGGGATGGCCGTTCCCGTTACCATTCCATTGCGCAGCACCGTCGCACGATCGCATAACTCCCGAATCTCATCCAGCTTATGGCTGATGTAGAGGATGCTCAGACCCTCGCTTGCAAGCTGGCGCAAAGTCGCGAACAGCACTCTCACAGCCTGCGGCGTCAGCACCGACGTCGGCTCATCCATAATCAACAACTTCGGCGACTGCAACAGGCAGCGAACGATTTCCACGCGCTGGCGCTCTCCCACCGACATGCTGTGTAGCAGTCGACGCGGATCAATCGGCAAACCATAACGCTCCGACACATCGACGATTCGGCGGGCGAGATCGGACGCCGCAATGCGCTCATCCAGCGCCAGTGAGATGTTTTCAGCGACGGTCAAGGTTTCGAACAGGGAGAAGTGTTGAAACACCATGCCGATCCCTAAGCGCCGCGCCTGGGCCGGGCTGCGGATGGTGACGGGCCTGCCTTCCCATTCCAGGGTGCCCTCATCGGGGCGGGTCACGCCATACACAATCTTCATCAGGGTGCTCTTACCGGCACCGTTCTCGCCGAGCACGGCGTGTATCTCGCCAGGCGCGACATCCAGATCGATACGCTTGTTGGCGATTACGCTCCCATAGCTCTTGCTGATGCCTCGCAGCCGCAGGCGCGAGGCGTCACCCTTCGTCATGGCCGGGTCCGATCATGGTTTATGCAACCCACTATAGCGGGTATGAAGATTCAGGTGGCTGCTTAGGTTCGGGAGCATTGCTCCCGCTTTGTGCATGGCAGAACTCTGCGCACCGTTTCGTGGCAGGGGTGCCGTACTACTCTTTCGGCACGCCGGTCTGCCAGAGCGCCCACTTGTGGATAATCTCGTCGACCAATGGCATGCCCGCGCGCACCAGATTCAAGGTCGAGATCCGCAGGGCACCGTCCAGGGCTCGTTGCGCGCGCATCGAGTCGAGCGTGCTCTGGCCTGGATAGGGCCGATCGAAATCCGAGCCCGAACGCAGCACGGCCACCCTCTTAAGATCCAACAGGGAAGACTCGGAACCGCGCGTCAGCGCATTCAGCGTTGCATTGTCCTCCTGTTGCGTCGTGCAGTAGACGCCCTTGCCGTCCGTAACCAAGGCCGTCCAGCGGCCGGCGTGCTCGCCCAAGAGCCGGCCGGACCACCAGGTATCACCGGAAGCGGTATCGCACTGAATGACCCGCGGGGGTTGATTGGCCGGCGACTGCGGATAATGCCGCCGATAGCGCACCGCATCCGGGCTGTCCTCGAGTGTCACTCTCTGCGACAGGGCTACGGCCCGCTGCAACAGAGCTGTATCGATTTCAAAGAGCTCGGTGCGGTAGTCCGGCCGCGGCTTCTGCCCAGGCCCATCGGTGCCGATGCCGAAATAGCCGTCCGTCCACTCCCGCGGCATCTCTCTTGCATCGATCTCGTGCGCAATCCCTGTGTCGACGATGTAGCGGGCCCAGGCTGCCGATCCGATGGTGCCCCGAGCCGGGTCGATGCCGGCTATGCCCGCGATCAGAAAGTAGGTTTTGCGCAGATCGAACCGTCCACTGTAAACAACGGCCATCACCGAGGCCGCCGCATTGGCATGACCCATCCCCGTCGTCATCTGGCAGACAGCATCGTTCGTACACCGAACCAGGGGGTAGTCGCTCGCCAATCCCGGCACGCGGATGTCACGCGCGGGATGCAGCGCCGCGAGCCAGGGATCGGCCTCGAAGCGAAACATGTTGACGATCATGACCTTCACGGCCACCGGCTCGCCGGCAGTCGTGACAGTCGCGGCAGTCGTGGCGGATGCGGCGGATGCGGCGGATGCAGCATCGCCAATCATGCTCAGCAAAACGGCAACGCCGCTCAGCAGCGCACGCGAGTGCAGGCCAGGAGCCGATGCATTGCGTGTCGAAGAATTACATCTGTCAGCCTGCACGTTGAGTCTCCACGGGCTTAGGGGGCATCTATCGATCGTGTACAATCTAAACATCGTCCGGTATACGACATGCCGGTCCAAGAGGCTTCAGTAATTATGCAGCATCGATTCGGGCTTGCGTTGGCAACCACTGCTCTGACGGCTCTGACAACGGTGTGCGCTGCGGCCGCGCCGGTGCGTGTGGCCTTTGTGTACGTGGGCCCCATTTCCGATGGCGGCTGGTCTTACGAGCACAACCTGGGCCGGGTGGCGCTGGAGAAGTCATTGGGCGCCAAGGTCGCCACCACCTATGTCGAGAGCGTACCGGAAACCGCCGATGCCGAGCGGGTCATCAGACAACTGGCTGCGAAGAACTACGATGTGGTGTTCGCGACCTCCTTCGGATACATGGAACCGACTCTCAAGGTGGCGAAGTTGTTCCCGCACGTAAAATTCGAACACGCCACCGGCTACAAGACCGCTGCCAACATGGTCTCCTACGACTCCCGATTCTACGAGGGGGCCTACCTGCTGGGTGTGCTGGCGGGGCGCACGACGAAGACGAATACGCTGGGCTTCGTCGGTTCGTTCCCGATCCCGGAAGTGATCCGCAACATCGACGCCTTCACGCTGGGCGCGCGCAGCGTCAATCCCAGGATCCACACCAAGGTTGTCTGGGCCGATACCTGGTATGACCCCGGCAAGGAGCGGCAGGCCGCGGAAGCGCTGATCGCGCAGGGCGCGGACGTGCTGTGCCAGAACACCGACTCTCCGGCCACCATGCAGGTTGCCGAGGAGAAAGGCATCCATGCCTTCGGCTGGGATTCGGACATGACCCGGTACGGTCCGCACGCCCAACTGACGGCGAACACCGAAAACTGGGGCGTCTACTACATCGACGAAATCAACGGAATCCTCAACGGCGCATGGACGGGTGGGCGCCAGACTCGCTTGGGGATCAAGGAGGGCGTCGTCGTCCTCACGCCGCTGAATCCGTCGATACCCGCGGAAGTTGCCAAGCAGTTCGAGGCGAAGAAACAGGCCATCGCGGCCGGCAGCCTGGTACCTTTCGCCGGACCCATCAAGGACAATTCGGGAGCCGTGAAAGTGGCCGCCGGCGCCTCTTTGTCGGTGAACGAGTTGACCCAGCTCAATTGGTACGTCGACGGTATTGACGGAGTGGTGCCGAAGTAAGGCACCCGCATCAGGCGATCACCTCGGCCAGCCGGAACTGCGCAATGAGTCCAATCTCACGCAACGCCAGACGCTGCTCCAATTGCGCATCATTGCGCAGCCGCGATTCGCAGCGGGCAATAATCGATGACGGGGTATGTCCACGGACCGCGAGTACGAATGGAAACCCGAACTTTTCCTGGTAGAGGTTGTTGAGCTGTTCCAACCGGCTGAGATCCTCAACGCCCGCCGCCTGAAGTCCGGCACGATTTTGCTCACCGGCCGAAGCCTCAGTCAGCGCTTCGCCACCGGGACCCCGACTGCCGAGTCGTGGATGCGCGCGGATCAAAGCCAATTGCTCCTCCGTTGTCGCCGCGTCCACCGTCGCGCGCATGGCCTCAAGCAGTTGCGAACGGGACGCGAAGGGTCTGGCTGCCGCCGAGCGCGCCGGTACCCAAGGGGAGTGTTCGAAGATTCGCTCCAGCGTCGCGATAAAATCCCGCTCCATCATCGCGTTCAGCTGCTCGATCGTGATCATGCTAGGCGACATGGGTCAGGACCGCGCGCAGGTCGACTTCGCGCACCACGGTTTCGCTCAGGTCCAGGTCGTCCAATACGTGCCTGAGATGTTGCTGCATGAGCTTTACGGCCGAGCGGTCGGAAGCCTCGAGCGCAGCATACAAACGCTCGTGGGCGTCCGGAGGACACGGCAGGCTTCCGGGCGCCTGAAATACGGCGATGATCAACGAAGACTGCGACACCAACTCGCGCAACACGTTGAGAATGATGCCGTTACCCGCAACCTCGGCCAGAAGCAGGTGGAACTCGCCCGACAACTTGATGTTTTCGCGCCAGTTGCGCTGCTGATGCGCTGCCTTCTCGCGCGTCAGATGCTCGCCGATGCGCCGCTTGTCGGCACGGGTCGCGCGTTCCAGGAACCGTGTTACGACCGCCGTCTCCAGCACACTACGCGCCTCGAATACATCGCGCGCCTGCTGAGCCGAAGGCTTTGAGACAATGGCCCCCCGATTGGGCATGAGAGTCACGACGTGTTCATGAGCCAGGCGCTGCAAGACCTGGCGGATACGTGTACGTCCGAGGCCGAAGACTCCACAAAGCTGATCCTCGACCAGCCGCGTGCCTGGAGGCAAACTGTGATTGACGATCGCTTCCCAGATGCGCTGATACGCGCTGGTCAAAGGGACGGCCTCGGCTGCCTTGCCCTCCCGGACGCGTCGTGACGGTTTCTTCATGCGGGCCTCACTGCGAGTGTGTAGGACGCCCTTCATTGCCGGGCCCCTTCTCCAATCCACGTGAGCATCATCGAACGTTCGTCATCCGTCATGCCGGTCAGATTGCCGAGCGGCATTGCCTTGGTAGCGAGTTGTCGCTGTACTTCCGGCAGATGCGCCAGCACCTGGTCGAGCCTCTGCAGCACCACCCCGTTGGGAGCGGCACTGAAACCCGGTTGCGTCGGTGAGGTGGCATGGCAAGGCACGCAGCGTTGCTGGACTATCCAATTCACGACCACCGGATTAGCGCCTGCGGCGGATTGGCCGGCACCCGGTTGGCCAGCGGCTGGTTCGCCGTCCGCCGGTCGGCCGGCACTACTCGTCCCGAGCCAGCTACCGGGGGCCAGTGCAAACACCAGGGCAGCGAGGCAGAGCGCGCCCAAAACCGCCGGCAGCGCCGGTGTACGTTTTCCGTGGGCCGCTCCGTGGCGGGCCACGAACCAAACGCGGATGCAGGCGCCGGCCACGCTCATGCCAATCAGCACGAGCCAGTTGAAGCGCGCACCATAGGTCATCGCATAATGATTGCTCATCATGACGAACAACACGGGCAGCGTAAAATAAGTATTGTGAACGGAGCGCTGCTTACCCCGTAAACCCGGCGCGGGATCCGGATCGCGACCCTGTTGCTTCGCGCGGACCAATTCGCGCTGCCCGGGAATTATCACGAACAGCACGTTGGCCACCATGATTGTGCCCAGTATGGTGCCGAACACGATATAGGCACCGCGGCCGCTGAACAGCCTGCACAACGCCCAGGCCTCGGCTGCAAGAAATCCGGCGATGAGGGCGGACAGGGCGCTGGCGTGGCGGCCCAGTCGGGAGCGGCACAAGCCGTCGTAGACCAGCCAGCTGGCCACCATGAAGAGCAACACGATTGCAATCGCCACCGGCCGGGTGAGCATGGCGACCGTCGGATCGATCAGGTAAGCGTCCGCACGGACGAAATACAACAGGCACAGCAAGCCGAAGCCGGACAGCCACGTCGTATAGGCTTCCCAGTAAAACCAATGCAACGTCGCAGGCAATTCGCCAGGCGCCCCACGGTACTTGCTGGCGCGATAGAAGCCGCCGCCATGGACTGCCCATAGTTCGCCGGCGACGCCCTCGCGCTTGCGCTCGGGGTCTGCGGGCGGCTCCAGGTGATTATCAAGCCAGACGAAGTAGAACGACGCACCGATCCAGGCAATGCCGGCCACGAGGTGCAGCCAACGCGTCAACAGGCTGAGCCAGTCCAGGAGGTAGGTCGCCACTACCCTCCCCGATAGACCGAGTAACTCCAGGGAGAAATCAGCAACGGGACGTGATAGTGCGCCTGGCTGTCCGCGACGCCAATCCTGATCACCGCCTGTTCGATGAAGGCCGGCTCGGACAGGGCAACACCCCGGCCGCGAAAATACTCCGCGGTGTGGAAGGTCAGTGAATAGCGTCCGGTCACGAATTGCTCGCCGGCGAGCAACGGCGCGGCGCATCGACCGTCGCCACCGGTCACCACGGAGTTTCGTAAAACATATTCCGCGCCGACCAGTTCATGCAATTCGATCCGGATTTGGGCAGCGGGCAGCCCTGCACTGATATCGAGAACGTGCGTCGTCAGCTGACCCATTATGAGGCGCTGCCCGACTGCTGGTCGATCAGGGCGGCCCAGCGGCGCTTATGCGGCTCCGCAAGCAAGGACGCCTCGATGGAGTTGCGCGCCAGAACGGCAATCTGCGCTCTCGACAGCCCCAGTGCACTCTGCACGGCAAGATAATTCTCCAGCACGTAGCCGCCGAAATAAGCCGGATCGTCCGAGTTGATCGTGACGCACAGGCCCGCCTCCAGCAGGCGCTTGAGATTGTGCGACTCCATCCGCTCGAACACCTTCAGCCGCACGTTGGACAACGGGCACACCGTCAGCGGCATACGCTCGCGGGCCAGTCGCTTGACGAGGTCGGCGTCCCCTTCGCAGCGAACACCGTGGTCGACGCGTCGGACATGCAGAATATCAAGCGCCTCGCTGATGTATTCCGGCGGCCCTTCCTCCCCCGCGTGGGCCACCGTTACGAAACCCTCGCGGACGGCTCGTGCGAAAACGGCCGCAAATTTTGAAGGCGGGTGACCTGCCTCAGAGGAATCCAACCCCACCGCGCTGATGGCGTCGGCGTGAGGAAGTGCCTGTTCGAGGGTCATCATGGCGTCCTCGGCACTCAAATGGCGCAAAAAACACATGATGACGCGATGCGTGATTCCCCATTGCCCCTGCGCCTCGATCAGGGCACGCCGGATCCCCCCAATGACGGTGCCAAAGGGGATTCCGCGCACGGTGTGGGTCTGCGGATCGAAGAATATTTCGACATGCACCACCCCCTGTTCGTGCACTTTGCGCAGATATGCCTGGGTGAGCGCGTAGAAGTCGTCCTCGTCACGCAGAACGTCGGCGCACTTGTAATAGACATCGAGGAATGACTGCAGGCTGGTGAATTCGTAAGCCCGCCGGAGTTCCTCGACGGTCCGGTACGGCAGGTCGACGCCGTGTTTCGCCGCCAGGCGCAAAACCATTTCGGGCTCCAGGGTGCCCTCGATGTGCAGGTGCAGCTCGGCCTTCGGCAGAGCCCTGATGAAAGCTTCCATCGACGTCGATTCATCCGGCGTTTCGTGGTGTGGGTGCACCGGATAAACTGTATACGATTGCTGACGCCCCTGTCGACAGAATCGACGGCAACGCCGACGGGCATTTAACGTTGGTGCACGCCAACGTCGATGCGCGCCGTTAGAGTGCGCGCATCGTTAGAGTGCATGAGGCTTCAGTGATCCTGCAGCTTCATCCGCGTGACACCCTTATCGTCCACATATTCGCGATTGTTCTCGCAGACGTATTCCAACATCTGGTAGCCGGCCTGCCGCTTGTAAGCGAACGTGAACGTCCACGGCTTCTCCAAGGTCACCGGGTCTTCGATGGTGATCTGATCGTGCAGGATGTCCGGCGCGACCAGCCGGAAGCGCTCCTTGATGCGCATCTGGTCGCTGTGCGGCGTGTCCTGATAGCTCAACACCTCTTCCTTCACGCCAATGGTGTCGACGACGAGCGTGTCGCCTTCCCAATGACCTACGGAGTGGCCGAAGTATTCGGGCGGCACGTCCTCCATCTTGGCCTGCGGCTGATTCAGATAGATTCGCCGCACCTGGCTCATGGCCTCCGCAATGATCGTGACCTGTCCGCGGGTCTGCAGAATCTCCAGCGGATAGATCGGGAACATCATCTGCGGCATGCCATTGGGCACGCACTCCGTACTGGCATTGGCAAGGGGCTCACCGCGCCGGTCCGATTCCCGCTGTGCCGCACGCTTGGCCTCATAGGGGCCGGCGTACTGGGCCTTCAATTGCAGCGGGGTCGGCGGCGGGGCGGCTAATTTCGGGTCAGGCGGCGGCCCCTTGGACCGGCCCGGGTAGGTCGTCCAGGCGCCGCTGAAGTCGGGCGTCTTCTGGACCGATTGGGACTGCGCCGCGACGGGCGCCAGGCCCGCTGCGACGAGGACGAGCGAGACCAGACTCGGCAGGCAACGTCGCAGCGACGACCCGCCAGACCGGAACGCAATGGCTGCTTGCATGAACATCCCCTCAACTGCTTCATTTGGCTGCAAACGCCTGCGGCGTTTGCAGCAGGCCAGACCCGTGAGTGCTATCCGGCTCGCCGGCAAAAACGTGGTTTTTGCCGGCTAATCAGTCGGCCGTTTGCGGCCGCACAATCTTATCGCGCAAACACGCCGCCGGGCGGATTGCTGTCGTTCAACGTGCGTCCATCCGCAAACGTGGCCTCTTCCAGCATTCCTCCGGCGGTGCCGTCCTTCAGAGGGTTGACGAGCAACTTCACCTTGTCGCCCTTGTGCACGTCGGTGAACTTCCAGCCGCCGCGCGTCAGCACGTTAACGCTGGCGCACTCGATGCTGTAATGCTTGGTGGCGCCTTTGTCGTCGGGCACGTCAAGCTCGATGTAGACGTGAGGATTGGTCCACTGGAAGCGGGTCACCGTGCCGGCAAGCGTGACGCGGTTGACGTGGTCGAACATGGCGAAAGAGTGATGCGCCATGACGGCATTCGGCGCGACCAGCACGGCAAGACCCAAAGCGGCCGCGCTACTGATGAGCCCTGTGGTCTGAAACGGCATAAACCTTACCCCCCCCCTGAAATACCCTTCATGGGTATCATACTTCCGTACCACCGCGCAATTTCAAGGCAGGACAATGACCACATCCAACAAATTCGTCCTGGCGCTGGCGGCCGGTCTGCTCGGGATCACTCAGGTCTGCGCTGCGGCCGGGCTCAATTCAGCCGTCACTCAATTGATCGTCCTCGGCACGCAGGGAGGCCCTCGGGTCAATCCCGACCGTGCGGAGCCGGCCAACCTGCTGATCGTCAACAAGACCAATTATCTGATCGATGCGGGCTACGGTGTGATTCGCCAACTCTCGCAGGTGCACGTGGGGCCTACGAACATCCATCAGATCTTCATCACACACAACCACGACGATCATAATTCCGATTGGGGCACGCTGATGGGTCTCGCCTGGACCGCAGGCAACACGAAACCGATCACCGTCTACGGACCGCGCGGCACCGAATCCATGCGCGCCGGCTTCCTGCAATACTTCGCACCCAACGCGGCAGCCCACTACCTCGAAGGCGCGCACAATGTGCCGCCCGGGCAGGTCATCCTGGCGCACGACATCCAAGGCCCGGGCGTGGTGTATCAGGACGACAACATCAAGATCACCGCAGTGGAAAACTGTCACTATCATTTTTCCAAGGGCAGTCCGGGCTATGGATGGCAGCAATCCTTCGCGTACCGCTTCCAGACTCCCGACCGCGTCATCGTATTCAGCGGCGATACCGGACCCTGCGGGGACGTCCTCACGGATTTCGCCAAAGGCGCCGACCTGCTGGTACACGAAGTCATCAACGTACCGGCCGTCGAGGCGGCGTACCGCAATCCTCCTGCTCAGGGTGTCGAATTGTCACCCGAGAGAACTGCTGCGCTGATGAAACATATGACCACCGAGCACAGCACACCGGAGGAAGTCGGGAGGGTCGCTGCCAAGGCAGGCGTGCGCCTGCTGGTGCTCTCGCACCTGGTGAGCGCAGGCGGCGGCCAGGACGACGAGTTCTACACCGCGGGCGTCAGGAAGTCTTACTCCGGACCGCTGGTCATCGCACAGGATCTGATGCGCTTCTGAGCAGGTCGGAGCCCGGCGTGAAGGACACGCCGCGCAGGACCTCTCCGAACTGGGCCGAACGCACGTTAAAGAATCGCTCCTTGGCGGCCACCGCAGGATCGGTGTTGCCCAGTACATCGGTAATGGCCACAAGGCGATTCGGATCTGCGCCCTGATCACCGTTACCGCTCACCGTCGAAGTGATCCCCCAGATTGTGACCAGTCCGTGGCCATCGACGTGGCCGGTGATATTACGCAATCCGTCCGCCGCCGGTGACCACGGCAGGCCCGTCGTGGCATTGCTACCACTGGGATATCCCTTCACCGAGTACGGAACGCCGAGACCCAGTTCCGTCGTCAGCGTGTAGGCCAGGTGCCACTGTGCGCTGGAGGCATCGAATACCCACTTCTGCAAGCCGGCAGTCGTCTGCGCCGCAGCGTGCGAGTAAAGGTCCGGGCCGCCCGAATAGCCATCACCCTCATCCGCCACATAGAGAGTATTGGCGTCAGCGAACCACACACCGAACGGAAATGCGGTGATCGTGGTCAACGACTTGTTCGGCACCGCAGGAAAGCCGGCAAGAATGCACATATTGCTCGGCAGACCACTCGTCGCGAGCGTGCCGGAATTGTAAGCAAGGCCACCTGTCGGCAGAGCCGCCCCGGCGACCGGCAGTCCCACGCCCTTGGGGCATGCAGTGCCGCTGGTGTCCACGAAATACACCGTGTTGACGCCGTTACTGCCGCTTCCCTTGGTGTAGTAAAGGATGTTGTTGAATACCGTCATGCCGCGGAAATTGTCGTCTTTGCCAATCTTGTCCGCCTTGGCTCCCAACTGCGTCACGGAGAAACTGGCCACCGGCACAGGTGTACCGGGAGTCTGTACCGCTTCAGGGAACTTGGAGCGCGCAAGAATCTGTGCCCCGGCACCGAGGACGACCCCATCGGGTTGCGGGTTGGCGCCGTTGCCGGCGTTGCCTGCCGTGTAAATGACCTCCGCGCCGCCCAGGTTATTCAAAATTGCCGCACGGCCGTTGTTGCCACTGTAGGCATTGGTTTCCGTAAAACGGAAGTGCCCGAAGGCGTCGACGCGCGCCACCGCGCGCAAAACGCTGTCCCCGACCGGATTCGTCAAGTCGACGGCCCCGGGGGTATTGGAGTTCGACACGTCCACGGAATCGACCGGCGCCACGTAACCGCCGAACGTCAGGAATCGCCCATCCAGCGACAGATTGAGCGCGATCTCCGATTTGGAACTGAAGCTGGTCACCAGCTGATCGCTGGTGGGCCCGACGTCGCGCTGCGAGCTGTTGGGTACTTCAATTGACCCGAGATAGCCGCCGAACGGCGTAATCTGGTCGAGCAGGATTTTCGAAGTGATGCCGAACGAGGCGTCGTATGTATCGTTGTTCCACACTTCCGGGTACACGCCATCGAAGGGCGCCCCCGCAGCGGGCGCGCAGCCTCCCAGCGTGGCAGCACAATTGGGCGGTAGCACGGTGCCGACCTTCACGGTTGCAGCCTTGTTGTCGTACACACTACGGCTGACGACCAGATTTCCAGGAATGAAAAAAGGCCGCTCGTGGTGATCCCGATCGTGATCGCCGCCACCGCGGTCGAAGTCATCCGCGCGAGCTGCTGTCGAAGCAACGCACGCTGCTGCTGCTGCTACAGCCGCGGCTACAAATCGCGCCACCTGGCGCTTGTCGTGAGTGTTCTTTGTGGTTATATCGCTCATTCCAACTCTCTCCAAGGATATTTTCGTTTACAGGTTGCGGCGGGTTAGCGGTGATGCGGCACCGGCAGGGGCGCGATCCGCTCCAGTTGCACCGCTTGCAACTCGTTCGGGTCGAAGCCCAAAGCCTTGACTATTGTCGGCGCGACCTGTTGGTTGCTCGTGGCCGCACTAACGGTCATGGCGTCGAGGTCGTCGAA
>FTJL01003196.1_pt3 | contig 16275 bp, 20 predicted proteins | sample 1658551 | NCBI WGS metagenome assembly FTJL01 (sample SAMEA3914835, study PRJEB12502) | metagenome | biome: forest; material: soil | place: Canada | collected 2011-07-03 | depth 0.3 m
CGAGCCGATGCGCAACGGCTCGCAATAGTGACAGCGGGCCCGCTCCAGTGCGGCCTGCATGGCAGCGAAACGGGCCGAACCGATGAGCAGCGCGAGCAGCTCCGCCTCCGAGAGCGCCTGCGCGCCGCGCGCGATCGGCTTTTCCCGTGGGCGCTCGGCTATGGGCCATTCCCAAATGCTCATCGGGTCAGTCTGCGGATCCGCGCGGTCGCAGGGCAGGGGGAGAAAGGTGGTGGAATGCCCCAAAACGCCGACCTTTCTCGCTTCATTCCGTTATGCGAGGATCGGTCGAAGAACAATGAACTGCCACTGTGAGGGAGCATGTACAGGAAATTGCTAGCTGCCCGTTACCGCGCTCTGGCGGCGCTGGCCGTCGGTCTGGTGCTCACCCGTCCGGCCTCTGCGGTCGTCATGCAAGAGTTCATGCACGAGACTCAGCAGACGAACACCGTCGCTCAGCAGCTCACCCTGGTCTGGTGGATGCCGCCGGAGTTCTGGGACCTGAGCATGGGCACCAATCCCAATCTCTCACCCACGACGGTTGCCGAGATCCGCGAGATTTTTCGCGATTACCAGGTATTCGCCGTGGTGCGGGTCAAGACGGGCATCGGGGGCCTGAGCGATCTGCAGACCAAGGAGGAGCTGGTGAGTCATTGCAGCTTTACGGTCGCGGGCAAAGCGATCGCCCCGATCGCGCCGGACAGGTTACCGGCGGGCATGCAAACGATGATCGGCGCCCTCAGGCCCATGCTCTCGAACATGATGGGTCAGCTGGGGCAGAGCATGGAGCTCGTGGTGTACCCCGGGGCCCAGGACCAGAAAAAACTGCTGGATCCGCTGAAGGCTGCGGCCTTCGATTACTCGATCTACGATCAAACCTTCCATTGGCATCTGCCGCTGGCCAGTCTGCTGCCGAAGAAGGTCGATCCCAAAACCCACGAGGAATTTCCGGGCAGCTACGACTACAACCCTTACACAGGGGGCAAGCTAAGCTCGAAGTGACGATCCGTTTGCGCATGCGGGGACCCACGCCCGATAATCGTTTCGTAGGCGGGAACGGGACCCTTAATGAACGGTAAACGAATTCTCCTCGGTGTCACGGGCGGTATAGCTGCCTATAAGAGCCCGGATCTCGTGCGGCGTCTGCGAGACCGCGGCGCTGAAGTGCAGGTCGTGATGACCGCGGCGGCCCGCGAGTTCGTGACCCCACTGACGTTTCAGGCGGTATCGGGGCGTCCGGTGCGTACGGATCTGTGGGATCCAGCCGCTGAAGCGGCAATGGGCCACATCGAACTGGCTCGCTGGGCGGACCTGCTGCTGATCGCGCCCGCCAGCGCAGGATTTATGGCACGTCTGGCTTCAGGTCAGGCCGACGATCTCCTGGCGACTCTCTGCCTGGCTACCGAGGCGCCGATAGCTCTGGCTCCTGCTATGAACCGGGTCATGTGGGCCAATGAGGCGACTCGTGCGAATGTCGCGACGCTCCGGCAGCGCGGCGTGCAGACCTTCGGACCGGGCGAGGGAGATCAGGCCTGCGGTGAAGTGGGCGAGGGTCGCATGCTCGAGCCACTGGAACTGGTCGACCGCGCGGCAGCCATGCTCCTGGTAGGTGGGCCGCTTCAGGGTCGCCGGGTTCTGATCACAGCAGGCCCCACCCGGGAGCGCATCGATCCGGTTCGTTTCATCAGCAATCGCAGTTCGGGGAAAATGGGCTTCGCTGTCGCGCAGGCGGCACGTGAAGCGGGCGCGGAAGTCGTCCTCGTCTGTGGTCCCGTCAGTCTGCCTACTCCGCCCGGCGTCCGTCGCGTCGACGTCGAAAGCGCGGCCGACATGCTCAACGCGGTACTGCGGGAAGTGGTGGGAATCGATATCTTCATTTCGACGGCCGCCGTCGCCGACTATAAACCCGCGCAACCGGCTGAGCAGAAGATCAAAAAGCATTCCGAGAAGCTGGATCTCAATATGGAGCGGACGGTCGACGTTCTCGCAACGGTTGCCGCGCGCGCGGATCGGCCGTTTGTAGTTGGATTCGCGGCCGAGACCGAGTCCGTCGAGCAGCATGCGCGCGCCAAGCTTCTGAAGAAGAACCTCGACATGATCGCGGCCAATGAAGTGGGTCACGACAAGGCCTTTGACTGCGAAGACAATCAACTCATCGTCCTGTGGCGCAACGGCCGGGAAGATCTGGGGAAGGCTTCGAAGCTCGTGCTGGCCCGCGAGTTGATCGACAGGATCGCGAAATCCCACGCTACCTCCGCTGCTGCCGCCGTCGCAGCCGCACTCATCGCCAAGCGCGGCACGGCACAGGGATAGCGGCATGGAGAGGCCCAAGCATCGTCCGCTGCAGGTGCGGATTCTGGACGCGCGCATCGGCACTACGTTTCCGCTGCCCGCGTACGCAACTTCCGGCTCCGCAGGGCTCGATTTGCGGGCCTGTCTGGATGCGCCCCTGGTGCTGGAGCCCTCCCGTACGGAGCTGATTCCAACGGGGCTCGCGATCCATATCAACGACCCTGGGCTGGCAGCCGTGGTGTTGCCGCGTTCGGGACTGGGTCACAAACACGGCATCGTACTCGGCAACCTCGTGGGGCTCATCGACTCGGACTACCAGGGCCAGCTGATGGTGTCGTGTTGGAATCGCGGTCGCGAACCCTTCACCGTCAATCCGGGCGAGCGCATCGCGCAGCTCGTCGTCGTGCCGGTCGTGCAGGTGGAGCTGGAGGTCGTGCAGGAGTTCACCGACAGCGCGCGCGGCGCCGGCGGATTCGGTCATTCGGGCCGGACTTAACGCTGGATGGGGGGCTGCGTGTGCAGCGCGCGGTAGCGTTCGATGTCGGTCTGAAACTGGCTTCTGAGCAGAGTCTCTTCAGCGCCTTTGGCGCTCAACGCGACGTTCTGGGTCCGCATCTCGTTAAGCGTGCGAATCAGGTCCTCGGCCAGATCGTCGGGCAGGCGGCGTGCCGTACGCTTGTCGCTGTAAGGCCGAAAGCCCAGGGCGCGGCTTTGCAAGGCCGCAAGGCGGGAATGAATGGTTTCCACGTACTGGTCGGCCGCCACCCGCTGCGCCTTCAACTGGTCGAGACGCTCGTCCCGCAGCGCTTCGATGTCCTTGACCGATGTGTAAGTGGTCAACAGGAAGCTGTCGTGCTGCTTCTGCTTGATGGTCTCCTGCTGTTGCCGGGCTTCGACGGCAATCTGTTCAGGTGACTTCTGGGCATCGAGCGTACGAACCTCGACGCCCTGGCTGTTGATGATCGAGCGCTCCTTCTGGGCGTATTGCGGCGGCACACGGTCACCGTAGTGCACGACGCCCTGCTCGTCGACCCACCGGTAGGCAACGGATTTGTCCTTCCCCGTAGAGGGCGATGCGGACGCCGTGGAGGGCGATGCAGCGCTGAATGCCGCCGCCAAGAGCAGCACCCCGGCTGCGAAACGCGGCCTGTTCGCCGACATTCAACCCACCCTTCTGTAAGCGATATCAACCAGGAATACTCCGCCGGACGCGGTACCGCTGGCAAGCCTCAAATGACCCCGTACGTCTCCCGATAGGCACGCAGAGATGTGAGCTGCTCGACAGAAATACGAGCTGGTCCCCGCGCTGGGCGCGACAGGGTTTCAATGAGGTCGGTGAGTGTGACCACGCTCACACACTTCAGGCCATAGGTCGCTTCGATCTCCTGCACAGCGGAAAGTTGGCCGTGGCCGCGTTCCTGCCTGTCCAGGGCGAGTGCCACGCCCGCGGGCTCCGCGCCCGCGGCCCGAATGATGTCGAGAGACTCCCGGATGGCGGTGCCGGCGGTAATCACGTCGTCGATGATCAGCACCCTGCCTTTGAGCGGTGCGCCGACGATCCGTCCGCCTTCGCCGTGATCCTTGGCCTCCTTGCGGTTGAACGCATAAGGAACGCTGCGTTCGTGGTTCCCGGCAAGTGCGATCACCGCTGCGGTCGCCAGCGGAATCCCTTTGTAAGCGGGGCCGAAAATCATGTCGAAGGCGATGCCGGAGCGCATGATCGCTGCCGCATAGCACTGCCCCAGCACCAGGGCAGCCTCGCCGTCGCTGAACAGTCCTGCGTTGAAGAAGTACGGACTCTCGCGGCCCGATTTGAGCTTGAATTGGCCGAACCGCAGCGCCTCGCGTGCCAGGGCGAGGTCGATAAAAGTGAGCTGATACTCCTGCATGAGACATCCGCGCCAGGTCGAAAAGATGTCCACGACGGTGCACCGCAGGCTCCACAGTGTCAACGCCCGCACACCGCGAGTACCGGTAGTGACGCTATGATTGCGTGATGAGCGCGAACAACGGCCGCAAGCCTGACCCGATGAGCAGGGTTGGCACTCCCGGACGCCCCATCTGATGCAAGCCGCCGATAACCTGCAGAACGGTCCTGCCGGTCGCGGCTGGCTGGCCGCATTGCTCGTCTATGCGCAGCCGCGCGTCGCGTCGATGTTGTTTCTCGGCTTTTCGGCCGGGCTGCCGTTTTATCTGGTGTTCTCGACACTGTCCGCCTGGTTACGGCAATCCGGAGTCCAGCGCTCGACCATCGGCATGCTCTCCTGGGTGGGCATCCTGTATTCGATCAAGTTCATCTGGGCGCCGGTCGTCGACCGGGTGGAGCTGCCGATCCTGCACCGGTGGCTCGGTCGCCGCCGCAGCTGGATGTTGCTGGCTCAGTTGGGAATCGGAGCGGGACTGTTCAGCCTGGCTTCCTGCGATCCGGCCGCCGGTGTGCGACCGATGGCGATCTCGGCTTTGTTCGTCGCTTTCTGCGCAGCGACCCAGGATATCGCGATGGATGCGTGGCGCATCGAGTCCGCGCCCGTGGCGTTGCAAGGCGCGATGGCCGCCGCTTACCAGGTCGGATATCGGATTGCTCTGATTACGGGCAGCGCTGGCGCTCTGACGATTGCAGCGCATGGCGGTTGGTCGACGAGCTACGCCACCATGGCGGCCCTGGCAGGGGTGGGTCTCGTCACGACTCTGCTCGTTCTCGAGCCGCACCCCACCATCGCACGGGACTCCGCGCAGCGTGAGGTCCGCGTCATTGAATGGCTCGAGAGCAGGGCGCATTGGCCTGGCTGGATGCGCGGAGTCGGAGAGTGGTTCATCGGTGCGGTGATTTGTCCGCTGGTCGATTTCTTCGGCCGATATGGCTTTGGCCTTGCGGTGCTCACACTGGCATTTATCGCCGTCTATCGCTTGACCGAGTTCACGATGGGTTCCATGGCGCAGCCGTTCTATATCGATCACAAGTACACGCTGACGCAGATTGCGACGATCGTAAAGATCTACGGCCTCTCGATGTCAATCCTCGGAGTATTCCTCGCCGGTATGGTCATCGCGAAGTTCGGGCTGCTGCGCTCGCTGGTTATCGGCAGTGTCCTGATGTTGTGTTCCAACCTTGGGTTCGCGGCGCTCGCGACGACATCATGGCCCACGGTCTTGGGCCTCGGCCTTGCCAATGGATTGGATAACCTCGCGCAGGCCATGCATGGGGTCGCTCTAATCGCCTTTCTGTCCAGCCTGACCAGCGCGAAATACACGGCGACGCAATACGCCTTGTTCAGTTCCTTGTATGCGCTGCCGGGCAAGATCCTCGAGGGCATGTCGGGCTTCGTGGTCGATCACATCGGCTATCCGTCCTTTTTCGTGTACACCGCTTCGTTGAGTCTGCCCGGTCTGATCCTGCTGTATTTTCTCAAGCGCCGGGGAGCGATCGCGCCGCCTGCCGTCAGCACCTGCGTCGAGCGTGGAGCGAGCGGCGATGTCAGCAATGCATGATATGGATCTGGAGCGCGTCGTCTGCCGAATCAGCGACCTCGACGAATTCGGCTCCCGGGCCTTCACGATAGGCAGGGGCGAATGGCCGCTGCGCGGGTTTGTCGTGCGGGTGGGTACCGAAGTGCGTGGGTATGTCAACAGTTGTCCCCATGCTCGACACCCGCTCAATCTCTTCGCGCACCGGTTTCTCACTCCGGACGGGTCGATGATCGTGTGCTGCTCGCACGGCGCACTGTTTGAGACGTCAACCGGGCGCTGCGTAGCGGGTCCGTGTGCGGGCCAATCGCTTCGCAGTGTGCCGCTGCAGACGGAAGCTGGGTTTGTATTGCTCGCTCAGGGCGTCGATGTCGAATCGAGCGCTGCTGCGGATTGACCTGGCGTTCGGCTGACTTGCGGTCCGGCTACTCGAACAGATCGATGCCATCGAGCGAGCTTGCCCGCAGATCGCGCTCCTCACTCACCGAGTCCGAGCTGCGGTCCTCCTTGTCCACGGATTCCACATCCACGGAACCGCTCCAATCTTCGGGCGCCTCAGCGGCTTCGAGCGTACCGTCTTCCCACTGGGCCACCCAATCCTCCACGTCCATTTCCTCGACTGTGCCGTCGAAGTATTGAATTTCTATCGTGCCGTCGTCGTCGTCGACCGCCACGACTTCGAACGAGTCGCCGCCGCTGCGGCGATACCACTCGCCTATGGACGGTTGAGGAGTTTTCATCTCGCCGACCTCCGACTTGAGCGCGATCCAAAGGGCTACAGCTCCTGACGCGCGTCCTGCTCGCAACGGGCGGCAACACCGTCTTCGCGCAACTTGCATCAGCTGTTATGCTCGAGCTGCGTTGGAGGGACAGCGTCATTCGATGTTGCGCTTCACGTGTGACGCTTTCAAGAACTTCTTAAAGGCCTGGCGCTGGCAATGTTCGAGCAACCGCTGAAATTCTTTGTCGTCTTTTTTGTGGTCGTGGAACCGGTCTCGTTGATTCCGCTTTTCAGCCGGCTGACCCAGGGAGCGACCGATGCCTACAAGCGGCGCATGGCGGCCAAGGCAGTGATCGTCGCCGCCTCCATTCTGTTCTTGTTCGCGCTCGGCGGCGCAGCATTTCTGGAGCTGATGGGGATCAGCCTGGAGGCCTTCCGCATCTTCGGCGGCCTGTTGCTGTTTCTGCTCGCCCTGGAGATGGTGTTTGCGCGCGAGTCCGGCACGCGCACCTCGACCGATGAGCAGGCTGAGAGCCGCCGCCGCGCGGATATCTCCGTGTTTCCGTTGGCATTTCCCTTCATCGCAGGACCCGGGGCACTGGCAACGATCCTCCTGTGGTTCGGCCCTGTCCACATCGCCGGCCAAACCGTTCTATTCGTCGGCATGAGCGTTGCGGTGGCGCTGGTATTGGCGATCTCCCTGGTGATGATGTGGCTCGCCGAGCCCTTGATGCGCGTCATCGGTGTGACCGGGGCCAACGTCGCCGGCCGCCTGTTGGGAGTGGTGCTCGGTGCGTTGGCCGTGCAATTCGTGATCGACGGCCTGCGCAATACCTTCGCCAGTTGAGGCAAGCCGGGCGAGTCGGTCAGCTGCAGATCCGGGCGTAGGCAAGATCCCACACCCCGTGCCCGAGTCGCTCGCCGCGTGTCTCGAAGCGCGTGGGGACTCGTTCCTGAGGTCGCGGCACGAAGCCGCCATTGGCGGCGGTGTTGCGCAAGCAAGGATTGGCGGCCAAAACTTCCAGCATCTGCTGCGCATACGGCTGCCAGTCCGTTGCCAGCCGCAGCAGGCCCCCGATCTTCAGGCGGCTGCAGGCGAGTTCGACGAACGGCGGTTGCACCAGCCGTCGCTTATGATGACGCTTCTTCGGCCAGGGGTCCGGAAACAGAATCAGGATTTCATCCAGCGACTGCAGTGGGACCTGTTGGTCGAGGACTTCCACGGCGTCGTGGCAGATGACTCTGACGTTGGCCAGTGCCCGTTCCTGGGCTGCCAGCAGGACTCTGCCGACGCCGGAGCGATGCACTTCTATCCCGAGGTAGTCCCGCTCCGGGTGCGCTGTCGCCAGTGCCGTCAGGTTCTCACCGTTGCCGAAGCCGATTTCCGCGACCAGCCGGGTGCTGCGGCCGAAGGTCCCCGCCAGGTCCAGGGGCCTGGGTGCGAATTCGATCCCGAACCGCGGCCACAACAAATCCAACGCACGCTGCTGGGCGTCGGTAATGCGGCCCGCACGGGTGACGAAGGACCTGATGCTGCGGGAATGTTCGATCATCATTCAATCGTGCGTGTCGATCGCGAGCTGCTGCAATCGCGAACGGGTCGTAAGCAGCGCGCGGCTCGCCCTAGACCGGGCGACCGGTGCGCGGATCGATGCGAATAACAGGCAGTCCGGCCGCCTTCCACTCTGCGATGCCGCCAGCCATGTGCGCTGCGGCCTGGCCCGTCGCCAGCCGCTGAAGCGCTGCGGTCATGGAGCGCCCGCCGGCTGCGCAGTGAAAAATGACGCGCCGGGATTCGTCGGGCGGCAGCTGCGTCACGTCGAAAGTGGACAGCGGATATAACAGGGCACCGGGAATGCGCTCGGCATGATATTCCGCGGCCTCGCGGACATCGATCAGCAAGGCGCGCCCCGCGTCAAGAAGCTCTTTGACTTCTTCCGGCTCGAGTTCGAGGACTTCGGTGGGAGTGCTGTTCATCGGGATCTCCGTGGGCCGCACATTCTACACGGCTCGCGGGATGATTGATTCCCCCTGTAGTATACGTAGCACCTACGACGCTCCAGGAGACGCTTACCATGCTGAAAGCGGCCGCCGTCAGTTGCCTCGTTGTCGCGCTCACAGCCTTCGCGGATCCCGCGCGCGCCGACGATCGTCAGGACGCAACGCAGTCCGTGCTGTCCGAGACCTGCAAGATAGACATCAAGGGCGACAAGAAAGACGAGTGGATGCGTCTGCCCAGGGCGCAGAGCACCGTAACGCAGCATCATCTGTCGGCGGGTGGGAAATCTCTCGACTACACGGCGACCGCCGGAACACTGGTGATCCGCGATGACGAGGATAAACCGATGGCCAATATCGGGTATATCGCCTACACCCGGCACGACGTCAAGGATTCCGCCAAACGGCCGGTGATGTTTGCATTCAACGGCGGGCCGGGGTCCTCCTCGCTGTGGTTGCATATGGGAGTCCTGGGACCCAAGCGCGTGCTGATCGCGGATCCCGGTCCGACTCCTCCCGCGCCGTATCGCACGGTCGACAACGAATACGGCGTACTGGACAAGTCGGACCTGGTGATGATCGATCCTGTGGGTACCGGTGTCAGTCGTGCCGTTTGCGAGCACAAGGACGAAGAGTTCTGGAGCGTCGACCCGGATATCGATTCCATCAGCCGTTTCATCGCCCAGTATGTCAGCGACAACAATCGCTGGGCTGCGCCGAAGTATCTGCTCGGCGAGAGCTACGGCACCACCCGAGCTGCTGCGATTGCCGACTGGCTGCGAGCGAAGCGCGCCTTGTCCTTCAACGGCCTGATCCTCGTGTCGGTGGCAACGGATATAGAAGCTATATTCGCCGAGTTACCCGGCAACGATCGGCCCTATGCCGCATACCTGCCGGCTTATGCCGCCGCGGCCTGGTATCACCATGCATTGCCGCAACAGCCGCCGGCGCTCGAGCCGTTCCTGGATGAAGTGCGCAAGTACGCGTTCGGTCCGTTTGCCGCGGCGCTGTCGAAGGGAGATGCGCTGAGCGACGCAGAGCGCGACACGGTCGCGCGGCAGGTGCATGAGTACATCGGACTGCCGGTGGAGTATTTGAACGAGGCCAATCTGCGCGTGTCCGAAGTTGCTTTCACACACGAGTTGTTGAGATCGCAGCGCAAGACGATCGGCCGGCTGGATGCGCGTTATGTGGGGCCTACTTTCGACCCGCTGCAGAAGAATGCGGAGTATGACCCGCAGTCGGCGGCGATCTCCGCGGCGTTCACGGGCGCCTTTCTCGACTACTTTCACGGTGATCTGAAGTCCGGCCAGGGTGAGAGCTATCGTCAGGAGGACGATGCCATCGGCGACAAATGGCACTGGACACACAAGCCGATCGGTTCCGACTCCACACAGCCGATAGTCAACTCGGACGTCGATCTGGCCGACGATCTGGTGCAGGACGCGAATCTACGGGTGCTGGTGCTGGCCGGGTACTTCGATCTCGCCACGCCGTTTTCCGCGACGGAATACGTCATGGCGCATCTTGGGGTACCCCGCGATTTATCGGCGCATATCCAGATCAAGTACTACGAGTCGGGGCACATGATTTACCTGCATCCGGCGTCGCTCCAGAAGATGAAAGGCGATGTGGACGCCTTCATCGACTCGACGATCCGCCCTTAAGGCTTGCAGCGGCGCATCCAAATGGCCGGCTCCGACGTATTCGTGGCAGGGGCGTACGATCGCTTAGGTGTTCGGTAATCGGATATTATCGGTGGTGATGGAATCCGCGCCAAGCCATGCCCAGTTCGACGCCGGCTTACAGGCGCTGCTGCAGCGCTGCGCGGCTGCGGAATCCGGCGCCCTGGAGGAATTGTATGCGCTCACCTCGCCGCTGCTGTTCGCCTGCCTGATAAGAATTTTGCGGCGCAGGGCGCTGGCGGAAGAGGCTCTGCAGGATGTTTTTGTCAGTATCTGGCAGCGCGCGGGCCAGTTCAGCGCAGCGCGCGGCAGGCCGTTGACCTGGATGCTGTCGATTGCACGATATCGCGCGATCGACCTGCTGCGACATGAACGGCTCGCCCCCGTCCCGGTGCCGGATCTGCCGGAGCGTGCCGATACGTCGCAGGCTGATTCAGCCCCGTGGGCCCCGGCGGGCGCGCTGCTCGAGCGCTGTATGGGATTGTTGAGCGACGCCCAGAGGCGCTGTCTGGAACTCGCCTTCATCGGCGGCAGCTCGCATGAGGAGATTTCACGCCAGACCGGCAGCCCGTTGGGAACGGTGAAGAGTTGGATCCGCCGCGGGCTGCAGAGTTTGCGGGAGTGCCTGGAGGCCTCCTCATGAGACCGGAGAACAGGAATCTCGTCGATCGCCTCGCGGCCGAATACGTGCTCGGGACGCTCCGAGGGCGTGCGCGCCGGCGCTTCGAGCGTTGGCGTACTACCTCGCCGCTCGTCGATGAACGCTGTCTTTTCTGGGAGAACCGTTTAGTGCACCTCGCCAAGGGCATCGAGCCCATCACACCGCCGGCACACGTCTGGGAGGGAATCCGCAGACGAGTAGGGCTTGCCAAGCGGCGGCCGCGGCACGGCGGATGGCGCAGCTTCGCGATGGCGGCGAGTGTTGTGCTCGTCGTGGCGCTTGGAGCGTTGCTTTACTGGCGCGCATTCGGTCCCCAACAGCCCACGCAGATCGCGACGATCGCCGCCTCTTCGGGTGTTCCGGTCTGGACCGTTGAGATATTCGGCAAGTCCGGCCACCTGACCGTGCGGTCCAGGACACCACCGGCACAGGCCGCCGGACGCGACTACGAGCTATGGGCTCTACCGAAGGGCGGTTCACCCGTGTCGCTCGGCGTGCTGCCTGCCGCGGGTACGTCCCAACATACTCTGACAGCTGTTCAGCAACAGGCGCTCGCCAACGCAGCGCAAGTGGCCGTCAGCGTTGAACCGACCGGAGGCTCACCCACCGGCCAGCCGACGGGGGCGGTCATCTTCGTAGCCCGGTTGCGCGCAGCTACGTAGCGTTTCGCCGGCCGATCCGAGTCCCGCGGAGAGGTTGGCTCTATGCCCCCGCGCTGCTGTAGTGAACGCCGCAAAAATATGCGCCGACGCTCACGCGTCGGCGCAACATAGGCGCACCCGTCAAGGGGGGGTTAGAACGACACGAATGCACCGATGTTGAAATTTCGGCTGGTGTTGCTCAGGCCATCCTGTGCCTCGGACTTGATCGTGCTGAACTCGGCGAGCACTATCAGGTTGCTGGTCAGGCTCTGATACACGCCCAGGGTGTACTTGTCATTCTTGCTCAACAGCGTGGGGTTGACTTCGCCGCTGGCGAGATCCAGTTTGCTCTGTCCATAGTTCACGCCCAGCTTGGTGTTGGCGAGCTTGTAGGTGACCTGCGCCAGGAAGCCATCCGAATTGCGGGGGTTGCCGGCGTCGTCCGCCGACAGCACGAACAAGCCGGTCGTGCCGACTCCCTTGCCGTTGTAATACCAGGCCGCGACCTCAAAGTTGTCGATCTTGTACTTGCCGCCGATGTCGAAGGCGTGGCCGTTGTAGGAGAATGGCGGAAACAGCCCGATGCCCGGGTCCGCCTGCTTCTGGTAGAGGAAGGTTCCCGACAGATAAAGATCGCCGAGCGTATACGCTACCTTGGCGTGGAAGCCGGGCTCCTTCTTGACCGTGGCGCCGTTGCCGGTCAACGAATTGAGCGGATTGAATATGCCGACCGTGATTTTGGCGCCGCTCAAGTCCGGCGTGGTGTAGTCGATCTGCGCCAGCCAGTCCGTGTAGATATACCCCAGGCCGATCGATCCCAGCGACGTGTTGGTCGGTGACGCATAATTGCCGTTGCCGCCGCCGACGCCCAGCAAGGTCATATCGTTCAGAATGGCGTCCGCGCCGAACAGGCCGATGTTGCGGCCGGCCAGGATGGTGCCCCAATCCTTGTTCCCGAAGGTGAGGAAAACCTGACGGACGTCCAGGCCTGCGGTTCCCAGGGCGGTGTTGGGCGGGGTGTTGTTGGCGTTCCCCTGAATGTTGGGGCTGCCGCCGTCGTTGGTACTGATGCCCGGATACAGCCCGAAAGTGACTCCGATATCGTACCCGGACTGGGTCGTCGAGCCGCTGATGGCGAGGGCCGCCGGTAACAGGCCGTTGCTGACGGAAGAGGACTTGTTGCCGTTGGAGTCACCGGCGCAGGCCAGTCCGCCGCCGACCACGACGGGGGTGGATTCGCAATTCGAATAGATGTAGTCGGCATTGACGTTGCCGCTTACTGAGAGTTTCCAGTCGCCGGCGGTCACGTCAAACGCGTGCGCTGCCGGCGCAAGGGCCGCGGCGACCAGCGCTGAGGTGCAGATCGCGATGGGTTTGCCGTTGCGTCGATGTTTCATGGGAGCGTTCCTTCGAGTTATCCGCCGGCTGCGCGCTCACCGGAAATCCGCCGTCGCGTTACGCGCTGCTTACTCTCATTGCCCGCGACGTCGGCGGGGGTCGGCTGCAACCGCCATGCCAGAGCGGGCGGGCGGCCCGTTTGCGTGTCTCGCGCGCAACACAAATCGCGGTGCGGGACGACTGTTGTTCCATTTGCATCGTTGTTTGATACAAAGCTGTAACGCGAATGGAACGCGTATTCTCCGCAACGCACGGTGACCCAACATACCCCCTCTCAATGCACCCACGATTACCGGTATATTCCAGCTTGCAGAGGTTGGCACGACGTGCTTCCCTACTGTGACACTGTCACGCGACGGCGTGGCATTTCTGGTGCAGCGCAAGGACGGCTCGAGGGGGACTCGTATGGTAAACGCAACGGACGCCCGGCGCTTGGAAAGCCCGGCGCGCTCAACCGTCGCTGTCGGCGGGAGTGAACTGGTCGGAGAGCCCCAGGAAGGGCTCGTGGCAAGCGTGACCGCTGAGTTGGATCGGCTGTCGGAGCAAATGTGCGGTACCGGATGCACATTGTCGCTGACCGACTCCAACGGCGCGGTCCTGTACGAAAGATCCGACGTGATATCCGGGCAGACGGCCTCTCCCGCAGGCGGTTCGTCGCTGGTGCCCTCCGGGCTCGAGCGCAGCATTTCACCGCTTTTCGTGACGTTTGCCGCCGGATCCGCTCACCGGCCTCTGACACTCGAGAACCTCGCAGGTGAAGATCCGCAGATGCTGCGCAACGTGCGTAGCGCGTACCGCATCGCCGATTCCAACGTCACCGTGCTGATCCAGGGCCCCACGGGTTCGGGCAAGGAAGCCTTCGCGCACGCCATTCATCTTGCCAGCGGCCGCGCCGGGCGCACATTCGTAGCCGTGAACTGTGCGGCCATCCCGGAGACGCTGATCGAGAGCGAACTGTTTGGTTACAAATCGGGAGCCTTCACGGGTGCCCGTAAGGAGGGAATGCGTGGGAAGTTGCTGCAGTCATCGGCGGGCACTTTGTTTCTCGACGAGATAGGCGATATGCCTTTGTCCCTGCAGACTCGCTTCTTACGGGTGCTGGAGGAGCAGGAGATCGTTCCCCTGGGGAGCGAAACGGCCATCAAGGTCGATCTGCATGTTATTGCGGCGTCGCATCGCAACCTGCGCGACATGATCGCGCGCGGCACTTTTCGCGAGGATCTTTACTACCGGCTGAACGGAATCACCCTGGAGTTGCCGGCGCTCAAGGATCGCGCCGACAAGCAGCGGGTCATTCATCACGCGCTCGCCGCCGAGACGGGCAACGGCAGGCCGGCAGCAATAGAGATGGACGCACTGCAGCGGCTTCTGGAGTATCCCTGGCCGGGCAATATCCGTGAGCTGCGTAATGTGATTCGTACCGCGCTCGCAATCTGCGATGGCGGTGTCGTCAGGCGAATCGACTTGCCCAGAGAGATCCGCGAAACACAATCCTTGCCCTGCGACCCATCGCGGTATGCGCTTGGCGCCACAGCGTCGGTGCCGGTCCCCAATCCCCTGCGGATCGCCGAGCGAGCCGCTCTGTCCCGGGTCATCGAAGAATGTCACGGCAACATGACGCGCGCGGCCACCCAGCTGGGCATCAGCCGCAATACCCTTTACCGCAAATTCAATCGCCACGGGATTCCGCTGCCCCGCGGCAGGTGATTCCCGGTCTGGCCCAGAGCTTGCACGGCCGTGTTCGGTACGTCGGTGCGTGCTATCGCCGGTTCACCGTTCGCGCCTGCAGGGTGCGGGGGTATAAGGACAAGACTGTGGTCCGCGGAGGCAAAGTCAGGTTGGCGCAGGGTCGCGAGCTGCAGAAAGGCGGAGCCGGGAACGGTCACATCCTGCTTTCCCGGAACGGACCGGTCCGGCTCAACGACAGTGCGGCGGCGATACTTGAGTTGTGCGATGGGACGCGGACCCGAGATGGGATCGTCGCGCGGATCGTCCGTTCGAAAGACGACGACCTGGCCGGAGACGTCCGCGAATTCCTCGACGCCGCGCGTCGTCGTGGGTGGATCGTCGAGGTTTGAAGGTCCGTCAGGCGCGTGTCGCGAACACCGCGACGCCGCGCGTCTTCAGGTATCGGTGAACCAGGATGAACAGGTAGTAAGACGTCAGAAACCAGATTACGCGCATCAGAGTCGGGCTGGCGCCGCTGTGGGGCCAGAACGTGGCGCCCACGGTGGGCGCGATGAGCCACCCGATCGCGAGTAGGACTGCTACGGATGCGAAGTAGAGTCGTCCCTGCCGGGTGAGCTGCGGCTTGCCGGTCCCCTGGCGGTTGGCCGATCCCAGGTATTGCATCCGCGCACGTAGCCAAACCATCCCGGCGATAAACACTGCGGTAATGGCTGAGGTGAGGTCGAGAACTGTCATTCTTGCGGGACGAGTCGTGGGATGCGAAGTATCGCAGGCGCGGCGCGCCGTCACACGAGATTCAGATCCACCGGTAGCGAGGCAGGAAAGACTCTCTGCACCTGCTCGGCGGACAGCCCCCACATTGACCTGAACAGTCCGCCGAATACCGCGCGGTACTCATTCAGCACCGGATAGTCGCGATCCTGGAAGAGATTCGCACGGTCCACCGTCGTCTGCTCGCCCGCAATGCGCCCGCCATTGATACTGCCACCCAGTATCCAATAGACCGAACCGTGACCGTGATCGGTACCCCTGTTGCCGTTTTCGCGGAAGGTGCGACCGAACTCCGATACGACGGCGACCACGGTATTGCGCCACTCGCCGCCCAGTTCCTGGGATAAAGCCGCCAGGCCCTTGCCGAGGCTTTCGGTGTTGCCGGCGAGCGCACCTTGGGCGGATCCCTCGTTCACGTGAGTGTCCCACCCGCCAACATCGATGAATCCAATGCGGTATTGCTCGCGCATCAGCCGCCCGATGCGGCGCGCTTCCAGCTCGAATCCCTTGGGCGTGATGGCATCGCGGCTGGCTTCCTTCATTTCCTCTTCCATCACCCGGCCCACTTCCTTGCGCAGCTCCAGCCCGTCTTCGACTTGGCTCTGCAGGTGATGGCCGCCATACATGTCCGCGAGAATGGCTGCCTGACGGGCGTCGAACACCGGCTTGCCCACACCCTTGAGGGAGATGTTGGGAATATCCGCATCTCCACGGAAACACACCGGCAGAGAGTCCGTGAATGCGATAGGCGTCGAGTCGTTCACAACCCCCGCAAGCCGGGCCAAAAAACCCGAGCGCAGATCGTGCGCTCCCTGCAACGGCTGCCCGAGCTCAATACTGTCCTGGGTCTCGAAATGGCTGCGCGACAAGTCTTCGGTGCCGCAGAACGGTATGAATAGCGCCTGCCGTTGAGCGTACAGCGGCGCGATCGACGGCCGTAGCGCCGGCGCAAGC
>FTJL01001481.1_pt1 | contig 16252 bp, 21 predicted proteins | sample 1658551 | NCBI WGS metagenome assembly FTJL01 (sample SAMEA3914835, study PRJEB12502) | metagenome | biome: forest; material: soil | place: Canada | collected 2011-07-03 | depth 0.3 m
CGAATTCGCCAGATCGTGGAAGCTGAACTTTCCCGTCGTGCCGAGCGCAACCAGGGAGTCCTCAATGCTTTTGAAGGCATTCGTAAACGCCACATTGGACTGATCGGCGACGTTCTTGGCGCCATCGACGTAATTGTTGAACGCGTCCCGGGCGCCGTTGACCCAGTTTCCCTGCTGGAGGTCCAAGTTATCGTAATAGACGGAAAAGTCGTGCTGCTGCTTCGCCAGAGACTCTTTGAGGATGCGTTCAGTCTCGGTAAACTTTTGCTGCGCGGTCGCATCGCCCTTGCTGTTGCGGAACTCGTCTGTATTCGCATCCAACTGAGATTGAATGTTGTTCGTGATCGCCGCTTGCTGCGCGGCTTTCGCCCGCGCGGCATTGCCAGTCCCGGCGCCGGCGAGCGTCAATGCGTACTGTTTCTGCAGCGACTCGGTATAGCGATCCGAAGATACGACGAGGTCTGCGTATCGCTGTGTCAGTTGTCTGACGGCGTCAGATTCCTGAATGTTCAGATCACGGACCTTCGTGGCCGTATCCGCTGCGGACTGCTTGCGCTTCGCCTCGAGATCGGCGAGCTTCGATTCGTCGGCTATTTCCTGCGTGCGTTGCTGCACGTCCAGCGTGATCCGCTCGGCCGGCGTGGCCGCCTGCCGTCGAAGTAGATCAAAGCGGCGAGCTGTCGCAGCGCTCTCTTCTTTCGCGAGCGAGATTTCTGTCGCAATCTCCGCAACCTCTGCCGCGCCTCCGGACTGAACCAATTTCCGCTTGGCGTCGAAGTACTGCTTATCACTCAGGAGTTGAGCCGAGCGCTGCGCCTGCAGAATCGTGTCCTGATTCTGAATGGACGATTGCACGGCGCCGAAAGAGCGCTGCGCGTCCTGTACCTGGCTGGCGTAGAACGCTTTGCCGACGTCGATCGCGGCCTGCAGGCTCGCGTTCTCGATGTCTAGCGAACGAATGAATTCCTTGTTGGCTTCCGTCTGCTTGGCCGTCGCGTCCGCCTGACTGTTCTGCTGCGCGATAAGCGCGGTCAAGGCCGTGCGTGCGTGGTCGTTGATGAGTTGCTGAGTGGTGTCGCCGCCAGCAATCAGCGTGCCGATCGGACGTCCGTTTGCGTCCTTATTTAATTTATCCAGTTGTCCCTGAAGACTCTGCGTTCGCCCGATCCCTTGCACGGAATCCCAAGCCTTGCTGGCGGCGGTTCCCAGCCGACTCCAAATGCTCGTGTAGTCTTTGACCTGGGTCGTCTGCTTCTGGATAGCGTCGCGCAGACCGGCTTGTGCAACGCTGGCTGCTGCAGTAAATAGCCCCTGCTGCTGTAGCGCCTTGACCTGGTCGTACAGGGCTGGGGTCAGAAAGCGAATCTGTTGATTGAGTTGAACGGCTGCGTCTAGTGGCTTCGCGCCCAGATCTGCGAACTGTTTCGCCGTATCGGCGTAGGTCTGCCCGAGGACCTTCTGAGCTTCGACGGCGACGGTCGCAAAGCTCTGTAGGTTCTCCTTACCGACCTCCCCCGTAGCGACGAGTGCCGCAAGCGCTGCAGCGGCCTCGTGTGTGTTACCAGCGGTCTTGCCGACCTTGGTCGCCATGTCGCCCAGCTGCGAGGCAGTTAGCCCAATGGCGCCGCCGGAAGCAGCAAGGGCTTTCGCGAACGCGTTCGCCTCAGAGGCACCCTGCGTGTACGCAAGCGCAAGCACGCCGACTGCGATGCCGGCCAAAAGCAATTGCGGCGGCAGATGTGCGAGAACCGCGGCAAAGCCGCGGGTCTCAGCGGATGCGCCGCCCATCGCAAGAATATGGTTGCGCGCATGGCGCGCGAACGTTTCGAGTTCCTCCCCGGCCTTTGAAAAGGCGGTCTTGGTCCCGCCCGCCGCCACCTGAGCGTCGTTTGCGGCCGCGGCTACATTGCCAAGATCAGTTGCGGCCGTCGCTGCTTGCGAGGAGTCAATGCGTATTCCAAGCGTTGCGATATCAACGCTCACTCGTCTTCCCTCATGGTTTCAAGTGCCTCCGCTTCCATTACCCGCAAGTCTTCAAACAACTGCGCCCACCGTGATCGAGGGATTCCCTGCAGACGAAGTACCGCTGGCAGAACGCCGTAATCCATGCCGGTACGACCTGAAAATCCCACGCGCCATTGAGTCCCGAGCGAGACGAAGAAGGTTGCCGACTCCCAGTTATCGGGCCAGACATCGACCTCGGATTGCGCCGCTACGTCGGTACGCGTGAGCCCAAAGGCGCCCAATTCCGCGTCGGTCGCCTGCTTCTGGTAAAGCGCCCGCGCAACGGCCCTCAGTTTCCCTGTCGAAGTCCCATCAGCTCCCGAAAGTAGGTCGCGGAAATTGCCCGGCTGGCGCCGAGATAGTTCTCCAGCAGGCGCCTGACGTTGTCCTTGTTGAACTTGTCGGTGAAGTCCCAGCCGACGACCGCTCCCATGATGTTTTCCACGTCAGCGCGATCCTTTGCGGCCTCCATGAACTTGGTCAATTCGGACTGCGTCCGATGCTTGAACTCGAATTCGACCTCGACAGGCTCGCTGCCTGGGATGGGAATCGGAACCTTCGCTTTGAACGTCGGGTCCGCAATCAGCCGGAGTGTCGCCATGTTTAGTAGCGGACCGGCAGCGCCAGGAGGGAGGCGGTCACTTCGAGCGCCATGATGTTGCCCTTGGTCAGCGAGGGCGTCGTGTTGAGCGTCACGTACGCGTTGTACGTGATGATCGAACCGCCAGGCAGCGTCAAGAGAAGTGCGCGCTGCTGACGATCGTCGCTGGCAGCCGCAATCAGTGCGTAATGCGGCAGTGACGTGTCGTCGGCGATGTGGAACAGCAAGCTCAGGGGCGAGCGAACCGTGGGAATCTGGAACTGGTCGTCCGAGTCCAGGAACTCGTACGTCGCGAACTGCTGGGCGCCGCCGCTTGTGGCCAGGTCCAGAATCTGGGTGATTGTCTGGAACGCAGTGACGCCACGGACACTGCCCGTGCCGCCGGCGACTGGGTATTTGTTCACGTCCGTCGTGTCAATTCCGGTGAGCGGCACATCGTTCGTTGCGACCGTGCCGGCTTTGACGATACGGCCATTCAGCTTCGGCCAGCCGCTGGTCACCTCCATGTACTCGCCAGTCGTAATCCCGTGACCGCCCGCAAGTGTCGCGTGACCCGGGCTAGCGTTGGTCACGGCCGACATCACTGCTGACGTTCCATAGGTGGATACGATCGCAAGCGTTGCGCCGTTAGGAAGACGGACACTCATGTTTCTAACTCCTGAAAAGCAAAAACCGCCATATGCGGCGGTTCCTTGGGTTGAAGAAGAAGCGGTAAGGCGGCTAGGTCAGTGCGACGTCTGCTCGGTACTGAAACGATGCGGGAACGAGGTGATACGCCTCATCGGTAAAGCCATTCCCCGCTGATACGGGTGAGGCGATCAGCACCGATATGGATCCCTGCAGGAGCATTCCGCAGGGAAAGGTCGAGTCCAACTGCTTCAGCAGCGTCTCGGCGACGGCCGGTCCCGCGCCCGCAGGTATCGCGATGGTGATCTGATAGACCCCGAGCCATGTTCGTAGCGTGCCGGCGAGGTCTTCGCTGCGACCCTGGGCGGGGAGAAGGTCTGAACGCAAGTAGGCTGATCCGTCCGCGGGCGGGGTGAACTTCACATTCTCCCATTTGACGGTTAGACCGTTATCCGCCGCGAATGCGCTAAGGCGCGATTCGAGAAGCGCGCGCACATCCTGCTGACTCACAGGATCTCGACCTGACCGCGAAGCGTTTCGTATTGTAAACGGTGGTCGCGGACGAGTAGTGCACCGTCGTCGTCGCGCTTGGGCCGCACAACGACGCCGAGTTCGTCATCGGCAGTGACCGCCTGCGACATCAGGACGCCGTCTAGATAGACATCCGGGCCGCGACCGTTTGAGCGAGCCTTGATTTCCAGAAACGCGCCATGGCCTGGATCTGACTCAAAGACGCTGACTCTCATTTCTGCCCTCCGACCACGTCCTGGACGACTGATTGGAACTCGGCGACGGTGACGCGCACGACACCAGCAGGCGCCTGCTTCGACCATCCGAACTCCAGGCGCTCGGCATAGGGAAGGCAGTTCACCAGGTAGATCGTCGTGCCGATTTTCGCGCCGGACAGTTCCGCGCTACCGATAGCAAGCGTGGTTCCACCTGACGGATCGATGTTGTCGATTGGTCCTGTCGCAGGCGCCTCGAACGTCACCTGCCAGTTGCCGCGGAAACGGCCGCCGACGTAGCCCGAGCCGGCGGTTAGTGGAAAGCTGGCCTGCAGTCGGCCTTTACTGATCGTGCGGCCGTTCTGGGTCGCGCCGGCAATGGCGGCCTTTCGTCCTTCTACCGCGGTCTGATTCGCTGCCCACAATTCGGGATTGCCAACCGGTGAGCGCGTTACGACCCGCCCCAGCAGCTCGATTGCGATCGCGCGGAGTGCCTCGTCGCTACGGATCTGTGCCTTATCGCAGAAGGCCTTGACGTCGGCCGCAAACGTGTCGCTCACGGGCGTCTGACAGCGACCTGATAAAGAATCGCTACCGGCCCGGGCGCGATGGGGTCGACGCCGTCAACCTTCCAGCTGACCCCGTCCATTGAAATCGTGTCCCCAACCGATGGCGCGGCATCCGGCATGGATACGAAAAGCTTGATGTTTTCGGTAACGACGGCTGAGTTTGCTTCGACGCTTTGCTGATACTGCCGAACGATAGGGGAGCCGTCCCGCACCGCGTGTCCACTGTAGACCTGGCTGCCCAATGACTCGGCGGACCCCTGCGACGGGTCATAGTCGTCAATCGTCGCTTTCTTCAGCGTGATCGGAACGCCCGCAGCCGAGAGCATCCGCGTCGCTGTTGCAGCGGCGCGGGCATAGTTTGGCATCGGTGATCAGACGCGTACTGCGGTGAGTCCGCTTCGCTTCAGGAGAGTGCGCAAGAGAGCATCCGCTCGGGCAATCGCCGGGACGCGTCTGACGTTGCCGGTATTCACGTACGTAGTACTGATGGGTCCCACGGACTCAGCGACGACTTGTCCGGGCGCATTGATGTCCTGGGTGGGCAGCAGATCCACGCTCTGCCCTTCAATCGCAAGCGCGCACTGCGCTTGGATGAGTTGCCGCGGGATCTCCGTAGCAGGGATCGGCCAGCATTCAACGACCGCCCACATCCGCGGCCATTTGAAAGCCTGGGTGAGCGTGCGTCGGTCGCCGACGTACTCCTGGTCCTCGAGGTAGTCCATACCGGCGACGAGCAACGCCTCACAGGCGGCGTCCGTAGGCGGGACCGTCTTACCCCGAAGCTTCGCATACGCCCGCAGGTCGGCGACGGATGCATAGCTTTGACTGTCCGGATACGCCGAACCGTCTTCAATCTTCAAGGTCACAGCGGATTACTCGCCGACGACCTTCCAGCCCAATGCAACATGATCGTTCACGCAGGTCGGATGCACGTACAGCGTCTCGCCCTGCTTCTTCACTTTGATGAGGCCCTCGACGTTCTCGTCGGCCTCGCCGCTCTTGCCTTCTGTGCCGTCTTTCTTCGCCATGTCGAACGCTCCAGAGGAAATATGTCAACTCAGAGCCGAGCGGCGACCTATCCATAGGCCGCCGCCCGCCCTTGTCCCTTGATCTTACCCTTCGCAGCTTAACCCTGAAGCAGCGTGATGAAGTCCGACTTCACCGCCTTGGTTCCCCAGGCGATACCGACTTCGTACTTGATCCGGCGATAGAGCCGGTACATGGCGACCTGGAACGACAGCCCGGTGGCATCGTCGGTGATCTCCACCACGTCGTCCGCGGCATCGATCGGCGAGCCGTCCGGGCCCATGGGCATGGCCGGGGCGCGCGTCACCAGATGAAGCGCCATCCGGTGGAAGGCGATGTTCGGCATAAAGCTGTTGCCGATGGTCATCGCATTCGCCGTGGCAATCGTGACCCGAGCGCCTGGCGTACCCAGTGCGATGGTGCCGGCCGCTGCAACGCCGGTATTCACCACGTACTTGTTGTTCGCATCCGCTGCGAAAGTCACGACGTCGCCCGCCAGCACGGTGCCGGTGCCGGTGACCAGCGCGATGCTGGAAACGCCCGGAGCGGTCGAACCGCTGGTGACGTAGCTGGCACCGCCGCCCTTCACGTGCTGAACGAGACCGGCGGAGTTACCGATGTCGTAGCCCATGACCTGGCCGACGAGGCCCTGACGCAGAAGCTGGTCCGTACCCGCCTCGTTCACCTTGAACAGTACCGACTGCTTGCCGCGCAGATTCGCCATGGACGCAGAGTTCATGACGATGTGCAGGTCCGACTGCGGCGCGCCGTTATCGTCCAGCACCTGGCGGGAATTGGAGAAGTCGGTCAGGTCGCCCGAGGTCCCGAATGGGGTCGTGCCGGCCGTGCCGACGGCGCGCGAGGCACCGGCAATTGCGGCCACCGCGACATCCGCCTCAATCGTGTTCGCCAGAAGGCGGAACGACTGCGCGAACTGCTGCACAAGGACGTTCGAGTAGATTCCCTTCACGGAGCGCTGTTCCTCACCGTTCCAACGAACGGGCGAGTACTTGCTCTTGCTGATGGTCATCGTTCCGATGCCGATCGCCTGGTCACCGTCGTCCGGCGGCAATTGGCCGGGGACGATGTCGGAGATCGTCGCAGGCGGGGTGATCGGATAAGACACCGACTGCCCAACCGCTGCCTGTTCGGCGGACGAGTTGCGATACGCGTGATTGATAAAGCCCGTCAGCTCGCGAGCGACGATATCGAAGGCTTCGTAGATGACCGGCAAAAGGCCGGTGAGTGTATTCGCCATGGTGAAAAAATCCTTTAGGGAGTGGGGTCAGTGACGGACCCGCCGCCTTTGAAGAAAGCGCGCCGTTCGGCTGGGCCGAGCGCGTCGAAGGCCTTGCGGTCGAGTGATTTCGCACCGGCGGCACCGCCACCTTTGCTTCCGCCGGCACCGCCGCCAGAAGCCCTGCTGCCAGCGAGAAGGGGCGCGAGCGCCTTATCACCAGCTATTTCTTTCTTCAGATCGTCGATCGTGAGAGCCGATGGTTTGCCGTCAGCGCCGCGAACGACGGTGACGTGTTCTCCATCGCGCTCCTCGACTGCGAGGCGATCTGAAATCAACTTCGCGAGCGGTCCCTCGCTGCCCTTGAGGGCGAGTTCCGTCGCGAGCCGGGTCGCAACGTCACTCACCAACAGGCGCCGAACGGTCGTGTCCAGCTTCTGAACCTTCGGCTGGTATTCGGCGTCCTTGGCGGCAAGGTCGTCAGCACGCTGCTTTTCAGCGCTCTTGCGAAATGCCTCGAGGTCGCCGGACTTGAGTGCCGCGTCTTCGGCGGCCTTTCTGGCGTCGTCCTCGATCTTCTTTTGCGCATCCTTGATGCGCTTCAGCTCGGCCTTCGTTTTCGCGTGTTCCGAGACCTCATGATCCTTCGCGCGCAACGCAGGTCCGACATCAGGGAGCCCTTCGATGGGGAGCACGAATCCGCCCCCGCCCTCTTTCGGCGTGTACAGCGCGCGATGGGCTTCCTCGACTTCCTCCAGCTTCTCGACTTCTAACTTCAAAGGCATGAGAGCACCGCTCTTGATGAACGTGGCCACCGGCCACAAATGAAAAAGGCCCGCGCACAGCGCAGGCCTTGTGAAGAGAATCGATTGGTTTAGATCAGTCCGGCAGAGATACGGATGTCACGCGCCCACCCGTGAACACGTCGAACTCACTCGTGATTTCGATCGCCTTAATCGGGGACCTGCCCAGCCGCATTGCGGTTATCGCGAAGTCGCGCCCGTTGCCGATCGCGTGAAATGGAGCGTTGATCGGCATGGGGACAAGCTTGGATTCAAGGCGAAAGATGCCGCATCGGCGGACCAGGATCGCCGCAAAAGTTTCCTCTTTGATCTGCGGCAGATCGGTGCGATTGCAGCCGTTGGCAAACCAGTCGCACACCCGAATGCAATCGTCTCAGTAGCCCGATGCGCCAAGCAGCGCCGGCTCACCCAGAAAGGTAATCAGGTGAACCTTCGAGTCGACCGAGCCCTTCAGCGCGCCTCCGTACACAACCAACGTATCGCCGGCGAGCGTCGTTCTATCGCATGCAATCGTTGTCACGTGTCGACCCCCGCCTGTTCAAACGCCAACGGCTCGATCTTCTGGGCCTCGGCGAGTGACAGCGGCAGGAAGCGCTTGTCCAACTGCATCTGTGCAAAGCGACTCGCCGATAGCCCGCCATTGCGCAGTAGCGCGCCGCGCGAGGGCCCGATGGCGAAGTCCTGGAAACTGGCCGGTTGGGTCGTGAGCCAGCTGAAGTAGTTGGTGCTCGCCTTGACCGGCTCCGCACCATCGTCCCCGACACTCGGTCGGGAGCCGCCTTTCTGCAGTGGCGCCAGATCGGCGCTCAGGACCGGGATCGTGGCGCACCGGCAGAAGATGTGCGCCGGCGGCCGCGGTCCGCTGTCGATCGGGAACTCGATCAGATCGAGCGAGCCGCATTGGATGCACGTCCGACTGTCGAGCGTTGCAAGCCAGCGAACTCCGGTTACGACGTCATCGTTGGCGTCGAATACGGCCTGGCGCGCTACGCTTGCTACGTGCTGCACGGCCGTGTGGACGACCTTGTCGGCGTTGCGCTTCGTAATCGCGATGATGCCGTTCTGATAGCCGGCGGCCGCCGTGCCGCGGATCCCTTGCACGATCTGCGCGTTGGTCTGCCCCATGGCGACGCCCAGCCGAATGGCTCCGGAGATCCTGGAGCGTTCCGCTCGGGTCCAGTCGACCAGGAACGACTTCAGCAGCTTGCCGCCATCGACACCCTTCACGAGCAGCGGGGAATCCAGTACCGCGGTCTTGATCTGCAGCGGCGTCGGTGCGGCGAAGTCTGGCTGGACGCTGACGTTCAGCGCCTTCGTCGAGTAATCGGCCTCGTGGTTGGCGATTGCCATGAGGTCGGACGTGACCTCGCCGCGATACGTCCCCAGCGTGTCGGCCAGATAGCTATCCAGGCGCTTGAGCATCCTTTCGAGCCTGGATTTCGCAAGCTCCGTCAAATCCTGTCCGGAGAGGCGGCGCTTGATCTCGGCGGTGATCTGATCGAGGAACTTGTCAACCTTGGCTACCTGGGAGGCTGACAAGCGCTGCAGCGCGATGTGATGCCGCAGCAGCACATCAGCCAACGCGGGAGCGGCCATTACGCAGCGGCCGACTCACTGGACGACTTGTCGACGGCCGGAACTCCCGTGGCCTCGGCTGGATCCGGCGGCAGTGCGCCCAGTTGCGGCGACTGCGTTTCGATCTCCTCACGGATCTGATCGTCGGTCTTGGTCTCGGCGATGATGCCGGCGGACCGCAGCCGGGCCCACAGATCCGTCTGCGGAATGTTGCCGCTCTGTACGCCCTGGATGAGGGCGAGCAGCGTGGGTGCGTCGATATCGTAGGAACTGAAGTCCGTCGGCATCGCAAGCGATGCATCCCCGTCGACATTGGCAAAGATCGCAAACCATACGAGCACCTGCGAATACGCCGAATTCAAGTTCGTGCAGCACAAGGCAAGCACGCTGTGCGCGATCGCATCCTCGCTGTTGACTTGGGTGGCCGTCTTACTCGCGATAGCGTCCATGATCAGGCGCGCGCCGAGGGAGGCCATCTGCGCCTCTTTGTTCGACATCGCCTCCTTGGCGAGCGTGTTCGGTTGCGCCTGCATGATGCCGGCGCTTGCGTTGATGGGCAGCGGCATGATGCTGCGCGCGCCGACGCTCATTCCCTTCTTCTCGAGGTGGTCGCGCCACTCCTCCGTGAGGCCTGCAATCCAGAACTGCGGCTGTCCGGTGAAGTAGACCGAGTCCTCGTAATCGGCGCTGTTGCGGTAGTGGGCAATGTTCAGCGTTGCGATGTCGCCCAGCGGTGCATCGTCGACGTTCCAGTCGTTGTTCTGAGCGCCGACAAACGTGAAGGGAATCTCATCCCAAGGGGTGCCATCGCCGCGAAGAGGCGTATAGGCCTCGACCATCGTCCACTCAATCGGCGCAGTCTCCGTCGCCTTGCGCTTTTGCCAGATCTCGACCTCGTAGTTCGTGGCAAAGCGCAGCACTCGATATTGATCGAGTTCCTTCGAGCCGAAGCCCTCCGCCTCAACGTCTTCGATGCACTCCTTGAGTACGACCAGAGATAGAACGGTCTTGCCAGCCAGTCGTTTCGTGCGCCAATTGGTGATCGCCGTCGCTTCGTAGAAAGTGACCGTCGGGCGCATGTCGCCGTCGGCCTCATCCGCGCGCGAGATCGGCGTCTCAACCGGCGGGTAGTCGACGAGCAGGCCTGCGCGGCCGGTCTTCAGGAGCTCTGCGAGCGTGCCTTGCGCATGCTGAACGAGCGGCAGCCCGCCGCCGGAGATATCGTCCTCTGCGTATTCGAGAGCGGGCGGAAGCACGACGGCGGGCGGTTCGCCGAAGGCGAGACCGATCAAGCCCTGAAGCGTGCGGCCCGTGGCGTTGTAATAGACCGCACGCGCGACGTATTGCGTGAATCGGGCGGTATTCTCTCGGCTCTGATCGGTCGGATTCGGGCGCGGAAGGTACTTCTCGCCCTTTTTCTTGACCGCCTCCTCGCCGGCGGCGGCATCCTCTACCTTCTCCCAGCGTGCCAAAGCAGACTTGTAGTCTGGATGCTGGAAAGTGACATCGCTCACGAGACGACGCCCATCTTGAGGCTCATCGCAGCAGGTTTGGCCGCAAGCACCCGGTATCGCGTTGCATCGTAATCGTGGTCCTCTGCGTTAGTGTCGACGTCGTCCGGATCGTTCTTGTCGCGTGGCAACACTGGCAAGTGTTCGATGAGTCCAACGCAGTGATCCATGAAGTACATCGCGGGCTTTTCGGGATGCGCTTTGCGTGCCTCGGCGAGGCGCTCACGAGTCAACTCGAGGCCGATCTTGCGTGTGCCCGGCGCCTTGTCTGACTCAGTCCAGCGAATACCCTCCGCCGCCATGGAGCTTTCGAGCGTCGGCGTGCCGGGGATCTTCACCGCACGGATCTCGTTGTCGGCAGGCCCCGCGCTGGGCTTCGCAGCGAGCCATTTGCCGGCCAACAATGCCAGCTCGCGCTCTTTGATGCCCTTAGCGATATCGCCGGGCGGCATCTTCAGGCCGACGTTGTCGCCCTTTGACCCATACCACTCATGGCAGGCGATCAGCGAGCCGCGAGGCGGACAGAACTTTCGGCCGTCGGGGAGAACAGCTTCGGTTCCATCCGCCTGCGCCCACCAGACCACGGAGAAAGGATGCGTTGAGCCCCAGTCGAAGGAGCGATCGGCGCGCCAGGTCGCCGGGACCTTGAAGCGCGGAAGGATTATTCCAACGCCATCGACCCAGACGTCATCGAGCGCGCCACCGGAGACGATGTCCCAGATTCCGCGGCGCATCGCTTTGACGAGCGCAGGGTTGCCGAGTCCTTCGAGGCGATCTCCGTATTCGGGATCGTCCTGCGTCAGAGACGGATTGTCTTCCATGAGGGCTGGAATGTACTGGCGGAGCATTCCGCCCTCTTCCTTCGGCATTCGCCGGATATCGAGCGGTTTGGAGCCAGAGATCCAGCCGCCCTTCACCCAGTTGTGGCCGATGCCGCCTGGGTTCGCGCCGGCGAGAACGCGCGGGAACATGCCGACATACTCGGGCGGCAGCTTGATTCCGATCATGCGCACGCGACCGCGAAGGTACTTGTACATCGACACAGCCCACTGCGTGAGTTCGTCGACCATCAGTACGTGAATTTCAGCGCCCTGGTAACTGAACACGTCCTTTTCGTGTTGGCAGTGACACAGAAAGATTTTCGACCCATTGCCGAAGCGGATCTCGCCCGGGTGGCTGAAGATGATCTTGACGAAACCGGATACGACCCAGGCTGCGAGCAGCGAAGGAAATCCCTTCGGCCCTTCCATGTGGTTCTTCCACAGGTCCGGCAATGTGCGCCGGAATATGTAGACCTGTAGTCCCGGGATCGCCACGCACCATGCGATCGCAGCGACGCGCATCAGGTGCGACTTTCCGCCGCCCGCCGCGCCGCCGTAGAGGATTTCAGTTGCGAATGATAGGAACGCCTGGCTCTGCTTCCGGTGCAGAGCCAGATCGATCTGATTCGCTAGCATCGCTGCTTACGATGACGTTCAGGATCGGAGCCGCCGCCTGGAGCGGTTCACCATTTTTGCCCGTGAGCTCTTTGCGATCGCGCCAATGCTCAGGATCGCGGTTCTTCAGCCAGAAGATTGCGGCTGTCGTGTCGGGCGCCACGTGCACGCGACATTCGGCGCGCGTGATCGTGCCCTCGAAGTGAAAGATTTCTTCGCTCTCGTAGGAATAGCCCCGAGCGCGGTTGTACAGAGCACGAACGACCAGGCCGTCGGCAAAGTCCTTGCCGACCTTCATCGCCAGGGCGAAGGGTTCGTGCTCGACCTTCCAACGTCGAATCGTGCGGTCCGAGACGCCCAGACGTTCGGCGAGTTCGAAGTCGGTCGCCCCCAGCGAGCACGCCATTTCGGCGATCGGGATCATATCGGGCGTGAAATCCGACTCGCGTCCGTGACGCGAGATCGGCGGTGGATCGGCCGGCGTGCCGGGCTCAACGTCCTTCGGCAGGGGAGCTACGAACTGCGGATACTTCGGCTTCTTGCGCTTCGCGGCCTTTTTCTTCAGCGGCTTCTTCTTCGACTTCGCTTTCACGTTACTTCTTCACGATGTTCACGAGCTGACGACCGACGCGTTGTCGACCGCCGATCGTGAAGGTGAACTCGACCTCGTAGGCCAGATCGACTGTTCCGCCGGAATAGTCGACGAGTAGCTTCGTGCCCTCGTTGACGACCACGGCGGAGCAGATGAAGTCGTTCGTGGTGCCGTCACTCGGAAAGATGCCTGTAACGACGGCCGCGGTCGCAGCCGCTATACCCTGGGCGAGCCCGACGCGCGGCGTCCAGATGACTGAACCGTCAGCCGGCATTGGGACATCCGCAATGCTCGTCCAGCGCGGCTCCTTCGTCGCGGTGCGACCTGGCGTCGTGCATTCCATGACGAAGCCGGTAGGACCCTTGACGATCTGCCCGTCGATCACCGTGATTCGCGGCCAGACGAATTCGCCGGCTACGTACTCCTCGTTAGGAGTCCAGAACTGAGCGCACAGGCCAAAGATGCCCAGCGATACGGACAAAGTATCGTCGGGGTCCTTATTGACCTCCGGCCATCGCAGCACCGGATCGGTCACGGGTTCACCTCCAAATTGACGGACTCAGACTCGGCTTCGAGACGCGTTGCATCCGGTTCGGATTCGAATGACAGGCGCGGGATGCCGCCGAGGAAGCTCGAGCCGACAAATCCGCAGCTCAAAGCGTCGAGTGTGCTTTGGACGATGCCTAGAAGTGCGCCAGGGCCGACTGAAATGCCGCCGGACGACAACACGGTGTCATCCAGCGTGACCGTAAAACTTCCCGTGAAGACCGGGACCGTCACGTTCCCAAGGAAAGCCGCCGTCGAATCGGCCAACTGCGCCCCGGCCACCGCGAGGGACGAGCCAGGCTGAAAAACCGCCCCGATGTAGACGCTTGAAGCGCCATCGAGCACTGGACCGAGGATGCCAATCCGACCGACCGGACCCACATGCGTGCCGCTGAATGCCCCGACTACGCCGTCCAACTGCGTGCCGATCGGTCCGGATCTCGCGCCTTGGGCAATGAAGCTGCCCCGGATCACTCCGGCCGAGTCATCGAGCGTCGTGCCGAGCGTCGCGTTGAACGACGGATAGATGATCGAATTGAAGATCGGCGTAAAGCCGATCGTCAGGTCGAACAGTTGGAGTTGCTCGATCGTGCCGATGAACGACGCCGAGACGCCGTCGACGGCCGCCGCTACGACTCCGGAAGCTGCGGCGACCGGAATGAACGTCCCGAGAATCGCACCGCTTACCCCATCGAGCGCTGTATTGACGCCGGACGGCTGAGCCTGACCGCTGGAAACCGGGCGCCAGTAGTGCGATGCCCAGTAGCTCGCCTGCCAGTACCGCGAGCCCCAAAAGGCCCCCGCTACAGCGCCGGCGCCACCGCCCCAATAGTTTGTCTGCCAATAATGGGCAGCCCAGTAGTTCGTCGACCAGATCTTGCCGGACGCGGCGCCCACCGCGCCGCCCCAGTAGTTTGAAGCCCAGTAGTTCGAGCTCCAATATTTGCCGCCCCAGTACAGCGCCACATTATGAGCTCGGCGTGAGCGTCATGCCGGTGCGGTTGTTGCTCACGTCGGTCGTCGCTGCGACGCGGGTCGTCGTACCTGACGGGTCCTTGAAGGTGTTTCCGCCGCCGCTCGTGATGCCGGCCAGCACAGCCAGTGCGACCGAGCAGAACTGGCCCAGGGTGACGCTGCCATTGGTCTCGATGACCAGCGCTTTGATGGCGGCTGCGATTTCGGCCGTTGCCGTCGCGGCGAGCGCGTTCGCATCGATCGCATCGGCGGCGAAGGCGGCATTCGTGATCGCACCTGCCGCCACGGCGCCCACGCTTGCGTCGAATCGGCCGCTGATGAGGTTGTTCGGCTGTACGCCGCGAACCTGCACGGTGTTGACCGAGGGAATGCCGGTGGCAAAGGTGCCGAGCGTTCCGCCAAAGAAGGTGGTATTGACCTCGGGCCGGCCGCCCGAGAAGGTGCCCGCGCTGCCGCCGTACTGCGTGACGTTCGCGGCGATGACGCCGGAGCTGAAGGAAAGCTGACCTGCGCCGGTGCCGGCCTGGATCAGCACTTGGCCGCTGGCCGTTGAGATCTGAGCGGTACCGGTTCCGGAGGTGATGATCGCGCCCGCAGCCCCGCTCGCCGCATTCGGCAGCGCCGTCAGTCCCATGCGTACCGCATCGTTCGGATCCACGCTCGTCAGCTGGATCTCCAGGGACACCGGCTCCATGTTCGCCGCGCCCTTGAGCATGACGATGACTTCGTCAACGCCTGATGCGAGCGCGGCGTCCGGAACATCCAGGCGATACAGCCCAGGCATGTTGGTGCCGTCGACAGCGATGAAGCCGCCCGAGCTGAACGCGGCCGTATTGCCCGACAGCGTCGCCAATGTGATCGCGGTCGGCGCACTTCCAGGCCGGTGGTAATACGCGGTCAGGCCACTGGTATTGAACACAAGCCCCGTCAGGCCGGCGCCGCTGGTCGAGCTCGTGTCCCGGATGAGGACGTCGACCGACTTACTGGTCTTGCCCTTGACGATGTTCAGCTTCATGCGCGGACCTCATGAGGAAGCGGCCGCGCGGGCAGAGCCGGCGCAGGCTGCACGGTGTGCGTGACCCGAATCGAGTTGCGATGTGCGGTGCCGATGCTCGAAGCATTCGGCGCGGCACTGAGGCCGGCGGTCATATCCCGCATCCCGCCGTTCATCGGCGAGCCGTGACGGTACAGTCCGCCGCCACCACCGCCGCCCGAGCCGATGGTCATTTGCGGCGTGTCGGTATAGGTGTCGATCGGCGTGCCGTTGGAGGTGACGCGGAACTGATAGACGTTCGTGTTCGCCGCGATCCCCGTGACCGCCTGAACGCACCACTCAAGTTCGGTGTAATTCCCGGACGCGATGTCCACCGCAGGAAGCGGATTCGTATCGTCCGAGATCAGTCCCGAGGTGAGATTCGAGGTCGTCTTGCCGCTGGGCGCGGTCAATTGCGCGGTCGTCGCGGTGGCTGCGCTCGAGGCGATGTTGGCCGATGCGGAAAGCTGCATAGCCGGGGCCGGCGTCCAGGTGACTCGGATCTGGCCAGCCGCTCCAGCGCCGCCCGTGCGAGTGCCCGAGCTCGTGCGCAAGCCGCCGCCGCCACCGCCGCCGGGCGCTGAGCCGGGCGAGCCATTGCCCTGCGTGCCGTTCGCTCCTGCGCCGCCTGCTGCGCCGCCCGTCGGCGCCGTCCCGCCAGTTGCTCCGGAACCGTTGTTGCCGTTCGCGGCAGTGCCTGCGGAACTTCCGCCGCCGCCCGCCGCAGTGCCGGCACCGGTGGCGCCAGTGCCGCCAGAGAACTTCGTTGTTCCGATTCCGGAGCTCGCCAGTCCGCCAGCGCCTCCAGTGGTGGCGCCCTGCGCCGGTGTCGCGCCGCCTTTGGCGACTACGTCAGTCGAATTCCACGTCGTATCACCGCCATTCGTCGGCGATGCACCGGTGGTGCCGGCCGCGCCCACGACGTAACCGATGCTCCCGCCTGGGGTGACCGTGACAGTTTTCGCCGAGTACGCACCGCCGCCACCGCCGCC
>FTJL01000009.1_pt3 | contig 16211 bp, 25 predicted proteins | sample 1658551 | NCBI WGS metagenome assembly FTJL01 (sample SAMEA3914835, study PRJEB12502) | metagenome | biome: forest; material: soil | place: Canada | collected 2011-07-03 | depth 0.3 m
CGTGCTCGACGCCGACCTCGTGCACGGTCACCTGTTGGTCCAGGATCGCGTTGTTATTGCCCGTGCCCACGAGGGAAACGCTGGCCGCGCCTAGCCAGGTCGCAGCCGCCCCGGCCTCGCTTGAATTCGTCCAGCTGGCAAGACTTCCCGCAAAGCTTCCATTGGTCACGGCAGCAGTGACTGCGGGGCGAGTGACGAGCGCATCCTGGACTAGAACGCGCATCGTGCCCTGCGTGATCTCGATACGCGCAAGATCCGTGGCCGAGAAAACGAACGGGATCGTCTTCGCCTGCAGATTTCCCTGCGTAGATGTCAGGTAGGCCCAGCCCGGCCGCAGCATCATGCTGCCTAGCACGCGCGCCATCCAGTTGACCATCAATGCGGCGGCCATGCGATAGCGGGTGAGATCCACTCGCGCCAGTCCAAGCGCGGAGAGCACCCCACGGTTGAACGCGAGGGTCGCCGACTGTTCGCGTGGCATGGATCAGCCGATCAGCTGGTTACGATTGCCGCGGCTGAGATTGCTGCGACGACCGCGGCGCGCCTGACTCCAGTTGCCCGGCGGCAGCGACGTCGTCGCCTCATTCATCGCATCGGTGGACTTCGCGCGCTTCAGGTTCGTGTCGCGCTCGCCATTGGCTTTTGCGACGATGTCCTTGCTGCCGGTGAGCCGCAGGGCGATCGCCGCGGCAAAGTATGCCTCCACGTAGCGCTGGAAGTTATCCGGCCACGCGGCCATGTTCATGCCGAACTTCGAATCATCCGAGACGTAGGCCACATAGATCTGCTGCAGGTCGCAGAAGAACCATTGGCCCTCATCCTGGTAGCGCAGCAGGGGCACGCCCATGTACTCGTCTTCGCAGACGGCCATCCATCGTACCCAGTCAGCGGGCAGGTTGAAGGCACACCGGTAGCCGAAGGGAGGTGTGAAGTCGGGATCGAAATTCCACTGGATCCCGCGACGCGCAAAGTTCCACAGGCCCATCGACAGGCACGTGCGCACGGCGCCGCGGTCCCAGACATCATCGAGCTGGCGACGCGACTCGCGATTTTCGGTAGTTGTGAGGAGCGCGCCCTCGCCCACGATGGCGAGGGCACCGTTGTAGAGCGTCAAGCGTGTGGCAGTCGTCATGGGATTAGGTCGTCGTGACGGTTTTGGCGTAATTGGACAGCCACGCGTAGGCCTCCCCGTCGGTGGCGCACTTGTCCTTCAGCACCTTCTTGTCGACATCGCGGATCACGCGCCACTTGACGAACGTGCCGCCGAAGGAGACCGAGTGACCGGCGAGGATCACACCGCGACGCTCGGGATTGACGCCCTGGAGCTTTACGGCGCGCAAGCAGGCGACCTTCGCCCAATTGGTGCCTGCGTCCTGCACCAGAAACTCGGCGAACCATGCGCCATCTTCCGCGTGCGCTTCGATGCGATCGCCTTGACGCAGGTCCGCGGCGACATGCGCCCAGTAGCTGGCCGCCAGCATGTCATCCGGTTCCACGTTGACGTCGACCTCGATGTGCCAGAGGTTGCGTCGGTGCTCGGCGAGCGTCTTACGCATTGCATGTAAGGCGGGGACTTCTTTGGGCACTTTGGGCAAGTGGGCCGCGCTCTGTGCGGTCGGTGCGGAATCAGGCATATCTGTCTCCAAAAACAAAAAGGGCGGCCGAGTGGGCCGCCCTGAAGGGGTGAACTAAAAAGAAAAGGCGTTATCGAAGCGTCGCGATATTGGTCGTTCCCAGGCTTGCTGCTCCCGCAGCGCTGATGCTGGCCACGATCGCGATGTCGATCTTGTACGGTCCGGCGTTGGTCTGATGACACTCGACGATGTCTCCGACCTGCATCCCCCGGGCCGCTCCATCCGTGAAGTAGCCGGCAGCCTGAACGGTCGCGATCGCATCCGTGGACTTGTAGGTCCAGGTGGCGCCGCCCGCACCTTGCCCATTGCCAAAAGAGGTGAGCGGATACTCGGTCTTTCGAACCGGCGGATTGGTAACTACGTAGGCCATGTTTGCATCCCTCCGGTTACGACAGCGCCGAGCCGTCGTGGTTGATGAGCACGATGCCGCTGTTCTGCAGCACGGTGGACCCCATGTTGACCGTGGCACGGGCCCACGAGTACGCCTGCTCCTCGTCATAACCGACGGGGCTTTCAAGGCCTGCCGAGTCGACGGCGTGCCCGAGCGCGCACTTGTGGTACGCAAAGCAGACTTCGGCCGCTGTGCCAACGCCCGGTAGATTCGGGTGCACGATCCACATCGCCCCGTACCAGATGAAGGCCATCGGCTTGTCGCGCCAGGCCAGATTCGCCTGGTCGCTGGGCGGCTTGTTCACGTACTGCCGGTTTGCGAACTCGGTGATCTGCATCAGGTAGCCTTCAAAGGCCGGCGTGATGAGAAACGTGACATTGCCGTCCCACGGCACGCCAGCGTTTCCGAGTTTGGTCTTCGCCCGGGCGACCAAGGCGAGCGAGGCCGTCTGCGCAGCACCGGTGTTAACGGTACCGTTTTGCAGTTGCCCGATGATGTCCTGGTCCATCTTGCGATTGACCACGGCCATTGTCGTCTGCTGCATGATCGTGCGCTGGTTGCCCTGCGAGGCAAAGACGTTGAAGTTCGTCTTGCGCACCAGGTCGTGCCATTCCGCCAACGTGGCACTGTTCTGCGCCAGGTTGTCGGCACGCGCCGGAATCAGGCCGTTGATGCCGCGAGTCACAGCGGTGGCACCGCCGGTTCCTGCGACCAGAAAGGTTGCGACATTGCCCTTGATGACCGCTTCGGTCGTCACCGTATCGCGCAGCAAGGACTGTCGCTGCTCGAACTGAGCAATGAACTCCTGGCGATACTGGGTTTGAAATGCTGTGTCTGACACGAGTGAGCTCCCGGGTATGGGTTGGTGCGGACCAACTTCCGGGGTGGCTGTCGTGCGGTAAGCGGGGTGACCTTGCGGGGCCGCTTACAACTGCATTCCAGGGCCGAACGTGTGGACGTTCTTGAACTATTTGCGGGGCTCGAGTTGCCTCAAGGGTGACCGCGCGAATCGAAACCTAACGCCGCGTGCGATAGTCTGCAAGTGCGCTTGCGGGGCGCTTTTTCTCTCCTAACCTGCCATCAGCGCCCGACCTGCGACCGTTCTGGGTCGCTTTCTTGGCCGAAACACGTTTGACCCCTACAAACTGGCGCATGTAGGCAGAATCTGTGCCGCTCATCGCAGAATCGGTCATGAAGTGACCCCGTGATCGCCTGCGAACCGGCGCAGCCTGTCCTCGACGCGCAGCAGCTCGCTGACCGTCCACTGTCTGAGCCAGATAGTGCGATCCTCGGCGGGGCCGTCCGGTAACGCCTTGCGACACACATATGTGCCGGCGTCAATCGATGCGATCACTTTGAGCGCTCGCGCTCGTTGTCCTTCGAGCAGCCGACGTCCTTGCGCAGCGAGTTCGGCCCATTCCATGGCCTGCACAGCTGCGGACATGTCTAGCGACTCAACGGGTTGGCGTTCAAGACCAGCTGCGCGCGTTTGGCCTCCTTGCCGCCTTTCTTCTTCGCCGCCTCCAGCGCGCTGCGGGAGATGTTTTTCCCGGCCGGCGTGTGAGTTTCTTTGCGCAGCTGCCCGTGCGCATTGGCGAACGCCGCCGCCATCCAGTGCTTTGCCATCTGTGCTCCTTACGCCGCAGTACGTTTTTGCATGCGAGTGCGGGCGTCGACGAGATCGCGATATTCCTTTTGCAGGCTGTCCGCCTTCGGGCCCTTGTAGTACTGGCCTCCGAGCTCTCGCATCATCACCTCGATGTCGGCGATGCGGGCGTTGACGCCATTGCCGTCCAATGCGCCCCCGGTGGTCGGGACGATCGTGCCGAACGGGTTGAGTTCGCGGGATAGTTGGGCGAGCCAGCGCACGACTTCGGGGGTACCGACCAGCGGGTTGCCGTCAGCCGTGCGCGCGTTGAGGATGGCTTCAGACACCTCAGCCGGCGCGCCATCGAGCATCGAGTGCACGTTGTTGATATTCGCCCGGTACTCGTTGCCCCACTCGGAACGCAGCGCATCCTCCGTGGACACTTTGAGCGTGTTGTCGGCGGTGACGCGGGCATCGACCAGCCGATCAAGCTCCTGCTGGCGCACCTCGATCAGCTTGGCGGCTGTCGCGGCCGGCAGGTTCAGCGCATGCATGGCGCTTAAGTAAGGCGTCAGGATCGTCTTGTCGGCCTCGTCGAGTTTCAATTCCGCGGGCAGCTTCTCGAAGTAGCCTTCCGGTTTCTCCGGGATGCCGTTCTCCTGGCGGAAGGTGGCGAGCTGCTCAGGCGTTGCGTTCTCCGGCAGGGCCTGTTTCGTCTCGCCTGAGCGGATTTTCTGCTGCGCGGCAAACAGCGCATCGAGCGCGGCGCCGGGTGAGGCATAGCGCTTCAGGACATTCAGCTTTGCCGCATCTTCCTTTGCGTAGCTCTCGCGCCAGTCCGCAGCCCACATCGTTCCGGCGCCGGCGGCAGCGCCTTTGTCATCGGCCCCAGCAGCGCCAGCGGCTGTTCCGGCCCCGGCGGCAGCCGCTCCTGCTCCCGCGCCAGCCTTTCCAGCGTCGGATTGAGCACCAGCGCCGGTCGCGCCTCCTGCACTGGCAGCGCCTGCACCTGCGCCCGCGTTGGCAGCCGCAGCACCTGCGGCAGCGTTTGCGACGGCAGACCCCGCAGCGGCTCCCGCCGCAGCACCGGTTCCACTTCCGGCCGCTCCCGTTCCACTTGCGCCTGCTCCTGCGGCCGCTGCGCCGCCCGCTTGCTCTGTCATGTTGGCTTTTCCTGCTCCGGTCTGGCCTGACCCTGCTCGGTGTCTTTCCCGCGCAGAACAGCCAGGTTGAGGTTGACGAATTTCACCAGCTGCTGGCCGACGAACATCTTGCCTAAGGCAAAGTCCGTGTCACGTGCGCTCGCTGGCCGATACGGCAGGTCGTAGTTGCCGCAGATCACATACACGATGAAACGGAACGCGCGACGCTGTTGGTCTTCACTCGCGCGCCCCTGGGCCACGGCTTGAATGGCTGCGGCGTCCGCAATCTCATAATCCGCAGGCTTCCAGGGCTCAGCCTTTGGCAATCCTGACGCCCGAGCGCGTGCCTTCTTCACGCGTTCGCGCCCTGCAGCGTCTGCGCCGCGCGCCCTAAGCTCTCACCAGCCTGCGCGGCATTGGTCACCTGTTGGGTCATCAGCGCCGCCTGCTGCTGCTGTTGCTTGGCCTGGATGATCTGCGCGACCTCGTCAGGATCTCGCAGCCAGGTCGCCGGCACTCCGACGCCCTCCAGCGCATCACGCAAGGCGGATTGCGTGTCCAGCTCTGCGGCACAGTTCGGATCGAGCGTCGCCGCCTGGGTGATGAGCTGGGCCGCCTGTAGCAGGAGCGCACCCTTCTTGCGTTCAGTCGCCTGGTGTAGGGGTGACTCGAACCGAAAGTGAATCTGCTGGCCGCGTAGGGACTGCGGGATGTCGCGCCACGCGCCAAAGGCATTGCGGCGCATAAGCTCCTCGAATGTGTCCTCGCAGATCGCCGCGTTGTACTCCTGCTCCACCGGCTCAAAGAGGGGCAGCGCGCTGCGGATCCACTCCTGGATACGTTGGCCGGTCTCATAGGCGGTCATGTCTCGATCGGGCGCGGGCAGCGTGAGCTTGTTGAGGTAGAAGGCCTCCGAGAGCATCTCGCGGGCATCCTTCAGCATTTCCATGCCGATCGGCATCCCACCGTTTTGCGTGACCAGCGGCCGCAGCGCCTCCCCGAGGCGCTCGTCGTACTCCGCATCGACCCAGGTCACACCCCCGGCATAGATCGCAAGGTCGCTCTTGACCGCCTGCTGTGCGGCAATCAGCGGGGGCCGCACCGTCATCTCACCCGCCTCGAGGAGGGTGAGCGTCATCGACTGCAACAGCCGACCGTCAGGCAATCCGCACACCGCCGCCGGCGAGTAGGCCCATTGACTCCCTGACACGGTCTCCCAACGCGGGATCGTGTAGATGCGGCTGAAGGAGGCGGTCTCCTCGAGAATCGTCTTGTTTTCGATGTCGATGTAGATAGACACCCAGGGCGTGCGGAACCTCGTCGGCTTCTGCGCGCCCTGCGCCGGCACTCGATCGTAGTCCTCACCCGGAATCACCACGTGCATGCAACGCACTTCGCGATGCGGCTCAAGCTCAACCCACCTGTCGATCTGCTTGTTGTAGGTGTTCGGAAAACGCTTGCGCAGCTCAGAGCCGGTTGGCGTCCACCAGCGGTAGATCTCACCCACCGTGCCGTCAATCCCTTCCGCCCAGACGGTGTCCTTCAGGTGCCAGCACCGATACAACAGCGTTGAGGTCGCGACATCTGTCTCACGGGTCAGCGCTGCATTGCCGAAGACCGCAAAGTCGCCGTCGCCCTCCTTCGTCGCGCGCACGAACTGCGAGCGTCGGTCGTACATGGCCCGCCGTTGTACCTTGGTCGCCCACTCAAGCCACGCCTTGCCGGCCTTATCGAGGCGCTCCTCACGATCAACGGTCATCGCAAACCAATCCTGGTCGCGCGGCCGCAGCATCGCAGAGAAGGTGTTGCGCAACTCGCGTGCAACGATCAGGGGATAGCTGGTGAGCAGCGTGTCGGCAAACTGCTCGGACAGATAGAACTGGCGGGTGAACTGCGCACGCAGGGGGTGGAAGTTCTCAGCCAGCTCCTGCCAGAACGGCATCAGCGCGTTACGCTTTGTGCGCAGCGACTCGGCACGTGCGCACAGCGTGTCGATCTGATCCATCTAGGGTCCCAGCCGATCGGAAGCGGCCGCATCGCTACCGCCGCTGAGGACGGTCGAAGCGCGTCCGGTACGCCCTTGCGCAAGCGCCGCCTGCAGTTGTTGTTGCTGGTTGATGACCGTCTGGTCGGGCATCGCGGGTACCTGTGGTAGCGCGGGCGCTTTGGGCTGCAGCTTGCCAGCAGGGCCCTTGCCGGTGAGATAGCCGCCGCCAGCGATGATGCCGATGCCCAATGCGCTGTAGAAACCAGTCATGGTTGCGAGTCCTTATCGATCAGATAGCCACCGCCCAAGATCACCGCGATACCCGAAGAGCGGAGGCCGCTCACGCGCCTTTCCCCTCGATAGCGTGAATCTTGGCGCGCACCTGTTCGCCCAGCGCCACCAGGTCTGCGATAGGGCCGAAAATCTCTTCCTGCATTGCGTCCGTGTCGCGCCGCTCGGCCGGATTCGGATGGTAGGTGCGACCGATGACTTCCGTTTTCGCGTACAGACACATCATGTAGCCGGGTTTACTCCACAACTCAGCCGGTGCCGCCAAGTGCGTTTTGGCATCCTCCGTGATCAACAGGATCTTTCCTGATACCAACTCGCATCGGTGCCCGAACGTATGCGGACGCCCGATGAAGAGCGTCTCGGCCGGAATCAACATCTCGCGGATGTATACGCCCGGCTCAAAGAGATGCTGCACCGGGCACCGTGGGCCATCCGAGCTTTCCGCGAACTTGAAGCCGAGGTAGGCCATCTTCTCTTTGAAGGTCAAGCCGAAATCTGGCCTGTCCAGTTCCATTAGGCACTTCATCGCAGGTCAGCCTGACAAGGGAGTCTTTGGGGTCGTGAGCACGGCACCAGGACCTGAGCCCTTAGGCGTGCGCTTCAGTTGTTTGGCGCGCCCCATGGGTGAGCGCATTGAGAGCTGCCCGGGCGAATAGGCCGAAAGCGGCGTGTCGGGGTGATCCATCATCTCCGACGGTCCGGGATGCGGAATACGGGGATTCACTCTCGCCATGGGTTATCTCCGAGGTCGGTGGCGTGGGCCCAAATCCACATGTCGCGTACCGCCGCGATTCATGCGCTGCTCGGCGCGAAATTCACTCGAGTGCGTGACAGCGCCTCGAGCACCGGACGCCCAGGCCATGACTACCGCGTCACCCTTGTCTGGCGAACGACCGAGGAGTTTGCAGGCCTCCTCCTTCTCGAGGACCTGGATGCCGCGCGGGCCCACCTCGTACGTGAGCACCGTGAGATCGCCCAGCAGCTCCGGATCCTCCGGCAGCGCAATCGGGCTACCGCCCGCCTGGTCCGGATCCAGTGCCTCGCGGAATAGCCAGTACGTCTGAGCGCGCTTGTTGAAGAATCCCAGCTTGCCGTCGCGCGTGCGCTTCGTGCCCGCGTTCGAGCCCTTGTAGACCTGCACCTCGATGCGGTTCTCAGTGAGTGTCTGGTAGCAGCCGCCGCCGTAACCGCCGCCCATATCGAGCACGATGTCGGCATTGTTGCGGCGGTTGGCGATGACGTGCCCTGCGACCTGGCTACCGAGGGTGATCTGCGCGCCCGGCACGCACACGAGCGCCGCGTAGTACCCGTCGTATCGTGGGGCCATCGCAAGCCGGTCCTTGCCGCCGCCCACCGGGTCCACGCCGATCGCGCACATCGGCACCCCGTCCGGCGGCCGCGGCGTCCAGCGTGCCATGCCATCGCGCACCCAGGCGGTCGGGATCACCTGAAACGGATGATCCTTCAAGCTCGCGTCGAATTTGCCTTCGCGATACGCATCGCGCAGTTCCTTAGGCAGCCGGGCCAGCGTCGCGTCATAGCCGCTGCGCTCCAGATCCGGATTGTCGGCGAGCTTCGCCCGGATGAAGGTGCGCGACTTCGCCAGCGTCGGCTTGCCGTCGACCTCGTAGGGTCCGGGTCCTTCGACTTCCTTCTCCTGGCCGTCGGCCGCCCGCAGGTACCAGCGCAGTTCTCCGTCTTTGGCGGGGTGCGGATGCTTAGGATCCAGCCAAGCGCCCCAGCGTCGAATGACCCAGAGTCCCTTCGCGCGCGTCGGCGGGTTGCCCGCGGCGACCACACGACATCGCTGTCCAGGTATGGTCGAACGATTCCAGGCGATGATGAAGTCGTACTGCGACTCGAAGAAATCGCCGATTTCATCGAAGGCGTACAGGTCGCGCGGCTTGCCTTTGTGGTGCTCTTTGTCCTTTTCATTCGGTAGCCCATCGAACTGGATCAGCTTCCCGCGTTGACGCCAGCGAGCGAGCTGATCGTTCCAGCCGACGTTCGATCCCAGCACCTGCACCAGGCGGTCCCCCAGGGCGCGGGCATCATCCTTGAACTCACGCAGGATGAGCGAATTGCGATGGCAGTTGTACGCCAGTCCCAACACGAGCTCGGACTTGCCGCCGCCGGCCTCTCCGCCGTAGAACAGTTCGTCGGCAAGACTGTAGTAGGCATCGAACTGTGGGCCCGGATTGGGGACCCACAGCATGCCGGCTGTCTTCTGTAGCGCTTCCTCCTCCAGCTGCGCCCGCTGCGCCGGTGGCATTCCATCCAGCGCGCGGACGACTTCCTCCAGTCTCATCTAGACGCGCAGGCCTGCCGCGTACATGTAGTCGGCGTCGATCGTCTGCGAGGCTGCGGTGCGGGTGAAGCAGGTGATCGTGGGCGCGAGCAGCGTTCCCGGGGTGACTGCGCCCGCCATGGCAACGCCCACCTGTTTACCGTTGCGGAAGAACGTCGCGACGCCAGCGGCGGTGAGGCTGATATGCCAGGTGTCGTAGGTTGCTGCGACGGGCGCGAACAGTGAATCCTGCGTGGTGGCGTTGACCGTGGCGGCGTTGCCGACAAGCCACCAGTCAGCAATCGTCATTGTGCTGTCGTAGAGCACGCCGACGCAATCGTTCGCGTTGAACGTCACGCCATTGCCGCCCCCGGTGCCGATCGCGGGCGCCTGCAGGGCTGCGACCTGATTGGTAAATCCCAGAAAGCAGGAGAGGTTTGCGATCGCGGAGAGCTTCACCCGGAAATTGCACTCGACCTGGTCGCCGCTCGCCTTGAAGTTCAGCGAGCCGTTGACCTGTACGCCATTGACGGCCATCGTGCCGCCGGCGCCGGCGCCCGTGGTGGCCCTGATGGTGCCGTTTTGTGCGGCATTCACCGCGAAGTTGACCGTCGCACCGTCCGAACCTTTGTTGACGCCCCACATCCCTAAGATCGCAGTACCGTCGAAGTCATCGAAGTTAACGACGCGATCAGGGGCCGCCATCGCGAACTGGGAACCGTAGTCACCGACGAGAAGGCCGCCTGGTGCCAGGATCTCGCTGCGGTCCGTTGTACCGAAGATCCGGCCGTGAAGGGAGTGAAGAATGCGTTTCATGTAGGTCTCCTGCTTAGTGCTGTTGCTGGTGGAGAATCAGTGAACTTTGATGGGTCGTCGGATGCGGGTCCGTCAGCGGCACGCAGACCGCTCGCGAGCAAGAACGCGATGCGACGGGCGACATTCAGGTCATTGCCGCCGACGTCACGCATTTCGATCGGCGCGCCATCGACGCCGGCATGCTCGTGCTGCTCGACCAGTACCTTCAGGTACTGCAGCAGCAGCCGGTTGGCCTCGTTCTTCGGGTGCGTGCGGTACTTCACAAGGTTCCCGGCCGCATCGAACTCTTCAGAGGAGATGGCCGCCGCGACCTCATCGGGGAGTTCGTGCATCTTCAGGAGCTTGCCGTCGGGTCCGCGCAGGTGCTTGGGGTTGAAGTGCGCGACACGTGCGATCTCTTGGAGCACCCGCACGGTGCGCACGCCCGCTTCTGCAATGGCCTGTTCTGTGCGCTCCTCGACGGCCGCCTTGATGTCAGGCAGCGCCAAGAGCTTGCAGGCGGCGATTCGTGGCGCTTTACCTTTGAAGCCGATGCGGCGCATGGCCTCCGCACCCACCCCGGTGTCCACATACGCGTCGACGAACTTCTGGCGCCGGCGCCGCAGCTTTGCGTAAGCGCTCATCGTGGCTACCACTGGCCGCCTTTCTTGGACATCGTCAGGCACGCCGCCGCGACCGCTGCGCCCCCGCTTTGCTGCACGCGGACCTTGGCGAATGTTCCGAAGAAGCCGTACAGGCGATTGGCGGCGGTGATCGTCACAGGCGCTGTCGTGACGGCTCCCATGTCGATCAGCGAGAGCGGCGCGACGGCGTAGTTGACGCCGTCGAGAGTGGGAAATACCTGCATTGCCCCTGCCGTTGACATAAGAACGAACTCATCGAAGCGCGACACGTCTCCGGTCTGCACGACCACATCGGTGTCGCTAACACCGACGCCGCCTGAGTAGCGGGTCATGTTTCCAACTTCGTCGACGGTCGCTAGCGTTGCCATGTGTCACCCAGTCCTGAAAGAAAGGCGCCAATTAAAATGTAGTACCGCGCCAAGCGCGCGTTCCATTGCCAGTAGATACGGTGATCGTTCGCGGCGATGGCGCCCGCATGAGCGGCACTCACCGGAATATCCAACCCTTCGAGTATGGCTGCACTGGCCGACGTAGCGGTGCCCGCAGCGGCTGTCACTATGTCGTTGGCTTCAGCGACAGCCGCAGTCGCTGCAGTCGCGGTACTTCCCGCCGCGCTCACCGCGTCGTATGACTCAACAACTGCCGACGTGCCCTGTGCAGCGCCACTGCCGAGTGTTGTCGTATCGAGCTGGAGCGTTGAAAACTGGAACGCCGACGAAGGACTGATGCCGGGCCCGGGCGTCGGTATACGCCCGAATGGGACAGCCACAATGGCCGCCGTCCCCGCTGCCGAAATCGTATCGGCGCCTTCGACAATCGCCGCGCTGCCAGACGTACTGACCGCCTGTACGCTGCTGCGAGGAGCCGGCTTGAACTGTAAATTCTTCGCAGGGCTTACGCCGGGACCAGATCGCGGCAGATATCCTGCATCAAGCGATGCTGCGCCGCCGGTCTTCGCAACGGCGACCGCTTGCAGCACGACCGTCTGCGGGGAAGCAGCTCCCGCAAAGAAATTGACTGTCAGCGTCTGGCCGGGGCTATTGGCCGAATAGCTAATCTTGACCAGGAAGGGGTTGAAGGAACCCGTCGCCCCCGTTAGGGCGGTTGTATTGCTGATCGCAGTCGCCGAACTATCACTGAGAGACGCTGTGATCGTATCAGGCGAGGTGTTGTACGGCCCGAGCAGAAACCAGGCCGTGCGGACGTTCGTGTCTGCGGGCAGTGTGATCGAGAAGCCACTGCCTGCAGCGAAATTGCTGTTGAAGACATTGGCGTTCGAACTACCGCTGGCGGTCGGCGTCCCATTCGTCCAGGACGGCGTGCGTGTCTCGGTGAGACTCGAAAACGTATTGGAGCCGAAAAAGACCGCACCAATCGTGCTACCGCCGCCGTTGCGTTGCTGCGCAGGCGTGAGCGTCGTCGTATACAGCGCCCAATCATCCGGCGCCGCGCCGCCATTGATTGCGTCCAGGTTATAACTGGTGGCATCCGCGACGGCTGAGACAAGAGTCAGCGTGCCCATCAGAGCCGGCTCGGATAGAAGACGGCTTTGTTCGTGAGCACGTTCACAAAGCCCTGATCTGTCTCGTGGATCAAATCCCCTGAGATCAAGCCGGGGTTCGCGTTCAGGTACGTATACGTGTCATAGCCGGCAAAGCAACCGGGGGTGCCCGAGATAATTCCCGCAATCGCTGTCAGATAGCCCGACAGAATGTTGGTGTGGACACCTGCACTGGTGCTGTCCCCGATGGTCTCGAGGAAGAACTTCGTGATGCCTGCGGCCAAACACTTGTTGACAATGCTCTGCACGCTGGTGGTCCACCCGCTGGACCAGGGCGACGCTGTCGCATCATTGATCCCGATCTCCATCGTCACCGCATAGAACGACCCCAGCGTTGTCAGCCATCCGTTCACCAGCGCATCAATATCAGCCGCTTTCGCGCCGGACATGCCGGCGTTGATCGTCGGCACGTAGTAGCCAAGCGTCGACTGCATCTGATTGCCCAGCGAATCGCAGACGACCGAGCCCCCGTGCGGGTTCTTGTGCGTGTTGCCGAACCAGCCGCGAGAATCTGCGAGCTGCAGGATGTCCTTGTTACCCCGGCTGATATCCCACAGATCGAGCTTCAAACTGATTGCGCTCGAAGAGGATGAACTGATGTTCATCCTTACCCAGTTGTAGCCAGCTAGCGACGATGCGCCCGAGAGCACATGCTTGCGGCTCGCAAGGCCGTTCGCGATGGTCGCAAGCGTCACCCAGCCAGAGCCAGGCGGGGATCCGCCGCCGGCGCCGGTATTGCCTTCGAGCGTATAGGCCGCGGGCTGATTGTTCTTGACCCCACCCCCGCCGGTCGCATTGCCCACGTCGAAATACAGCGTGGTCGTGTCAACCCCGGTCTCGTCGTACCAGTACAGCGCGTTCGTCGTCTTCTGCGCGACCGCAACGCCAGAGATGTCCAGCGCAATCGTTCCGGACGTCGCTGTCAACGTCAGGATGTTGTTGTAGTTCGAGCTTGTCGCGTTCGCAGCGGTACCGGTACTCGTGAAGACCGGCAGACCGCGAGAAATTAGATTCGGAAAGCTGGTACTCGTGAGGGAGGTATCGCCCTGCAGCAGGGGGCATCCCCATTGGCGGCTAGCCATACGCGCTCCCATCCCATTAGAGAGACCTCATCAGGTGCAGTACGACAATTCCGCCTGCTGGCAGGTCAAGCTGCCCGTCGCGACTGTCTGGGTGAAAAAACTGTCGAAGACGTTTGCAATCGTGCTATCGAAGCCGGCCGAAATGGCTTGCGCGCTGCCGTAGGGGAGCAGCTGGCCGCCTGGGCCGGGGCCTGTTGCGGGAGCAGCCGTGTTGATCGAAGCGCCCGAGAACCATTTGCCGCTGGCCCACAATGTCGCTGCAGCGGTCGCGCCAATGCTGCGAATCGTGGCGAGCATCTCCAACTCCCAGTTCACATTCGTCTGCGCAACGATGTTCAGCGGCATGGCGAAGCTATCGAACAGGACGGTCGATCCGAAGCGGATGTCAAACCGCGCGGTGCCGGGCGTCGTGATGACCGAGGAAATAATTCCGGAGGCCGTAAAACGCAGGCGATCGCCCACCTTGAGCATACCGGCAGGGACCGTAAAGCGGTTCTGCCCGGCGACTGGCGACGCTGCGACCAGCATAGAGGCCGCGGCGGCGGCGGTCAGCGCAGGGCCCGCAGCTTGCTGGGTAAAGAGGGTCTGCCACCAACTGTTGCTTGACATCGTAAATCCTCAGGTTGGGAGAAGGCTTAAGCGCCGGTTGCTGTGATCGTGAAGCTCGACACGGAGATCGTTTCGCCCAAGGTGAAGGCGACGCCACCGGTGAAGGTCAGATCACCGGCAAAGGTGATCGTCGCGCCGTTCGCAACGCCGCCGACCGTGACGTTTTGGTTCATCGTGATGCTGGTCGCGGTGCTGGCGAGGACGTACGTGCCGGCGGGAATGTCGGTACCCGTGACGACTTGTCCCACCGCAACAGCGTTCGCACCGCTGGCGAATGTCAGGATGTTGCTACCTGCGGCGCTCGTAGCACTCGTGACGAGCGTGCTGGTGGGGTAACACAGACCCTGCGCCACGCAGGTGGTGCCGGCAGAGCTGGTGCACAGACGCCAATAGCCGGCTGTGCCGTTTGCGGCCGCCGCAGCGTTCGTGATCGCGTTCGCGGTCAGCACACCTGTGGAGACACTGCCGAACGTCGCCGAGCACGGCAACGAGGCAAGCAACGTACCGCTGGCGGCGGTCCCGCAGCTCGCCGGTGGCGCACCCGTGTAGATCAGCAGGTATGCCGTGGCGCCCAGCAACGTGACGACGTCCGTCATGTTGTTCGTACGGTGAGTCGAGGAATACTGGATCACGTGTCATACCTCGAAAACGCAAAAAGGCCCGCACGAGGGGCGGGCCAGGGTGATTCGGGCTGCAGAAACGACAAAGCCCGACGCGAGGGTCGGGCTTCAGGGGGTTATTTCGCTGGCACCAATCCCAGCTTCACGTTTCAGATACCCTGTCTGTGCCCACACGTCAAGTGTCGGGCTCCCAAAGTGGGATCTTAAATCCCATTTCTGTGAAGCGCCCCAGCATGTAGGCGAGCACGATCTTGAACTCCCGGTACACCTCGCGGCGGTCCAAATCCATCTGCTCGCCGATCTGCTCCGGAGACTTGTCGGAGCGGTACCAGGCGAAGACGAACCGCCGCGCCCAGTCGGGTGAGTGCAGGATCGCCAAGTCGGCGGTAATCGAATCATCCAGCGACAGCGGCGTCGGGTGGCTGGTCGGGAGCTTATCGGCTGCCTCGTCCGAGATCGGCTGACCGGAGCCCTGCCCCACCGACCAGCGCTCAAGGAATCGGTCGATGCCCCGAAACCTACGATCCAGCGCGTTCTGGCGGGTCAGCACACGCAGGTGCTGCGGCGTGAGCGGCCGCGGGTACACGACGGGAATGCGCACGTCGCGATCAGCGGGCCCTCGCTTTGCTTTCACCGGATCACCTGTGCGTAAGCTCTCTTGTGCTCGCGCGCTCACGATTTGGGTAACGGCCCAGGCGCCACTACCAGCCTGGGCGCCTCCTCGAGCAGGTGCGCGGTGATCGTCTCCAGGCGTCGCTTCAGGCTTTCATCGAAAGCCGCCTTGCTGATCACGTTTGCCTGCGCAAGCTCCTGTACGAGCGCATTGAAGCGCAACGCATCCAGACGGCTGTTGACCACGAGTTCCCCGATGTCGAACTGCAGCGCGTTATTGGGCATACGTAAGGTTGCCAGATACGCCTGGGCAAAGGCATCCGTCACTCGGCGCAGATCATCCGGCGCGATCGCACCGTTAGCCTGTGAATCAGTCGACATCGCGGTTCTCCGGGAAGTGGGTCAAAGTGGGTACATGTGGGCCGTGTTATGTCAGGTCTTGATACCCGCGATGCGCCGCAGGAAGCGCACCACGCCGGTCTCGCTCAGTGGATCCTCCTTGACCTCGATCGGCTCGTCGGCGAGCACAGGAAGCTCCTGCAGGGGCTGACGCGCTACTTCTCGCTTGCGTGTCTGGCGCTCGTTCCAAGCAAAGTAGTCGTTGCTCATGAATCCTCCCGTTTCCAACCGCGCGTGGCCAAAACCCGCATCGTCATCTCGATCGCGTGCCGCGGCTTCACATCCGTCTGCAGGAAGTGCAGCACGCTCCAACCCAACAGGATCGCGCTGTTGCACTTGTCGTGATCGCCTCGAATGCCATCGATGCTCGCGTGGCGGCCCATAACGACCAGCTGTCCGGCTAAGCGCTTGACCGCAACGCCATCGATCTCGATGCCTAACTTGAACGCCGGGAAGGCGAAGTCAAAGCGCCATTTGCGACCGAGCACGACTTTCGCGAACAGTAGCTGTCGCTCGAACGGCGGCAACCGAAACTGCCGACACTGAGCCGCGAACAGCTCTTCCTGTCT
>FTJL01000794.1_pt5 | contig 16067 bp, 20 predicted proteins | sample 1658551 | NCBI WGS metagenome assembly FTJL01 (sample SAMEA3914835, study PRJEB12502) | metagenome | biome: forest; material: soil | place: Canada | collected 2011-07-03 | depth 0.3 m
CGCCGCTGATCAGCGTGCGCTCGAATGCCGCGATGGCTTTCACGATGTGATCGAAGGTCACCGGTGCGCGGCCGAATGCCGATACAAAGGCTTGCGTGTAGCCCGGGTCCGATCTCACGACCCTGACAATCGACTCCTGCCGCCCAGCCAGTCCCAATTCAACCGGATGCTCGTTCAGCAGGGGCTCGAGCATCTGAGCTTCGAGCGTTCGCAGTTCCGGCTTCGTCCATCCGAAGCTGACGTTGTAGGCGACGTTGACCAGCGCCATCGCACTGTGAGGAAGCGCCTCGCCGGTAGCACCGATCGCTACACGGCGCCCGTCGGAAAAAGAGCGGGCCGGGTCGTGGCAACTTGCGCAGCTGTAGCGACCCGTAACCGACAGTCGCGGCTCGAAGAAAAGCCGACGTCCGAGCGCCACCTTCTCCTCGGACATCGGATTGTCCGGGGGTACCGCTGGTGTTGGAAATCCGCGAGGCAAATGCCATTGATACGGTGTCTGAGACGCCCCACCGCCGGGCGGCACGCCACCCGCAACGGCCAAGGCCGCCGCGATGGCAAACGTCAGTGCCAGCTGGATGCCGTGCCCTCGCGGGTTAGAGAGGCCGTCTGCCCCGCAATTTGCGCACGCTCCTGTACCCATTTATCCAGCGCGTTCGCAGCGGCCGGATCGACCGCTGATTTCTGCGCAGCAATCCAATTTTTCATCGCGTCCAGCAGCTTTCCCGCGAGCGCGCGATTGGTGGCAAAGAGGTCCAGGTAGGATTGCTGCGCGTCAGCTATCCGGTTCATTGCGAGAAACGCCTCGCCGCGGTATTCGATAGCCTCCGGGTACGTCGGCCGCAACGCGAGAGCGTGGTCGTAGGCATCGAGCGCGTCGTCATAGTCGCCCAGTTTGCGGTGCGTGTAGCCGAGGTAATTCCAGCCCTCCTGCATCTTGGGATTGAGCTGCACCACCTGTTGGAATTTGCGCAGGCTGGTCGAATACAAAGTCCGTGCTTCATCCGTGGCATGGGTTTTGGCCGCACCCGACAGTTGTGCGGCAGAGGCATCGAAATTGTCGGCCCTGCGCACATCGTCTATGCCATCGTTGTACAGGATAACGGCCTGATCCTGCGAGGAGCGCTCGGTGCCGGGGGTTGCCGGAGGCACGCTCTTGGGCTCATCGCCCAGGGACCATGCAGTCGGTGCTGCGAATAACAGCACACAGGCTGACAGGATGGACAAACGGGTACGCATATTCACTCCGGGACTTCCAGACACGATTCACCAGCTATTACGCAGCTCGCGCAGCTTCAGGAAGACTGTGCGCGCGCTGGGTCGTTCCCCGATTTCCGGAAAAACCGCGCGCAATCCTGCGATGACGCCCGGGCTCTGTAACCGGAAGAACGTGTTGATCCGCTTCTCCTCTGCCAGCGTGGTGACGACCGCTGCGCTCGGATCCTGATGCCGGATTGTATCCAGAAGCGTGCGCGCCGCTGAATTATCCGGCTCGCGGTCCAATGTGAACTCCAGATTGCGCGTCATATATTCATGGCCCGGAAATAAGCGCGTCGCATCCGGTAGCCGCGACAGCTGCTCTGCGAAGGTTTCGTACAGGAGCTCCGGCCGGCCGGTGGTGTGGCAGTTGCCGGCGCCGGCGTTGAACAGTGTGTCGCCGCTGAACAGCGCAGGCACATCCGTGTGCGACAGCGCACAGATGTGGCTCATCGTGTGGCCCGGAGTGTCCAGGCATTCAAGTTCGACCGTGCGTCCGACGCGGATGATGTCGCCCTTACTCAATCCCACGTCGATGCCGCCGATTCGCGAAGCCGCACCCGCGTGAGCTAGAACTTTCGCGCCGGTAGCCTCGACCAGCCCGCGATTGCCGCCGGTGTGATCCTCGTGTTCGTGAGTGTTGAGGATCTGGGTGATTTCCCATCCTCGCGCCCGGGCCGCCTGCAGGCAGCGGTTCCAATCCAAGGGATCGACCGCGATCGCCTCCCCGGTTTCCGGGCAGGCGATCAGGTAGTGGAAATTGCGGAAGTCATTGGCAGGCCAGATGCGCTCGGTCAACATATTGCAGTGCGGTCGGTTCCTTAATCGGTGGCAACGTACCCCGAAATGAAGCGGCGCGCCATAATGGCAGCCACTGCCCGAAGCGGATGGACCATGCAGCTTCAAGTCGTGCCCGCACAGAGGCTCAAGCTGTGCAATATTCTGCGTACCCCTCATATCCATCATGCGGGCGGCACAAGCGAACGGGCCAGGAGATTCGGACTGCCAATCGTAGGCCAGGGAGCGGATCATCAATTCGGCGCCCACCGTCAGGCGGCGAAGGAGCGGGGAGCATGACGCATACCTTTCTGTTCGAGCCAGGAGTCTGGACGTCGGAGGGAACCTTCTGGCGCGCGGATGGTGCGGCGCTCGCGGCCTTGGGTCGCACCGACATCACGCATACCGCCGAATGCTGGTTGCTGTCCGGCACGATGAAGGTGTTGGGGTCGCCGTCGATCGAATTCGTCAATGCCTACTCGATCGCAACCGGTGCGCCGGGCGACGTCGGTAGCCAGACGCTCAAGTGGACCTCCGAGAACGCAACGCTCGGCAAGCTCAATGGCACTTTCTCCGTCGTCGGCAGTTGCATCTTCTGCGTCTACGATTGCGGCGTTTCCGGTTACCACGGGGCGGAACACCTCGAGCAGCTGGACGCACGGCACTACCGCTCATCCGGAATATTGCTGATGGAAAACCGCCTGTTGACCTCGTGGCAGCTGACGCACACCCGCTCGAGCTAAAGATTCACGAGTACGACGCGCCAACGAAGGATCGCAACATGTTTGAAATTCGCAGAAGTACGGATCGGGGACTGACGGACAACGGCTGGTTGAAGACTTTTCACAGCTTCGCATACGCCGATTATTTCGATCCGGAAAATGTCGAGTTCGGTCCCTTGCGGGTCATCAACGAAGACCGCGTACGGCCGGGTGGGTCATTGGGACCTCACTCGCAACAGGACATGGAAATCCTGACGTACGTTCTGAGCGGCGAAATCGAGCGCAAGAACTCTGTGGGCCGCACTACGGTTCTGCGCGCAGGCGATGTGCAGCGAATCAGCGCGGGCACGGGCGTTGAGCTCAGCGATCTGAATCTGTCCAATGAGCAGGATGCGCATATGCTGCAGTTGTGGATCAGGCCCAAGCAGATGGGCAGCCCACCGGCCTGCGAGACGAAGCATTTCGAGCAAAGCGTCAAGCTGGGCGCTCTGCGTCTCATCGCCTCACCGTCCGGAGAGAGCGGCTCGCTGCAGATCCAGCACGACGTGCGCGTCTACGCCACGATACTCAACGACAACACACGTTTGCCTTTCGAGATAGGCAAGGGGCGCTGCGCCTACGTCCATATCGCGCGGGGCTCCGTCGCCGTCAACGACACTCGTTTGAATGCCGGTGATGCGATGAAGATCACCCAGATCCCGCGAGTGACTTTGCAGGATGGATCCGCAGCCGAAGTCCTTCTCTTGAATATGCCCTCCGCCCGGCTCAACGCGATCTTCCAGCGCCCGCGCGACAACCGACAAAGTGCCCTCGAGGGTCTCAGGATTCGGGCGGCGCGGTTGGCACGACGGTCCGATGTGGCGCCGCCGGTCGCGCCTCAATCCGAGGCACCTGCGGTAGCCCCGAGTATTGCGGTTGCACCGGCGCGTGCGCCGATTCAGACAACCGCCGCCGCGAGAAAAAAAAAGCCGCTGCGACGGGGACGGGCCAAGTCGTCCCGACCGAAGGCGAGGCGCAGGGCTACGGCCAGGTCAGTGGCAGCCAAGTCAGTGGCGGCCAGGTCGGCGGTCAGGAAGAAAAAAGCGGCGGCGCGCGCGAAGCCCGTCAGAGCACGAGGCTCTGCGTCGTCGGCAGGTAGTGGTCGACGAGCAAAGCGGCGAAAAGCCACATCAGGTAAGTAATCGAGAACCGGAATACCCGCATGGGCAATTCCTGGCGGGCCGTGATCTTCATCGCGAGCGCGTAGTACACGAATACGGCGTTCAAACCGATCGCCGCCAGCAGGTAGATCAGACCGCTCATTCGCGTCAGGAAGGGCAGAAGGGTTACGAGCACGAGGAGCACTGTGTACAGGAGCACGTGCAGTCGCGTGTGTTCAACCCCGTGAGTCACCGGAAGCATCGGGATACCGGCCCGCGCGTAGTCGTCCTTACGTGCGATGGCCAGCGCCCAGAAGTGGGGTGGCGTCCAGATGAAAATAATCAAAAAAAGCAACAACGCGTTCGGATCGATCGTGTTGGTCACCGCGGCCCAGCCGAGAATGGGTGGCGCCGCACCGGCCGCGCCCCCGATCACAATGTTCTGCGACGTCGCTCGCTTCAACCACACGGTGTAGACCACCGCGTATCCGATGAGCGATAGAAATGTGAGGACGGCAGTCAAACGATTCACGAGAAACGACAGGATCGCCATCGCCGTGATGCCCAGCACCGCGGCGAAGATAAGAGCCTGCCTTTCCGACAACCCCCCGGTGGGCAGTGGCCGACCGCGAGTACGCGTCATCTGCTCATCGATGCGGCGATCGAGGACGTGGTTGATCGTAGCCGCGCAGCCGGACGCGAGTGCTATCCCGAGATTGCCCCAGATGAGCGCGTCGAGCGGCGGCATCCCGGGGCTGGCCAGCAGCGTCCCGACGATCGCCGTAAATACAATGAGCGCGACCACCTTCGGCTTGGTCAGCTCGAGGTAACGTCGCCAGATGGGGGGAGCGGTAGCTCTGAGGTCCGAAGTCGTCGACACCCCGGCAGGGTACCAGATCGCCGCCTGTACCTCACGGTGAGGAGCCGGGGCTTAGAGCAGATCCTCACCCAATCGCCGCCGCAGATCGATGATGGCCGCGGCCAGCTCATGCGGATTGATCGGCTTGGAAACGTGGCCGTCGTAGCCATTGGCGCGAGCGCGAGCCACGTCCTCCAAGCGGGCAAACGCGGTGAGCGCCAACGCGGCGAGATGGCCGCCGCGATCCGGTGCGCGGGAGCGCAGCTCCCGGATGAATTCATAGCCGTCCATTCCGGGCATGCCGATGTCCGAAACCACCACATTCGGCTGCCACTTTTCCAAGAGCGCGAGCGCCTCGCGCGCTGCTCCGGCAGAACGCACTTCGAAGCCCGCCCTTTCGAGTCCGGCCACCGCTACCTCGCGCGCGTCGGCGTCGTCTTCGATCAGCAGAACCCGGGTTCCCGCGGCCAGGACCTGGGTGCTTTCGAATTCCGGCGGGTTGTCCACCGGCTGTGCGCCGGTCTGCGACGAAAGCGCCATCAGCGGCAGCGTTATCGTAAAGGTAGACCCCAAATTCTCCCCGGGGCTGTCCGCTTTCACCTTGCCGCCGTGCAGCTCGACGACGTGCCGCACGATCGCCAGACCCAACCCCATACCGGTGTGCTGACGCGTGCTGGTGCTATCGGCCTGGCGAAAACGATCGAACACATAGGGGAGGAATTCGCGGCCGATGCCGATTCCTGTATCCATGACCTTGATCTGCACATGGGTGCCGGTCTGCTCCAGCTGCACATCGACACGACCGCCCGCGGGCGTGAACTTGACGGCGTTCGACAGCAGATTCCAGAACACTTGCTGCAGACGATCCGAATCGCCGCGCACCAGCACCTGAGGGTCCGCCACGAGCGCCGTGAGAGTGACCTGTTTGGAGGCAGCTACGAGCCGCAGACTTTCCACCGCCACACTCAACACGGACGAAATATTGACGTCCTGCATTTTCAGGCGGAATTTTCCCGTGACGATGCGCGATACATCGAGCAGATCCTCGATCAACTGCGCCTGCGAGCGGGCAGCGCGTTCTATCGCCTCCGCCGCGCGTAACTTCTGCTGGTCGTTCAGCGGGCCCGCCTTCAGCAGATGCGCCCAGCCGATGATGATGTTCATCGGCGTGCGCAGCTCGTGGGAGAGATTCGCCAGGAACTCGTCTTTGAGCCGGGTGGCTTCCTCCGCCTCAGCCCGTGCGACCCTTTCCGTTTCCAGCGCAGCGGCTTCCGTACGGCGTAACTTCAAGAGAACGCCGACTACCGTCTCCAGCTCCTTGGGTTCAAGCGGTTCGGTGAGGTAGATGTCGGCTCCGCCCTTCAACCCCTCTTTTTCGTCGCCCTCGGCGACGAAGGTGGCGGAGATCTGCACCACTGGAATGGAAGCCGTGATCGGGTCGTACTTGATGCGACGACAGACTTCGATGCCGCTCATGTCCGGAAGCTGGACATCACACAGCACGAGATGCGGCAGCAGGTCGCGCACGCACCGCAGTGCCTCCGTGCCGGTGCCTGCCTCAACCACCTCGTAGCCGGCCTTCTGGAGAATGCGCGTCTTCGAGTACCGCAGCTGCGGACTGTCATCGACATTGACGATCAGGGTTCGGGGAGTCATCCGTTACATCCCGTGGGCAGCCAGGAAAGCGCGCGTACTCTCGAGGTTCAGCTCGCTCTTGTACAACACGGCCTGCGCACGTCGTTCGAGTCGATCCTGTTGCTGTTTCGAGAGTGCCCCGGAAGTGACGATCGCCACCGGTACGGACTGCAGCTCGGCGTCCGCCTTCAAGGCCTCCAGGATCTGTTCCCCGCCCAGGTCCGGCAGCATCAGGTCGAGAAAGATCAATGAGGGCCGGCTGCGGCGCGCGGCGAGCAGACCGCTGCGGCCGTCGCTGGCTTCGATCACGCAGGTGCGCTGATCGACCAACAGCTTGTGGATGAGATACCGGGAAGCCGGATCGTCGTCGATGATCAGCACCCGCCGACCCGTCAGGCTGTCGAGCCTATCCAGCAGCGAGATTCGGCTCACGGGTTTCAGGCAATACCCGTCCGCGCCCAGGGCGAGTCCTTTGCGCTCATCGTCAACTGAGCTGATGACCAGAATAGGAATGTTCCGGGTCGCAGGGTCAGTCTTCAGCTCATTCAACCAGCGCCACGTGTCTTCGCCGCGCAGCAGAATGTCGAGGACAATGGCTTGCGGGCGGATGCGCCGGACCATCTCCCGGCCTTCGCGCAACGTACCCACCGTCAATGCCTGGTACGACGAATCGCGCAGGTACTTCTCGTAGATGAATCTCGTCTCTATGTCGTCTTCGATGAACAGTACGGGCGCAAGTCCCGTCACGGGAGCGGTCTCATCGGGAGTATCCGAGGTTCTGACAGCTTCCGAATAATGTATCGGCAGCGTCGCCGTAAATTTGGATCCGACACCCAGCTCGCTGTGCACCTGAACGTCGCCGCCCAGCAGTTGCGCGAGACGCCGGCACAACGGAAGGCCGAGACCCGTCCCCCTCACCTTGTTCTGCAGGTGGCTCGGCAGCTGCGTGAACTCTTCGAAGATGCGCGATTGATCCTCTTCGCTGATGCCTATGCCGGTGTCGGATACTCCAAACCTCACCAGGCGTCCGTCGCCGCAGGTTTCGGCGTAGACGCGAACTTCGCCGTGTTCGGTGAATTTCAACGCATTGGAAATAAAGTTGCGCAGGATCTGCGAGACCTTGCCTTCATCGGTCACGAGCAGCAGCGATGCCGGGGGATCGTCGAACAACAGTTTCAATGAATCCCCGGGCAGCAGCGGGCGCAGCATGCCGCGCAGCGCGCTGAAGAGATTGGCGACGGAGAACTCGACGGGGCGGACGTCGATTTTACCGGCTTCGATCTTCGCCAGGTCCAGCAGGTCGTCCACCAGGGAGGTCAGGTCGTCCGCCGCCTTGGCGATCAGACCGACCTGCTTCTCCTGTTCGTGGCCCAACTCGCCGTCCACCCGGTCGATCAGCATGCGGCTCAAGGCGCGCACCGAGTTGAGCGGAGTGCGGAACTCGTGGCTCATGTTGGAGAGAAATTTCGACTTCATCTCATCGGCGCGCCGCAGGTGATCCGCCTTCTCGTCGAGCTCGGCATACAGCGCGACGACGCCGCGATTCGTGTCTTCCAACTCGCGATTCAGCAGCAACAGCTCGTCCTGGCGCTCGCGAAGTTCGGCCAACGCCTTGACCAGTTCGCGATTCTGTTGCTGGATCTCCTCATAGGCGCTGGCGGGAGTCTTGAGCGTCAACTCCTTCGCTATGCGCGTAAGGTCGGTCTGGGTCACAACCGGCGCTCGGGGCGGCAGTATCTTTTTCAACAGGACATCCGTACCGGTCGCTTTGGCCGTGCGGATGTCGACCTGGTCCATCAGTCTGTGTACGCCCATGATGCCGATACCCATCCCGGTCTGGGACCGGTAGCGGCCGCTCATCACGTGCTCGAGATTCGGGATACCCGGGCCCTCGTCGTGCACGCGGGCCAGCAGGAGCTGCGGCGAACTTTCGCCTTCCAGCGAAAACTCCACCTTGCCGCCGTGCGCATATCGATAGGCGTTGCGAGCGATTTCGGAAACGGCCGTGGCCATACGGGTCTGGTCCTGGGCGTCGAATCCGAGCAAACCCGCGATCTGCCGTGCGCGCTGGCGCGCTACGACCACGTCCTGTTCGTAGTGGAGGGGTACCGTCAAGAGAGCCTTGGCCATCAGGCGCCCGATCCTCTTTTTATGACCACCACCGTGACGTCGTCCCGTCCGCGATCGTGGTCGCGGTACAGGACGCCCGCAATGAGTGCAGCATGTTTGCCCATTAAACCCGGGTATTCGGCAAGGGTCCAGTGTCCCGCCAGGCCGTCGCTGTGCAGTATCAGAATTCCGTCAGGCGGGAATTCGAACGGAAATTCCTGCACTTTGCGCAGCGCGTGACCGACGGTCCCATTATGGGAAACCAGTTGACGTCGAGCGCCGGGGGCCTCTACGCGAGCGGCAATGTTGCCGACACCCGCGAAGGTGCCGTCTGGTGAATCGGCGGAAAAACTGGCGACGGCAACAGCCGCGCCCCGTGTGCTGGCCAGCGCAAGGTGTCCAAGCCGGAGCATCTCGCCGGGTTCTTCCTTCAGGTGGGTTTCGAGCAATTGCACAGCTGCTCGCGCCGCCCGCGCCGCGTCCGCGCCATGACCCAGTCCGTCTGCGACGAGCAACTTGTGTAGTCGCCTTGTATTACGCGCGGCCGTCTCCGGCCCGGGTTCTTCCGGCGACGGACTGTGCGCCTCCATTCGCCAGGCGTCGCCTGAAACGACCTCGCCGCTCTTGGCCAGACAGACCGCGCCCACTTCAAATGATGCCGGCACCTGCCGCAGCGGGCGAGCCCAGAACTCCAGCCTGAATGCCGTCCCTTGGCCTACCTTTGAAAAGACTTCCATCCTGGCACTGGCCCGGTCGATGGCGCCCAGCCCGGTCCCCAGGCTGCCTGCGGTGGATTGGCCGTCGCGCAGGCTGGCTCCGAAATTGGCAATTCCCGGTCCCTGATCCAGAGCCAACACCTCGAGGCCTCCTACACCGTCGCGCTCCAGCGTGCGCAGGACGAGCTTGCCCCGGGCTGCGTGTTTGACGATGTTCGTGGCGACCTCGGTGACCGCGATAGCCACGTTTCCGGCCCCGGTGTCGTCAAAGCTCAATGTTCTCGTGATTTCCGCCGCGGCCCGGCGCGCTTCCCCGACCTGGCTGCGATCGTCGATATTGATTAGAACTTGGAAGGACAAGGAGGCTCAGCCATGCGACTCATCGCCAACGCGCGATCATGACGCGGGTTCCTTCCCCGGGCTTGGATTCGATCGAAAAGTCGTTGCACAACCGCCGTGCACCCCCCAATCCCAGTCCCAGCCCGCCTCCGGTGGTGAAACCGTCTCGCAGCGCACTTTCGACGTTCGCGATACCTGGACCCTGGTCGACGAAGGTCAGCCGCACTCCCTTGCGAGGAGATTCCTCGAGGCGCGCGATCTCAACGTCGCCGCCCCGCCCGTAATCCAGCGTATTGCGGGCCAGCTCGCTGGCCGCGGTGACCAGCTTGGTCTGATCCACGAGTGAGAATCCCTGGGCAACGGCGTTCTCGCGCGTTGCCTGGCGGACGCGCACGATGTCTTCCTGCGAACGAATAGGCAGGACGACGCGACTGATGACGGGCATGAAGGTGTGGCGAAGCCGCTGCGGTTAGCGCAGCTCTGCGGCCACGAGCTCTTGTAGCAGGCTCATGCCCCGCTCGACGTTCAATGCAGTTCGAACCCCATCCAGCGACAGCCCAAGTTCCACGAGCGTGATGGCAACCGCCGGCTGCATGCCGACGACCACTGTCTGCGCATCCAGCACGCTCGCCATGGCCGCGATGTTGCTGATCATTCTGCCGATAAAGGAGTCGACCACCTCCAGTGAGGAAATGTCGATCAGCACCCCGCGCGCCCGGGCGGCGACGATCCGGTTGGTCAGGTCGTCCTGCAGCTGCAGCGCCAGTTGGTCATGCATGTCGACCTGGATGGTGACCAGGAGAAACTTGCCCATCCGCAGAATCGGAATCTTCTCCATGCGCCCCCTTTTTGCCGCTAAAGCGTCGTCGCGCCCTGTGGCATCTTTGCCTGCGTGCGCCGCAGGGCGATCATGAACGCGTCCGCCAGTGTTGCCTTCGTGGTGACGGCGGAGAGGTCGACGCCCAGGTGCACGATGGTTTGGGCAATCTGCGGGCGGATGCCGCTGATGATGCAATCGGCGCCCATCAGGCGTGCCGCGGCGACGGTCTTCAACAGGTGTTGGGCGACCAGGGTGTCCACGGTCGGCACCCCTGTTATGTCAATAATGGCAATCGTGGCTCCGGTCTCGACAATCTTTTGCAGCAGGCTTTCCATCACCACCTGGGTGCGCTCGCTATCGAGCGTGCCGATGAGCGGCAATGCAAGGATGTCCTGCCACAGCTCCACGACCGGTGTCGACAGTTCCAGCAGTTCGCGCTGCTGACTCTGAATGACCGTCTCGCGGCTCTTCAGGAAGATCTCTGTCGTGAACAGCGCCAGCTTGTCCAGCACGATCGTCGTGGTCCACAGCTCGTCGCCCAATGCACGGGCATCCTGCGTCACCTCGATACGGAGGCGATCGAACAGAACTTGCTTCAGGGAAAGGACGAAGGTTGCAGTCTCCGAGGGACTGAAGCCTTGCAGAGCACGCGAGCGCGAAATGTTGCTGAGAAACTCGCGCACCGCGGACCACGCCGGCGTGTCCAACTTTTCCAGGTCGCCGCTTTCCATCGCCGTACGCAGCAGTGCCAGGAATTCGCGTGACTGCTCGCGCAGTTCGCCCTCTTTCATCAGGTCCGCCCGCAGTGTCGTGGCCGCAAGTTGGCTCTGGACCCACTCCGCGAGCAATTCCTTCTGGTACTTCGCCAACACGGTACGCACGGTCTGTCCGTTTACTGGAGTCATGAGCTAAGGGGCTCCCCGTGGAGTTAGGTCGACTGCGCCCGAGAGACTATCAGAAGGACTGTCGCTCTGCAGTGCCGGACAGGCTCCAGGCAAGCGCAAGCGTGGCCATTAGGAGGAACGCAGCCCCGGCGTTGTGTGCCGTCGCCAACCATAACGGAAACCCGCGCAGCACCATCGTTATGCCCAGAGTCAACTGCAGGCCCAGTGCCGCAACTACCACCCAGGCGCACAGGCGGGCACGGGGGCGGCGTGTTTGTAGGATAGTGATGGCGGCGGCAGTGCCGAGCGCGATGGACGCGATCAACGCACCGAACCGGTGTGTCAGGTGGATCGCGACCCGCGCCGGATTGTCCAAAATCCCGCCTTCGTAGTTCAATCCCAGGCCATGCCACAGAACGAACGCATTGCGGTAATCGCTGTGGGGCCACCACGCGTCCTGACACTTGGGAAAGTCGGGGCAGGCGACGGCGGCATAATTGCTGCTGGTCCAGCCGCCCAGCGCGATTTGAATGCCCAGCAATACGACGGCCGTTATCACCAGTGCCCGGGCCATCGGCGTGTCTGACGGCCGGATCGCTGCCACGGAAGAATGCCCGACGGAGCGGGCCTTGCCCCAGGACTGCCTGGGCAGGCACAACAGCAACCACCACAACAACCCGACTGTCGTGAGTCCGAACAACAGGTGCATCGTGACGATCAAGGGCTTCAGCTGCCACGTCACGGTCAGCATGCCCAGAATGCCCTGGAACACGACGATTCCCAGCAGCGCCACGGCGTAGCCGATGCTCATGATCCTCGAGCGCCGCGTCGCGATGGCCAAGACTGCGATCGTCACGATGATGAGCCCGAGCGTCGATGCCGCGTAGCGGTGAATCATTTCCCGCCAGGCTTTGCCGACTTCCAATGGCCTGCTCGGGAATGCGGCCTGCGAATCGGCGCTATGCAGCGCCCCCAGGGGCGTGATGTGCCCGTAACATCCGGGCCAGTCCGGACACCCCAGGCCGGCGGCCGACAAGCGGACGTAGGCACCCAACACCACCACGCAGAAACCCAGTAGCACTCCGGCGAGCGTGAGGCGGCGAATCCAACGGGAGGGCGACATGATGGCGGCGCTCTTGCGGGGCGGTATCGGGAGCGTCAGCCGATGCTCGAAAGACGCAACAGCTTCTGCAGGTCCTGCAGCAGCCCTTTCGGATTTTGCCGCGCATCGAAACTCATCATCAGATTGCCCAGCGGGTCGATGATGAACAGGCCGTTGTCGCGGTCCTGAGCCGGAAACTTGTCGAGCAACGGTGCGGCGGAGGCTGCGGAAGCGTCGAGCACGAGCAGGCCGGGGTGCTCCCGGGCCAGAAATTCGCGGGAACAGCAGTGGCCCGTGACGAGGAAAACGCGATCGACGCGCGTCATCTCGTTGTTCAGCGCCAGGCGGGTCTGGCGCATGACGTAAAGAGCCCGTCGGCAGGCATCGTCGCAGTTTCCGCTGCCCACGTAGACCAGCGACCAGTGGTGCGCGAACAGATCGGCGGAAGCCATGTCGCCCTGTTCCCGGGGCAGGTCGATGCGGGGCAGAGGCAGCGCGGGACTGATCAATTCCCCGTGATTGACGTGCGCCGCCGGGCGCCAGTCAGTCGCGTAGTACATCCAGAACGACACGATGAGCGGCACCAGGAACAACCCCGCAAGCCCCCCGAGCGTACGTAGATTGCGCGACCGCAACGTGCCTGAAGTCGTAGTCATATCTGATCCGGAAGCCGTCGTATGCTCAATCGAACCCACAGGAAAAGCAGCACGGCTGCGAAGCACCACCACTGAACCGCATAAGACCAATGCCGCGTGGGCTCGAGCCCCGGGGGATGCCAGTCGCGCACGTAGCCATCCGGATCGTGCGAATCGAGCAGCAGGATGCGGCTATCGAGCGGCTGGCCAAAGGCCCGCGTCAATTCGGGCATCGTGGGAAAGCTCGTGACCTTCGGCCACGCAGACTCGCTGGACGGGGCGGCCCGGCCGCTTGCGAGCCCGGCGCTCGGCAAATCGGCCACACGTCCCGTGACGGTGATTTCGTCGTGCGATTGGATCGCCACACCCGGAAGCCTCTCGCGCAGTCCGGAGAAAGGCACCCAGCCCCGATCGACCAGCGCGACGGAATGATCCCCCCTCACCAGGGGAGTGAGGACCTCGTAGCCGGGGCGACCCTGGTAGGAGCGATTGTCCAACAAAAATTGATGGGCCTCATCGAAGCGCCCCGCGACGCTGACGCGCTGGAATTTGACCACGTCGCCGAGTGCGCGCGAGCCCAGCGGCACCACCTGGTCGGCGCCCCGCGCAAACTGGTCCCAAGCCGCCTGGCGCGCATTGCCACGATCCCATTGCCAGAAGCCCAGCTTGATGAACAGCGCACCCAGCACCACTGTCAGGGCTGTAAGCCCCACCGAGGGTGCGAAGGCGCGACGACCGAAACGGATTTCCATGGCTACGGCAATTGCTCGACAATACCAACCTTAGAAAACGCAGGCCCAACGCATGCACAGCCTGATTCGCATCCTGATCATAGTCATCCTCGCGGCCATCATCGTGAGCTTAGGGTCGGGCTTGTTTTACCTCTCGAGGGGCGCTCGCAACCCGGAGGAGCAGTCCCGCAAGCTCGCCCGGGCCCTGACAGTCCGCATCGTCCTGTCGATAGCGCTGTTCGTGCTGCTGATGATCGCCTGGCGCATGGGGCTGATTTCGCCCCATGGCCTGCAGATGCAGGCCGCCGGGCCGGTGCCGGGCGGTCCGTGAGCCCTTGAAGGCTATAGCCAGTACACGAAGATAAAGAGGCCGAGCCAGACGACGTCGACGAAGTGCCAGTACCAGGCCACCGCCTCGAACGCGAAGTGGCGCTGCGGAGTGAAATGGCCGCGCAGCACACGCAGCCAGATGACCAGCAGCATGATCGCCCCGATCGTGACGTGCAGACCGTGAAACCCGGTCAGCATAAAAAATGTCGACCCGTAGATACCGGTCGACAGCTTCAATCCCAGCTCCTTGTAAGCCTCGCCGTACTCGTGCGACTGCAGACCGACGAACGTGAAGCCCAGGAGGAAAGTCAGCGCCAGGAAGACCTTCAGCGTGCCGCGCTTATTCGCGCGAAGCGCATGATGCGCGATGGTGACGGTAAGTCCGCTGGTGAGCAGGATCGCCGTGTTGACTGCGGGCAGACTGAATGCAGGAATGATGTGGAACGTCGAATCGGCCAGTCCGCCGACGTGCGCCGGACCGCTGCTCGGCCATGAGCTCTCGAACTGCGGCCACAGGACGTAGTTGGTGAGGAATTTGACGCCCTCGCCTCCCAGCCACGGCACCGACAGCACGCGTGCGTAGAACAGCGCGCCGAAGAATGCGGCGAAGAACATCACTTCGGAAAAGATGAACCACATCATTCCCATGCGGAAGGAGCGGTCCACCTGCATGTTGTAGATGCCGTGCTGGTTCTCCCCGATGACGGTCGAGAACCAGCCGAAGAACATGCACGCCAGCAGGATGGCGCCCGGAATGAATGCCCAGCCCCCCAGCCACTCGTTGAAAAACGAAATCGCTCCCAGCATCAGCGTGAACAGCGCCAGCGAGCCGACAATGGGCCATTGGCTGTGGTGCGGAACGTAGTAGCTATTGGTATCGGGAGCGTGTGCGTTTGCCATTTCTATTTCCCAAGGATGAGCGCGTGTTGACGGGTTTTTACCGCTTGGTTACGCGCGAGGAATCGTCGTAAAACGTATAAGCCAGAGTAATGTGATCGAGATAGCCCGGCAGTGCCGGATCCACTATGAAGCGCACCGGCATCATCCGCTGCTCACCCAGCTTGAAGTGCTGCGGTGAGAAGCAGAAGCATTCGGTCTTGTGGAAGAACGCCACCGCCTTGGACGGTGCGATGTCGGGCACCGCCTGCGCCGTCGTGTCACGGCCCGTCAGGTTATGTGCGAAGAACTCGGCGGAGTACAGCTTTCCCGGATGGATCTTGATCTCGCGCACGGTGGGCTCGAATTCCCAACCGCCCGAGCTTGCGACGCTGGCCAGGAATTCCACCGTGATCGTCCGATTCAGGTCCGGGTGCTCGGCCGCGCGCACCTTGCGTAGCAGCCGCTGATTGTCGCCGTAGCCGGTCACGTCGCACAGCACGTTATAAAGCGGCACCAGCGCGAAGCCGAACCCGAACGCGCCGAGCGCGATCCCGAGCAGCTTCAGCGTGAGGTTGCGATTGGCTTTATTCAGCGCGCTCATGCCGATGCACGTACGACCGCCATGATGATGAAAGCCAGGTAGAACCCAAAGGCAATGAGAGAGAACAGGAGCGTCGAGCGCCGCACGCGCTTACGACGCTCGCGATCCGCATCTGTCTGCAGTTGCGCACTCATCTGCAACGCGCTCAATGCTCAGCGCCGCGGGCAATGACGGCATCGGACGGTGGCGTCGTCCAGGAGTGATACGGCGCCGGCGCGGGCAGTTCCCACTCCAGGCCGTGAGCGCCTTCCCATACGCGATGATCCTTCACGGGCACACCGGATTTCACGCACTTCCAGATCAGGTAGGGGAACAGCAGCTGCGCCAACCCGAAGCCGAAACCTCCGATCGAGGACACCATGTTCCAGTCGGTGAACTGCACTGCGTAGTCCGGAATGCGGCGCGGCATGCCGGCCAGTCCCAGGAAGTGCTGCGGGAAGAACAGCACGTTGACGAAGATCGCGGACAGCCAGAAGTGCCACGTCGCGAGCTTCATGTCGTACATCTTGCCGACCCACTTCGGCAGCCAGTAGTA
>FTJL01000020.1_pt1 | contig 16014 bp, 15 predicted proteins | sample 1658551 | NCBI WGS metagenome assembly FTJL01 (sample SAMEA3914835, study PRJEB12502) | metagenome | biome: forest; material: soil | place: Canada | collected 2011-07-03 | depth 0.3 m
CAGGCCAGCCCGAACTCAGGCCAGCCCGAACTCAGGCCAGCCCGAACTCAGGCCAGCCCGAGCCCGAACACGATCACAGGCGCAACCAGCGGCGCTTCGCCAGATAGGCGAGCGCTATGCCTACCAGGAACGCGAGCCCCACATTCCACATCGCAAACGCGGCAGTCGCGAGCGTGATGAAGCGCTCGACTTTGTCCTTGCTGAAATCGCACGACCCCAGGGCCAGCTGCGCGCCGGTCAAAAATAGAATCACACCCAGCACGGCCTTGGGAAACACGTTGAAAACGGCTTCGATCGAGCCGCTGAAACCGAATGCCAGGCACAGCAAAATCACCCCGAGAATGATCGGCGCGCCTCCCGTACGCGCCCCAAAGGCAACATGGCCTGCCATTCCGCCCGCGCCGTGGCACATGGGCACGCCACCAACGGCGGCGCCGGCAAGGTTCATCAGCCCCGTGGAGGTTGCAACGGATTTCTCGGTAACCGGGTGGTCCGGAAACAGTCGATTGTTTTCTTCGCAGATCGCAATCACCGCATTCCCCAGCGTCAGGGGTAGCTGCGGCAAAGCCAGAGCCAGCGCGCCCACCAACAAGTCGTTCCAGGTGAGGCTCGCGAGCGCGAAGGTCGGTGCATGAAACTCGAACCTCACGGCCAGCAATGCCTTGGCGACCTGGGGATCCTGTATCGCTCCAGCAAGACCGCCGAACAGCAGCAGCAGGAACATGGCGGGAATTGTCCGATTCGTCAGCAGCAGCAAAGTGCCGATGAGCCCGACCGCGGCCACCGGCCAGCCGCTGCTCATCAATCGAATCCCGTCGAGCATGAAGCTCACACCCAGGCCCAGCACGAATCCGACGATGACAAAACGCGGCACCCATTTTGCGATTCGAGTCGCAGCCCCAGTAAGACCGAGTATCAGCCAGACCAGTCCGGTCACGAGGCCCGCGCTGTAGACGGTTGCCTGGGTGATCACGGCCGTCTGCGCCGCTTGCGTTGCCGCGGCCGCGCCTATTGCTTTCATCGGCTGAACGGGAAACGGCGTCTTGTAGTACAGCCCGCAGATCAGCATGGCGGCCCCGAAGGCAAACAAAATGCCGAAGGGACTGACCTTCAACACGGCCACATAGGCGACCACAAAAGGAATCAGCGTGCCCAGATCCCCGAAGGCGCCGGCCCACTCCATGCGGTCAAAGCGGTTGCCGGTGCGGACAGTGGCGCTGGCGCCGTGCGGGTGTGAGGGATTCATATTTTGCGCCCTAGACTACGGGCCGCCGCTTGAACCGACCAGCAAAACGAACGCGTAGTATTCAACCGGGAATTGCGTGGCGTTATATTGAAAGAAGAATTGCGCTACGCTGTATTCGACTGGGAAGTCCGCTGTCGAAAGCGCCGTGCGCAAATTCACTCGAGGGCTTCCTACTTGCTGATATCGTCGCGGACGCCTAAGAAGGTCCGCAGCCACACGCATGATGCGAGCAGGATATGACTGAACCCTGGACGAGGTGGGAAGGTCACGTCATCAACGGCGTCTTTCCGCTGCGTCGCTTTGTCAATGCCTCCGAGTGCACTGCGGTCTTTCTGACCGAATCCCGGGTGGAAGCCTTTCCCAACGCCGCGATCAAGCTTGTCGCCAGCGATGCGGCGTCAGCCGAGTTACAGCTCGCGCAATGGCGGATGACCGCCGCCTTGTCGCATCCGCGTTTGATTCGCCTTCTGGATGCAGGCCGCTGCGAACTCGATGGCCAGCCTTTTTTGTTTGTCGTCATGGAGTACGCCGAGGAAACGCTCTCCGAGATACTGCCCTTTCGAGCGCTGAGCTCCGCCGAAGTGCGCGATATGTTGCTCCCCGCGCTCGACGCGCTGGCGTTTCTTCACGAGCGCAATCTGGTGCACGGCCAGGTGAAACCGGCGAACTTCATGGTGGTCCAGGATCAAGTGAAACTGGCCAGCGATACCGTCCGCCCCGCGGGAGACTCGGCCGCCCTCGCCCACAGCGCCGCGTACGAACCGCCGGAAGCCCGAACGATAGGATTTTTCCCCGCCGCAGATATCTGGGGTTTGGGCATATCCCTGGTAGAGGCGCTGACACAGTACCCACCCTGGTGGCCCGAGGGAATCTCGGAAGCGCCCTCCCTGCCGGCGAATCTTCCTCCGACCTTCACGGACCTCGTGTTGCGCTGCTTGAGCAAGGATCCCACCCAGCGCCCCACGGTTGCCGATCTGCAGGAGGAGATCGATCCGGGCAGAAGAGTCTTCAATGTTTCCAGCACGCAACCTCCATCCGCAGAGCCTGACTCGCCGAGGCCTTCACCAAGCCCCTCGGGGCGTCGTGTGTTAGTTGTCGCGATGGTGACCTTCGTCATAGTGTTGGTCGCCTGGGCCGGCACACGGCTGCTACATAACAATCGTACGCTTGCAACACTCGCGGAGAATCCACGTAAAACCTCCGTCGCACCAATTTCCCGACCACCTCCTGGCCCGCCTACGCCTGCGGACTCACCATCATCACCTGCAGCGCCTGCGCCTGCAGATTCACCATCACCACCCGCGGCGCCTCACCCTGCCCGTTCACCTTCGCAACCTGCAGCGTCTGCGCCTGCCCGTTCACCTTCGCAACCTGCAGCGTCTGCGCCTGCAGAAAGCGCTGTTGTCCATCGCGAAATCCCCAACGCTTCGCGCAGTGCGCTGGCGACGATTCACGGCACGATCAAAGTCGCAGTCAGGGTGACGGTCGATAGCTCAGGTGGCGTCGCCCGCGCGACCTTGGAACATGCCGGGCCCAGCCAATATTTCGCCCGCCTGTGCACCGCAGCGGCCAAGAAATGGAAGTTTTCCCCCGCGGACCATCAGGCGGCCGGACAATGGCTGCTAAAATTCGAGTTCACCCGGTCGGGCGCGACCGTACACGCCGCCCCGGCGCGACCCTAGGCGACACAACCCTGGGCGACACAACCCTGGGCGACCGGATCCTGATTGAATCAGCCGTATTCCTGGATCAGTCGTTGTGCGGCGATGCGTGCACCGTGCAACTCGATGCGGGCCGCCAATGCCTGCGCACCCGTTGTCATTTTGGGCTTCAGACCTTCACGTAAGGCGGCGACCAGCTCACCGACGGTAAGCCGGTTCGCCACGGGCCCCGACACTCCGACACCCAGCCGCTTCACCCTGTGCGCCCAATAGTATTGATCGTACATATGAGGGACGATGATTTGCGGCTTGCCCGCGCGCGCGGCCGTAGCGGTAGTGCCCGCGCCTCCGTGATGCACAATGGCCGCCACTCGCGGAAACAACTTTTCGTGAGCGACATCTCCTATCGACATGCAGTCGGCTCCGGCGTCGATCAAACTCAGATTCGCCCACCCCTGCGAGACGAGTGCACGACGCCCCAAGGCGCGGGCAGTCTCGATCACCAGCGGGGCGGATTGCGCCGACGCCTGCATGCTCCCGAAGCCGAAATACAACGGAGGCTCGCCCTCGGACAGGAATTGCTCCAGTTCATCGGGTAAAGGCGTGGATTCAGACAGGAACCACGCGCCGGTTTGCGTGATCTGCAAATCCGGTGAAGCCGCCGGTCCCAACACCGGATCGGCCGCCAGCCATGGACGGTCCGTGAAAATATGGCTCGGCACGTCACTTATCGGTGCCAACCCAAGTCCCGCTCGTTCCTCGTTGAGGGCGTCCCGGAAAAGGCGGTTCCACGTCCACCGGCTCGTGACCCACAGCAGCCGGTTCGCCAACGTGGGCAGCGACTGCGAGCGGATCATCGGCGGCGGGTGGTTGGGAGAGGGCAGCGTGTCCGGGCTGAACGCCGTATACACATATGGAATCTGCAGCACTTGCGCAATCGACGCCCCTGCACATTGCATTGCCCCACCGACGACGACGAGATCGCATCCCCGGGCCGCTTCGCCCAGCACTTTGAACCACTCGCGAATGGTGCCGCGCAGCCCCTCGCGCATGAGCTTGCGCATTTTCGCGCGAGAGGGCTTCTTTCGTTGGCTTTCCGCAATTCGTGCGGACGCCTTGCGGACGTCCTGACCAACGGGAACACAGGCTACTCCCAACGATTCCACCCAGGTCTGATAGTTGGGTGAGACACACAACACGGCAGCATGTCCCAGCGCTTTCAGCTCCAGGGCCAATGCCAGGCTGGGTTGTACCTCGCCACGGGATCCGATAGTGCAGATCAATATTTTCATACTGTCCTTCGGGTTGCGGCTGTGACCGGGCTGCCAGCGCTTGGAAACGGTGCGGCGTTTTAGCGGATTTCACCCGAAAGCGGCAGTCTTCTCAGCCGGACGGCGCTGGGCTATTATTAATACACGCCGCAGATGTCAACGAAAAAACGCTTCGCGCGCGCCAAGCCCGCACCGCCAACCCCCATCCGGCGGCTCCGGACGGCAGCTTCCGACCGTCGTCTGGTCGCTTCCCGATGACTTTTTTCGGTTCCCGTGCTGATATGGCCGGCATATCCGTACCAGGACACCGCTGTGGATCCCAAACTCGTCACACCCTTTGTGATAGCCGCCTTCTTCGTCTGGGTCATCTATCGGCGCCTGCGGCGCACCTTCGGGAGGCAGACCGTCAGCGAGGGGAGAATGTGGTTCCGCACCGGCCTGCTGATAGTCATCGGCTGTGTGGTCCTGGCGGCCTCGTGGGCCGATAGGATGACCCTCGGTGCACTATTCGGCGGCCTGGTTTGTGGTAGCGCCCTGGGGTATCTGGGGCTGCGGCACACCCAGTTCGAGGTCACTCCGGAGGGGCGTTTCTACACGCCGCACACCTACATCGGACTGCTCGTGTCCGCATTGTTCCTGGGCCGCCTGTTGTATCGATTCCTGAGCGTGAACTTCAACGCACAGGCCGCGGACCCGGCGAACCAGAACTTCCTGGCGACTCTGCACCGCAGCCCCATCACCGTTGCGATATTCGGGGTGCTTGTCAGCTACTACGTGCTGTACAACGTAGGCGTCCTGCGCAGGACCAAATTGCCCACGCCGAGTGAGCAGCCGGCGAATCCGTAGAACAAAACGGCGCCGGCCCGGGCCGATCCGGGCCCGCCGCGCCGCGGCCGCCGCTCCGGGGCGACTACTTGGCCTCGGACAGCGTTTTCATTGCCTCGAGTGCCGCCGTGAAGATTTTAGTGCGTTGGGCGCGGTCGGCCTCCTTGGCCTCCGCAGTGGTCAATGGAGACTGATCCCAGATCAAGCTGTAGTTGATCCGCGAGCCCTTCGAGCCTGCAGCGACGACATCCAGTGTGCCGTGGTAGAGAATGGTCGAAGTCGGCTGAGTGTAGGTGTACGAGTGGAGAGTCTTCCCAACCATCACCTCGTCGATGCGATCAGCCAGGCGTCGGACCGACCCCAGGTCCCCGGATCCCGATGTGTATACGCAAGTCAACTTCAGCCACGCGCTGATGTCGCAAAAACCTCCGACCTTCTTCCATACTGCCTCAACCGGGGCGTTGACCTCGATGTTCAGATTGATCGTGGTGTACTCGGCGGACCACGCTGTGCCCGCACATAGCGAAAGACCCAACGCACCCAGTGCAGCTAAGCGGTGGAGCGGACGGATGTTCATGAGTTTCTCCGAAGGTAGCAGGCGTTTATTGTTGGGCATCAGCAGCGGCAAGCCGGCGAATTCTAGCCCCTCGCCCGCCCGAATGTGCCCACCACACGGCCACGGCCGCATCCGAAGCACGGCCGGGCGGATCCCGCAGGCTACCGCCTCCGCAAGGCGCTAGTTATCAGGCACGATCGACACGCGCTGCAAAACAACCGGGTTTCGCGTAGTGCAGGTGAAGATAGTCGACCTGCGGGTCTTCGAGATACCGTTCAATGACCGGACCGACCTCCTTGCCCTCCACCACGTCCGCATCGCGCAAGAAGCCTTCCGCGTCAAAAGCACGGACCGCCAGCAATCTGCTGACGAGAACAGCCGGGATCTCATTGGTGCCGGGCCGGGATTCGATGGCGTTTTCGCGCACAAAAATAGCGTAACGCGACCGAAACGGACCGGCGACGGGCAAGTGCTCGAAGTTGATCAGCAGCAACGATTCACCGACCTCGGCGTCGCGCAGACTCACACGACAGGGGAATCCGGGACTCTTGTCTGCAATCCGACGTACCGCGCCGTGGGCGCTCAGCGTGTGTTCCGGCTGTCCGAAGAGCGCCTGAAAGGGCCCGACCGGCAAACCCGAGACTTTGAAATTCATCCTGCGACCTCCAGCTGTCAGGGGTGTTCAGGCTGACAGGCCATGGGGGTCGCAGCACTCCGATTCTTGCTATTTTAAGGAACCTCTGCCTTCCACGCGAAGGCGCTTCCGTCCGCCGCAATATGGCCGACGCCCGGGAACGGGAAGTGAGGCGAGAACACCCACTCCTGGTCCTTCGCCAGCGCCGCGAGCTTGCTTGCACGGGTCGCCTTGGCGACTGTCCCGTCGCTGTCGAAGCCCATCGTCCACTGCGGTTTTGCCAAAGAGACTATGGAGCTGTGGGCCAGGTCGCCTATATCCAGGAGCCGCGACGTTCCGGAGACGATTTCGTACCCGACATGGCCCGGAGTGTGGCCGTTGAGAGCTACTGACGTAACGCCCGGCACCACCTGCGCGCCAGGCTCGAACGTTTTGACGTGAGCCGAGATCGCCTTGACCATTTCCGCAGGGCCCTGCTTCATCAGCCAGGCCCATTCCGCGGACGCCATTCGGATCGTGGCTTTCGGGAACGCCAGATGACCGCTGTCATCCAGCAGGCCGCCAATATGATCGCCATGCGAGTGGGTGATCAGCACATCGGTTACGGCTTTTGGCGACACTCCGGTTTCACTGAGGCTCGCCAGCAACGAGCCGTGAACCTTGGGGCCGAGGCCGCTATCCAGCAGCAGAACGCGCTTGCCGTTCTGCACCAGCAGCGCGTTCACGCTGAGCGTAATCCGATCCGTCGGCTGGCCAGCCGCCCGAAGCACATCGGTCACCGCTGCCGCGCCTGCGTCGATGCCAAAAGTCTTGGCATCGTTGGGGATCACGAATTGGGCGTCGTGCAGGGCCGTCAGCTTCAGTGTACCGAGGCGAAAGGCCTGTGCCCTTGCCGGGCCCCCGGCTGGACCGAAGGTCGCCTGCGCGCTCACACCGGCCGTGACCCCCAGGCTGATCAGCGCAGTTGCCAACATGAGTACACGCATCGAACTCTCCGGACCTTGTGAGGACTCTCATCTTACCGGCGGGGGAGCTCCACAATCTACCGCTGCGCGTGCGCGACCCCCCGCAAAGCGACCGGCGAAACGTTCGGGATATACTGATGAACCACGGTCGGAGTCGCGAAAATGGAGAAGGGCCGCATCGAGAGCGCGCAAGCAAGCGCCGCAGGATCGAGCGGCGACCCGGCTGACTCCCCTGCTCGCCTCACCCTCGAACCCATCGGCTTTTTGCGCAGCTCCCTGGCGACCAAGGTAGAAGCCCCACGGCAACCCCGCTCTACCGAAGGCACACCCGCCCGCATCGCGCTGCTCCCCGGTCGCAATTTCGAGCATGCGCTCGAGGATCTGGCGCGCTGGGAACTGATCTGGGTGATCTTCTGGTTTCACCTGAATTCAGGCTGGCGACCGAAGGTACTACCGCCGCGAAGCACAACCGGCCGCAAGGGCGTATTCGCGACCCGGTCGCCGCATCGGCCCAATCCAATCGGCATGTCAGTCGTGCGACTGGAGCGTGTGGAAGGCTTGAACCTGCATATTCGTGATGCGGATATGCTCGACGGCACGCCGGTGTTCGACCTTAAGCCCTATGTCGCCTACACCGATGCTCATCCCGGCGCCGGGGCCGGCTGGCTGGAGGACGCGGCGCGCGCCGGGACGGGTACGCAACCTTCCGATCCAATACGTGGCTACGTAGTGCAATTCGAAGCCCTCGCCGAAACGCAGGCAGCGTGGATCGAGGCCAATACGGGGCTCGCCATTCGCGAGCGCATCCAATCCACGCTCACCCTCGGCCCCACGTCCCATCCCTATCGACGGATCCGTCGCGTCGATGAGTGGATGCAACTGTCAGTGAAGGAATGGCGCGTACGTTTCACCGTCGTCGAACGGGACGTGCGCGTGATCGAGATCTATTCCGGATTCCGCGCCTCACAACTCGCCGCAGGCGGCACCAACGAGTCCCACCGGCAGCATCTGGAATTCCTGGCGTTATGGACTGCCTACCGTAAATTGCCCCCCTTCCCCTAGTGGGGCCAGCGACCGCATTGGTCCGGATCTGAAAGGGCCTGATGTCGATTCAGGTGAAGCGCAATAAGCCAATTCAGCAGATAGGGCTTCGGGTCACTTCCCTTCGGCCTGGCATACAGAAAACCCGAGTGCCCGTCGACAATGTCCGCGGTCGCGCCAACCACCCAGACGGGACGTTGCGCCACTGTCTTCGGGTCTGCTGTCGACGTCCTGGTCTGTGTGGGTGAGACCGTTGCATACGGGTTCGAGCTCGGGCCGCCGAGACATAGGCGGTGTGTGCGGTAGCGATCCACGAAGCCGATCGCACGGAGATTGACATTGCGTTCAAGATCGCGGGAACCCGGAGTCGAATCGTCGTATCCCTCAAACAAAGTCATGAATCGACGGCCAATGGTAAAGGCAGGACCCGTCCAACGGTCATTGTCCGCGGTGACTATGGTCAGCAGGGGAATTGGGGGCAGATATCCGCAGGCGGCCGCACGATCGGCCAGGCGGTTGAGGGGCTCGAAGCGGGTCGCCTCAAATGCGGGATTGATCAGTACGACCTCGTCCGGCCAGGCAGTCGTGACGCCACCCGGCGGCGTGTCCTGCGGAAAACAGCCGGTCTGAACTTCAGCCGTCAAGTCGTTGATCAGCTGCTGCGACAGGGCGTTGAAAACGACCAATCCCCCAAAGCTGTGGCCAACCACCGTGGTGTACATCCGGTCGTTCTGATCGATCTGACCGTCGACTGGATTGGCCGCCTTCTCTTTGCGCCCGGCAGCCGCGGCCCGTGCCGACAACTGCTGCTCGTGAAGGTTCGCCAGCAACTGGCGAACAGATCCCTTGGCCACCTTCTCCGCAGCGTCCCGTCGATCGATGACGGTCGTGTAGCGGAGTAAGTCCGCATCCACCGATTCCCCGCGCCATCCAACGTAAATGCCGAACACCCGCCTCTTGCGAGCAATCTGGTGAGCCCGATAGGCATCGTCGAACTGCTGCGTCGCCAGATAAACCATCTGCCGGGCTTCCTGCACGTTGCAGTCATTGTCATGAGCATTGTGGTGCCACCCGTGGACGAACAGAATCACGGCGAAGTCCATGTCCTGGTAGGCCGGATTCGCGACTTCGGCACGCAATCGTGTCTGGAGGGTCGCCAGCTGTGCATCATTGTCGAACGACCACCCCTGATCATCGAATTCAGCGAATCCGAGGACGTATGAGCCGTAGTCCTCGATCATCCGGCGGTTCTCCGTCGGCGTGTGATTACCCGCATCGCATGAAGTTGACACGGCAGCCGGCTTGCCCAGCACGTCGATAGCCTGTGTCCCTGCTCCCGAGGAGACAGGTGGCTGAGTGCGTATCTCCCGAATCGGCACACAACCGCTCAACACGGCCGCGGCCGCCAGGCCCAGGACAGCTTGCGACAACTTCATCGTCTTCTCCTAGCGAACACTCGTCACGTGCAGCAGTGCAGCGGCGAATCAGGCCGTCTTGTCTGCCGGCAACTCCAAGGTGAAAGTTACGTGGCTTGTGAGTTATTGTGCTTGACGTACTCTGCGCCGACGTCATAACACACTCTGCCGCAAAAAAACGATTCCATCGCAACGCACTGCCAAATTAAGTGCGGTACAAACAAGGCTCGAACGGGGGACCTAGGCCATGTTGAAGAGCACTCTGACCGTTGGTTTGTTCGTCGACCACGCCAAAGCCGTGCGGATTCCGCTGCTGATCATTGCTCTGAGTGCCGCCCTGACCTTCTGGGTCGACCAGATCTGGGAGCTATTCCTGCTCCTGACCACCGATCAGCAATGGGCGCCCCGTATCGGGGCATTGGCCATGGCCGGTGCGCTGGGATTCGCCGTTTGGCACACCGCCAGGACGGTGTATCGCTTCGATATCCCCACTATTCCGTCACTCTCGGATCCGGCCGCGCAGGGACTGCGGAATTGGCTGCCTCGATTGCTGGGGGCTGCGATACCTGTGCTGATGGCCGTCGGCTCGCTGACGGCTCTGCGGGATCCTTCTCTGAAGGGCTCGACGGAAGACGTTTCGTACTGGATGCCGGGCGCGTTCTTTGTCGAGGGGGCGGTGCTGCTGTTGTTTTTTGTTGTGCGTCGTTCGCTGTTCAGCAGGATCACCAGCCTCGGGAAAAGTCCCGGCGACGATCCACGGGTCAAACGTTGGTCGCAGCTTCCTCGGTCAGTCCGCGCCGTCTACGCGGTGATCGTCGTCGCCAACGTATTGGCCCTCTACCTGGCGGCCGAACATCCCGGGTGGCTGTCTACGATGGGAACATTGGCGGTCGTGTTGATGTGCGCGTCTTTCCTCACGGTCACCGGCACCTTCCTGACGATTCAGGCGGCCCGCTGGCAGTTTCCGCTGCTGATCTTTCTATTTGTACTCGCGCTGACCCTGCAGGCCTTGGGTTGGAACGACAATCATCGGGTCCGCCTGTCTACGCAGATGCATTCGTACAGTTCCCCAAGCGGCGCACAGGTGGATGTGGGGGCACCCATACCGGGCTCTTTCGCCGACTATGCGCTGGGACCGAACGCCGCCGGCACAACGAGCCCCGTTTACCTGGTCTCCGCGGAAGGTGGGGGCATTCGAGCGGCCGCGTGGACCGCGGCGGTGCTCTCCGAACTGGAGATCGAAACCCACGGGGAGTTTTCGAAGCACATGCTGTTGGGCAGCGGCGTCTCGGGGGGCAGTTTGGGCCTGGCGTGGTTTGCCGCAATCGTGCGAGGCGAGCGGGAGAGCGTCATCACACTCGACGACATCGCGACCATGAGAACGGAATTTTACCAGACGAATTTTCTGGGGCCGACCGTCGAAACCATGTTCCTGACGGATTTCCTGCAGCGATTCTGGGTACGACCGCTGTTCATGGATCGGGGCGAGCGACTCGAAAGAACGTGGGAGAGCGGCTGGCAGGCGTCGTGCCTGCACCGCCCTTCCGTGGCGGGCAAGGGGTCCCCGCCAGTGGCCCAAGAGTCGATATGCTCCCTCTTCGAGCAACCTTGGAAGCAATTGTGGGCGCAGGCAGACCACGTTCCGCTGTTGTTCCTCAATTCAACCGAGGTCCAGTCAGGCGAGCGTTTCATCGAGCAGCCTTTCACGTCCATTCAAGGAGAGACGGGAGGCACGGGCTTCTTTAATGCGGCGCTGCTGTCGACCAACCTGCTACCGGCCTCCAGCCCGCTGAGCGCGGTAGTCCACAACAGTGCTCGATTCACTTATGTCAGTCCTGCCGGGACCTTGTACGACGCCTCTACAGTCCACAGTGCACACCCAACCTCCCGACAGCTGGCCGACGGAGGATATTTCGACAATTCTGGTGAAATAACTACAGCGGAGCTGGCGGAACTGTTGGCGCGTTCGTATCCGCAGGCGTGCGCCGGCCCAACAGGGCTCGCAAACACCAGCTGCCCCATCCGGCTCATTCACATCAGCAACGACCCGGCTTTGGAATCCATGCGCAGTAACGACCGCTGCGCAAATGAATATGGTCCGCCGCCACCCGCCATCTATGGCGAAATTCGCGCGCCGCTCATGGCGGTGCTGAGCACCCGGGACGCACACGCAGAAGTGGCGAGGGCCGCAGCCCGAGGCCTTTTCTCCCCAACCGGCCTCCTATCCGCGCAGAACGACACGTCAACGGATCTAACGGTGTTTCATTTCAGGCTGTGCCACGGCACCCACCACCTGCCTCTCGGGTGGACAATCTCGGCTGAAGCGCTGGGAGAAATGCAGCACCAGCTCACGGACCCCGCGTTCGTGAATGCCGCACAGCTGAAACTGATCGGGGAGCAGTTGCGGACGCCGGCCGGCCAGTGAATAGTGCGGATGACTAAACGGAAGAGTAGCAAGAGCGCCAAGCCATGAGTGACGGTACTGCGGCAGACATTGACGCAATCATGCCTGCTTGGCTTGAACTCGAAACCCGTGCGCCGGTCAAGCTTCGTGCGATTGAAAACGAGCGGCACTTCAAGGCTATGGTCAATTTCATGAACAAGCTTCTCGACAAGATTGGCGATCGAGAGTCGCATCCACTGATGGGTTTACTGGATATCGTTACGGCATTCGTGCGTGACTACGAGGAGCGTAATGTCGAGATTCCGGAGGTAGACCCCTCCGCCGTCCTGCGCTTCCTGATGGAGCAGCACAGTCTTCGCCAGGCCGATCTGGCAGACACGTTTGGCTCTCAGTCGAATGTCAGCGAAGTGCTTAGCGGCAAGCGTGAGATCAATGCCCGTCAGGCACGAGCGCTTGCAAAGCGGTTCGGCGTGTCGCCGGCCGTGTTCATTTGAAGGTGAGTACCGCCACCCAAACCCCGCACGATCGACCGGCTAGTGTGCGAAAAGGTCCGCGACCGACAAAACCATGTCTGTCGCGGACCGGAGCATTGATCCTCAGGACGAGTCTTTAGTCCCTAAAAGAAATGGTGCCGGTCCGACCCGTCGAATTCTCCGGTCGGCATACAGCACTTCTTGAAATCTCCTCCGAGAGCCACACGGGCACGGATCGTTCCGACCGAGCTTCTCGATGAGTTCTTTCCCACCCCTTACGACGCGTTCGCCACGTTTGACGCGCGTCTCCGATGGGAAACCCTTCCTGCGCTTACTCGTGACCTCGAAAGCACTCGCCGTCGAGGTAGTGAGACTTGATTTTCATGGGACACCTTTCGCTGTTGCCCATCGACTGGTTACTGCCGGCGACGGGGCGCGCATCCTACACACTGAACTCCTATCTCGCCACCGGGACGCGCATGCGCGGGTATTGCCGAGTCTCGTCCCCCTGTGGCAGCCACTGTTGCCACGAACGATCGGGGCACCGGCGCAAACGCGATTCCAACTGCCTCTGAACCCTTGAATAAAGCCGCGAGACTGCTCAATATCGGCGTTCTGCGGCTCATCACAATCACAAGTAAGCACGGCCGGAGGGGAGCAGAAAAATGAGAGCAACAGTCGGAGCGCTCGCCGGGATCGTTGTGCTGTGTTGTGGCGAAGCCGTCGGCGCCGAATCTCCGCCACCGATTGACGCCTTCATCGGCACACGCTCGGTCGAGAGCGTCGCTCTGTCACCGGACGGACACTATCTCGCGCTGCTCATGCGTGCACCCCAAGGCCTGGTAGCAGTCGTGCGCGACATTACAGAGGGCGGAAGCACAACCCCAAAGCAGGTCATGGGCAGTTCCCAGGAAGCGCAGCTCAACTGGTGTCGCTGGGCTTCCGGTACGCGACTGGTTTGCGGACTGGAGGGCGCCATTCGGGGCCCAGGATTCATCTATAACGCGACGCGGCTTGTGGCAGTCGATGCCGACGGCAAGAATTGGAAGGTACTGATCAACGATTCGAGGGTCGCCGGGGGGCAGTTCCAGGATCGGATCCTCTCGTGGACGCCGCCGCAGCCGGACACAGTTTTGGTTCAGGCCGACCTATCGCTGTTGAAGGACCTCTCGGCCACGTCGAGCTATTTCGGGCCGAGCTTGTCGGAATTCCCGGCGGTCGAGGAGCTCAATGTGGTCACCGGTGCGCTGCGCGTGTTGGTACCCCCCTTCCCGCCCGTCCGCCGATTCATGGCCGACCGCCACGGCGAGGTGCGCGCCGGGTGGGGATTCGCGAGCCAAAGCACCGACCTCTCCTTCTACGCCCGCTATGAGCGAGCGCCCGGGTCGCACGACTGGAAGCTGCTTTTCAAACGCGATGCCTTTGCCTCGGGAGGCTACCAGCCACTGGCGGTATGCGTCGATAAGCCGGACTGTCTCTACGCGATGGCCGACTCTGAAGGCCGCGACGCGTTGTGGCGCGTCGATCTGACAGGAAAGTCACCGCCCAAACTCGAATTCGTGCACCCCGCAGTCGACGTCGCCGGGCCCGTGTTTGGCTCCGACGGGAGGCTCCTCGGCGTGGTCTACGAGACCGACCGACCATTCTTTTATCCGGTAGACCCCAAAGCGCAGGGCATTATGGACGCGCTCAAGGGCCCGCTTGGCAATACCTTCACGCGCCTCGTTGACTCGACGCATGACGAGAATCTATTTCTGGTGCACACCGGTAGCGACGTCGATCCCGGCACCTTCTATCTGCTCAATGTGGCCAAGGCAAGCTTGACGCGCATCGGTTCGAATTATCCCCAACTCGATCCGAAAACGCTGCCTCACGTGGAGCCAATCAGTTTTCCGGCCGCCGATGGTACGCGCATTCCGGGCTATCTCACCGTTCCGGTCGGCAAGCGCGCGGAACACCTACCGCTGATTGTGATGCCGCACGGCGGTCCAATCGCTCGCGATCACTGGCAGTTCGATTTCCTACGGGCCTTCCTCGCTAGCCGCGGCTATGCCGTGCTGCAGATCAACTTCCGCGGCTCGGCGGGTTACGGTCGCAAGTGGCAGATGGATGCGCACCAGGACTGGGGCGGCCTCACTTATTCGGATATCACGGACGGGGCACGGTGGGCGATCAAACAGGGTATCGCCGACCCGGCCCACATGTGCATCGTGGGCTGGAGCTTCGGCGGGTATGCGGCGCTCGTCGGGGCGGTGCGCAACGGCGATATGTTCCGCTGCGCGATTAGCATCGCCGGCATTAGCGATCTGTCGCTGCTGGAGTCCCAGATGTCGAACTTCGTCAACGGCGCCATCGCGCACGAGCAGATCGGTACGTTGCGCCAGAAGCTCAAGGACGATTCGCCACGACGGCATGCCGCAGCAGTGACAATGCCGGTGCTCTTGATCCATGGTGACATGGATGCGCAGTCAAACATCGAGCAGTCGCTCGCCATGGATTCGGCGCTGGAGCACGCCGGCAAGAAGCACGAGCTCATCATCATCAAGGGCGGCCGCCATTCATTGACTCTCGATTCGGAGCGCACCGCGCTGCTTACGGCTGTGGAGCGCTTCCTTGCGGAAAATCTTGGTGCGGGTGCACTGGACAGCCCTTGAGGTAACTGTCGATGCACCGAGTAGCGCTAAGTCATTGATCGCATAAGGCACCCACCAGGACCACCAACATGCGGGTCCCCACGAAGTGTGCCCCGAGTTTCGCCGGCTAGCCAGGTCCCCGGCGCGGTCCACGCGCTCGGGCGACCATCTTCCCGACGGACGCATTCGCATGAATGAATTGCAACTCGATCTCAGGATGCGACTGGGCAAACACCCGGAAGATCTCATCCGCGAACGCCTGACCAATCGAATCGATCTGTGAGAAGTCGAAGACGACGGTGCGGAATAGATCCACTCGCGCCAAGACCCGCTTCGCCTGAGAACGCGATATCAGCGGATCGCCGACGTACTGTGCCAGTACAACCGGCACGACGGTGCGGCTGAAGTCGTAGTTTTCGCCCGAGACGTACTCATCGAAGACTTTCTTTGTGGTCCGGCTCGTCTGGTTTCGAAGGCGCATCCACACCGTAGTGCCGTTTTGGTACTGCGGATTGTCACGAATCCAGTCATTGGCTTCGCCCTCAGAGTGGGAGAACGACACTCCACCCGAGAGAATGTCGAAGGTGTCGAACATTCTAGAGGTGAAGAAAATACCTTCGCCTGTGTGGCGGGTCGGGTCAGTGGTCAACTTCCCCTTCGACAGCTCAAGGATGGCGTGTCGCTCATCGAGCAAACCCAGCAGCTTCTGGATTTTCCTGAAAATGCCGACGCCGTTGTCGGCGATGATCATTTCCGTGTCGGCCGCCGTCTGGCGAACCTCAACGTGAACCTGTGTCCCTTCGGAGTGATCGATAGCATTGTTGAACATCTCTGTGAAGCCGTGTTGCCACAGTCTCAGCACATTGTCCGGCAACTCCCCGAGTACCGGG
>FTJL01000714.1_pt3 | contig 15928 bp, 16 predicted proteins | sample 1658551 | NCBI WGS metagenome assembly FTJL01 (sample SAMEA3914835, study PRJEB12502) | metagenome | biome: forest; material: soil | place: Canada | collected 2011-07-03 | depth 0.3 m
CCGCCGACCCCGGAATCGAAGACACCGATCGGCGCGTCCGCCGACCTTTGCCTCAATCGACCTCCGGACGCATATGGGGAAACAGGATCACATCGCGGATCGACGCCGAATCGGTGAAGAACATCACGACCCGGTCGATCCCGACACCCAGCCCCGCGGTCGGCGGCATGCCGTATTCCAGGGCGCGAACATAATCGGCGTCGTACACCATCGCTTCCTCGTCGCCCTGGTCCTTGCGCGCAACCTGGGCGCGGAAGCGGGCGGCCTGGTCCTCCGGATCGTTGAGCTCGGAGAAGCCGTTCGCAATCTCCCTGCCGGCCAGAAAGAACTCGAAGCGATCCGTGAGGAAGGGATCGGTATCGTTGGCGCGCGCCAGCGGCGAAACTTCGGCCGGGTAGGCGTGCACGAAGGTCGGATCCAGCAGCGTGTGCTCGGCGGACTTCTCGAAGATCTCCAACTGCAGCTTGCCCGGGCCGTCGTGCTTGTTGACGGGAATGCCCAGCCGCTCGCATACCGTGCGCAGGTAGGTGAGATCGCGCAGCGACAGCGGATCGATGCCGGCGTTGTTGGCGATGATCGCCTGCTCGACTGTCAGGCGGCGGAAGGGTTTCGCCAGATCGTAGACCCGCCCCTGGTAGGTGATCTGCTGCGTGCCGTGCAGGGAATCGGCGAGCCCGCGGATCGCCTTTTCCACCCAATCCATCAGATCGCGATAGTCGGAGTAGGCCAGATACAGCTCGAGCATAGTGAATTCGGGGTTGTGCCGGGTCGAGAGTCCCTCGTTGCGGAAGTTGCGGTTGATCTCGTAGACACGCTCGAAGCCGCCCACCACCAGCCGCTTCAGATACAGCTCCGGCGCGATCCGCAGGTACATGTCCATGTCGAGCGAGTTGTGATGCGTGATGAAGGGACGCGCGGCCGCGCCGCCGGCAATCGGCTGCATCATCGGAGTCTCGACTTCCAGGAAATCCAGGGCATCGAGGAAATCGCGCAGATAGCGGACGATGCGCGTGCGCATGCGGAACACGTTGCGGCTCGTCTCGTTGACAATAAGGTCGACGTAACGCTGCCGGTAGCGTGTTTCCATGTCCGCAAGCCCGTGCCACTTGTCCGGCAGAGGGCGCAGGGATTTCACCAGCAGCCGCAGCTTGTCGACCCGGATCGACAGCTCGCCGGTCTTGGTCCGGAACAGGACTCCGCCGGCGCCGACGATGTCGCCGATGTCCCAACTCTTGAAGGCGTCGTACGCGGGCCCGAGGGCCTCCTGCTGCAGGAACAGCTGAATCTGGCCGGTGCGATCGGCGATCTTGGCGAAACTCGCCTTGCCCATCACGCGCCGGAACAACATGCGGCCGCCCACCTGCACGCGGGCCGGATTGGCGTCGAGCCACTCGGTATCGCGATCCCCGAACGCCGCATGCAGCTGCGCGGCGAGCGCGTCACGACGGTAGTCGTTCGGAAAGGCCTGGCCGTCCTTGCGCAGCTGCTCGAGCTTCGAGCGCCGTTCGGCGATGAGCTTGTTCTCATCGACGGCGACGGGCTGCGGGGCTTGTTTGGGCTCTTTTGGATTGGTCATACGTTTCCTGCGCGCGGTAAGCCTTGAGCCTTACCCGAATGCACGCTTGGGTTACACTCCGGCCTTCAGCGAGGCCTCCAGGAACTGGTCGAGATCCCCGTCCAGCACCGCCGTGGTATTGCCCACCTCGACGCCGGTACGCAGATCCTTGATGCGCGACTGGTCCAGCACGTACGAGCGAATCTGGTTGCCCCAGCTGACGTCCGACTTGGAGTCCTCCAGCACCTGCGCGGCCGCATTGCGCTTGTTGACCTCCAGCTCATACAACTTCGCCTTCAGCATCTTCATGGCGGTCGAGCGGTTCTTGTGTTGGCTGCGCTCGTTCTGACACGCCACGACGATACCCGAGGGCATGTGCGTGATGCGCACCGCGGACTCGGTTTTATTCACATGCTGACCGCCGGCACCGGATGAGCGGTACACGTCGGTCCGCAAGTCGGCAGGGTTGATCTCGATATCGATGTCATCATCCACTTCGGGTGAGACGAAAACGGAGGCGAAGGACGTATGACGCCGGTTGCCCGAATCGAAGGGCGACTTGCGCACCAGGCGGTGCACGCCGGTTTCGGTGCGCAGCCAGCCATACGCGTAGTCGCCTTTCACTTCGACCGTGGCGCTCTTCATTCCCGCCACTTCACCGGCCTGGGAGTCGATGACCTCGCAGCTGAAACCCCGGGACGCACCCCACCGCAAGTACATGCGCAACAGCATCTGCGCCCAGTCCTGAGCCTCGGTTCCCCCGGCGCCCGCCTGGATGTCGAGGAAGGCGTTATGCGAATCCATCTTGCCGCGGAACATCCGCTTCAGCTCAAGATGCCGCACGGCCTCCTCCAGTCGACCGGCGTCGACTTCGATATCACGCGCAGCCGCCTCGTCGGCCTCGCTCTCGGCGAGTTCGAGGAGTTCGGCGGAGTCGACGATGCCCTTGGACGTGCGGTCCAACTCCTCGACTTCGGTGGTCAGTTTCGCTCGCTCGCGGCCCAGTTCCTGCGCACGCTCCTGGTTGCCCCACACCGCGGGGTCTTCCAGCTCGCGACCTACCTCTTCGAGGCGTTCTTTCTTAAGGTCGTACTCAAAGAAACCCCCGTAAGGAGCCGATGCGCTCCTCGAGATCTTTGAGCTGCCGCTTCAGTTGATTGATTTCCATGAGGCCGGCCATCCTAAACGGCAGGCGCAGCAATTTCCACCGCCGCCGGCAGGATATGATCCACGAGCAGCTGCAGCCGGCGCTCGCCCTGATATTCATTGACATCCAGGCGATAGACGAGTTGCACCGAGCCCTGCGGGGGCACGAAATCGGCGAGCTGATCGATGTGGTTGAAGGCAATCGCATCGAAAGAGCGTCCGGTGCGCGGCACTTCGACCCACAGCTTCAGATGCCGATCGCCGACGATCCGGGTGTTTCGTACCACAAAGACCCCGTCGAAACACGGCTCGGGAAATGCCTGCCCCCACGGGCCTCCGGCACGCAACGCGCTGGCCGTCTCGAGTGCGATCTCCTGCAAAGTCAGTTCACCGTCGGTCTCGACTGCATCTCTGGCCACGCCGCAACTCGTCCAGCGGGCGACCTCCTCGTCAAACGCCACCGCGAAGCTGTCCAACTTGGAGCGATCCAGCGTCAGCCCCGCGGCCATCGCGTGGCCTCCGAAGCGACTGATGAGATCCGGATGACGGGCCGCCATCGAGTCCAGCACATCCCGGATATGAACTCCCGGGACGGAGCGCGCCGAGCCGCGCAATGAATCCTCACCCGCCAGAGCGAACGCGATGACCGGGCGGCGCAGGCGATCCTTCACCCGGCTCGCCACCAGGCCGACCACTCCCTGATGCCAGCTCTGATCGAACAGACAGACACCGCTGCGCTGCAGCGCACGCGGTCCCGGATCAGTGAGTCTGCGCACTGCGGCCAATGCTTCCACCTGCATGCGGGCCTCGATGGACTTGCGCTCCTGATTGAACTGCTCGAGCCGCTCCGCGAGCACTTGCACCGCTGCCGCATCGTCGTCGACGAGACAACGGATTCCAATACTCATATCGTCGATCCGACCCGCCGCGTTCAGCCGCGGCGCGACCGAGAACGCCAGATCGGTAGCGGTCAGATCCGTACTGCGCCGCTTCGCAACGTCCAGCAGCGCCCGAATGCCCGCGACACAGCGCCCGGCTCTGATTCGTTTCAGGCCCTGCGCCACGAGGACCCGGTTGTTGGGATCCAGGGGCACCAGATCGGCCACGGTGCCCAGCGCGACCAGGTCCAGAAACTCGGCGACGCCCACGGCACCCGGGGGGGCGAGCGACTCCTGGTCCAGGCGGCGCTTCAAAGCCGCCATGACGTAAAACGCGACGCCGACTCCGGCCAGCGCGCGACTCCCGAAGCGACTGCCGGCAAGATTGGGATTGACCATCACGTTGGCTGCGGGAAGCTCGGCACCCGGTAGATGGTGATCGGTGATCAGCACGTTGATCCCGCGCGAGCGGGCTTCCGCCACGCCGGCGATGCTCGATATTCCGTTATCGACCGTGACGATCAGAGTCGGCGCGCGAGTCGCCGCAAGCGCCACGATTTCCGGTGTCAGCCCGTAACCGAACTCGAATCGATTGGGAACCAGGAAATCGACCGACGCGAATCCCCACGCGCGCAACGCCCTCATCATCAACGCCGTGCTGGTGGCGCCATCCGCATCGAAGTCGCCCACGATCAGGATCCGACCCTGGACTCGATGCCGCAGCAGTTCCTCGACTGCCGCCGGTACGCCCTCCAACGTGCCGACAGGCAGCAGGCGTTCCAGCGACACATCCAGATCCGCGTGGCTGCGAATGCCACGCGCCGCATAGATGCGCTGCAGAACGGGATGCAGATCTCCCCCCAACAGCCCATCCTGCGGCTCCGGGCAGCCGCGCCGCACCACTCTCAATCTCATTGCAGGCCATCCAGGGCCGCTCGCGGGCGACGCCACAGTTTCAAATGATCGCGCGCATTCACCACCAGGTGCCGGTCGTTTGCAAGGATCGAGACTCGGTCGAGGCCTCGACGCAACGCCTGGATTGCAGGCGCAATGAAGAGCCGGTCCGTTTCAGCCAGGGCATCCAACACCGTCCAGCTCTCATGGGTACGCAACGCCTGCCCGACTTCCAAAACCACCGCCGCCTGCTGCAGGTCAGGATAGCCGAACACAGCGTCGAGCTGTTCCGGTAAAGCGCGGCTGTGATTTCCGAGCAAGCGCCACAGGCCGTGCACGTAGGCGTCCGCTGCGAATGCGAGAACGGGCGGGTGAGGGGGTGCTGCGGAGCCCGCCAAAGTCGCAGAGCCGCCGCCCCATAGCCACAACGTGCTGACCGGAGGCTGTCGCCTGGCCGCGCGTGCCAGATTGAGGGGATGCGAGTGCAGCCACATTTCGATCTCCGCACCCAGTCGCCGCAGATACGCAGCCCCCAACCCGGTCGGCAGCGAAGCGGCAACATCGGCGACGACCAGGCGCGCGGGCTCCGTGGTCTGTGCTGCAGGCACGGAGGGTAAGAACAGGAGAAAGTCTCCGGACTCGAGCGGCTCGAGATGAAATCCGGAATCGTGAAAGGTGTTCGCAAAGTCGCGGGCCAGTTGTGCCAGTTCCGCGGGCGGCAGATACAGGCGGCTGCGAAAATCAGCATGCAGGGTCGTCATGCCCGCCGCGAGGTGCAGCGGCGTTGCGATCCAGGCGGTAGCGGAGGAATCCTGCGGTGCGCCCGCTGCCGCGGCTGCGGCGATGCTTGCCGGTTGCGCTCGCGCCAGATCGGGTCGGCCGGCCCATGCAGCGAGCCACGGTCGCCACGCCCGGTTTACAGCCACGATCTCGCCGAATCGCACGGCCTGATCGAGCCCGGGTAGCACGGTGTCCACCACTTGTGCACGGCCGCCCTGCGAGGCGCTACCGGCTCCGGTCAGATACAAGTCGGCAAGGACGATGACGATTTCGCGCACGGGCGGTATCGTACTGAAAATGAAGCTCACACTCGAAGCAAGCTCCCGCGTGAACCTGATCCGGTCTTACTCGGCGAACGACGTCCGCATCGGCGAGCAGATACTGCGCAGCAGTTGCATCGTGACCGCGGATGCGGTGATCGCGGATTGGGAAGTGCCCGGCTTCGCCGATCTGACGCTGGATCATCTGGAGAAACTCTTCGCACTCCGTCCGGAAGTGGTGCTGCTCGGCACCGGCACCACGCAGCGCTTTCCTCCACAGCCGATTCGAGCAGCGTTCGCCGCGCAAAAGATCGGACTGGAAGCGATGGACCTAGGGGCTGCCTGCCGCACTTTCAACGTGCTGGTGCAGGAGGAGCGGCGGGTAGCGGCGGCGCTGTTATTCCGCTAGGTCGCTAGCGTGCCGGCGCGGAGCACGGTCTTCCGGGCGTGTGGCGCCCGGAAGAAGACACAGGGGGAGGAGTAAAGATCAATCAACCCACACAATCATCCGAAGCTGACAGACTCGAACAACTGCGTACTGTTTTTATTCTTCTCGCCGACATATTGCTTTTGTTTCAACTCCCCTCCTCCCTGTGTCTTCTTCCGGGCCCTCATGTCGTCATGGAGCGACAGGGAACATGTTAAACATGTCCGAGATTGCGGCGCAAGTTCTTTGAGTGTGCAAGAGTTTTCGCCCTCCGCTGCCCCCATCACCGCGCGCCTTTCGCGGCTTTTTCCGGCATTTTTTAGCGGCCTCGCAGGCCTCCGGGCCCCTAACTCCTAAAGTTATAAAACTCAATAACTTGAGGCACCTTTGTAATATCGAATCGAGCCTGCGCGACTTCAGGCTGTACCACCCAGCATCGGTACGAACGCTACCGGACCCAGCGAGGCACGCTCCACCCGCTGCTCCTTGCGGGTAAAGCGGATCAGCTCCTGCTCGCCTTCCGGTCCCACCGGCACCAGCAGTCGCCCGCCCAAGTTGAGTTGCTGGATCAGCGCCTCCGGTACGGTCAACGGCGCGGCCGCCACCAGAATCCCGTCGAAGGGCCCCTGCGCCTTCCAGCCGATGGTGCCGTCGGCGTGTCGGAACCGTACGTTACGGATACCGAGCTCCTTGATTCGCTCCTTGGCCCGAGTCAGCAAGGGCTCGATCCGCTCGATCGTGTACAGCTTCTCCACGAGGGGAGACAGCACCGAAGTCTGATAACCGCATCCCGTACCGACCTCGAGCACGTTGCGCAGTGGAGTGCCTTCGAGAAGCGCCTCGGTCATGCGGGCCACGATGTAGGGCTGAGAGATCGTCTGCCCGAAACCGATGGGCAGGGCCGTGTCCTCATAAGCGCGGGTACCCAGCGCCTCGTCAACGAAGATGTGGCGCGGCACGTTCCGTATCCGGTCCAGGACGGCCAGGTTTGCGATCCCCTGATCGCGCAACCTCTGCACGAGTCGATCGCGAGTGCGCGCCGACGTCATGCCTATTCCAGTAAGTCGCACGTCAGCCATCTATACCTTCCAGCCAACTGGCCATCACGGGCAATGCCGCGTGGCGAGTAAAGTCGATTTGCAACGGCGTAACGGAAACGTATCCGTTCGCGACGCAATCAAAGTCCGTCCCCGGCCCCGCGTCCTGCTCCGCTCCCGCCGGACCGACCCAATACACCGGGCGACCGCGCGGGTCCTGGGCAGGAATAATCTTTTCGGACCGATGGCGATAGCCGAGTCGAGTGGTCCGAAAGCCGCGCAACTGCTCAATCGGGACATCGGGGATGTTCACGTTGAGAATCAGGGTCCGATCCAGTGGTTTGCGTAGTAGCTGCGCTACGAGTCGACGCGCCACTTCCGCTCCGGTATCGAAGTGTGCGCCGCTGCCGGGGGCCGTACACAACGAAGTAGCAATAGCGGGAAGGCCCAGGAAGCGCCCTTCCACTGCGGCCGCTACAGTCCCCGAATACAGGACATCGTCCCCGAGATTGGGCCCGTCGTTGACGCCGGCGACGACCATGTCGTGCTCGAAGTCGAAGAGCCCGGACACGGCAAGATGAACGCAGTCCGTCGGCGTCCCCGGGACGAAGTAGACGTTGGGTTCCGGCGCCGCGAATACCCGCAGAGGCACGTCGAGGGTGAGCGAATTGCTCGCACCACTCCGATTCCGGTCCGGCGCGACGACCGTCACTTCGGCGAGCGTCGCCAGGGCCTCGCGCAGGGCTCGTATGCCCGGCGATCGGAAGCCATCATCATTGCTAACCAGAATCTTCACTAAAAGTGGTGCTGCCAGGCTGGAGCCCTTCAAGGGCGCGTAACTATACTGAAGGAGTTTGGACGGAGGTAGCGTGAAGTCGGACTCCGAAGATGAGGACGCCCTTTTATTCCGGGAAGCCGTCCGAGACGTCAAGCCGCTTGCAAACGAGCGGCCGCTGCCGCGCGTGCGCAAACCACCACCTCGCGCCCGGTTCACGCGCGCGGACCGGTACGCCGTTTTGCAAGAAAGCTTGTCCGGAGAGACGGACGACCCCGCCATCGCAAGCGGTGACGAGCTGGTATTCCATCGCGCCGGCGTGCCGAAAACAGTCTTGCGTAAGCTTCGGCGCGGCCAATACCGGGTCCAGGCCGAACTCGATCTTCACGGCCTGACCCTAGTGGAAGCGAAGCAGGTCATGCGGGACTTTCTGGTCGACGCGCTACACCGCCAGATTCGGTGTATCCGCATCATTCACGGCAAGGGGTTGCGGTCCGGGCACCGAGGTCCCGTTTTGAAGAACGCCGTAAGCAGCATACTGAGGCGGACCGCGGCGGTAGTGGCGTATGTCTCGGCACGCCAGGTCGACGGAGGCACGGGAGCGGTTTACGTACTTCTCGCCTCGATTTGATCCTCAATCCCCCTCTTCCGGCGGCTCGGCGTCGACGATTTCCCGCAGCACGGTCGTGGCGAAGCAGCCGCGGGCCAGCCTGAAGCTGACGACAATCGCAGCGGGTTCACGGTGCCATTCGAGATCCCGCACGGCCAGTCGGGTCGCGCGGCGCTCCTGATCCATTCCTGCCATTGCCGTCAGCTCGCATGCCTTGGCGTAGCGGCCTGCTACATCCACTTCGAGTGCATGAACGCGTTCAGCGGATTGCGGCACACCCCGCCCCCACAGCGGCGCGGTGGGATGAATATCGAGGTGCAGACCGCGATCGACCAACTCCTGATCGACGGATCCGACCGGGAAGATGCTGCCGCGCGCGTCGAGGTTTGCAACGTCTCCCGGCTCCAACCGGTCCCAGCTTCCCTCGCGTACCCGCTCAGCTGTTACCGCGTTGAACACCACGCTGCGAGCTGCCGAAAGAATGAACCCCCGCTCCGGAGCCCGGAGCGTGCGCAGATCGTCTGCGATGCGCGCGAGGTTGGAGCCATTACGACCGAAGCGCTGCGGTCCGAAATAGTTAGGCACTCCGCGAGACACGATGACCGCGATCCGTTCGGCGAAGGCCGCGTCATCGACGTCCATCCCCCGAATCCTGACTACGAATCGGTTTCCTGCCAGCGCGCCTCTCGGAAGCTTGCGCGAATGCGCGTGCGCTGCGAGGACTTCGTAACCCTGACCGTTCACGTGCATCCAGGCGTCGGGCGCGATGGAGGATTGAGGCACCGAGAACCATTGGATCGCCACTGCCCGACGATCCTTGAGTCCAGCGTACCCGACGTCGCGAGGATGGCTTCCGCAAGCTCGCGCCAACTCGCGCGCCACCCACTGAGTGTTGGCGTCGCGCTTGCGCACCTTGATCAGCACATGCTGGCCGGAGCCGGACGGAGCGAAGCCAAGCTCCTCCTCGACGACGAAATCCTCTGGTTCGGCGCGCAAAACGCCCGAAGCGAGCGAAGGTCCGTGAGCGCGGGGCGGATCCAGTGCTTCAAGCATCAACGAGCAACACCGCCGCCTGCGCTGCGAGGCCCTCAGATCGTCCGAGAAAGCCGAGGCGCTCGGTCGTCGTGGCTTTGACGTTGACGCGGTCCTCCGAGACCTCCAGAAGTGCGGCAATCTGGCGCCGCATCTCGTCGCGAATGGGGGAAACCTTGGGAGCTTCCGACAGAACGGTGATATCCGCGTTGCCGACCTTGAGTCCGCGGGCGCGGAGCATTTGCAGCACCGCTTGCACAAAACGGCGGCTGTCCGCGCCCCGCCACTGAGGGTCCGAATCCTTGAAATGCTGCCCGATGTCACCCAGACCAGCCGCACCGAGCAGCGCATCGCAGAGCGCATGCAGCACCACGTCTCCGTCCGAGTGAGCTACGACGCCGCGGGAGTAAGGCACACGGATGCCGCCGAGCATGACGAAGTCACCGGGACCGAATGCGTGCACGTCAACTCCGAATCCGATTCTCATCAGGGCCTCTCTATTTCATTTGGCTGCAAACGCCTGCGGCGTTTGCAGCAGGCCAGACACATTAGTGCTGTGCGGCTCGCAGCTAGGCGCCCCCCGGCAAAACGCGTGGGTTTTGCCGGGGGGCGCCTAGCTGCTAATCAGCTGGCCGTTTGCGGCCGGTCAATTCGTGCATCGAGCAACGCTGTCGCCACGAGCAGATCCTCGGCGCTTGTGATCTTGATGTTGGCTGCTGAACCCTCGACGAGCTGTGGTTTATCGCCGAGCCACTCCAAGGCCTGAGACTCGTCCGTCGGCGTAAGACCCTCGGCGAGCGCAGTGTTCAACGCTTCACACAACCGTCCGTACCGGAACATCTGTGGGGTCAATGCACGCCACAGGCCAGAGCGGTCCACCGTACGCGCCACGTCCTGCCGGTTGGCCGAAGCCTTGAGCGTGTCGGCAGCCGGCGCCGCCAGCAGTCCTCCCACGGGATGCGCCTCCAGGGTCAGCAGCAGCTTGTCCAGATCCTGGGGCGGCAGACAAGGACGCGCGGCATCGTGGACCAGCACCCAGTCGTCACCGGCGGCTTTGCCGGCCAATGCCGCCAGGCCGTTGCGGACCGACTCGCCGCGCTCGGCGCCGCCATTCGCAACTGTCACGGCCGGCAGATTCGCGGCGATCGCGGGCCAGTACGGATCGCCCTGGGCCAGCGCTATGACCAGGCCGGCGCACCGGGAATCGGACAGGAAGGGCGCAAGCGACCACTCGAGCACGGTCCGGCCGTGGATCGAAACATACTGTTTGGGTGTTTTGGCGCCGAAGCGACGGCCGACGCCGGCGGCGGGCATGACGAGCCAGTAACGCATGCTTTGTCTCGAGGAAACCGGAAGAAGAGCCCGGGCGTTACCGCGCCGCGGTACGCGTCTGCGACTGCACTGGAGGTCCGGCGACCGGCCGACTGGGAACGACCTGGTAGAAGGTCTCGTGGCTGGCGATCATCCCCAGATCGCTGCGGGCCCGCTCTTCCAATGCCCCCATACCGGTCTTGAGGTCACGTACTTCGGCCGCGAGTTGCTTGTTCCGTTCGACCAGCTGGTCGTTATCCGACCGCTGCGCCGCTACAGAGCGCTGCAGGCGGTCGAGATCGTGCACGCCATTGTCCGAGAGCCATACCCGGTACTGCAGGACTACCACCACAACCAACAAGCCTGCTGCGAGCCATTTCATGAGCACAGCAGCCTAACAGACCGCGGCCCGGGAGCGAAGGGTGGTGTGGCCTAGTCAATTGCAGAAAGTCGCCTGCGGCGCTTTCTGCTCGGCAGGCAAAAAGCGTGGTTTTTGCCGGGGGCGCCTAGCCTGCCTAGGCCTTGCCGGCCGCGGGATGAGGCGGACGCTCGTTCAGCTTGGCTTCCATCCACTTGCGGACCCGTCGGGCGTCGGCCACCCGCGTGTAACGCCCATTGGAGTTAAGCAGGATCATCACGATGGTGCGGTCGTCGATGTGCGCCTGCATCACCAGGCACTTGCCCGCTTCCGAGATATACCCGGTCTTCTGCACGACGATGTCCCAGGCGGGATTGCCGACCAGCGAGTTTGTATTGCGGAACTCGACCATCCGCCGGCCCACCGCGACGGCGTAGCTGCGGTCGGTCGAATATTCACGGATCGTGCGGTCGTGGGAAGCCGCCATGACCAGCTTGGCAAGGTCTTCGGGGCTGGCGACGTTCTCGCTGGACAGGCCTGCGGGATCGACGAAGTGCGAGTTCGTCATGCCGAGCGCCTTGGCTTTGGCGTTCATCGCCTGCACGAAGACATCGACGCCGCCCGGATAGCTGCGTCCGAGGGCGTGCGCGGCACGGTTCTCAGAGGACATCAGGGCGAGGTGAATCAGGTCGCCGCGGGTGAGCGTAGTCCCGACGGCCAGACGGGAGGCGGCCCCCTTGTGCAGGCTGCGATCGTCATTCGTGACCTGGATGCGCTCGTCCAGAGGCAACTTGGCATCGGCGACGACGAGGGCGGTCATCAGCTTGGTGATGGAAGCGATCGGAGCCGCGACGTCGGAGTTCTTGGAATACAGAACGGAGGCGTGGGTCTCGTCGAACACGAAAACCGAGGCGGACCGCAGGCCCGGCGAGTCTTGCGACCTTCGAACGTGATGCGAATGCGCACTGCATACCGACGCACCCAGTATCCACTGGGCGCCCATCAGCACAATCAGGAGGTTCCCCCGTTTCATGTATCTCTAGCACCCGCAGTGTTTTGTCACATCGAGTGTAGCAAAGCAGGACGGCGCGCGGCGCGCCGTGATGCAAGCCGTGTTTTGAAATTACGGCCGCAGCGGCGAATGCCGACTCTACAGAATCCGGGAACCCGGCCGATAACGCCCCGCAACCGAGGCGCCCCGTCCCACGGATGGGCCGGCGCTATTAGCTGATTTTGACCGGAAAGGCGTCGCGGCCGGCGTAGCGCACTTTGCCCAGCTCCGCTTCGATCCGCAGCAGCTGGTTGTACTTGGCGATGCGATCGGAGCGCGACATCGAGCCGGTTTTGATCTGCGTGGCGGCGGTAGCCACCGCGATATCGGCAATGGTGCTGTCCTCGGTCTCCCCGGACCGATGCGAAACAACTGCGGCATAGTGAGCGTCGTCGGCCATCTGGATGGCCGCGAGCGTCTCCGTCAGCGTGCCGATCTGGTTCGGCTTGATCAGAATGGCGTTGGCAATGTGCCGATCGATGCCTTCTTGCAGGATCCGGGTGTTCGTCACGAACAGATCGTCGCCGACCAGCTGGATCTTCTCGCCCAGCGCGCGGGTGAGCATGCCCCAGCCTTCCCAATCTCCCTCGCTCATGCCGTCCTCGATCGTGATGATCGGGTACCTGGCAGCCAGGTCCGCCAGGTAGCGGGTGAACTCCGCCGAGGAGAAGGAGCGCTTTTCGGCATCCAGCTCGTAGCTGCCGTTCTTGAAGAACTCGGACGAGGCGACGTCGAGGCCCAGGTAGATGTCCTTGCCGACCTTGTAGCCGGCCTTCTCGATGGCCTGCAGGATGACCCCGAGCGCGGCCTCGTTCGATTCCAGGTCCGGGGCGAAGCCGCCTTCGTCACCCACCGCGGTCGACAGACCCTGGTCGGCCAGGATTTTCTTCAGCGTATGGAAGATCTCGGCGCCGTAGCGCAGCGCTTCCCTGAAGCTCGGTGCACCGACGGGCAGGATCATGAACTCCTGGATGTCCAGGCTGTTGTTGGCATGTGCGCCGCCGTTGATGATGTTCATCATCGGCACCGGCATGACGGGCTCGCGACCCTTGGCCAGGTAGCGATACAGCGGCGCACCGGCATCGACTGCGGCGGCATGCGCGTTGGCGAGCGAAATCGCGAGCAGCGCGTTCGCACCCAGCCGGCTCTTGGTCTCCGTCGCGTCGAGGGCGATCATCTTTGCATCAATACCCGCCTGGTCACGCGGATCCTGACCGACGAGCGCCTGCTTGAGCACCGTATTGACGTGCTCGACGGCTTTGAGCACGCCCTTGCCGCCGTAGCGCTTCTTGTCGCCGTCGCGCAGTTCCACCGCTTCGCGCGTGCCGGTGGACGCGCCTGACGGCACCGCCGCCCGGCCCCGGGCACCCGAATCGAGAATCACGTCGGCCTCGACGGTGGGGTTGCCGCGGGAATCGATGATCTCGCGGCCACGGATGTCGGCGATTCGGCTCATGTGTGCGGGTTCCTCAGCAGAGTTTCTTCGAACGGTGCGCCTTTGACGGCGACATCGATCTGTTTGAGCGTCGTCAGCAAGGCCTCCATGCGATCGAGTGGCCACGCATTCGGGCCGTCCGACAACGCTTTGGCGGGATCGGGGTGCGTCTCCATGAACAGCCCGGCAATCCCTGAGGCGAGCGCAGCTCGCGCCAGAACCGGAATGAACTCACGCTGCCCACCCGACGCGGACCCCTGCCCTCCGGGCAATTGCACGGAGTGGGTGGCATCGAACACCACGGGACAATCGGTGTCGCGCATGATGGCGAGCGAGCGCATGTCGGACACAAGATTGTTATATCCGAACGAGAATCCCCGCTCGCAGACCATGATGGACTCGTTGCCGGTGGAACGGGCCTTGTCGACCACGTTCTTCATCTCCCAGGGCGACAGAAACTGGCCCTTCTTGATGTTGACCGGCTTGCCCTGCGAAGCGGTGCTGATGATGAAATTGGTCTGGCGGCACAGGAACGCCGGCGTCTGCAGCACATCGACGACGGCCGCCACTTCGGACAACGGAGTGTCCTCATGTACGTCCGTCAGCACCGCAACGCCGAAGGTCTTGCGCACGTGCTCCAGGATCTTCAGTCCTGCGTCGATCCCAGGTCCGCGAAAGCTTGCGCGCGATGAACGGTTCGCTTTGTCGTACGAGGCTTTGAATACGAACGGGATCGCCAGTCGCGTCGTGATTTCGCGCAGCCGCCCCGCAACCTCTTCCGTCAGTCCCGCACTCTCGATGACGCAGGGGCCCGCTATCAGGAAAAAGGGCCGCTGCAAACCGACATCGTGTCCTGCTAGCTTCATGCCCCCGCCGCTTGAGGGAGCTGTCCAGCCCGCTGTGCCCGGGCGGCACGGATGAAGCCGGTGAAGAGCGGATGGCCGTCCCGCGGGGTTGAGGTGAATTCCGGATGGAACTGCGTCGCGACGAACCACGGATGATTCGGCAGCTCAATGAGCTCCACCAGTCCGTCACGCGAGAAGCCGCTGAAACGCAACCCGGCCTGGCGGAACCGGTCCAGGTAGTTGTTGTTGAATTCGAAGCGATGGCGATGACGCTCGGCGATGATGTCCTTGCCGAAGATCTCGCGCGCCCGGGTGCCCGCGCCGAGCACGACCTCTTGTGAGCCCAGGCGCATCGTCCCACCCTTGGCCGACGCCTCATCGCGCACCTGCACGCCCTGCTGCAGGTCCTTCCACTCGGAAATCAGAGCGATCACCGGATGCGGCGTCGCCCGGTTGAACTCCGTGCTGTTCGCGTCCGTAAGGCCCAGGGCATAACGACCGAATTCGACGATGGCGACCTGCATCCCTAAGCAGATTCCAAGGTACGGAACACCGTTCTCGCGAGCGAATCGCGCCGCCTGGATCTTGCCTTCGATGCCGCGCTCGCCGAACCCGCCGGGGACCAGAATCGCGTCCATTCCGTTGAGTGCATGCGTACCCTGCTGCTCGATGTCGGTGGACTCAATGTAGTGAATGTTGACGCGCGTGCGGGACTTGAGGCCGCCGTGCATCAGCGCTTCGTGCAGGGACAGGTAGGAATCCCGGATCTGCACGTATTTGCCGACCATCGCGATATCGACCTGGCCGTCGGGATTGGCCTTGGCATTGACGGCCTGGCGCCACTCCGTCAGATCCGTCACTGGAACTTCCAGCCGCAGCTTGTCTACGATGATCGCGTCGAGGGCCTGCTCGTGCAGCAGAATCGGAATCTTGTAGATGTCATCCGCGTCGATCGCGGAAATCACCGCTCGCTCCTCGACGTTGGTGAACAGCGCGATCTTGCGCCGTTGCTCCTCCGGAAGCGGATGCTTGCAGCGACACAACAGCACGTCGGGCTGAATACCGATGCCCCGCAGTTCCTTCACCGAGTGCTGCGTCGGCTTGGTCTTGATCTCTCCCGAGCCGCCGACTATCGGCACCAGGGTGAGATGCATGTACACGCAATTGTTGCGGCCCAGCTCGACGCCGAGCTGGCGGATCGCTTCGAGGAAAGGCAGCGACTCAATGTCGCCGACCGTACCGCCGATCTCCACCATGCACACGTCCGCACCGTCCGCACCCAGCTTGATGCTTCTTTTGATCTCATCGGTGATGTGCGGAATAACCTGCACGGTGGCGCCCAGGTAGTCGCCGCGCCGCTCCTTGGCGATGACGCGCTCGTAAATGCGTCCAGTCGTGAAGTTACTGTTTCGCCCGGTCGTCGTGCGTACGAAGCGTTCGTAGTGACCGAGATCGAGATCGGTTTCCGTTCCGTCCTGCGTGACGAAGACCTCGCCATGCTGAAACGGGCTCATCGTGCCCGGATCGACGTTGA
>FTJL01003406.1_pt2 | contig 15897 bp, 14 predicted proteins | sample 1658551 | NCBI WGS metagenome assembly FTJL01 (sample SAMEA3914835, study PRJEB12502) | metagenome | biome: forest; material: soil | place: Canada | collected 2011-07-03 | depth 0.3 m
CGATTCCGACCAACGGCGGCGGCATCGCGGTCCTCGGCGCGGCGCCGGACGGAACGCCTGCAGGCGCGGCGGCCGGCATCGAGTGCGGTTCGACGACTGACGTTGACTGCGCGCCTGGCTTGAGCGACGGGACCGGGCCCGGCCTGGTGATCGACAGCAACATCATCATGGGCAACACCGCGGAAAGCGGTAGCGGCGGCGGTATCCGCTTGCAGACCGTCAACGGCACGGAAGTCACTCGCTTCCCGCTGACTCCGAACCAGTGGTACGAGGTCGACGTCCGCAACAACATCATCGCGAACAACGTTGCAGGCTGGGACGGCGGTGGTGTGTCGTTGCAGGATGCCCTGAAGGTGAAGTTCATCAACAACACCGTCGCCTCGAACGACACGACGGCCTCCGCTGGTGTGCTGTTCAATACTCTGGGTGCGCCCCAGGCCAGCACGCCTCCGCCGGGTTGCGATCCGGCTGCGAATCCCACCTGCAGCGGTAACCAGATCGTCAAGTCGACGGTGCAGGCCGCGGGCCTGGTGACGATGCCCAATACGGCGAATCTGACTTCGGCGCTGCCGGCCGTCATCCGGTGCCCGACGGGTAACTTCTCGGGGACGACGGCGGCCAACGCGCAATGCCGCAAGGTCTCCTATCCGCAGCTCGAAAATGATCTGTTCTGGCAGAATCGAACGTTCGACATCACCGTCGGCGGTCTGGCCACCGGCCAGCTCGAGCAGCAGAACCTGGTTACGCTCGTGCCGCAGTTGAACCAGAGCACCACCGGACAGTGCGTGGCCACCAACGGCTACTGGGATATCGGCGTACGCGGCGACACGGGGCCCGGTAACCACTCCTCGGGGATCACTCTGAGCCCGTCGTACTCAATCCTGACCAGCACTGCGGGCTACACCGGTGCAACGGCGCACAACTCCGCGGCCAATCCAAATCTGGCCACGCAGTACTGCAATGGCTCCAGGGTGCCACCCGAGAACGGCGGCATGGGTTATGCGGTACCGCCGGGAATCTCCGACGCGACGGTACCGAATCCGCAGTTCAATCTCACGCCTGCCGCGACGGTGGACGAGGGTAATAACTGGATCAATATGGTGTACGGTCCGCTGGCCCTGTCCAATGCGACGCTGCTGCCTTACGCGCCGCTTGCAGCGCCAAGCGCAGCGGCCGGCTCGCAGGGTTACGGATTCGGCAACTACGAGCTGACCGGGACGTCGGCAGCGGCAATCAACGCGGTTCCGAGCGGCTCGGCGCAATACAGCGATGCTCCGTCGACCGACTTGTTCGGTAACCCGCGCAAGACCAATAACCGGGTCGACATCGGTGCAGTCGAGTACACCGGCACGGTGGGGGCTTCGGTCACCATAACGGGCGCACCACTGGCCTTCGGCAGTGTGGCAGATGGAACGACGAGCGCAGGCCAGACGCTGACCCTGCAGAATAACGGAGGCTCGAATGCCACCGGAATCGGTCTGGCATTCTCGGCTCCGCAATACTCGCGGCCTGCTGGTGCCGCCGGCGGAACCTGCACAGCTACGATCAACACCGGCGCGTCCTGCACCGTCATCGTCGTGTTCTCCCCGACTGTGCCGGGTGCCGTGAATGCGACGCTGACTATCAGTTCCACGAGTGCCACGGTCACCGGATCGCCTGTCACGTTGAGCGGTACTGGAGTTGCGCCAGTGGTCAGTGCGACGCTGACGCCGGCGACCTGGAGTCCGAGTCAAACCCGGAACTGCCCCGGCACCGGCCTTGGCGTGCTGGCCTGCGCAGGGGATCCCTCTCAGGCGTTTACTCTGACGAACACCGGAAATGTCCCGCTGACGACCATAGGGGATGGAGCGCTGGGTGGCGTCAACGTTGCCGACTATTCGATCGCGACCCTCGTCACAACATGCGGTCCGCGCGTTGGCAACCAGCTGGTCTCGATAACGACCCTTGCACCCGGCGCTACTTGCGGAGTGACCGTGCAATTCAAGCCGCGGACGGCGGAGGCCACGGGGGTCAAGAACGCGACAATCTCCATCACCGACGGCGCTGGGACGCAAACCGCAGCGCTCAGCGGCACGGCAAATTAGGAGAGCCAAGCATGTCTTCACGGATTGGGTCCGCGCCCGGGTGGCTTATTTGCCGCAAGCACGTTGCGTCAGTCGTCCGCTGTGCGATATTCCTGTCAGCGACGGTGTTGGCCTCCGGTGCCGTCGCGGCGACTACGAACAGCACGCCGAGTGGCGGACCCTCGTACCCCTCGCGCGTGCGGCACTCACCCTCACCCTACGCGGCCGCCAGCAAGAGCGTTCGCGCGACTAACTTCTGGGCCCTGAAATACGGCGTCGATTCCATGGTCGTGAAGGCAGTGCCCGCGGATCAGGTGATTCGTTTCAGCTATCGCATAATCAATGCCGATAAGGCCCGCGGTGTCGTGAGCAAGGAGGCGGCGCCCCAGCTCATTGACGATCGAAGCGGCGTCGCGCTGGTGGTGCCCACGATGGACAAAGTGGGGCAGTTGCGCCAGTCAGGCCCCCCGCAGAACGGCAAGACCTACTGGATGGTGTTCTCCAACAAGGGAAATGCCGTCAAGAAGGGTCATCGCGTGACCGTCATGATCGGCGACTTCCACGTCAACGATCTCGCAGTCGAATAGAGCGGCTCACTCATTTTCAGCAGGCCAACCCGTATGTCGCGACCAATACCTGTCATCTGCCTCCTTGCCCTGTTACCTCTCGCCGCGCGGGCCGCGGAGCCGGCGGCTGGCGCCAGTCTTTCCGCGGCACAAATCGTCGAGCGCAACATCGCCGCGCGCGGCGGGCTGAACGCCTGGAGGTCGGTCAAGACGCTCACCTGGAGCGGCAAAATGGCTGCGGGCGGCAATCGGCGCCCGACGCTGCCCATGGCGGACCCGCAGTCCAAGGCGTCGCCGCTCCCGGCGCGGCCTGCGGAGGAAATGCAACTGCCGTTCGTGATGCAGCTGAAGCGGCCGCGCAAGTCCCGCCTGGAGATCGTTTTCAACGGCCAGTCCGCGATACAGGTGTATGACGGTGCCCAGGGCTGGAAGCTGCGGCCGTTTCTGAACCGCCACCAGGTGGAACAGTTCACCACCGATGAGTTGAAGGCAGCCGCGACGCAGGGCGAGCTGGACGGACCCCTGCTCGACTACGCCTCCAAGGGGACGGCAATCGCTTTGGAGGGAACCGAAGTCATTGAAGGACATAACACGTATCGGCTGAAGCTGACACTGAAGAGCCGGCAGGTGCAGCACGTCTGGATCGATGCAAACTCATTCCTCGAGACGAAGATCGAAGGCACGCCGCGTCGTCTTGACGGCAGGATGCACCCGGTCTGGGTGTTCATGCGCGAATACAAGAGCGTCTCGGGCGTCATGATGCCGACTGTGCTGGAGACGACCGTGCAGGGTGTAGCACAGACCGAGAAGATCAGCATCGACAAGATCGACGTAAACCAAAGCCTGCCGGACTCGCGATTCGCCAAGCCGAGTTAAGGATGTGGTATGAGCGGAAGAACCTTGAGCCCCTGCTTGATGGCATCCAGCTGCGCACTGCTGCTGCTCTGGGCAGTGTTCGCCCCGGAGGATGATGCTCGGGCGGGCGTCGGGCATGCGTCGGCTGCGCACGCGATTCATGTAACGGCGATGAACTACACCGTCCCCGAAATCAAGCTGGTGCGTGATGACGGCAAAGAGGTGTCGCTTCCGGCTGAGCTGAACGACGGCCGCGCGGTGGTGTTGAACTTCATCTTCACCACCTGCGGCTCGATATGTCCGCTGAGTAGTCAGACGTTCGGGGAGTTTCAGCGCAAGCTGGGCTCGGAAACGACGAAGGTACACCTTGTTTCAATTTCCACCGACCCGGAGGAGGACACTCCGGCCAGGCTGCGCGAGTACGCCGGGAAATTCCGTGCCGGTCCGGGCTGGCAGCACTACACCGGGACGGTCGACGCCAGCATCACGGCGCAGCGCGCTTTCGATGCCTATCTGGGCGATAAAATGAGTCACGCGCCGGTCACCTGGATCCGCGCTCCAAAGGCCACGACCTGGAGGCGCATCGACGGTTTCGTCACTCCGGATCAGCTGCTGCGACAGTACCGGCAACTGCTCGCTCAGAAGTAGTGCCGCTTTGAGCGGACGCCTTACGGCACTCATCGCAGCCCTGTTCGGGTGGCTTCTGGCGATGCCGGCCGACGCGGCGACTACGGACTTGCAGGGCTTGAACGTCACTAGCGGTCACGACACCGCCGGTGTGTCGATCTATCGTCTCGGCCTGCTGCCTTCGGGGCAGCCGTTGGCCGCAAGACGGGCGGGCAACCTGCGGATATCGGGCCCGGATGCCGCTTGCGTCAACTGTCACCGTCGCAGCGGTCTGGGGGAGCTCGAAGGCCGGGTCAGCATTCCGCCGATCAGCGGCATATATCTGTTTCATCCGCGGGCGACGGAAGGCGACGACCTGGACCTGCCGTTTGTAGACACGATGCGTCCCGATCGGGAGCCCTATACGCAGAAGACTCTGGCGCGCGCGATCCGCGACGGCATCGGTGCCGACGGCAAGCCGCTGAGTGCCCTGATGCCGCGCTACACGCTCGGCGATCCGGACATGGCGGCCCTGATCGCCTACCTCAAATCGATGACGCCGTCCGCCGTTCCAGGGGTCACCGACTCGGTGCTGCACTTCGCCACCATCATTACGCCCGATGCGGACCCGACTGCCCGGGCGGGCATGCTCAATGTGCTGCAGGACTTTTTCACCGACAAGAACGCCTTTGCACGGGCAGAGTCCCGACGGCTGCGCTCCTCGCATCGCATGATGTTCAAAGCCAACCGTAGGTGGATGCTGCACGTCTGGGAGCTGACGGGCGCGCCCGACACCTGGGACGCACAACTGGCGCTACACCTGGCGCAGGAACCGGTCTTTGCGGTGATCTCCGGACTGGGAGGCGCCAACTGGGCTCCGGTGCACCGGTTCTGCGAGCGAATGGCATTGCCCTGTCTGTTCCCAAACGTGGAGCTGCCGGTGGTGGCGGAAAACGACTTTTACTCGCTGTATTTCTCGCGGGGCGTGTTGCTCGAGGCCGATCTTCTGTCACGCCAGGTTCCACCGGCTGCGGCTACGGCCGGTCCACGGCGTCTGGTTCAGGTCTATCGCAGCGGCGATAGTGGTGAGCAAGGGGCGCGTGCTTTGGCCGCCGCGCGCGAGTCTGCGGGCTATCAATCGGTACTGCGCCCGCTGGGCGCCGGAGGCAAGTCGTCGCAACTCGCTGATGCACTTGCTGACGTCGGCCCGTCGGATGTGCTGGTTCTGTGGCTCAGACGATCGGACGTCGCCGCGCTCGATCCGCTCGACCCCCGTGCTGGAACCGTGCTGGTGTCGGGTTTGATGGGGGGGTTGGGCCAGATGCCTCTACCTGCGCGGTGGCGCGAAGTCGTGCGGATGGCCTATCCGTTCGATCTTCCTGAACTGCGCCGGGTGCGGATGGACTATCCGTTGGGATGGTTTGCATTGCGTCATATTCCGGTCGTCGACGAGCGGGTGCAGGCGGACACGTACCTCGCCTGCGGACTGCTGGCCGAAACCCTAAGCCACCTGTCTGATTCCTTCATCCGGGAGTACCTGATCGAACGGCTCGAAGGCCTGCTGGAGCACCGCATCATAACGGGCTACTACCCCAGGTTGTCGCTGGCTCCGAATCAGCGGTTCGCCTCCAAAGGAGGCTACGTGGTCCACTTCCCTGATCCTAGCGGCCACCGCGTCATCCCCGATGGGGGATGGACGACACCGTAATCCCGCCCCCCGCTATCTCTTGGGTGGAAGGGGCATCGGTGGAAGGGGCGAGGTTGTCATGCCCGGCACCGGGCACTCGCCGATGCGAGTAGCCTGGGTGATGGAGCGCACAGTCCGGTCGGAATGATGAATTTCGCTTACCGTCTCATAGCGCGTCGCACTCGCGACCTTCACGACTTCGCGGATGCCTATCACTCCGCTGTTGGCCGGGCACAGCCAGGAGGACTCGTACTGCTCGCCGGACTTGACCAGAGGCGAGAACCGGCAGCCCTTTTGCTTCAGCTCGTCGATCCGTTGCCGGATGTCGCGCGTGGGATCGCTGCAACGCCGGATGCCGGCCGGATCGGCTTGCTTTACGCCGCTGCTGTCACGGGTGCTGCGGCGGTATTCCCACATTCCCGCCTGAAAAGCCGGTAGCGCCACGACTGCCGCAGCCACGGCTGGCGGGGCAGCGGGCGGCGTTGCCGGCTGCGCGCGCACGCCAGCGGCCGGGAGCGCGAGCGCCAGCAATCCGGTGGTGATGATCGAATCGATGATCGAATGACGAGGCATTGCGCAGGCGCTTGTTGTTGTTGCGTTGTGTGGCAAGGCTGTGCATGCCTCCCACGCCGTAAGCGACTTTGAGCTCAAGCCTACCGCAGTGCGTGCAGGGTTCACCTTGGGTGACATCATGTACTTTCGCCGGGTGTAATGCTGTACTACGCCCGGCTGATACGAAAATAACTTTCGCAGGGGTGCTAAGGACGGGACTGAAATCCGATCCAGTCGACAGTCGCGCCACCTGCGTATTTGACAGAATCGGCATCGGGTCTGCTCCAAGCAGGTGAGCGCATGCGCGTTGCTCCGTTCCTCCTTGTATTGACCGTTCTGTGTTCGCCTCGGGCGCGGGGCGATCCGCTCCAACATGAGTTTCTCCTGCTCCCCAGCGCGGAGGCTGTGGGGACCTTCGATCGCCAGGCGCCCGTCACCCGGATCGTCGATGAGGTGCTCAAAGCCGACACGCTGTTCAGCCTGGAGACGGGGCCGTTCAAGCTGTTCGGCGAGTACCTGCTCTCCGACCATGAAGGGGACCTGGAGCGTTTCCAGCTCGGCTGGCAGATGTCGGACGACACGGTCATCTGGATCGGACGTTACCATCAGCCGACGAGCGTCTGGAACCACGATCATCATCACGGCCAGTATCTTCAGACCAGTATTTCCAGGCCATCGATCGATGAGTGGGAGGACCTGGGCGGGGTTCTGCCGCAGCACTTCACGGGAATGCTGATCGAGTCCAGCCGGCCGGCCTTCGGCTGGCGGCTGCGAACGGCCTTCGGCGCCGGCATCGCGCCGCAACTCACCGCAGATGGCCTGGAGCCCTTCGACCTCGTACATCCGGACTCTGATCATCACCGGTTGGGGTATCAGGCGCGGGCATCGCTTCATCCGGATGAATTGACCGAAACCGGACTCGGACTTCTGGCGGCCCAGGACGAAATGCCCACCGTCGGCCTGCTGCCTCCTGCGCTACTCGGCCTGCAACACGTAGACCTCAGACTGCTCGGCGCGTTTGCCACGTATGCGGGAACAACCTGGAAAGTGTCCGCGACGGTGTATCACGCGCAAGCGCAGTTGCATTACACCGGCTCCCGGGTCAACGACAATTTCGAGGTCGGTTATGTGGAGATCGAGCGCCGCTTGCCATTCGATCTGACGGCATTCGCCCGTTGGGAGGACGCGCGCGCAGCCGCAGGCTCGGCTTATCTGAAGCTGTTCGAGGAATTTGCCAGATCGCGGCATGTTATTGGCCTGCGCTGGGACTTCGCTCAAGCCCAGGCGCTCACCACGCAATTTACGGATTCCCACACGCTCAGCGGCCGGTTTTCCGACATCCGCCTGCAATGGAGCGCGGCACTCTTCTGATCATGCGTCGCGCCATTCTCCACACCCTGTTGTTCATAATCCTGGGCATCGCCGGGCGCGGCCACGCGTCGACGGAAACCGTCGTCCTGGTCGTACGCGCGGACAGTCATGTCCTGGATCTGGACTCGGTCACCGTTCGCAAACTGTTTCTGGGGCTGCCGGTATTGATCGACGGCACGCCGCTGCATCCGCTGCGCAACCGCAGCGACGAGCGGCTCGATCCGATATTCCTGCAGGAAATCGTCGCGATGTCACAATCGGCCTATGAGCGGCAGATCCTGATCGGCGTGAACCGGCAGGGCCGGCTGCGCCCGGTGGAGGTCACTTCCGTCTCCCGGGCCCTGGAGGCACTGTACAAGGATCCCAATGCGGTGACCTTCATGTGGCTGCGCGATGTCGCGCATAACTCCAAGGTCCGCGTGATCCGGGAACTATGGAGCGATTGACCGACACCCTGCGGGTGCGGATGACGGGCGTCGTGCTCGTGATTCATGCAGCGCTCGTGCCGCTCCTGTATCTGGGAGTGTCCGCGATAGTCGAGGAGGGATATGCCGAGCTGTTCGTGAATCCGGTGCGCGCCTACAGCAGGCTGGTGGCGGACGAGCTCGAAGCGGCCGGCGAGCAGGATTTCCAGCACCGCGCGGCCGCCTTGCTCGACAGCGTCGTGTTGACCGGGCAGGTCGTATTCGCCGAAATCACCGACGGACCCCACAAGCTCCACAGTTCCATTGCCTCGGTCGCACCACCGCTCGGCCGTGCGGACGACTTTTATTTCGGGGACCATGGGGACGAGGTCTATTACATCTCGCACTCGGTCAAGCTCGGCAACCGTTCGGTGCTGCTGCGACTCGGATTTGACGAAAGCCCGACTCTCGAACGAATCGTGGCCGCCAAGCGGCGCGTGCTGGCCGCGATTCTCGCATTTACGATGGCATCGCTCGCCGTTGCCTTGTGGTTGTCGGCCGTGATCGCAAGGCCAATGGTGCGGCTCCAGGAGGCCGCCAAGCGGATCGCCGGCGGGGATGTTCACGTGCGACTGCAGATGCGTAGCTCGATACGCGAGGTGCAAGAGCTGAATTTGCATCTGGAGAGCATGCGCCAGGAACTGGTCGGCTCCAACGAACGCCTGGCAAGTGAGATCAGTGAGCGCGAGGCTTCGGAGCAAAAGCGCCTGGACCTGGAACGGCGGCTGCTGCACAGGGAGCGGATCGCGACCATCGGCACTCTGGCCGGGGGCGTTGCGCACGAATTCAACAACATCCTGACGCCCATCCTGCTGTACGCGCAGCTTGCCCTCGATGAGGCTCCCGTGGACAGCGCACTGTCCGGCGACTTGACGCGCATCGTCTCCGCCGCCCACCGTGCCCGCAGTCTCATCATGCGGATTCTGACTTTCAGCCGGGAGATGGATTCGCAGCAGGCGACGGCGTTTGACATCCGCCCGACCGTGGAGGAGGCCCTGACCTTGCTGCGCGCGATCGTGCCCGCGAACATCGAAATTGACTTCAATCCAAGCTCCGAGCCGCTCACCGTCTGGGGCGAGCCGAGCCTGGTCCACCAGGTTGTCATCAACCTTTGCACCAACGCCTACCAGTCGATGCGTCGTTCCGGGGGCGTACTGGCTGTGCGGCTGGGGGCTGCGGGGAATCCGCCCGAAAGCCGGATCGAGTCAGGGCGCAATGTTCTGCTGCAGGTCAGCGATACCGGGCACGGCATGGATGAGGCCGTCATGGCCCATATTTTCGAGCCGTTTTTCACCACGCGCGATGTGGGAGACGGCACCGGACTGGGGCTGTCGGTCGTACACGGAATAGTGACCTCCATGGGCGGCGTCATCATGGTGGAATCCGCCATTGGACACGGTACGACCTTCAGAGTTTACTTACCCCTGTCCCCGGCACAGGCGCCGCCCGGCGAGCCGACGGGTAGCCATTGAGCAGGAGGGGTGACGCATGGCAACGATTCTGGTCGTTGACGATGAGCCTGAGGTCGGCGAAGCGATCCGGCGGGTGCTGGTGCGTGCCGGCTTTGTCGTCGTGGTCGCCCGCAGTGCGGCCGGAGCTCTCGAAGCAATGGAGCCGGAACAACCCGACATCGTGGTGACGGACGTGATCATGCCGAAAATCCACGGCCTGGAACTCATCAAGGTGCTGAGGCAGCGTTATCCGCGGGTACGGGTTATTGCCATTACGGGGGGAGGGAGCCTGGGGCCCCTGTCGTACAAGCCGGACGCCATCAGCACGCACGCGTTTCTCGCCGCGGCCCGGGAAGCGGGCGCGGAGGAAGTCCTGACGAAACCCTTCGACATGAGCGATCTGCTGGCCACCATCCGCCGGCAACTGCCGAACTGAGGTAGGGTTTATACCCATATGCTAGGGCGCGCATAACCGGACCTGGCGCCGTATGATGGGGAAAACACTAACTATGCCGCGTCAGTCATCCGAACGAACCGGCAGGCCTCACGGGGAGTTGGCAGGTTGCATACGACGGACATGAGCGCGCCAGGGCCGATGGCCATGGCATCGAAGAGGCGAATCGTTCTCGTGGAAGGCCATGCGATCCTGCGCGACGGCTTGCGCGCTCTGCTGGATCTCGAGAGCGACCTGGTGGTCGTCGGATCGGTCGGCGACGGCGCTGCCGCTCTGGAAACCGTCCGCGCGACGGCACCCCATCTCGTTATTACGGATGTGTCGCTTCCAGATCGCTCCGGCATAGCGCTTATCGCCGAGTTGCTGGTCCTCTATCCGGGCATGCGCCTGTTGGTCCTGACGGCTCACGGTACCGAAGAGTACATCCGGGCCGCTCTCAACGCCGGCGCGCAAGGCTATGTCCTGAAAGACTCGGGACGCGACGATCTCATCCGGGCAATCCGTGTGTTGATCGCTGGAAAGCAGTACCTGTGCGCCGCCGTGGCTGAAAAAGTCGTATCGGGATTTGTCGGCGGTCTTGCGAGCAAGCGCGTGCCGGGGGTCGAAGAACTGGTCACCGGCCGCGAGCGTCAGGTTCTAACCAGCATCGCCTTGGGCCACTCCAACAAACTGATTGCCCGTGACCTGGGATTGAGCGTCAAGACCGTCGAGAAACACCGTGCCAACCTGATGCGCAAACTCACATTGCACAATGCGGCTGCGGTGACGCTGTTCGCTCTGCGCCATGGTTTTATCGAAGCGGGAATAGACTAGCGGAGCTTCGCGCGGCCTGCGTGCCCGCGCCCGTGTGCCCACCGCCTGCAGCCCCCGCGCCTGCGCCCGCGGCCCCGCCTACCCACCGCCCGCGTGCCCGCGGCGGCGTGCGCCTATTGTTCGCCGCTGATCTGGCGCACGAAAGCCGCGAGGGCTGCACGCTGATCATCCCAAACGGGGAATTCTGTTTCGACCGCGTGCGGACCCGTGATAACCGCGATGTTGCGGGCTGCCGCGAGGAACCGCAGCGTGGCGAGGTCCGTGCGATACACATTCGGTAGTACGGATTGCACAGGCGGCGCCATGATCGTTTCGCCGATTCCGGCGTCGCGCGGCGAGTGCCCGGACAAATGAAGCACGATTCGCCTGTCGTCGGCGGCGATGACGAGATCGTCGGTTGCCGATTCATTGCCGGAATCCTCAGCGCCCCGGGAGGTTGCCGGGCCGGCCTGCGCGACGGGCGAGCCTGCCGGCGTGACCGCCGAGCCCGCCTGCGCGACGGCCGCACCGGCCCGCCCGTGAGCGTCGAATGTCGACCAGAAGTAAGCGATCACAACATAGTCCGTCTTGCCGCTGCGATCGATGGTCGCAGCGGCCAGTGTCACGTAGTCGCGCATGTGGACGGCTAACTCGGGCTTTTCGTGAGCGAACACCATCGGCCGGGCGACTATGATTACCGTCGCCGCTGTCGTCTGATCCAGATACTCCCGTGGGCTCTGCGGGTCCGGCGTCACGGCGCAGCCGATCAACAGGTTCACCGTGGCTGCCGATGCGGCGACCCGGGCGGCAAGACGATAGAGAGGGGCGTTGCTCATCGGGCCGGCTCAGAAGCCGATGCGATAGGAGAGGCTGATATAGTACCGCTTGGTGTTCTGTGACTGCTGCACGGCGTTGCGCTTGCCGAGTTGTCCGCCCACCTCAAACTGCAGCAACCGGCGTGCGCGTTGATAGTCCACAAGCATGGAGGGTAAGAAAGTGACTTCCGTGCTGTTGTCGGTTATGAGATTGCGCCGATCTACCGTCAGCCGGGGCCCGATGCGCCATGCTCCGCTCAGTGGGAAACGGCTGCTGCCGCTGACGCCGGCGATGGTGCCGGTCTCGGTGCTGGCATAGGTTGCGGTGAGGACACTGAAATCGCCGGGGCGCCAGAGGCTGGAGCTGTAGATCTGTGCCTGGTATGTCAACTCGGTGCCGCTGGCGGGCTGCGCATCGACGCCGCCCGAGGCGGGGGTCGCGGCGGTTTGAGTTGCGGAGACCGTGGCGGAAAACTGGAACCGCTGACCGAGCGGGCGCGTTGCGGTGAGGGCGCAGTCTGTCGTGATCGGCGTACGATCGCGTGCCAGTTGAAAGATCTCCTGAACCGTAAAAACCTGCTCCAGCTGCGCGATCGTGGTTGCCGGCTGCCCAATGAGTGAATTACTGGTCGTCAGCACCGGAGAATTGCGCCGCTCGGCATCGAAACTCAAGGTCCACCTTGCGGGCAGTTGCAGGGTGCCCAGGAAGGAAGCCGTATTCAGCGTCTGGAATGAGATGTCGTAATCTACAACCGCGACCAATGAGACAAAGGAGGCGAGATAGCGACCCTCGAGTCCGACGGCCTGTCGGTCTCGCAGCCCGTCAAATTGTTGTGTGGCGGCGAACACGCTGGCGTCCCAGTGAGCTCCCGCAGGCGCGTACGCGAGGGCGAGGGTCTCGAAACGCCTGTCCGTCCGGGGTCCGGCGCTGGTTTCTTCCACAGGATAGCCCGCCGTCAGGTTCACGCCCCATGAAGGTGACCATTGATAGGAGGTGAACAATCCATCGAATGTGCCCAGCACGCCGTCCTGATTGCGCGCTTGTCGCCCCACCCGGGTCAGGAGCCCAAGAGTGCGATCGACCCACTCGACCGATGCGATGCTCACGCGGTTCAGGTCTCCGGTGCTGTCCTGGGCAAAACTCCTGGCATACCCCGCACTGAGCCGGCCCATCCAATCGACTTCATCGCCCCGCCTGCGCGCCAGCACATCGACGTCATTGAAAAGAGCGTCCTGCGTAGTGGACTGGACGGAGTTGGGGATCGGCGTACTGCCGGGCGGAACATTCCCGGCCGGCGTGTTGTTGTCGACCTGCGTGCCGTCATATCGAAACAGCTGCGCAAAGCCCCCGGTCAGTTGCCACCGTCCTTGTGCTTCGCTGCCACTGCCGCCCGCCTGTGACTTCGCCGAAGCGGCGCGCAAGATGCGCAGCCGCAGGGTGATTCGCTCCGCTGCCTCACCTTGCGGATAGCGTCGCAGATACTCTTCGTACTCGGCCTTGGCGTGTGCCAGTTGGCCCGAGCGTTCGCGCGCCAGGCCGAGCAGCTCCTGCACGAGCGACCGCTGCGGAAATTCGGGTTGCCGCTGGAGCTTGGTCAGCAGGGCAATCGCATTGGGATAGTCGCGCGAGGACATGGCGGTGCGCACCTGTGCCAGCATTGACTTGAGTGTCGCAGAGTCCAGCGGCGGATCGCTGCCGATGCGCTCGACGCCAGGCAGAGGGGCCTCGGCGGCAGCATTCGGATCGCTCGTCACGGCATCGTCGCCAATGGCCATCCAGGCGCGCGGATAATCCGGTAACGCCCGATTCAACAGCCTGTCGGCTTCGACACGTCTTTCGATCGGACCGATGCGCAGGCGATACCATTTCTGTCCGTCGACGATAGCCTCCGATACGAAAGCCGGAGCCTGCAGCCGCTCGTGCGCGAGCTGCACCGCTTCGGGGCCGAAGGGCTTGGGTTGTGAATCCAGGTTGATCGCGAAATTGCTGACCGAGTCCGTCGGCTGGCTGAGCAGAATTTTGCCGCGTCCGCGCGCGCGATCGATCAGGCGCAAGTGCAGGCCGCGCGGGTCCACTCCCTGGGCCACCACGAAGCGTTCGATCTTCTTGAAGTCGAACAGCAGGGTCATCTGACCCGGCACATCGCCGTCCACTCTCACGGCCGACACTATATTCGCGCCTCCGGACAGCGGTGGCGTATCGCTCAATATCTGGCTTCCCGGAGCGATGCCGCAGTCGGGAAGCGGCTGCAGCTGAACCCGCAGCTCGGAGCCTTCACTGGCCGGCAAATGCGTGATGTAGCGCATCGAGCAGTTGAACTGCACGACGATATCCACCTGGTCATCGTGATCCGTCACCTCCACCACGTCGATCAGACGCGTCGGTGCGGCAAACCCGCGTTGTCCGAGTGCCGTGTCCGGAATCGACACACACAGCGAGGTCGTTGCCAGCAGCAGTAGGAGCCGCTCAGTGCCCGAAAGTCGCATCCGAGATCCGATGATGCGGCCCTGGAACATTCTTGATGACAGAGGAGCGCGTTGCGTCGCTGTATATGTGGCAGGCGCCGCTGCAGTTCTTCAACTCGCTGGCCGTGTACTTGTCGCCTTTTGCGGTCTTCACATGAGCATCAGGCTTGAACTGCGCGGCGTGACAGGCACCGCAGCTTCCGGCGTCCGCCGCAGACGGGTACGGCACTTGATCTGAATTGGACGTATGGCACGAAACACAGCTGAGCGCGGCTCGATGTTCGCCCGGATAGGCGGCCGAGATATGTTTGAATCGAATCAGACTCCAGTCGGGGTAGGAGTGGCACGTCGAGCAGTCACGTTGCATGCTCATGTGCGCCGCGGGCTTGCCGACCGCTATGGTGCCGTTGTGGCAGGTCGGGCAACCGGCGGCGATATTCGAGTGATCCAGTTTTGCCGGCAGCCAGGCGAGCGTGCCATGGCAACTGTCGCATTGCAGCGCCGTCGGAACATGATTTCGCGGCAGGCCTATTGCCTGGACGGCGTTGTGACAGTTGATGCAGGTGTGCGGCGCAGTGGCTTCGTGGTCGAAGCGGGCGGGAGTCCACGCATTGGTCGTATGGCACATCTCGCAGCTATTCGTCGCCGAAATATGCCTGGACGGCTTGCCCGCGGCGACTCGGCCGTTGTGGCAATTCGCGCAAAGACCTTTCACTTGCGTGTGATCCACGACGCGAACCGGCAGCCATGCCAAGGTCGTGTGGCACGCCTGGCAGTTATCGCTGGTTGCGATATGGGTCGGGGGCTTTGACAGCTCGGGCGAGCGACTGTGGCAGGAAACACAAGTGGCCCCCGCGGCCGACTGATGATTGAACGGTCCAGTCGCGGGCATCACCGAGGCCAGTCCAAAGGGCGTGCCGCTTGCCGCGCCGCTTGTCGCGCCGACGATCGACCTCAGCGCCGCAATTCCCGAGGTCGGCACCGCCGGGGCGACGCGCGCGAGTGGGGCGCCCGTGGCCGCCGCCTTTACGACTCCTGTCTTTGCCGCGACGGCTGTTGCGGAGGTCGGACGTAAGGCATGCTTGTCGCGTGATGTGTGACAGCCTGATCCGCCACAGTCCAATCCTTTGTGGTGGCTCGGACTCGGGCGCACCCATAATTGAACTCCGGTGTTAGTCTTCCAGGCCATTCCATATTCATGGCAACTGTCACAGGCGTTGGCGCGAACCGCTGTGTGTTTCATGACGGTGCCCGAGAACGTCGAGAAATTCGTGGGGGAATGGCATAGCTCACAGGCAAGGCTTCCGACGGGTATGTGGCCGGTGGGGCCGGTCGGGGGTTCTACAAGCGTGGGGGGTGCCATGTTTGCGAAGGTCAATCCAGTTGCGTGGCATTGTGCGCAGCCAGTTGTAATGCCGGTGTGTCCAGTAGCGCCCATGACGTATGCAGCGTAATTCCCCGCAGTCGTGTGGCATTGCGCGCACGGTGCATTCGTCGGAATGTGGTTGGTGGGCTTCGCGCCGGTGGTCACATGCGCGGCAAAAGTCGGCGTAGTGGTATGGCAGCTGCCGCAATCGCCGGTAGTCGGATGGCTCTTATCGAGTGCGGTGGGCCGCGAGTCACCCGCCGTGCTGGCTGAACTGGGGATCATTCCCTGGTAGGGAGCTGATTCGTGACAGGTCTGGCAGGCTGCGACGGCGGATGCGACTGTCGTGTGGCCGGCGGTGTTCAGCGTCGGACTGCTGATGTTCGCCG
>FTJL01000542.1_pt4 | contig 15880 bp, 9 predicted proteins | sample 1658551 | NCBI WGS metagenome assembly FTJL01 (sample SAMEA3914835, study PRJEB12502) | metagenome | biome: forest; material: soil | place: Canada | collected 2011-07-03 | depth 0.3 m
AGGCTGACTTGTCAGCGGCGCCGCTCGACACCACTTGCGTGCCCGAGTTCAACGCGACCGTCTACGCGATCGCGCGAACTATTCAACCGGGCGAGACTCGGACTTACGGCGAGATTGCAGAGCAACTCGGCAACAAGCTCCTGGCTCGCGACGTGGGCGCAGCGTTAGGCAAGAATCCTTGGCCGATCATCGTGCCGTGCCATCGTGTAGTGGCTGCCGGCGGCAAGTTGGGCGGCTTCTCGGCTCGTGGGGGCTCCAATACCAAATTGAAGCTATTGGCCATAGAACACGCATTAGCCGCGGCCCAGGCGGATCTTTTCGGAGGGACTCGACAATGAAGCAATGCCTCTCGACGCTCGCCCTATGTCTGCTCGCCACCTCCGCCGCTTCAGCCGCGGATACGATGCGCGCCGCGGTGCTGCTGGCCGGCCAAGTTCAAATTCGCACGGTTCCGAAGCCCGAGCCCCAGGCGGGCGAAGTGCGGATCAAGGTGCGGGCCGCCTCCGTCAATCCCGTAGATTGGAAATTGGCGGCCCGCGCCGCCCCCGGAGTATCGTCGATCCCGGGGAGAGACCTCGCAGGCGTCATCGACGCCCTCGGGGATTCGGTCGGTTCGTGGAAGAAGGGCCAGGAGGTCATTGCGATCGCACCAACCGGTGCCTATGCCGAATACGCCATCGCTCCCGTTACGGCCATTGCCCTGAAACCCAAGCGAATATCGTTCGACGAGGCAGCCGGAATTCCCGTCGTCGGGGAAACCGCGTGGCGATCCATGGTCACGGTCGCCAACGTACAACCTGGACAACGGGTACTGATTCACGGCGGCGCCGGCGGCGTCGGTTCATCGGCCGTACAGATTGCCAAGGCGCGAGGTGCATACGTCATCGCCTCCGCGTCGCCAAGTCACAACGCCCTGTTGCACTCCCTCGGAGCTGACGAAGTCATCGACTACAACACCGTTCGATTTGAGGACAAGGTCAGCAATCTCGACGTCGTGCTGAACACAGTGGACGAGCAAACGGGCACGCGCTCGATGAGCGTGCTGAAGCCGGGCGGAATCCTGGTATCGGTGGTGGGTCCGGCACGCGCGGATCAGTGCGAAGCCGCCAGGATCCGCTGCGCAATTCCCGGTCCGGTCAGCGGCGCCATGTTGGGCGCCCTGAGCGATCTTGTCGACCAGGGCAGGTTTCACGTCCATATAGACGCAAGACTGCCGCTGGCGCAAGCCGCAAAGGCCTGGGACGCGAACGCCCGAGGCCACACCGGCGGAAAAATAATTCTCGAGGTCAGCCGCCCATAACCGCCGCGCTCAGCGCCATAACGGCCCGTCTCTACCCAACAGGGTGGCAGTACAGCCAAGCTTCTGCAGCGAAACCAACACCGGTTGTAAGCGCATCGTAGCGGTGTCCGCGCAGCGGACCTCGGGTCATTTTGCGCGCGAGGCTGCCGGTCAGTTGTTGACATATCGATTGGGCCATTTCACGATCACCTGCATGTAAGCGCGCCGCAGAGCCCGCACCAGTTGGCGGTCTACTACAGGGGGTTGGATGATGCGACATCGTGCCGCGCGTAAGTCTTCTTGCGTCTGCAAATTTTACCGTGATGCCGCGCTGCTGAGCGCTCTCATACTCAGCATCACATTACCGATGAGTCGAGTCGGTGCGCAGGAGGCTCCGGCCGCTGCGCCTTCGAGCGACACCGGCGAGCAGAAACTCGAGCAGGTCACCGTGACCGGCTCGCGCATTGCGCGCAATGGCTTTTCGGCGCCGACACCGGTCAGTGTCGTTGGCGCGGAGCGCGCCGAGCAGCTCGGGACGACCAACGTCGGTGACCTGCTCAACGATCTGCCCGCATTTCGCGCCGACCAAACGCCCTCTGCCCCAGGCGCGGGATACGTAGGCGGCCGAATTCTCGATCTGCGAGGGCTCGGCGCTCAGCGCACTCTCGTGCTGGTCGATGGCCAGCGCTTCATACCTTCGACAACGGTGGGGACCGTCGATACGAACATGATTCCCAGCATCATTCTGCAGCGTGCGGAAGTGGTGACGGGTGGCGCGTCGGCGGCGTACGGCTCGGACGCCGTTGCCGGCGTCGTAAACTTCATTCTCGATGACCGGTTCAATGGCGTCAAAAGTCAGGTTTCCTATGGCGAGTCGCAACGTCAGGATAACCGCGATAAAACGGCGGGCCTGGCGGCGGGTTCCGATTTTCTGGACGGCCGGCTGCACTTCACCGCGGCCGTGGAATTCGAGGATAACGGCGGCATCGGCACCTGCACCCAACGTGAGTGGTGCGCCGAGGAGTGGCTGAACTTCGGCCGCCTTCCCGGGCAGACCAACATCCCGGCGAATAACATCCTGCCGGGCATCAATCCCTCGACGATCGCCATCGCCGGCGTGATCAATGCGTCGACCTATGCCAAGGGATCGACTGCGCTTGCCACGGATCCGCTGCACGGAATTGGCTTCACTCCCAGCGGGACGCCGCGCGCCTTTCAGTACGGCAGCCTGGTCAACTCGCTCTACATGGTCGGTGGGGAAGGCTTTGGTCACGATGCGTACTTCGAAGGTCTGCCGCTCGAGGCCCCCACGGAGCGTTACAACCTGGATACGATTACCTCGTTCAAGGTGAATGACCGGGTCACTGCGAAACTGAACGTGTCTTTTGGCCATCTCCAGGCCGCCACCGAGGGAGTGCAGTATAAGAACATCAATACCCTGATCACCCGCGACAATCCGTTTCTGCCGACGTCGAGCAACCCGCAGTTCGACATTCCGACGATCATGGATGCCGATCACATTACATCGTTCACGCTGGGTCGTGCCTACGAGGATGTAGGCAATCCGCTGACCAGCGAGACCAACAAGGTCATTCGTGCAGTGGGTTCCCTGCAGGGCGAGCTCGGCGGTTCCTGGGGGTGGGATGCCTATTACCAGTTCGGCCGTAATGAGCTGCGGCTGGACACGATTAACAATGACGTGGTGGCCAATTTTGCCCACGCCATCGATTCGGTAAAACTGCCGAATGGGCAGATAGTCTGCCGCGTCAACGCCGACGCGAATCCGAACAACGACGTGCCGGGCTGCGTGCCCCTGAATCCGTTCGGCAACCAGGTATCGCCGGCCGCGGCGGCCTTCGTCACGGCCAGTTCATTTCAACACAACATTACGACCGAACACGTGGTGGCGGCCAACTTTCACGGCGACCTGTTCTCGACCTGGGCAGGTCCGGTTGCGGCAGCGACGGGAGTCGAATATCGCAGCGACAAGATAGACGGGACCACCGATCCCATTTCACAGGCGCTGGGCTTTTACGCGGGCAACGGCTCGAACCTGAGCGGTCGCCTGAATGTCAGCGAGGGATATTTCGAGGGCGAAGCGCCGCTGGTGAAGGATCTGTTCCTGGCTCGTAGCATCGATCTGAACGGCGCGATTCGCGAGACCCACTACGATCGCAATGGCGAGGGCGAGTCGTCGGGCGTCAATGCCACGACGTGGAAGCTCGGTCTGGTATGGGAGACCGGCGACTTTGTTCGACTTCGCGGTACGCGCTCTCGTGACATCCGTGCGCCCAATATCAGCGAGCTGTTCGGGCCGAATACGACCGGCTTTGGCATCCTGAGCGATCCGGCCCGCGGCGGCCTGCAGACCAACCCCATCGTGCTGTCCGGTTCCAATCCGAAGCTTGTCAACGAAATTGCCGATACCTGGACGGGCGGCATCGTATTCAGTCCCACTGGACCGTCGGGCCCGGTGCAGCTATCGATCGATTATTACGACATCAGCGTCGCCAACGCGATCGGCACATTGGGTGCCCAGACTATTGCGACGCGCTGCTACCAGGGTGCCACCGAGTTCTGCGGCCTGATCACGCGCGATGCCAACGGCGTGATCACTCAGATAGTGGACGTGCAGCAGAATGTGAATCACCTGAGCACACGAGGAGTCGATGCCGAAATCGATGTCCGGCATCAGTTCCAGCGTGCGGGGAATATCGACTACCGGGTACTGTTGACCTATTACTCCGATCTGGTCACCCGGGATTCGGCAGGTCCAGTCAACCGTGCCGGGCAGACCGGACTGCGGGCGGGAACCATAGCGGGAGTGCCGCGCTACATCCTCGATACCCTGCTCAATTGGGGATATGGACCCACGAGCCTGTCGTTACATTCGCGCTTCATTCCTTCGGGCATCTACAACGTGGCGTTCATAGGTCCCGATCAGCCCGGCTACAGCATCGCGAACCCGGCGAGCTCGAATACCAACCACGTGAAGTCGGCGCTGTATCTGGATCTGATCGCGCACTATCAATTGCTGCAATCCGCCAAATCGACGCTGGAGGTGTATGGCGGGATAGATAACCTGCTCGATACCGATCCGCCGCGGGTGCCGGGAGCCAACGGAACCGGCAACAACGTCTACTTCAGTCCCATTGGACGTAACTTTACGATAGGACTGCGCTATCGCGAATAGGACCCGCGGCCCATCCAGCGGTCTGCCCAGGCAATGAAGTACTTGAAGTTCGGGACGTCCGTGTGACCTCCCTCGTGCTGTCGCCACGCAAGTTGTCCGTCGAGCATCCCTGTTCCGACGGGCGGCTTGCGTGCGCTGCGGTAGTCGTCGGGGACGCCCAGATCCTTGGCGCCGAGAAGACGAAAGACCGGCCCGGCTGCCACCGTCGCCATGTAGCTGCCTTGTTGATCGAGCCAGTTCGCGTCCCCTGCGTCGGGCGAGCCGTAGCTGATGAACGTCAGCCGCGGAGCGCACAGGGCGATCAGTTCGGAGGATTCCACCGGCAGGTCGGCTGCCGTGGCGGCGCCGCCCTGGGCTTGCGATGCTCCGTATTTCAGGAAGTTGCCCGCCATCCAGTGATACTCGCCACTGGCAGTCAGATTCTCGACAGCCTCGCCGAAGTTGCGTCGGTGAGGCTTGGCGCCCCCCTCGCCGGAAGAACCGACGAGCACCATGAAAAAGCGCTCATCGAAGGCCATGGTCACCAGCGCCGCCTTGCCGTAGCGCGATACGCCCTCGATACCGATGTGCCTGGCATCCAGATCGGAGTCCTTCGCCAGATAGTCGTATACCCGGCTGGCACCCCAGGCCCAGGCGCGCAGGGCGCCCCAGTCGTCCGGCTTGCGCGCAGCGCCTTTATTGACGAGCCCGATCACGCCGCGCGTGAGGCCGGCGCCGTTGTCGGCTTGAATGGTGGTGGGATCGATCAGGGCCACCGCCCAACCGTCGGCGAGCAGTTGTTGCACCGGATCCCCGGGCGGCCGCGGCGGCGCGAAGAAAGGGGGAGTGGCGATCGGCTGCCAGGCCGGGTGTTCCCGCAGAACCTGTTCCAGGGATGGGTCCTCACGCACCATGCTTTGCTTCAACGCCGCGTTCATGCGGGCGATGGCGTCGGCCGAGGGAGGCACCGGTGCCGGAAAAGCAGGGCGTCCCAACACGAACATGATCAGGACCGGCATCGGGCCCTGATGTATTGCGGGCTTCACCAGGATCATGGGAATTTCGACGCTGATCGCGGGGTCGGCGGAGTTGTCGACTCGCCCGAGCAGTTGTGAGGCCGTCACCTGCACGGAGCCGACACGTTCCGGCTCCGTCGCGGTGACCGTCCAGGTGATCTGCGGAGTGTTCGCGGGAACCCGCCCATACACCTCTCGTTCGAATGCTTCGACGATCTGCGGCCTGCGCTGCCGCTTCCATACATCCGGTGTCGTCACGGCGCGGCCGCTCTTCAGCACAAGGGGGTCCGGCCAATTCGGGAAGGGGTTGGCCCGGGATTCGTCATAGTTGGCGGGATTGGGTGCGGCCGGGTCGCCACTGGGACCGGGGCGCAGCTCGCGGATGCCCAGCTGCTCGAGCATCGCCTGATGGTCTTTTTCCGTGGCCTGCGGGTCTACCGACTGCGCTGCGGCCTGTCGCAGGCACGGCAGGAGAGACAAGGCGATTGCCCAGAAGATCGCCTTGCGTTCAAGGTGACTGCGGTGCTGCACCATGTCGTGGCTTCCGGCGACAGATAACATAGAAGACCGGGGTGAATACCAGGCCGAACAACGTCACGCCAATCATCCCGAAGAATACGGCAATACCCAGTGCCTGGCGCATTTCCGCTCCCGCACCGGAGCCGAATGCCAGCGGGGCGACGCCCGCGACGAAGGCAACCGAAGTCATCAGAATCGGCCGCAATCGCGTGCGTGCCGCGTGGGCCGCCGCCGCCGCTGGAGTCATGCCGAGTCGCTCTTCGGCCTGGCGGGCAAATTCCACGATCAGGATGGCATTCTTGGCGGCCAGCCCTATCAGCACCACCATGCCGATCTGAGTCAGGATGTTGTTGTCCGTGCCCAGCAGGTTCACGCCCAGCATGGCCGCCAGCAGGCACATGGGCACGATCAGGATGACCGCCAGCGGCAGCGTCAGGCTCTCGTAGAGGGCGGCCAGGAAAATGAAAACGAATACCACGGCGAGCACGAAGCTCAAGGCGGCCGAGTTTCCCGCGAGCTTCTGCTGATACGCCAGGTCGGTCCACTCGTAGGTGAAGCCTGCCGGCAGGTGCGCGCGCGCGATTCGCTCCATCGCGTCCATGGCCTGGCCGGTGGAAGCGCCGGGCGCGGTATCGCCCTGGATGTCGGTCGCCGGGTACAGGTTGTAACGCGTTACCTTGTAAGGACCGACTGCCGGCTTGAAGTTGACCACCGAGCTCAAGGGCACCATGGCGCCGCCGGCCGAGCGCATCTTCAGCGTTCCCACCCAGCTCTCGTCCTGGCGAAAGGGCGCATCGGCCATGGCGATGACCTGGAAGGTGTGGCCGAGAAGATTGAAGTTATTGACGTAGCTGCCCGCCAGGTAGGTCTGCAGAGTCTCGAATACGTTGGCCGCCGGCACTCCGAGCATGGCCGCCTTCTGGCGATCCACATCGGCGTTCAGGCGCGGGCTGTGACTGTTGAAATTCACATAAGTGTTGGAAATGGCCGGATCTTTCGCCGCGGCGTCCGCAACGTCATGTACGGCTGCCTCGAGCGCCGTGTAGCCGAAGCCCCCGCGGTCCTCGACGATCATGCGGAAGCCGCCTGCTGAGCCCAGTCCAAGCACCGGCGCGGGAGGGGATATGCGGATGTCCGCGGCGGTGATGACCGAGAGCCGCCGCCGCAGATCGTTGGTGATCCTGGCCGAAGTCAGACCGCGTTTCAGCCGGTAGTCAAACGGGTCGAAGATCGCCCAGAGTTGGCCTGAGCTGGATTGATTGTTGAATCCATTGCCATCGATGCCGGCGTACACCGAGGCGGAAGATACGCCCGGCGTCTCCAGCACGATGCCGATGATCTGCTGAACGATGGCATCCGTACGGGCGAGAGTTGCCCCGACCGGCAGTTGGATCGAGACGGAGACATCGCCCTGATCCTGGGGGGGAATGAAGCCGCGGGGCGTGTAGATGATGCGCCAGCCCGTCAATGCCAGCAGCACGACGTAGACCGCTATGACTGCATTGCGCCGGCCTATCATCCGCGAGGCGAACTGACCGTAATGGTGGCTGAAGCGCTCGAAGTGCCGATTGAAACCTGCGGCGAACGCGTTCACCAGGCGTAATCTGGAACGCGGTGCGGATTCATCGGGATGGGGTTTCAGGATCAGCGCCGCGAGCGCCGGAGAAAGGCTCAGCGAGACGATGAGCGAGATGATGGTCGCCGTAGCGATGGTGAGCGCGAACTGCTTGTAGAACTGGCCGGTGATTCCGCCCATGAAGGCAGTCGGAACGAACACGGCGACCAGCACCAGGGCGATGCCCAGCAACGCTCCGCCCACCTCGTCCATGGTGAGATGGGCGGCTTCGCGGGGCTTCAGGCCCGCGCTGATATGCCGTTCCACATTCTCGACGACTACGATGGCGTCGTCGACGACGATGCCGATCGAGAGCACCAGTCCGAACATCGACAGGTTGTTCAACGAAAAGTCGAACAGCGACATGACGGACAGGGTGCCGATGATCGAGACCGGGATCGCGAGCAGCGGGATCAGCGCAGTACGCCAGCGCCCCAGGAACAGAATCACGACGATCACCACGAGCACGGTGGCGTCGATCAAGGTGCGCTTCACCTCATCCACCGAAGCGCGGATGTAGGTACTGGGGTTATAGATGATCTCGTAGGCAATCCCCGCCGGGAAGTCCGCCTTCAGCTCGCGCATGGTGTTCTGCACGGCCTCGGCGACATCCAGAGCGTTGCTGCCCGGGGCCTGGTTAACGCTGAGCGCGACGGCTCGCTCTCGACTCTTGAACGCGTTGACGCCGTAGTTCTGCGCGCCGAGCTCTACCCGGCCGACATCCGAAACGCGCGTAATCCGGCCCTGGGTGTCGGTCTTGACGATGACCTGGGCAAATTCGTCGGCCGTGGAGAGCTTGCCCTGAGTTTGAATGATCAGCTGCGAAGCGGCCGGGTGCTCGGTGAACGGCGGCGCACCGACTGCACCTGCGGCGACCTGCGCATTGTTATCTCGTAGGGCCTCGACTATTTCCTGCACCGTGAGGTTCCGGGCCGCCGCCTTGTCCGGATCTATCCAGACACGCATGGCGTAGTCGCGCGCGGCGTTGACGCCGACGTCGCCAACTCCGGGGACTCGCAGCAGCCGGTCGCGAACCTGCAGACTGGCGTAGTTGGCGAGAAATTTGCGATCCATTTGTGGATCGGTCGCGTACATGTGCACGATCAGCAGGGTATCCCCATTGCCTTTGCGCACGCTCACGCCGAGGTCCTGGACCTCTTGGGGCAGCTGGGGGAGTGCCGTCTGCACCCGGTTCTGCACCTTCACCTGGGCGAGGTCGACGTTGGTGCCCAGTTTGAAGGTCACGGTGATGCTGACTCGTCCCTCGCCGATGGACTGCGAGGACATGTAGAGCATGTCGTCGACGCCGTTGATCTGCTGCTCAAGAGGCGCAGCGACGTTGTCCGCCATGACCTCGGCGGAGGCGCCCGGATAGGTGGCGGAGACCGACACGGTGGGCGGCGCGATCCGCGGGTACTGATCGACGGCGAGCGAAGGGTAGGCGATCGCCCCGAGAAGCGTAATGATCACCGACACCGCGGAGGCGAAGACCGGTCGATCTATAAAAAAGTGAGCGATCCTCACACGAAGATCCGCGGCTCTCGAGTCGTGCGCGGGTAATTCATCGGGCGCCTCCGGGCGGCAATTCCAGTCGGCCGTTTTCCCCAAGCGAGATACCAGAAGGGAAGGCGCTCATCGGCGCTGCTTGTGCGATGACCTTGCGACCGGGCCGCGCCCGTTGCACTCCACTGATGATCACGCGGTCGGTGGGAGCGAGACCGGCTCGTATAACCCTCATACCGTCTATCATTCGACCGATTTCGATGTTGCGCTGGCCGACCGTGCCGTCATCGCCGACGACGTAGGCGATCTGCCGCGTGCCATCGTTCACCACCGCTTGATCCGAAATCAGCATCTCCTCGGTGGGCTGTGCGGCATAGCGGCGCATGTGTCCGAACATGCCGGGTGTCAGGAAGGCGTTCGGATTGGGCACCACCGCGCGACCGCGAATCGTGCCCGAGCTGCTGTCCAGCGCGTTGTCGAGAAACTCGATGTGGCCTTTCCAACGGTAGTCCGCTTCGTCCTGCAAGCGGATGTCGACGGGATTGCCCACCTTCGACTGGAACTGCTCGCGTTTCAATCTCAGGAGCGCCGACTCCGGCGCATCGAACACGAAGCGGATCGGATCCAATGTCATGATGGTGGTCAGCAGCGTCGTTTCCGCAGTAACCAGGTTGCCTCCGGCGAGGCGGTGATAGGAGATTTGCCCGTCCAGCGGCGCTACGACGCGGGTGAACTCCAGGTTCAGCGCGCTGGCTTCAATACTTGCACGCGCTGCCTCGACATCGGCAGCCGCCTGTTTCTGGGCTGCATTGAGAGTCTCCACGTCGGCCTGGCTGATGACGCGGCCGGCCACCAGGCTTTGCCCGCGTTTCAGTTGAGCCTCGGCGTTGACCTGCGCCGCCTCGGCGTGCGCGAGTTGCGCTTTGGACTGTGCCAGTTGCGCCTCGAAGGGTCTGGGATCGATGACGAACAGCAGTTGACCCTTGGTCACCATCTGGCCATCGCGGAAGTGCACGGATTGCAGCAGCCCCGAGACCCGCGGGCGAACCTCAACTGCATCCACCGCTTCAAAGCGACCTTCGTAGTCGTCCCACTCGGTCACTTGTTGACGCACGGGCGAGGCGACGATGACGGTGGGCGCGGTTTCCGCTGGGGCGGTTTTTGCGCCGCATCCCGTTAGTAACGCGAGGGTGCCGCACAGGCCGACGGCGATGTTCACGGGCGAGCCAGTTGATTTCATCGTAAGCGCGAGGTTTGCACGGCGGCGCTACGGTACAGCAGTGTCAGCGCCATGTGTATCAACACGCGCTCTTCCCCACCTGTCGGCAACCGGGTATTGCCACTGCTAGCCGGCCCGGGCCTGCGGCTCGGCCAGGCGGTCCGGAACTCCAGCCGGATCAATAACATCTGCCTGCCCATGGAATCCCAATCGGCACGTGGACACTTTACGGTTCCTCGCTTACGTGCCGGACCAGGCCTGTGATTTGGTACGCTGCGTCATGGCCAAGCTACCGATCCCTGTCGCGCTGCTGACCCTGGTCGGCGCGCCGGTCTTTGCGCAATCGAGCGACGACGCCTACCTGCGCAGTTGCGCTGGCTGCCATGGACCGGAAATGCGGGGTGGTGAAACGGGTCCGGCACTGATCGGCAGCGGGTTCGAGCAACGCTGGGGCAATGTGCCCGCGCAAGCGCTCGAGCAGTTCACACGCAGCACCATGCCGCCGACCAGTCCGGGGTCGCTCAGCAATCAGGACTATGCGACCGCGATCGAGCGGATCCGGCTTGCGAACGGCTGGTCCGTGAGCGCGCCCTCCGAGTCGTCGCCAGCCTCGACGCCGGCGCACCACAGCCGCACCGAGTGGCTGCACAACCGGGGCGACCTTGCCAGCAGCAGCTACTCGCCGCTGGATCGGATCAATCGCGATAACTTCGGCTCGCTGCGCGTGGCCTGGCGCTGGAAATCCGATAACTTCGGCCCGACTCCGGAGTTCTACTTTCGTGCCACGCCGCTGATGGCGGACGGTGTGCTGTATACCTCCGCCGGCCTGCGGCGCAGCGTGGTGGCTATCGATGCCATAAGCGGAGAGACGCTGTGGATGTACAGGCTGGACGAAGGCGCGCGCGGCGCCAATGCGCCACGCCGAAGCTCCGGACGCGGGGTCTCATTCTGGCGTAGCACGAATGCCAGTGAGCCCAGCCGCGTCTTCACGATCACTCCCGGCTTCCGGCTCATCGCCCTCGATGCCCACACCGGCCAGCCGATCTCCTCTTTCGGCGATCACGGCATCGTCGATCTGGAGGAGGGCCTTCCGCGGGTTGCCGAACTTCCCAAGACTCCTCCAGGATCCAGCTCGCCGCCGGTGATCGTGGGTGACGTTGTTGTCGTCGGCGTGGCATTTTCGGCAGGCGGTGCTCCGCCGTCCAAAGTAGCGGTTCCAGGCTGGGTGCGCGGCTTTGACGCTCGTACAGGTGCACTCAAGTGGGCCTTCCATACCGTGCCGCAGGGTGAGGACTTCGGCGTCAAGACCTGGCTCGACGATAGCTGGAAGTACACGGGAAACACGGGACTGTGGGCCACGTTCTCAGCTGACGCGGCGCGTGGCTACGTGTATCTGCCCATCGAAGCGGCCACCGGCGATTTCTACGGCGGTCATCGCCACGGCGACAACCTCTTCTCTGACACGCTGGTATGCATCGACGCCAATACCGGCAAACGCGTGTGGCATTACCAGATCGTCCATCACGACATCTGGGATTACGATCTGCCCGCAGCCCCGGTTCTTGCAGACATCACGGTCGCCGGCCAGCAGATTCCGGCCGTGGTGCAAGTGACCAAGATGGGGTTGGCGTTCGTTTTCAACAGGGTGACGGGCAAGCCCGTGTGGCCCATCGAGGAGCGGCGGGTACCCCAGTCGGATGTTCCGGGCGAGAAGACTGCGGCAACCCAGCCCTATCCGACCAAACCCGCGCCCTTCGAGCCCCAGGGGCTGAAGCGCGAGGATCTGATCGACTTTACGCCTGAGATGAAGCAACAGGCGCTCGAGATCGTCAGCCACTATCGCTTCGGGCCGGCGTACACGCCGCCGTCACTCGTCGTCGAAGGCGGAAATCTGGGCTCGCTGCTGCGTCCGTCCCTGTCCGGCGGCGCCAACTGGCAGGGTGCTGCGCTCGATCCGGAAACCGGCATCCTCTACGTCGGGTCGATTTCCTCGGTCAGTCCCATCGGCTTGCACCAGGACCCGAAGATTTCAGACATGCGCTATGTGGGCGCGTACGGTGAGGGCTTTCCCAACGGTTCGTTGGGCGGCCCGTTCGGCCTGCCGCTGATCAAGCCGCCGTGGGGCCGTATCACCGCCATCAACCTGAATTCGGGTGACCACGTCTGGATGGTGGCGAACAGCGATGCGCCGGATTGGGCACGCAACAATCCCGCGCTCAAAGGCATCGATCTGCCGCGTACGGGGTCCTTCGATCAGTCGGGACTTCTCGTGACCAAGACGCTGTTGATCGCGGGCGAAGGCAGTGGCCTGTGGCGTGCCGGAGGCGGAGGCAACAAGCTGCGCGCCTACGATAAAGCCACCGGCGCAATTCTTCACGAGCTCACGCTGCCGGCGAATCAATCGGGTGTTCCGATGACATACGAGATCGACGGCAGACAATTCATTGTCGTGGCCGTGGGCGCCAAGAACGCGCCCGGCGAACTGGTTGCGTTGACGCTGCCTTAAGGCGCTCTGGCGCGGACCAGCGAGTAGTAGCCGTAAGTCGGCGTGACGGCGACGTCGACAAACCCGGCACCCTCCAGCAATGACTGCAGTTCACTGAAGGTGAACTGCTGGCCCTTGGTGCCGAACAGCATCATCACCGAAAACGCTGCTGCCGCGCGTGGGCCGCAGCCGGTGTCGTCGAGTAGCATCTCGTGAAGAAAGATATGTCCATCCTTCGGAAGCGCGGCGTGCGCTGTGGCGGCCAGTTCCGCGCACGTCTCGAGGCTCCAATCGTGGAAGATGTTGGAGAAGAAGAGGGCGTCGTAGCCGGAAGGCCACTTTTGCCTGAACATGTCGACGCCGATGGTGTCAACCCTGCCCGCAACTCCCCCCTGCGCGATGTAATCCTCAGCGAGGCGGCACATAGCGGGAAGATCCATGACCGTACACCGCAAATTCGGCAGGTGCTGCGCCAGCGCGATCGCAAAACAACCCGAGCCGCCACCCACGTCGAGCAGTCTTTTGGCTGCGCGGAAGTCGCCGTTGCGCGCCAGGCCGGTGGCCGCGGCCATCGAATGGCTGTTCATGAAGCGAGCGATGGTCGCGGCCAATTGGGCATCGAGCTGACCACTCTCCCAGGCTTGCGCGGGCGTTGCATCGTGAGCTTCGGAAACCTCGGAGGAGGGGACGCGGACGGCCTCCAACAGCCTGCGATGCATGGGATTGTCCGGCATGCCGCTCCAGACATGGCCCCAGTAGTACGGGCTTTCGCGCAGCAAGTAGAGGCGCGCAACGTCCGTAAGTTGGTAGCGTCCCGCATGCAGCATGAGGTAGCCGAGCGAAACGTGCATACGCAACAGAATCTCGCAGCGCCGCGGCCTGAGCCCCAATTTCCTGGCCAGTTCGTCGGCATCCGCCGGACCGCTGAAGAGCGCTTCGAATATCGATAGTTCGACGGCGGCGCTCAACGATGGGAGCCATACGGATGACAGCCAGACGTCCCAGATCGGTCGATCGTCGGAAGTGGGAATGTCTCGAGGTGAAGTTGGAGCAATCAAGGGTGTTTCCTAAGTGATCAGTTGGTAAACCCGCTCGAATCGCGTGCGCTCGACGATACCGTGGTCGCCTGGAGCATACTGCAACAACCAGTCACCGGCATCGCCGTGCAGGACGTCTCCGCCAGCCGCTCGCGATACGCTGAACGCTACATCCATATGTTTGGCGAGCACGGGTACGGGGTGATTCCGGTAGCGACCGGCCTCACCGTGCGCGGTCGGAGAGATCGGCTCGTACTTCGCGTCGAAACGATCACGGGACACGCACCAGCGATCGCCAGTCGAACCGGTGATCAAGGCGTCGCCTGCCGAGTAGCGATTGAGACCGACGGCACTGGCTAGTGATCCTGGGCGCGTCGCAAACTCGACGGACACCACCTCGTGCTTGACTGCCGGTCTTGCGGTGGGATCTACGCTCAGGTCCGGGTTGTTCAGCTGCATAGGTCACAGGTGTTTTTCGGCCGAGCCGTTCAGTCGCGACCGAGTAGCCAGAAGTCGGGTCCCCGCTCTGCCTCGAGCTTCCCGAGTTGCTCACGGTGAATCTCGCGCACGCGTGCCGGCGTAATCGCTTCCAACCGATCGACCTTCTCGATGCGCAGGCTGGTCTTGTCTTCGTACAGATGTTCGCCGGCCAGGCGCGCCCGGTCATCGTAAGGCCAGATAAATGCCTGGCGGCTATGAACGTGGTACAGCTGATCCCCGTCATCGACTTCGTAACCGACCTGTCTCAGGTTCGATCCCAGCGCGAGTTGATGGAAGGTGATCTCATCGCAGATTCCCCAGTCTGCCACGGCGAGCCGATCGTCGGAGTGCCATAGAACGGCCTCGCCGACACTGTTGTAAAACGCCAGGACGCCCTTCTTCCCCTCGACGACCGCGGGGTTCGCGCCCCAGGATACGCGGTACACCGGATGCTCCACGATCATGTCGGAGCTTAAGATCCTGTCGTATTCTCCCGCGCCCTCCAGGTGAACGTGCCGCCAGAAGTTCAGCAGAATCGCCCGGTGCAGCGGCTTGGTCGTGCGTTGTAGCAGGCTCGCTGTCGGTTTCATGCAGTCGTAGACCGCTTGCTCGAATCGGTTCATGTTGGCCCCTTGCCGTGCAGCATGCTTACACCGAATATAGCAGACTCGACAGACGATCCTTCGAAGTCCGCTTGAGGTCTTAAGCTCATGGCAACAACAATCAACGCGCTCGTCATTCTTGGTCTATCGGGGCTCATGGCAGCCAGCGCATACGCGCAAGCGCCGCCGCCGCCGGCCGACGTTAACACCCCGCCGCCGGCTTCGGCTGGTAAGTACGAGCGGATCACGGTGCACGGGTCCTCTTTGGCAGGCAATCTCGAAGGCGATCCGGCTGACCGGATGGTGTCGGTTTACCTGCCGCCCAGCTACGCGAAAGATCCCAAGCGCCGTTATCCCGTCCTCTACCTCCTCCATGGTTTCACGGATTCGGACGCACGCTGGTTCGGGCTGCGCGGCCCACACTTCGTCAACGTGCAGGGCGCCGTGGACCGTGCCGACGCCAAGGGCGCGCACGAAATGATTATTGTCATGCCCGACGCCTTCACCAGGTACCAGGGCAGCATGTATTCGAATTCCGTCACCACCGGAAATTGGGAAGCCTTCGTCACCCATGATCTGGTGGCTTACGTCGACTCGCACTATCGGACCCTGGCGCAGAGCGCAAGTCGCGGGCTGGCGGGGCATTCGATGGGCGGTTACGGAACGATGAAGCTGGGCATGAAGTATCCGAAGATCTTTTCCAGCCTGTACGCGCTGAGTCCTTGCTGCATGGACGCGAACATCGCGCCGAGCGCGGCGGCGGTGGAACTGGCGGCCAAAGTGAGTTCTCCCCAGGAACTGGCGGCGACGGATTTCGGCACCAAGGCCATGCTGGCTTCAGCGGCGGCCTGGTCGCCCAATCCGCACAACCCGCCCGGCTACTTCGATCTGCCGATAGCCGACGGCAAGGTCGTTCCGCAAACCGTTGCCCAATGGGCCGCCAATGCGCCGCT
>FTJL01700473.1_pt1 | contig 15575 bp, 15 predicted proteins | sample 1658551 | NCBI WGS metagenome assembly FTJL01 (sample SAMEA3914835, study PRJEB12502) | metagenome | biome: forest; material: soil | place: Canada | collected 2011-07-03 | depth 0.3 m
CGGCCCCGCCTCACGGGGTCCGGCCTGAGGCGGCCCCGCGCAACTCGTCTCGGCGATAATGGTCAGGCGCACGTTTTTGGCCTGCGCATGCCGGGTAATGTTGCTCAGGCCTTCCTGCAGCACTCGGAACAATACGATGGCGGTGTCCTTCGGCATCGACTGCGCGTCCTCGATGATATCGATGTCGGCACGCAGTCCGGCCTTGGCGCAAACCGAACCGAAATGGCTGCGCAACGCGGTGGGCAGTCCGAAATGGTCGAGCAGGGAAGGGCGCAGGTCGTCGACGACGCGGCGCTTCAGGTCCATGGCCTCATCCAGCACGTTGCCCAGTTGCGTCAGCCGTTCCTGCAACTCCGGCGCCGTGATTCGCGGCTGCAGCCAGGACAGATCCATTTTGGCGGCCGTCAGCAGGCCCCCGAGTTCGTCGTGCAAAGTGCGGGCGATCTGCGACTTCTCGACTTCGGCGAGTTGCTGCAGATGCGTCGCGAGCGCCGACAGCTCACGCACGCGGTGCTCTACGAGCCGGTCGACTTGCCGTTCCGGTTCCGTCGCTTGCGGCTGCGCGGCTGTTCGATGTTGTGCATCTGCCATTACGCGTGTTCCTTGGAGCGCATTCGGTTTAGCAGATGCGTGTAGCGGATGCCAGTGCCGTGGAGACACCGCGCCCGGTCGCACAGTAATCTCACTGTTGGGCCGGGCTGCCTCGCGGCGAACGGCCTTGCGACCTTTCCCTCGGGACAAGCACTGCCCCCAGCGCCAGGCCCACGGCTGCGCCAATCGACAGCGTGGTCCATGGATTGTCGCTGGCGTAGCGGCGGGCTGCCAGACCAGCGCGTCGTGCCTTGCGCTCGGTCCTTCTCTCGAAGGCGGCGAGGCGGGTCTTGGCGGAGTCCACCGCACCGTTGACCCGACTGCGCACCTCTTGCAGCGCATCGTCACGGTCCTCGCCTATGGCCTGGAGCAAATCCTCGACCTGTTGCAGGACGATGCGCAGTTCTTCGGCCAGCGCTGCGCTGGTTGCGGCGGTGCGTTCCATCATCGGTCTGTCTCCGTCAGGCGGCCAGCACGAGCAGCATGCCGACGACGATGGCCAGCAGTGATGTGAGGTCTTTGATGTACATGGGTCGTAAGGTGGCGCACCGGGCCGGACCCGACCAGTCCCGTTTGCGGCTGCCGCAGTAAGCACGGTTGCTGAAAGACGTGTCAGAAGACTCCTACATGGCACTTATCGATGTTGCGGTTGCGTACCATGACACGCCGATTGGCGCGGGAAAAACACGGGAGATGCAGCATGGCCAAGGTACAGGGTGAGGGTGACTACGAGTCCGCGCGCCGCTACAACTCGCAGACGCGGAAATTCGTCAAGGCCAAGGGTGTCGCGGCTACGCGAGGTCCGGGTGGCACGGTGGATGAGGCCGCCGAGCGCAAGGCATTGGCGAGGGCACGTGACGGGGGTCCGGCGGAGCGCGCTCGCGACGCGAAGGTGATGGCCAAGAGCGTTACCAAGAAGACGGCGAGGAAAGCTGCGAAGCCGCGCCAATAAAAAGGCCCGCCGAAGCGGGCCTTTTGCAACCGTAAAGTTCGGTCGACTTACTTCGGCGCGGACGCGTCGCCCGTTGCAGCCTTCGCCTTCTTCTTGTGCGAATGCTTCGCCTTGTGGGTCGTCTTCGCCGGGGCGGACGCACTGGAGTCCGTGGCCGGCGGGGTGGTATCAGCAGCGAGCACGGGACCGGCAAGCAGCAGCAGGCTGAGAACCGGAACAATCTTCTTAAACATCGAGTGCCTCCAACGAGACGGTTGTAAGTTGCCTTGGGTCTTCGACGCCAACCGTCGAAGCCGGTGCGCATTATGACTGGAATTTTCCCGGCCGCCTCCTGCGCCCACATTAAGTCGGTGAAATGTTTGACTAAAGTGGTCGCCGCGCGTTACGCCGTTTTAATTTGACATTCGCCGACGCCGACGCCGACGCCGCCGACCCCGCCGGCCCGGCGATGATCAATGTCCGTCGAAGGCCACCAGGGTTCGCACCGGTACGCCCAGCTCCGCCAGCTTCCGAGAGCCGCCCAGGTCCGGCAGGTCTATCACGAAGCAGGCCGCCAGGATCTCGGCCCCCAGCGAGCGCAGCAGCTTGACGGCGGCTTCCGCCGAACCGCCGGTGGCTATCAGGTCATCCACGATGAGGAGCCTTTCTCCCGGAGCCACTCCGTCCTTGTGCATCTCCATCTCATCGACGCCGTACTCGAGCGAGTAGGCGACCCTTACGGTGGTATGCGGCAACTTGCCCTTCTTGCGGATCGGTACGAACCCGGCCCCGAGGCGGTGAGCGACCGCGCCGCCGAGAATAAATCCGCGCGCCTCGATACCCGCCACCCTGTCGACGCGTTCTTCGCTCCACGGCTGTACCAGTTCGTCCACGACCCGCCGGAAGACGCGGGCGTCTCCCAGGAGAGTGGTGATATCGCGGAACATCACTCCGGGTCGTGGGTAGTCCGCAATGGTGCGGATCGAATTCCTGATTTCCTGGCGTTGTTGGTCGTCCATCCAACGGATTTTAGCGTGGCCGGCTACTCCAGGTACTGAACGTTGAAGTAGCCCCGCTCGTCGGTCCAGGTCTGCGAGGCGGTCCAGCCGGCGCAGGCGGCCAATGCGGCGAACCCGGCCGGGCTGTACTTATGACAGTGCTCGGTCACCAGCCGCTCGCCGGCGGCGAACGAGATCGTCTCCCCGGCGATCGTCACGTGCTGGGCGACCGAACTGATCAGGTGCATCTCGACCCGGCTGTCGGCGGGGCACCAGAGGGCCTCATGCCGGAATGCGCCCGGATGGAAGGTTGCCCCCAATTCCCGGTTCAGGCGCACGAGCACGTTCAGGTTGAAGGCGGCCGTAACGCCTGCCGCGTCGTTGTAGGCGCGTTCCAGGATCCCGGGGTCTTTGACCAGGTCATACCCGATGAGCAGCGCTCCGGCCACGCCACGCAGCGAGCGCAGCAGGGCGACGGCCTCCGGGGCATCGAAATTGCCTATGGTCGAGCCGGGGAAAAAAACCACGACCCGGGAGGACTTGCGCCGGGGGCTGGGTAAGGGGAACGGCTGGGTGAAATCCGCACACACCGGCAGCACTTCCAGGTGGGGATAGGACTCGGCGACGCGGCGGGCCGCATCGAGGAGGTGGCTGCGCGAGATGTCGACCGGGACGTAGGCTGCCAGCTGCGGCAGCCGATCCAGCAGCAGGCGGGTCTTGGTACTGGCTCCACTGCCCAGCTCCACGAGAAGCGCATCGTCCGGGATCAGCCCGGCTATGCCGGCGGCGTGACTTTCCAGGATGCCCGTCTCCGTACGCGTCACGTAGTACTCAGGGACCGCGCAAATCCTTTCGAACAGCTCCGAGCCGCGTTCATCGTAGAAGTAAGTGGGCGAGAGCTGCTTGGGCGTGCTTTTCAGACCGCGCAGCACATCGGCGATCAACGACCAGTCGGCGCTGTGACGCCCGGGCCGCTGCACTTTCGAGTTGGATTGCATGATCACTGCGGAGAGTCCTTTGCGGTTACGCGTCGCGGGCGAGGCGCAGGCCTGAAAACTGCCAGCGGGCGCCAGGGGTGAAGAAATTCCGGTAGCTGGGGCGGACGTGATCGCCGGGCGTGGCGCAGGATCCGCCGCGCAGGACGAGCTGGTTGACCATGAACTTGCCGTTGTATTCGCCCAGGGTGCCGGCCAGCGGACGAAACCCGGGGTAGGGGGAGTAGGCCGACGCGGTCCACTCCCAGACATCGCCGAACATCTGCAACAGCGGCGCTTGTGCACTGGCCGCAGGCGACGCCGGGACCGGATGCAAGCGGCCGCTCTCGACGAAATTGCCCTGCACGGGAACTTGCCGGGCAGCGCTCTCCCACTCTGCCTCGGAAGGCAGGCGCGCGCCGGCCCAGCGTGCGAAGGCGTCGGCTTCGTAGTAACTGACATGACAAACGGGCCCGTGCGGGTTGATGTCGCGCAACCCCATCAGGGTGAACTCCCGCTCCAGGCCGTCCGCCCAGTAGATCGGCCGCTGCCACTGCTCGCGCTGCACCGTGGCCCAGCCGTCGGACAGCCACAGTTCCGGCTGCTCATAGCCTCGCGCGCGCACGAATTCGCGGAATTCCCCGTTGGTCACCGGTCGATTGGCCAGCCTGAAGGGCTCCAGGTAAACGCGGTGCTCCGGTCGCTCGTTGTCAAAGGCAAAATCGTCCCCGCCATGACCGATTGCGACGACGCCGCCCGCGAATTTCTCAAAGGTCAGTTCGGCTGACGTGCGCCAGGCGACCGGTTCCGCGTGCGTATAGGCCGGCAACAGCGGATTGCAGGAGAACAAATGCTTGAGGTCCGTCAGCAGCAGTTCCTGGTGCTGCTGCTCATGATGCAGACCGAGCGTAATCACACTCGTCATCGCCGATTCGAGGCCGTCGCGCGCCAGCAATAGCTGCAGCTGCTCATCGACGTGCGTGCGATATGCGAGGACTTCGGCAACGGTGGGCCGCGAAATGAGCCCGCGCTGCGGGCGCTGATGCATCGGCCCGGCCGCGTTGTAATACGAATTGAACAAGTAGCGGAATCTGTTGTCGTAGAAGCGGTAGTCATTGACGGCGTGTTGGAGGACGAATTCCTCGAAGAACCAACTGGTGTGCGCCAGGTGCCATTTCGCCGGACTCGCCTCCGGCATCGACTGGACGACGTAGTCTTCATCCTCCAGCGGTTGGCATAGCGCGACGGTCGCATCCCGTACGGTGCGGCATGCCTGCGCCAGCGCGAGCTCGGCTCGCGCCGGGCTGGCGGATCTGAGGCCCGGCACGGATGATTTGCGGATTACCGGGGAGTCCATGACTTCTTCCATACGATCAGTTGATTGTTGGCGGGCATGCGATGATCGCTCTGCAGCTGCAGTCCCTGCTGCCGCGCCAGCGCGTCCACGGCTTCGAAGTCCCGAATGCCGCTGGCGGGGTCGCGCTCCTGCAGAAACCGATCGAAACTCGCGTTGCTTTCGCTCGTATAACGACCTTGGTAACGGAAGGGTCCATAAACGCAGAGCGTCCCGGATCCCGGCAGAACGCTGCCGACGCCGCGGAAGAAGGCTTCCACGGCGGTCCAGTCCATGATGTGCAGCGTGTTGGCGGAGAACACCGCGTCGACCGCCTCGACCGCCCAGGGCGACATACGCACGTCCAGTTCAATGGGATCCAGCAGATTGGCAGGCCCCTCCTGCTCGAGGCGCTGCCGCAGAATGGGGAGGTATTCGCCCCTGTCGGCAGGCTGCCACAGCAGCTCGGGCAGATGCTTGCAAAAATACACTGCGTGTTGTCCGGTGCCGCTGCCGACCTCCAGGACCCGCGCGCTGCCGTGCAGCGCGGCCTTGAGGATTTGCAGAATGGGGTCTTTATTGCGCTCGCAGGCCTCGCTCAAGGGCAGCACATCGACGCTCATACCCGCACTCCCCGTTGTCACGCGTGCGCAACCGCAGCGCGCGCGACGAAGAGTCTGCCACCGAAGCGCGGGGACGCGCTCAATTTTGCGAAGAAGCACTTTGCAGCACGATCTGTACCTGTAATGCCACAATTGGCCGGTTAACGCCCCGGCGGGAGCCTATGTGGTATCGAGACCTTGGGGGCATGACTGGCGCCGCGCCGCTGGGATTTCAAGACCGAACCGTTAGGGGATGGATTTTATGCAAGCGATCGATGCTCTGCTGCAGCGATATTCCGGCCGGGTACTGCAGAACCCGGCACCCGACGAGGGGGCGCTCTCGCTGATGCTGGAAGCTGCCGTGCGTGCGCCGGACCATGGACGGCTGCATCCCTGGAGTTTCATTGTGATTCAGGGGGAGGGAAGAGCCCGGTTCGGTGATCTGCTGGCGGAGTTCGCCAGCCGTACCCGGCCCTCCTCGACTCCCGATTCGCTGGAGCGTGAACGGCAAAAGGCGTTTCGTGCTCCGCTGATCATCGTGGTTGCCGCGGTCACGAATACGGCCGGGAAAATACCGGTGATTGAACAGATTCTCAGCGCGGGAGCCGCGGCTCAGAACCTGCTGCTTGCTGCATTTACCCTGGGGTTCAACGCGGTGTGGAAGACTGGCGAGGCCGCGTATGACGATTCTGTGAAGGCGGCCTTGGGACTTGCGCCGAAGGACGCAATAGTTGGGTTCATGTACGTCGGCACGGAAGAATCCGCGCCGTCCACCTTGTCTCGTCCGGCGGCGCGCGAGTTTGTCCGGCATTGGGGAGTCTGAGCGAATGAGAGCATTCATCTGGTTGGGGGCGGCTGCGCTCGCGATTGTCGCCGGCACGACGGCCTGCACCACTGCGTCCAGCACGAAGCCGGCAAAGGAGAGTTCGGTGTCCGATAGTTCCCGCTCACAGCCACCGGCCGCACCTGCGCAGAAAGCGGCGACCGGCGACTTCGGCCTGGACCTCAGTACGATAAAACCCGACGTCAAGGCCGGCGACGATTTCTTCGAGTACGCGAACGGCAAATGGCTCGACACGTTTCAGATACCGGCGGACCGCTCCAGTTTCGGGGCTTTCAATGTGCTGCAGGACCTTTCGGAAAACCGGGTCCGTGACATCATTGAGCAGGCCGCCGCCGGCCGCCCGGCCCCGGGAACGCCCGAACAGAAGATCGGCGACTACTACGCCAGCTTCATGGACGAGGCCGGCATCGAAGCGCGCGGACTTGCGCCGATCGGTGACGATCTGAAGCGCATCGCCGCTGCGACGTCGAAGAACGACGTGGCCACGCTGTTCGGCATGCCGGGCTTCGCCTCCCTGTTCGACATCGACCTGCCGCCGGACCTGAAGAACCCCGATCGCTACTCCGTGGTGATCAGCCAATCGCGGCTCGGTCTGCCCGATCGCGACTACTACCTGAAGGACGATCCGAAGCTCAAGGAGATCCGCGAGAAGTACGTCGCCTACATCGAGCAGCTGCTGACGCTGGGGAACATCCCCGATGCGCATGCCAAGGCTGCGGCTATCCTGGCCTTCGAGACGCAGGTCGCCAAGGCACAGTGGTCGATCGAGAAGCGGCGCGATGTGGATGCCACCTACAACCCGCGTACCAAGGCGCAACTCACGGCCTACGCTCCGGGATTCTCCTGGCAGAACTTTCTGCAGGCTTCCCAGATCGGCTCGCGCGAGAATCTCGTGTTGAGCGAGTTGACGGCCATCCGCGATCTGGCGGCGATTTTCAACCACGCCCCGCTGGCCACGCTGCAGGCCTACCTGGCGTTCCATTTCCTCAACGACCATGCAGCGTATCTGCCGAAGAGTCTCGACGATGCACGCTTTGCATTTTATGGACTGACGCTACGCGGCCAGCCTGAACAGCGTGAGCGCTGGAAGCGCGCCGTCAGCGCCGTCAACGATGCGCTCGGCGAGCAGGTCGGGCAGGTCTACGTGGCCAGGTATTTTCCTCCGGAGTCCAAAGCCAAGGTACAGGCGCTCGTGGCGAATCTGCGTGCCTCCCTCAGCGAGCGCATCGATGCGCTCGATTGGATGACAGCGCAGACGAAATCGCGCGCACACGAAAAACTGGCCACCTTTACTCCGAAGGTCGGCTACCCGGACAAGTGGAAGGACTACTCGACGCTGCAGGTGCGGCGCGACGATCTCATAGGCAACGTGCGGCGTGCCGCCATCTGGCAGTGGAACTACGAGGTGGCGCGGCTCGACAAACCGGTCGACCGGGCGGAGTGGCAGATGACGCCCCAGGAGATCAACGCCTACTACAATCCGCTCAACAACGAAATCGTGTTTCCGGCGGCGATCCTGCAACCGCCGTTCTTCGACCCGAATGCCGACGATGCCGTCAACTACGGCGCCATCGGTGCCGTCATCGGTCACGAGATAGGCCACGGGTTCGACGATCAGGGCCGCAAATTCGGGCCGGACGGCGCCCTGATGGACTGGTGGACGCCCCAGGATGTGCAGGCCTTTACCGAGCGCGTCTCGCGGCTGATCCAGGAGTACTCGCAGTTCGAGGCGCTGCCGGGCCTGAAGGTCAACGGCGCCAACACCATCGGCGAGAACATCGGCGACCTGGGCGGTCTGAACATGGCCTATCACGCTTACAGGTTGTCGCTGCACGGTGCCCAGCCTGCGCTCATCGACGGCCTGAGCGGCGATCAGCGGTTCTTCCTGTCGTGGGCCCAGGTGTGGCGCACCAAGTTCCGGGACGGCGCGCTGCGCGAGATCGTCATGTCGGACGTGCACAGTCCGCCGTACTTCCGCGTCAACGGCACGATGCCCAACATCAATGAGTGGTACACCGCCTTCGGCGTTCAGCCGGGCGACAAGCTGTACGTCAAGCCGGAGGACCGGGTCAGGATCTGGTGATGCGCGCCAGCAGGCGCCGCAGGTAACGGGCGCAGATCGGTCGGGCATAGAGGAAACCCTGCGCCTCGTCGCACAGATATTCGCTCAACAGCCTGGCCTGCTCGGGCAGTTCCACGCCCTCGGCCACGACCTTCAATCCGAGGTTGTGGCCGAGCGCAATGATGGCGCGCACGATGGTGGCATCGTTCGCATCGCTGGCCATGTGCTCGACGAACGATCGATCCACTTTCAGCCGGTCCACCGGAAAGCGTTTCAGGTACGACAGGCTCGAGTAACCAGTACCGAAATCGTCGACGGAAATCTGCACCCCCAGCCGCTTCAACTCATCCAGCATGGCCACCAGGTGCGGGGCGTCGTGCATCACCATGCTTTCCGTCAGTTCCAGTTCCAGGTAGCGGGCCTCGAGCCCGGTCGACTGCAGCACTTCGGCCACGGACCTGACGAGGTTCTCCTGGCGGAACTGCCGGGGCGAGACGTTGACGGACACGACGATGGGCGGCAATCCCTCGTCCTGCCACGCCTTGTTCTGCGCGCAGGCGCTTTGCAGCACCCATTTGCCGATCGGCACGATCAGTCCCGTCTCTTCGGCGAGCCCGATGAAACGGCGCGGCGGGATGGTTCCGCGGTGCGGAATTCGCCAGCGTATCAGCGCTTCGGCGGCGACGATCTGCCCCGTCGCCAGATCGATCCGCGGCTGATAGCGCAGGGCGAACTGGTTTCTCTCCAGCGCGCGGCGCAGAAGCGATTCCATCTCCAGACGCTCAGTCATCAGCGCATTCAACTCGTGCGTGAAAAACTGATAGTTGCTGCGTCCGCTGTCCTTGGCACGGTACATGGCGGAATCGGCGTGCTTGAGCAAAGTCTGCGCGTCCCGGCCGTCATCAGGATGCAGTGCAACGCCGATGCTGCAAGTGACGTCGAACTCTCCCTGCTCCATGACCCAGGGCTGCGAGACTGCCGTGAGCATTCGCTCCATGATCTGCCGGACCGAATCCGCGCCGCCGTGTCCGTTGATCAGCAGGACGAACTCGTCACCGCCCAGGCGCGCGACCGTGTCGCAATCGCGAACGCAGGATTGCAGCCGGGCGGCGACGGTCTTCAATAACTCGTCGCCGTACTGGTGGCCGAGGCTGTCGTTGATGAATTTGAAACGATCCAGGTCGACGAAGGCGACGGCGAGCCGCGTCCCGTAGGTGGCCGCGGTCAGCAAAGCCTGTTCCAGGCGATCCTGCAACAGCGACCGGTTGGCCAGTCCGGTGAGCGTGTCGTAGTTTGCCTGGTGTTCGATGCGGGCCTGATACAGCCGCCTCTCGGTTATATCCTCGACGGTGCCCTCGTAGGCCTGCGGCGTTCCTTCCTCCGAGTAGATGGCGCGGGCGTTCTCCGAGATCCAGATGACATCGCCGTTCTTGCGATACACCTGCGACTCGAAGCCGGTAACGGAGCCGCGTGCCTTGATGATCTGCATGAATTCTTCGCGGCGCTGCGAATCGACGTACAACTGGCGGCTGATGTCGTGTAGCGAGCTGATGAGCTCGTGGGGAGAATCGAAACCGTAGATATGCGCCAGCGCCGGGTTGGCATCCAGGTACTTTCCGTCGACCGTCGTACGGAAGATTCCCTCGATGGCGTTGTCGAATAGTCCGTGGTAGCGCCTCTCGGCCTCCCGCAGAGCCTGCTCGGCTGCCTTGCGCTTCGTGATGTCCTGTATCAGCCCTTCGACCGCGGCGGGCCGGCCATCGTCGCCTGCTACGCCCGTCCCTCGTTCCCAAACCCACCGGATGCTGCCGTCCACGTGGAGGATGCGGTACTCCAGATCGAACGAACGAGCATCAGCGATGGCGCACGTCATGGCTTCGCGTACCCAAAGCCTGTCCTCCGGGAAGAGGATGTCTTCGTATGACAAGCGTTGATTCAGCAGGAGGTCGATCGGCTCCCGGCCGGTAATCGCCTGGCATCCGGCGCTGACGAATTCCATCGTCCACTCTGCATCCAATCGGCGGCGGTACACCATACCGTCGACGCTCGCCAGAAGCGTGTGCAACATCCGCGCGTCGTCGCGAGGCGATTCGGCGGCAAGCGCGGCCGGCACGGGTTTTAGGGAGCGGGCTGGATTCATTTTTTATGCACAGCAGTACAGAGCACCCTAACAATTTGCATTGAGTTCACGGCTGGCGTTCGTCACAGAACTCGTCAAGAATTTCCGGAGAAGTCTTCCGAACGTCCAAGAGGTTGCACGCTCCTGGTGCACTTTGGTGAGACATAGCGGCGGACGCGCACGCGCGAAGTGCGCGTGAGGAAGGGCTCTCGCGTATGGCGTGCGCTATCTGACCGCTTGATAGCCGCCTGCTACGCCCTCTGCAGACAGCACGATCTGCCAGAGTTGCGTTTTGCGAGCCCGGAACGCTGCGGCCGACGACATGAGCCAGAAATGCCACATGCGGCGGAACCGTTCGCCATAGCGGGCAGCGATCTGCGGCCAGGAGAGCTCGAAATTCGCCGACCACGCCAGCAACGTGCGATCGTAGTCCACGCCGAAGGAGTGGAGATCCTCGATCACGAACAGGCCTTCGGCTGCTGCGGTGATTTGCGCGAGGGAGGGCAGCTGGGAATTGGGGAAAATATATTTCTCGATCCAGGGGTCGGTCGCTACCGAGGACTGGTTGCTGCCGATGGTATGCAGCAGGAACAGTCCGTCCGGCCGCAGCAATTCGCGCGCTTTGGCCAGATAGGTGCGGTAGTTGCGCACGCCGACGTGCTCGAACATCCCCAGCGAATAGATTCCGTCAAAGCGGCCGTTCAGGCTGCGGTAGTCTTCGAGACGAAGGTCTATGTCGAGGCCCGCGCAGCGCTTCTGTGCCGTCTGTAGCTGATTGCGGGAGATGGTCACGCCCGTGACCGAGGCGGAGTAACGCTGCGCCATGAATTGCGCCGCGCCTCCCCATCCACATCCGATATCTAGAACGCGCATGCCCGCGTCAGCGCGGATTTTGCGTGCCACCAGATCCAGCTTCGCTTCCTGGGCGGAGGCGAGGGTCGCGGCGCGCTGCCAGTACGCGCAGCTATAGATCATCCGCGGGTCGAGCATTCTCTCGTACAGATCGTCCCCGAGATCGTAGTGCTTCTCACCCACGATGTAAGCGCGTCGGGTGTTTTGCATGTTGAACACGCGCGCGCCCAGAGCCAACATGACGGCGCGCGGCGAACTCAGGTGCTCGTCGATGTTACCTCGGAGGACTCGTGTGAGCATCGCATCGAGTTGGTCGCACTCCCACCAACCGTCCATGTAGGCTTCGCCTGCTCCGAGCGTGCCTTGCGCCAGGACGCGATGAAATAACCTCTCGTCATTGACCCGGATGTCCCATGGACGGGATCCGTCGAGACGAACGTCTGCGGGCGCGAGCATTTCAGCGAGCGCGCGCTCGTAAGAGACGACGTTACGCCGGCGCGTGCGCGCGGGCGTTCCGCGCGACCGCATGGCCGTTTCACGATTCAGCGTTTGCGAAATTCCAGGCTCCACGGCGTCCCCTTCGTTCTTATTTCGCTTAATCGAGCTGCAAACATACAGCGAGCCCGGTGCGGAGCACCAGTGGGGAGCATTTAGTAAGAATAGGCTTACTGATAAGCGCCTCATATTCAATATTGCGCCCAAAAGTAGTAAGCAGTATCTTACTAAAAATGACTACGAGTACTGCGCATACCGGTTCTCACCCGCTGGAGCTCGCGGCAGCGATCCGCCGTTCGGTCGGCAGCCTTGGGCGCCGGCTTAGGGGAGAGGGAACCGAGCAGGGCGTGAGCTTGGCCAAACTCAGTGTGCTCGGCCGTCTGCTGCGGTTGGGTTCGTTGAGTGCCGCGGAGTTGGCGGGTCTGGAGCGCATTCAGCCCCAGTCGCTGACCCGGCTGCTGGCCGATCTCGAGCGGCGGGGATTGCTCAAGCGGCGTGCCGATGAAACGGATGGTCGCCGTGCGTTGATCGAGATCACGCCGGGCGGCAAGGACGTGTTGATGCGCGACATGAGACAGCGCGACGCGTGGCTCGCACTGGCCATGTCTGAGGAGTTGACAGCGACTGAGCAGGAGTTGCTGCGCCTGGCCGCGCAACTGCTCGAACGACTCGCCGATGTGCAGGGGCCCCGGCCGCTGCGCCACGGTCTCATCCGCGTGCTGCGGCCGGCCCGGAAGGCAGGCGTGGATCGGTGACGGCCACCGGCTCGCCGGCGGTTTCCGGCTGCCGCTCCAGCAGGTGGCGTGTTTTCGGCGGCCCTTCGCCCTGGTGAAACGCCAGTACGCGCCGCTCGGTTTCCTGATCCGCGACCGTAAGACGGTGATGGCGACGCAGGTGCTCAATCCAGTTGGGGCTGTGGTAGCGCTCGATCCAGCACTCCGGATTCGCCGTATCCTGCATCAGCGTCCAACGGCGGGCGCCGTCGCGTCGTCTTATGCGCCGCAGCTCGCGCATCTCAGTCAGGAAACTCTCCGTGTCCTGCGCGGCAATGTGGTACTCGATCGTCACGACGATCGGGCCCGAATCGGTGAACCGATCCAACTGCGGTCCTTGCTCCGCAGAGAAGGTCCGTGAGGGATCGAGGTTCAGCCCCTCCGGTTGCGGCAGGCGCAGTTTCAGGCCGACCAGCGACGAAACGGCCATCAGCGTTCCGGAAATGCACAGGGTGCCGATCAGGCCGACTTCATTGGCCAGGTTGCCCCACAGCCAGCTGCCAATCGACAGGCCGCCGAAGGTGACCATCTGATAGATCGCAATCGTGCGACCCGACACCCAGCGGGGTGACGATGTTTGCACGGTGACATTGAAGGTCGACAGACTGATGACCCAGGAGGCGCCGGCAATCATCAGGGCCGCCATGCTGAGCGCATGCCAGGAACTGACGGCCGTCAGGACGGTGCCGATGCCGAAGCCTACGGTAGCGATGCGGACAACTCGCTCGTTACCGTGCTTGACCCGCAGCGAAGAGCTGAAAAAAGCTCCGACGACCGCGCCGGCACCGAATGCGGCGTAGAGCACACCGAATGTTACCGCGCCGCCGCCGATCAGGTCGCGAGCGATCAACGGCATCAATGCCCAGATCGCGCTGCCCAGCAGCCCGAACGTGAACCCTCGCACCAGCACCGTTCGTATCCCGGGCGATAGGCGCGCGTATCGCAGCCCTGCACCGACGGCCATCGGGATGCGTTCGGGGGGCAGAAAGCGCGGTGGTTTCGGACGCCGCCAGGAGGCCAACACCGCAATGAGAGCGATATAACAGAGCAGGTTGGTGAGGAATGCCGTGCGCGCCCCGGCAGCCGCGACGATGACGCCGCCGATCGCGGGCCCCGCGATGCGGGCGAGATTGAAAGCCAGGCTGTTCAGCGAAACCGCGGCGCTCAGATCGGAGCGGGGCACCTGTTCGCCGACCGACGATTGCCATGCCGGTGCGTAGAGCGCGGCACCACAGCCGATCAGGAAGGTCAGCGTCAGCAGTGTCCATGGAGTGATGCGGTCCATGAACGCGAATGCAGTGAGCGTGCCTGAGGCCAGCAGCAGGAAAATCTGCGCGATGAGCATGACGACGCGCCGGTCGGAGATATCGGCGATGGCGCCGGCCGGCAGCGACAGCAGCATGATGGGCAGCGCCGTTGAAGCTTGGACCAGGGCCACCATGTCGGCGGAGGGCGCCAGCGAAGTCATCAGCCAGGCGGCACCCACGGACTCGATCAGTCCGCCGAAATTCGAAACGAGGCTGGCGCTCCAGATGGAGACGAAAATCCGCGATTTGAAAGGAGCCAGGGTGGGCGAGTCGCGCCAGGAGGCAGGCAACAGGGTCACGTACGAGCAGTCCTTGATGGAGATGCACCGCGGGGGCGCAAAAGTGTAACAGTGGAGGGGCTTACGAGCTTGGCAGTACGGAATGAACCTCCGGCTGCCTTAACCGTTAATAGGGGGAGAAGAGGAAGGAAGAAACGCGAGGAGGCCCTATGCGCGTCGAAACCAACGAAAATCTGGGCCGCGGTGTCCGCGGTCTGGTGGTGATCGGTCTGCACGTGGTCGTGATCTACGCAATTGCCACCGCGCTGGGCGTGATTCGCGCGCCCACACTGATTAAACCGATGGAAGCGATGCTTATCGATTCCTCGTCCACCCATCAGGAAAAGCCGGTAGTGGCGAAGCCGCAGATGGTTCAGCCCAATCTGGACGTGCAGGTGCCGGACCCCGTCCCGCAGGTGGATGAACCAGTAGAGACAACGGTAGCGCCTCCGGACGCCACCGATGCGATCTCAGACGCCAACCTCAAGGTTTCCCGGCGGGTCGATCCTGAGTATCCGCCTGCTTCGCGGCGTGCTGGCGAGCAGGGGACGGCCGTGTTCAACGTGCTGGTCGACGCGAACGGACACCCGCAGGACGTCAAGGTCCAGACGAGCAGCGGCTACGATCGCCTGGATCAGGCTGCCATGCAGGCAATCCACCGCTGGCTGTTCAACGCGGCCGTTCGAGACTCGCAGAAGGTTACTGCGTGGACCACGGTGCGCGTGACATTCAGGCTGCAGAACGGCTCGCCGTAAGGCTCGCCGTAACGGCTAGGCGTCAGGGCTTGACGACAGCCAAGACGACGATTGCGATCAATAGCAGCGCAGGTGCCTCATTGAAAAAGCGGTACCAGCGCTGCGAACGGGCGTTACGACCATCGCGCAGCGCGCGCATCAACGCGTGGCACCAGATGTGGTAGCCGACCAGGAGGGCCACTAGCGTCAGCTTCACGTGTAGCCACGTGAACTGCAGGTAGCCGGGGAAGGCAACAATCATCGCTATGCCGAACAGCGCGGCCAGGGTGGCCCCCAAGGTCATCAGCTTGAACAGTCGCCGTTCCATGATCACAAAGCGTTCCAGGCTGGGCGCATCGGTGGCCACGGCGTGATACACGAATAGGCGGGGCAAATAGAACAGTCCGGCGAACCAGGTCACGACGAACACGATGTGAAAGGCCTTGAGCCAGAGCATCGAAATCCTCTCCTCCATTTGGCGGCAAACGCCTGCGGCCGGGTGCGGGGCGATAATCGGACATTGCGTCCGACTTTGCGCCCGCGACGGGTGGAGGCTACATTGTGCCCCCCCGTAAAGTGTCACTAAACGAAAGAGAGCTGATGACATCGACCAGCCCCGCCGCGATGCCGCCCTCGAGAAGATCGCCGCAGCCTGTGAAGAAGTAGCAGCGCGCCGCCAGGT
>FTJL01008637.1_pt1 | contig 15573 bp, 9 predicted proteins | sample 1658551 | NCBI WGS metagenome assembly FTJL01 (sample SAMEA3914835, study PRJEB12502) | metagenome | biome: forest; material: soil | place: Canada | collected 2011-07-03 | depth 0.3 m
CCCCCGCCCTGTGAGAGCCCCCCACTGACCGTATTTACCGTGCCGACTATGCGGACAGGCTTACCCGCGGATACATCGAGTTTGCCGCCGATCTCCATATCGAAGTGATCGCCGACTTTCACACCCTTCTTGCGCAGCGTGTTGATCGTGTCCTCATCGGCGATCGTGCCGATCAGTGTACCGTTCAGCTTCTGCTCGATGATTTGCTGCAACAACCAGGTCGCCGCTCCGGTCCGATCGCTGTGATCCGCCAACACCAGCGGCACCTCACCCTTTTGCATCGCCTCCTTGGCGAGGCGAACGCCTTCGGAATGGTGAACGACCTTCGTGTGGTGCAGGAGATCGTCGCGCCAACGCCATGCGGTCCCGGCCATGTCATCCGCAATGAAATTCGCAAGCTCCGGATTGCCGTTGGTCATGACCTGGAAGCACATTCCCGCGTCGATGGCGTCCATAAATCCGAACCCATAGTAGAAATTCACGTAAGCATCCGGCTCCCGTGCTTCCCAAGTCAACGCTCGCTGCACCAGATCCATCCAGGGGTACACACCGGTCCACTGAAGAACGGAAGGCGTGAGGATCGGAGGCTTGCGGGTCGCGCTGACGGGCTTGTAATCCCCGCGGATGGCGCGAATCACCATTCGGGCCGCGCGCTGTCCCTGCAGGAAGCCGTCGTAGTGAGGATAGTACTTGATGCAAAACGCAAAGTTGGCGTAGCGGAGGAACTCCCCGTCTTCATTGCCGTGCGGATCGAACGTGCCCACCATAAAGCCCTTGGGACCGATGACTTCGCGCACTCGTCGTGCAATCTCCGATTCGGGCTTCGCCACATCCTTTACGCCCATCGCGCCGTGCAAACACAGGTAGGCTCCGTCGAAGTGGCCCTGGGTCTTAAGGTCCGCAATCATCCTGCCGAGGAAGTGTTCAAACGCCTCCTTGGTGATCCAGCCGGAGCCCGAGCCCTTCTTGGATCCCAAGGGGGACTCGATTCCGACCAGCTCCACGTTGGCATACTCGCGGGCCACCTGGACAAAGCCGCCGATGTAACTCGTCGGTTGCGAACCCAGCAGGGCTTCGCCACGTGCCGGCGATCCTTCGTAGATGAAATCGTCTGTCACCGTGTCATAAGGCAGAAACGTCACGGTCTCGTGCACGAAATGCATGACCGCGATACGAATCGGCCGGATTGCGGCGTTGGCGGACTTTGAGTCCGACTGGGCTGCGACCGCCAGCGGCAAGGCGGCAGCGGTGGTGCCCAGGGCCAGGAGGGCTTGTCGTCGTGGAATCTTCACCGGCGCATCCTTTTTGTAGAAATTGGGAATGGCTCGCGGACAGTTATGAAGCTCATGACGGCGTGCTGCAGGCGGCCGGCGCGCAAATGCGCTCACGCAAGATAGGGAGCGACGGCATCCTTATGCCAATGAATTGAATCCGCGTGCGCATAACCTGGGGTTATGCGGCACGATCTACCAACCGTTAACGCGCGGCCACACCACGGACGGCGTGTTCTCGCCCGGCAAAACATGATACTTGTCGAAAGCTGCGGCGGTGAGGCAGGCATGATTCGGCAGAATTCGCAGTCGCGTTCCGATCGGGAAAGCGGCGATGTCGAAGCTGCCGCGTGAACGAACGATGCCATGCTCCTGATACAGTGAATGGATATACAGACCTTGGATCGGCTGCGCATCCTGTGCCAGGCAGACGAGTCCATAGCCGGACTCAGGCAGGCCGCTGCCACCACGGGGTCCCGGGTCCTTGCTCATTGCAAGACCGCCGGCATCGACGACTAGCTGCCGATGCCCGGCGTGCTTGCCGATTACGGTGGTCAATACGCTGACGGCCAGGTCATCCATGCAGCAGGTCCCAAGGGCAACCTGCGAAAGGTCGCCGAACATGTACACCCCCGCGCGCGCCTCAGTGACTCCCTCCATGTGCTCAGCAAAGAGCACGGAAGGAGTCGACCCAACGCTGACGACCGGACAGGCGTAACCAGAGGTTCGCAACTGCTTCGCGCCTTCCGTCGCTGCTAGCCGCTCCTGCTCGGCGACCATTGCGTGCTCGGCAGTCGTCCGGCCTGCATAGGAATGACCTCCATGGGTGAAGACGCCCGCTATGCGCGCGCTGGGCGTCAGAGTACGGGCGATCTCGAGTATTACATCGGAATCCGGGGGAACACCGGAGCGGTGTTCGCCACTGTCGACTTCTATCATGACCTCAAATGAGAGCCCGCACCTGCGCGAGGCATCCGCCACAAATTGCGCAGCAGCCGGATCATCGACTGCGATCAGGATGCGAACGCCGCGACGCATCAGCGCGACAACCTGTGCGAGCTTTTGCGGAACTATCGCGACTGCATAGAAAATATCCCGGAAACCGTTGTCGGCGAAGTAAAATGCCTCGCGCAACGTGGAAACCGTAATGCCACCCCCGTCCGGCAGGGCGCGACGCGCAACATCGATACTTTTCGCTGTCTTCAGGTGTGGGCGCAGACCGATTCCCAGCTTCCGTACGTGGTCCTCCATGCGTCGCAGGTTCGCGTCCAGCCGCTTCCGGTCAAGCAGCAGAGCCGGCGTATCGAGGGCAACCCAAAGCGGCTCCTGCGTCCGCTTGAACTTCGGATCGGGCAGACTCATTTATTCCATGAAAGTGTGCCGACACCGTTCTTGTATTGCACGGTGGTCCCATACGGCGCGCACAGCTCCTGCAGATCCTTGAAGATCTGGTCGGACTCCGCCTGCGGCGCCGGATAGGGCTGGCCGCGTTTGATGCGGGGCTGGCCGAATCCCATGGAGATCGGATGCAGCCGGACCTCCTTCAATGTCCGGTCGCTGTTATAGACGATCTCGCCAATGACGCTCTGCCAGAACTTGCGATCGGCCGGGAATCCAATGGTGTCGTTCTTCGCGCGCTTGTTGTAATAGTCGGCGGGCAACGCATTGTCGCCCAGGCCCACCTTGTCGTAATTATCCGCCGGCTGCAGCTCCACCAGGTCGTTCTCGAAGATGAAGTTTCCCATCGAGTAGAAGATGGGCTTGCCTTTATAGATCTCGATTCCCCGCAGCACGTGGGGTCCATGGGCCACCATCATGTCGGCCCCCGCATCGATCATCGCGTGGGCGAATTCAACCGTGAATTCGGCAGGCTTGCCGCGCTCGGCAGGAGTAGCGGACTCGTGCGCGTGAATGCTCACCATCACCCAGTCTGCCTGCTGTCGGGCATTACGCACTTCGGCCGCCAACTCCTCGAGGTCCCGCTTATCGGCCTTGGTGCTGACGCCGATCTCCTTGCCTACGACATACTTCGCGCCCGCCCAACTCAGGGAGCCGTCCTTACTCTCTTCGCCGCCGTTTTCACCCGGGACGACAGGGCCTTTCAACTTCGAAAGCGTGTCATAGGTCTCCTGTGTAACGGTGTAGGTCGTCGAATGGTGCAGCGGGTCGAGCCCCGGCCGGCCCCGCATGTCCGGACGCTGAGCGCCTGCAACGATGGCGTCGGGGAAGGTCGCAGCCACAGAGATCAATGCCACGCGTCCTTTAGTCGTGTCCAGATACCCGGGACGGCGCGCTAGAGCGAGGTTTTCGCCCACGCCGGCGTACACGAACTTTGTCTGCGCGAGCGCAGCGAGCGTGCTGCGCATGCCGTCGACGCCGTAGTCGTTGACGTGATTGTTTGCAAGGCCGAGCAGATCAAATCCGGCCCATGCCAGCTCATCGGTCACGAATCGCGGCGAGCCCATGTAGGTACCGCCACTCTGCTGCGCGCCCGCAAGGTCGAAATTGTGGATTTGCGTCTCGAAGTTCGTAAATGCCACATCCGCCTTGCGAATGACACCGAACATCTTGTCGACGCCGGGCAGGCTGGAGGTTGACAGCCGTCGATTGATGATCGAGTCGCCGGTCACGACAAACACCATCTCGTTCGGTGAACCGGCCGCGGAATCCCAGGGCCCCGGCGCGCTGGCGGCACGAGCCGGCAGCGCTGCATGCGCAAGAGTCAGGCCGAGCAGACCGGCTGCCATGATGCGAGTTCTGTATTTCATGTCTGTTGTGAGATTTCTCAAAAGAGGAGATTGGGCTTGGGATTGACAGCTAACAGCGGCCATGGCGTTCAGAACTGCTTGGTGAGCCGCAACGACCAGGTGCGACCTATCGCCATACTCTGGTAGACGGCCGGATCGTAGCCGCTCACGTCCGAGCTCAACGGCGGCGCCTCGTTGGTCAGGTTTATGACCCCCAGGCGCAGGGTGGTGTCGTCCAGCAGGCTTGCCTGCCTGGACAGCTTGTAGGAGACGAACGCATTCGTGGTGATCGAGGATTTTATCCGGAAGTAATTAATGCCATCGATTGAGTAAACATACGTCGGTTTCCCCAGCGCCAGGTAGGTCGCTGTGGGAATCGAGGCGTTTTCATCGGCGTAAGCGCCAATGTAGTAGGCACTGATTCCGGCTCCCCAGACATCATCCTTGTTCCAGATGAGATTGACGTTGCCGCGCCAGCGCGTGGCGCCCTCGAGGCCGAGACGGTGTTGTAACGGCGCACCCGCCTGCGACCGGCGCTGGTACTTGTCCAGATACGTCCAATCGCTGATGAACTGGAGATTTCCCCAGTTGTATTTGGGGGTCTTGTACGTCGCGTTCAGATCCACGCCTTCGATGGTGGCGCTGGCAAGATTGCTGTAAGGAGTGGATGTGGACAGCAGCGTGCCGACCGGAGCAAGCCATTGCGACTGGGGCTTGCCGGCGTTGTACGCTGCGAATTCCGCGATGTCCGCGGACGTGACGGGCGCGCGGCCGATCAGCGGATTGCCCTGATACGCACTCGTGCCGCTGCCGAGATCGATCTGACTGTAGGGTGTGCCGGCCGCCAGGGCCGCCTGGGTTGCGGCCGCCAGACGCTGCGCATCATCGGCTTGGAGTTGGGTTGCGACGGGAGCGGCGATCAGATCGGTCTGGTGGATCTTCCAGTAATCCGCCGAGACGCTCAGGCCGTCGACGTAGGGAACATCGACCACCACACCGAAGCTTCCGCCCTCGGATCTCTCCGGCTGCAGATTGGGATTGCCCTCGATTATCGTAAACCGCTGGGCCTGACCATCGCCCGGCAGATTCGTCACCGGTCCACGATAGGGGTCGTACGCCGTGCCCACTGAAGCGCGCGTCGGATAGTTCAGCACTGCGAGATTCGGCGCGCGGAATCCATGATTGAACGAACCACGAAACATCACGGACTGCACGGGCCGCCAGTCGAAGGTGTATTTCGGATTCGTCGTTCCGCCGAAATCGCTGTAGTGCTCGTAACGAACCGCCGCACCGAATTCCAGTTGCCTCAGCATCGGTAGCGCATTGGCGGCCGAAAACACCGGGATGACGGTCTCGGCAAACGCAGCTCCGACCGTACGGTCGCCGATGACATTGCCTGCCGCCGACGCCTGCACGAAGTCATTGTCGGCAGGATTCAGGCCCAGGGGGTTTACGTAATTCAGGCCCGCGTACTGCGGCCTGGTGAGTGCGTAGCTCTCGTAGCGGAATTCAGCGCCCGAGGCCAGTTGCACCGGGCCGCCAGGCAGGTCAAAGAGCTCCCCATTGACGTGTCCGTCCCAGGACGTAAGGATGTCGCGCCCGTACTGGTGGAAGTGCTGAATGAACGAGTCCATCTGCGCCGGCGTGTTGGTGTACGGCTGATTAGGAACGACCTTTCCGCCGACTACCTGGAACGTGTAGTTGAACGGATTGAACGCCGTCGCGTCCGTCAGATTCGTCGCCGCGTGCAAGGCACTTTCCCTGATGGCGTTCTGGGACGTGTCGACCACGTGATCGATCGAATACATCAACGCCGATTCCCAGGTCCAGGAGCCGACGATCCTGCCCCGGGCGCCCATGACGGAGCGCGCAAAATCCGAATCGATATCGATGGTTTCCGGCCCATCGTTGACAAAACGCGTGGCATTGATGGTAACGGCCTGGGGCGTGCCCACCAGCCGCGGTGCGCCGCTGGCGGTCGGAGCGCCGGCGGGATCGAAGAAGCTCGTTCCGTACGGATTCCAAGGATTGTTCGCCGGAACGACGAGAGGCTGGTCTGTGGTGACTCCGTAGGCTACGGCAGAGCGCTCCTGCACCGAGTTCGCCCTGTACAAAGACAGCTCGCCGAATAGCGAGAGATTGTCATTGACTTTGTAGTCGAGCGCGTTGAACCAGTTGATACGCTTCGTTTCCGGTTCGGCGTAACCTTGGGAATTCACATCGAAGTAGGCGCCCAGCTGCGCGCCCGTCCGGGCAGGGGCGCTCGTCTGGATCGCCGCACCGCCGCCCGCCACGGGCACCAGATAGTTGACGGTCTTCGAGTTTCCGATCAGAAACGAGGGATAGCCGCCGGAGGCACTGCGGTCGAAGAACGGTCCGTTGGCTGCATTGAATCCCGGCGGAGCCAGTGCCACCTTGTCGGAGTCCGTCCCGTTCGGCAGGTCGGAGGACTTCAGCCCCTGTTTCCAGAACAGATTAAAGGTGGACGTCCAGTGAAGGTTGTCGTTGAGGGCATAGTTGCCATGCATAAAGTTGACCCCGGCCTCGGAACCGGAGCCGATCTCGGGGACCTGCGATTGCAGCTGAACCTGATCGCCGACGTAGGTGTTATCCGTCACGAAGTTGATGACGCCCGCTACCGCGTCCGATCCGTAGATTGACGACGCACCGTCGCGCAGGACGTCCACGCGGGAGAGTCCGACGTTCGGCAGCACGTTCACGTTCACAGACAGTTCCGGTACGCCGCTTTCCGTGGAAGAGATCCCATGAGCCGCAACGCGGCGGCCGTTCAGCAGAACCAGCGTGCTACCGGATCCGAGTCCGCGCAAGTTCACCGCCGCAATGTCACCGCGCGCGCCGGCTCCGCCCTGGTTTGAATCGTTGACGGGCACATTGGTAATAGCCGGTAGAGAAGTTAAGAGGTCGGCGGGGGTATTCGCATCCCGCAGTGCCATCTGCTCCGGACTCACGACTGTCACCGGTAGCGCCGCGTTGTCGGCCCGTTTGATGCTCGTTCCAGTGACGACGACTTCCTGCAACTCCGACCCATCCTGCGGGGAACCGGAGTCGGCGGTGTTCAGCGAATTCACCGGCTTGGTAGTTGCGGCAGTTTCCTGCCCCTGCGCGGCGGCGGTACCCGCCATGGCAATCAGTCCGATACATCCATGGACCGTCCAGCTTTTCCAACTCAAATCGGTGCGACGAGCGACCGGCAATTCGTTCGATAACAACACGGGACTACTCCAAAAAATCGCTGTGGCAGCCACTGCTGGGCGGCTGCCGATTGTTCTTGCGCCGAAATGCCCGACGACACCCTGGATGTCACTTAAGGCAATCCAACCTGTTCCCCTGTTTTCAAACTAACAAGCGCCGTGTGTGCCAGCCAATGAAAAGGTCATGAAACGGCATAACCTGTCGTTATGCGCTTGCCCCGCGCTGCCGCAGCGTGAGGCGCCGGCGGCATCGGACGGTCCATTTCGGTGCTCGGCCGCAGAGGGTCAGCGTACTGAACGACTCGTCCGTCGAGCTATGAAATACTCCAGGGTCGGTATAACCTGCGGTTATGCGCCAGTGGTCGTTCGTAGAGCGGTGAAGACTTAACGGCGCTTGTACACTCGCAGGCGAGACGCTGCCGCGGCTATCATTCGCCCTTTGCGCAAGTCCCAAGGCGGCGTCACGATCCGGTTTCCGCCGGTCGCGATGGCCCATACACTGAAGGGACATTCAACGGGTACCCCTCCATGGCAGACGTGCATCTCAACGGGAGTTTCATGAGCGCCGAGCAGGCGCGCATATCACCGATGGATCGCGGCTTTCTGTTCGCCGACGGCATTTACGAAGTCATTCCGGCATTCAACGCAGTTCCGTTTCGCCTGGATGAGCACTTGCGCCGACTGCAGCGGTCCTTGGATGCCGTGCAGCTGCCAAACCCGCACTCTGCCCAGGTCTGGCAGGCGCTTTGCATGCAGATGATTGCCCGCAATGGCGGAGGAAACCTCTCTATCTATCTACAGATCACCCGCGGAGCACCGGAAAGGCGCGACCACGCCTTCCCTGCTCCCCTGGTGTCGCCTACAGTGTTCATGGCAACCTCTTCCCTAGCAGCGTCTGCGATCAACAATGCAGATACCGCTTCAGGTGCGGCGGCCATTGTGGCGCAGGACATCCGCTGGGCGCGCTGTGATATCAAGTCTGTCGCGTTACTACCCAATATCCTGCTGCGCCACCAGGCCGTTTCCGTGGGCGCCGTCGAGGCGATCCTGGTCCGTGACGGCTTTGTCACGGAGGGCTCTTCGACCAATGTGTTCATAGCCAAGGCCGGCAGAATCGTCACGCCGCCCCGAACACATAAGATTCTCGCCGGCGTTACGCGCGGCCTGGTAATAGAGCTGTGTCGTGACCTTGATTTCCCCCTGCTCGAGCAGGAAGTACCCGAGGAACAGCTGCGCGACGCCGACGAAATCTGGATCACCAGTTCCAGCAAGGACGCATTGCCGATAGTCAGCCTGGACGGTCGCCGCGTAGGCAACGGCAGCCCCGGGCCGCTCTGGAGAAAGCTTGCGCGGCATTTCTTCGAATTCAAGCGGGCCGAGTGCGGCGTTCCCCAGCGCGCGGACGCCGCATCTGGCGGGAATAACTGAGGGTTATATTTTCCGGCGTTTTTTTGATTGGTGGCGCGGCACAGCGGCGGCTATCGTCGCTTGCCGCAACTGAACGGACTCTTGGGATCACTCCACCTCTATGATTGTTGCAACCACCCACACCATGAATTCCAACGCCTCCCGCCCATCAACGTGGGGACCGCCATATCTATTGTATCTCGGCGATGCGCACGACGATCTCGCGATCAAGACCGCGCGTGGCTTGGCTTTCTGGCGTCCTCAGTGGTGCGTTGGGCAATTTCGCGGCCCGCAGTGCAGGTCGAGCCTCGATCTACCGGATATGAGTTTCGCCGCGGCCCGAGCCGCAGGCGCGAACACAATGGTGATCGGTATCGCCAACGCAGGTGGTGTGATGGCGCCGCAGACCGTGCGTGACGCAGTTGCCGCAATCGAAGCGGGACTCAATATCGCCTCCGGCCTGCACCAGCGCCTGGACGCCCATCCGGCAATTGTTGAGGCGGCTGCACGCACAGGGCGTGTTCTGTTCGATGCTCGGCGGTTTCAGCACGACATACCGGTGGGCAAAGGACTTCGCCGCAGCGGTCGACGCCTCCTGACGGTGGGCACCGATTGCTCGGTCGGCAAGATGTATACGACGCTGGCCCTGGAACGTGAAATGCGTGCGCGCGGCATATCCGCCGATTTTCGTGCAACAGGCCAGACGGGCATTTTGATAGCCGGCTCCGGTGTACCGATTGACGCGTTGATCGCGGATTTCATCTCCGGCGGAGCGGAGTGGGTATCTCCCGGACGCGACGACGGTTGGGATCTCATTGAGGGCCAGGGATCGCTGTTCCATCCGTCATTCGCCGGCGTGTCGCTGGGCCTGCTGCATGGATCGCAGCCCGATGCGGTGGTACTGTGCCATGAGCCGCAGCGCCCGCACATGCGAGGCCTGCCGCATTATTCGCTACCGGACTTGAAGACTTGCCTCGAAACCAATCTACAGCTCGCGCGGCTCACGCAACCTGACGTGGTTGCCGTGGGCATCGCCTTGAATACCTCAAAGCTCGCGTTCCAAGCCGCTGCAGACGCCTGCGAGGCTGCCGAGGATATTCTGGGTCTGCCGTGTCAGGATCCGGTGACGATGGGCGTTGAACGTATCGTAGACAAACTCCTGTCATGCTTCGCGAGCTGAAAACCACACACGAGTCCTGGCCGCTGGCGGTGCCCTTCCGTATTTCGCGTGGGGTCAAAGTTACGGCAGACGTCGTGGTGGTCGAGATCAGCCAGGGAGACTCCCGCGGCCGTGGCGAAGCGGTACCCTATGCGCGCTACGGTGAGACTGTAGACTCGGTAATGGAGCAAGTGCGCGCTGTCGCAACGGCGATTGCCGGGGGCATGACACGCCAGGCGCTGCTCGAAACGATGCCACCCGGAGCGGCCTGCAATGCCGTCGACTGCGCCTTGTGGGACTTATCGGCCTCGTTGACCGGGCAATCTGTAACGGCTCAGCTTGGACAAGGCGCGTTACCCGCACTGACCTGCGCCCTGACCATCGGCCTGGATACCCCGGAGGCCATGCAAATCGCCGCAACGCAACTGCGATCCGCACCGCTGATCAAAGTAAAACTCGACGCCATCGCTCCCGCAGCGCAGCTTCTGGCCGTTCGGGCCGGCGCACCGGATGCGCGGCTCATCGTGGATCCCAACGAAAGCTGGAACCTGGAAATCCTCGAGGCGATGCAAGCTGTACTCGTGGACGCGCGAGTCGAACTGATCGAGCAGCCGCTGCCCGCCGACGCAGACGCGGCACTCGAGGGTTTTCGGTTCGCCATACCGATCTGTGCGGATGAGTCCTGCCATGTCGCAGCCGATCTGCCGAAGCTGCTGGGTCGCTACCAGGCGGTCAATATCAAACTGGATAAGACTGGCGGGCTCAGCGGTGCGTTGCAGCTGCTGGACCAGGCCCGGGGCGAAGGGTTTCAGGTCATGTGCGGCTGCATGGTATGCACCTCGCTTGGAATTGCACCGGCGTTTCATATAGCAAGACACACCGACTTCGCCGATCTCGACGGACCTCTATGGCTGAAACGCGACCATCCCGGCGGTGTGCGCGTCGCGAATGGCAAACTCTCGGCGCCGTCCGCTGCGTTGTGGGGTGGCGGCGTCACGGCGCCCAGCTGATACGCAAGCCAAGCCTGAACGTACGTCCCAGGTAGTCGTACAACGTGGTATTGGCACCGGGTTCGACATTGCTGCTATCGCCCGGGCCCAGTCCGACGAACGCGGGATCCTTGTTCGCCACGTTGTTGACCTTCAGGAAGACCTCGCTCTTCGTACTACTGCCTGTCTCCATCTCGTACGCCAGGTAGGCATCCAGATAGAACGCACCCGCGATGTGATTGTCGTTGATCGTAGTGTTATACGCCGTGGACAAGGGACAACCGGAGGTGCACTGCACGTATGAGTTGTTATTCGTACCGGCACTGAGGCCGCGCCCGGTCAAACTGAACGTAACATGATCGAGCTTGTATTCGGAAGTCATGCGGTACATCCAGTGCGGCGGCCCACCCAGGGTGTTCTGACCTGCCGTATTCGTCGGCGGATCCGTGCCATCGTTGGTCAGCAGCTCTATGTAGTGCGTGGCCAGAGCGTGCAGTGTCATATCGCCCGGCCAGCTGCCGACCACACTGCTCAGCGGAACTTTGTAAGTGGCCTCCAGATCGATACCGCGTGCGTGCTGCTCGACAAAATTAAACGGCCGGTTATCGATAAGCAGGTCGTGACCTGACGGGGATGTCGGGTCGCGGGTAAACGCGGAGCAGAAGGTCGTGAGGCCGGCAAAGCAGTTATTGACGATCTGCTGCGGGGTGACCGACTGGATCGCATCGTCGATCTTGATATCCCAGTAGTCGACCGACATGGACAGTCCGGCGGCGAAGCGGGGCTGAAAGACCACGCCCAGATTCATGCTGTTGGCTTTCTCGGGCTTCAGGTCCGCATTGCCCGTCGTTGTCTGGGTGTAGCGCGTGGATGCGTAATTGTAGTACGGATCCGTCACGAAGTTGGTGTTCCGTGAGCCCGCTTCGAACAGCTCCGACAGGTTCGGCGCACGAATATCGCGGGAGAACGTGGTACGAACCTTCACGTCCTCGAGCGGCGACCAGTTCAGACCCGCTTTCCAGGTCGTCACGTAACCCGAAGTGCTGTAGTCCGTGGCTCGTGCGGCACCATCCAGGTCGAATCCTCCGGGCAGCGGCGCCAGCACTTCCAGGTAGCCTTCGTTGACATCGTAGCTACCCCAGGTGGGCAGGAAGTTTCCGACCAGCCAACCAGTCTCGTACTGCGGCGCGACAACGCCGGAAATCTCCTCCCTGCGATGTTCGACTCCGAATGCGACTCCGACCGGCTTCAGCCAGGGGTTGGGCACCTCGGTCCTGAAATTCAAGGCCCCGGCATCCTCCTGAAAGCGCTCGTCACGCTGCGGATACCCCATGATGTAGTCGATGGCAGCCTGGCTATTGACGCCGATGCCCATGCGGTCGAAAGGCACACAGCCGTTGTTTGGATTGGTGAGCGTGGAACGGCACACAATGCTCCCCGTCAGGGGATTGACGACCGCATCCTGGGCCAGGGCGAGGTTTGCGTTGTTCGATGCATACAACATCTCGTGGTTGTGCGTGACGCCCTCCTGCCAGTATGAGTCCCACTTGAACTCGGTCCCCAGTGTGAACGAACCCTCGAGACCGGCCACGAACCGCTCCACCTTCCTGTAGTTGTCGCTTGCGCGCGTAGGAATATCGGCGTTCGACGTACCGACAGTGAACTGGTTGATGCCGAGCTGCTGGGCTTCAGTTGCGACCGACGACGGCAGGAATGCGTTATCCGCCTTGATGGTCACACCGCCCTTGTCGGATTGGGCCCCACCCCATTGCTGAGCGCGGTCCTGATTCCACGATCCCTGGAGGTAGCCGGTCACATGATCGGTAAAGTCCCAGCTGACACGCCCGAACAGCCCATCCCGATCGTCCTGGGGATCCAGTGACGTCCTTTGGTTGGACTGACCCTGCTGCCAGTCACCGCCGATTGTCCACGGATCGCGGGTAGCGCCATAGTCGAACTGGTTGACGATACCGCCGTTGCCGAAATAGGTTCCCCGCAGCGCCGTGTTAGTAATGATGCCGCCGGGCGTCATGACACTCTGTCCCGCATGGCTGGTCACGAAGTATTGCGGGGCGCCGTTACCCGGCTGATAAGCAGGGTTGTTGACCATGTAGAAGCCCTGGTTCGTCCACGCGCGGTTCCCCTGGCCATAGATACCTGCATCCCGGGTGGATTCCGCGTCGAGCAGTAAATGCCCCGCGCCGCCGCCGAAGGGCGTACCGGCGGTGATGGCGGCAGTCCAGTTCGGGCCATCGCCGTAAGTCGTTTCGCCACCCTCGATGTCCGTCTTGATGCCGGTAAAGTCCTTATCGAGAATGAAGTTGACAACTCCGGACACGGCATCCGATCCGTACGTGGCGGACGCTCCGCCCGTGACGATCTCGATACTCTTGACCAGCCCCTGCGGGAACGTGTTGATGTCCACGATTCCCCCGTCCGACGAACCTACCGAACGATGCCCGTCCAGCAGCACGAGCGTGCGCGCATTGCCCAGCGAACGCAGGTTGATCGAATTGATGCCCGCTTCGCCGTTGCTCAGTGCGCGGTTCGAATTCGCCGGCGTAGTGCTGCCGACGACCGACGGTAGCTGATCGACGAAGTTGGCAAGATTCGGCTGTCCGGAGGATTGAAGATCCGCCGCGCCGATGACCGTCACGGGAGTCGGCGTGTCATATCCGGTGCGCGCCAGGCGACTGCCTGTGATAACGACATCCGCCACTGGCGTGCTGTCGTCAGCTGCGGGAGCAGGCGCAGAAGCGGCGATCGCCGCTGTCGCGGTCGTCGCAGTCGTTGCGGTCGTCGCGGTAGCAGCGAGCGCAAGCTTGCCTGCCGGCTCCTGCGCCTGGACGCCGGCGCCTCCCGCACCCAGGAGCAATAGGAACAAGCTACGCGCTGCTGTGGAAACTTCAGGGAAACGCCGACTCGGGGGGAAGCGGCGCGAGCGCCGTGCTGTGTTAGGTTGCAACATCGAGAAGAACCCCCAAACGGATTTAACGTATTTATGATGGAAGAATGAGGGGATTCCCTGCGCGCTCTAGAGCTTCTCACGCGAACTCCACGCTAACAGCTCGTTTTTCGCGCAACCAATGAAAAAGCCTGGCCACCGCATAACCTGGCGTTATGCAAGCGACGCAGTCGCTGCCCGTGACGCGTGACGCGTCTGCCCCATCGCGCATCAACATGCGCGTGGGCCATTTTTTTTGCTCCGTTTCGGTGCTGGCGCTCAAGCGCACTTACGCGGTCGTAACGCACGGCGCCGACACCTTCCGGCGAATCGCCGCGCTACCTTGGCTGCTTGCCCGAATTGACTATGGCGCTTTGCTTTCCGGCACTTGAGTATCGAACTCGTCAGGGCGCGCCGCTACGGGTGAGAGGCTCGCACGCGCACGTCGGCACCACCTCGATGCAATGGCATAAACTTTGCACCTTTGCAGTTTTCACCAGCTGGTCAGTTCAGATGCAACCCGGCAAGCGCGTTTCGGATTTTGAGATCGCTCCCACGGGAGGCATCCACCTGCGTTACATCGAGATGTTCCAGGCGATATTGCAAGCAGGCACCTTGACGGACGCGGCGTCGCTGCTGAATATCTCGCAACCTGCCGCAACCAAGCTGCTGCAGCAGGCCGAGCGGCGCCTGGGCTTTCCCTTGTTCGTGCGCGCCAAGGGACAGTGGCACCTCACTCCGGAAAGCCGCCTCCTGAAGGGGCAGATCGCGCGCATTTTCGATGATCTGCGCGACCTGCAGCGGCTGGTCTCGAACATCGCGCGCGCCGAGAAATACCTGCTGCGGGTCGTCAGCACACCCACCCTGGCCAATGCCGTCATACCGAAATCGATCACCCGGTTGCGGCGGCAGCTCGGACAGACGGGAGTGGAGCTGTCGACGCAGCATTCGCGCGAGATGCTGAAGTCCATCCTGTTACGGGAGGCGGATGTCGGATTTACGCTGCAGCCGTTGAATCATCCTGATATCCGCTGTGAGCCCTTGTGTCAGGGCCCCCTGGCCTTGATCGCACCGGCGGGCACATGGTCGGAAGCACAGGCGTTCCAGCCCATCGCAATAGACTCCCTGGCCGATTCTTCCCTGGTCTGCATCACCAAGGCGGACAGCCTCGGGCGCCAGCTGGAGGCACACCTGGCGCAGTTGCAGCCGCCCGCCCGCATTTCCATTTGGGTGCAGACCTACCAGATCGCCAAGGACCTCGTCTGCAGCGGCGAGGGACTTGCGTTGATCGATCCGTTTACCGCGGTCTCGGCAGGCCCTGAGCTGCAGATCCGAGTCGTCGAACCGATCATGCCCATCGACCTGTACGCCGTCTATCGCATCGACGGCCCCCTGAACCGCGTGCAGAAGTCTTTCGTTCAATGCGTCAAATTGGTGGCGAGCGATTCGATCAGCTTTCTGTGCGGCGCACAGCCCAGGGCTCAAGCTGTGCGATGACGCGTCTTGCCGGACTGCTGTGCCTGCTGCTGATCGTGCTGCCGCCGGCGATGGCTGCGCAGAGCGCTCACGAGTCCTACCTCACTGTGCGAGTCGACAAGGCGGCCTTGACGGGCGAGTGGAAAATCAGGTTGCGCGACCTCGGATCCGTGCTCCCGCTCGACGCCAACCACGATGGCGAGATCACCTGGCCGGAGATCGAGCACCGGCGGGCACAGATCGAGGACTATCTCGGTTCCCACCTCAGGATCGTCACGAACGGCACGGCGGCGGGTCTTGGCTTCGACAAGCTGCTCTACGGGACTGTGAACGGCGAACCTTTCATCCTGGCGCAACTCGTCGTCAGC
>FTJL01000015.1_pt1 | contig 15423 bp, 9 predicted proteins | sample 1658551 | NCBI WGS metagenome assembly FTJL01 (sample SAMEA3914835, study PRJEB12502) | metagenome | biome: forest; material: soil | place: Canada | collected 2011-07-03 | depth 0.3 m
GGCGCTGCTGATCGACCCGGGTGATGGTGCGGCCAAGGCTGGGGTATCCCGATGACTCTCGCGGTGAGATTGCTGGTCAGGCAGTGTCGGGCGCTCGCCATAATTTTGGCCATCCCAACACTCGCCATCGCCGCCGACCCGCAGGGGCTGCCGCCTCTCGCGGCAAAGCAGCACTGTGACGAGTGCCATGCCATTCAAGAAGTCCGAATCGGACCATCCTTCCAAGCGGTAGCGCTCCGCTACTCAGTCGAGGGGCCTGCGGCCGAGGAGCGCCTCGCGCGCAAGATCATCAACGGTGGTGCCGGTAACTGGGGCAACATCCCCATGGTACCCAACGAGCGCGTGAGTCTCGAGGATGCACGCGCTATCGCACACTGGATTCTCTCTCTGGCACCCGGCTCAGCGCGCTGATGTCCTTGGGCGCGCTCGATGGCGAGTCCTCGTCTCGCGGCGTACTTGTTTCAGGATGCTTGAATCGAGAACTTCGAAGGCGACATTCGGATGTCGGTGTCTTAGCGCGGAGCGTTGCCACGTCTCCTCAAGTCGAGTCTCGATGCGCCTTCGTTCGGCAAAGGAGAGGGGGCTCCACTTCACTTCAGAAACGACTAGCGTTTGCGCTGCGTCGCCCCGGCGCTCACTGCGTACGAGGTCGAATTCCAGATCTGCCTCCCAGTACCGGGACGCATCGACGAACAGTCCTCGGCAAAAGTCTTCGAATACGGTCGATGCATGGTCTTGGAGAAGTTTCTGCTTCTCGTGCATGGAATAGTCGTGCCAGCGGCTGCGGTGGGGCGAATACACTCGAAACCAGAATCTCAGGGCGGGATCCTGGATGCGATAGTGCGTGCGCTTCGTGGAGCGAACGCTTTCACCGAAGGGCAACTCCCTCTCGAGAATGGATGCATCCAGCAACTGCTGCAGCAGCCGTGACAGGTTTGTCTGCGCGGTTCCGAGCCGGGCGGCGATTTCCGACGGCTTTTCGGCCCCGCGTCCGACGGCCTCAAGGAGTGAAAGGGCGTTTAGCCCGGAGATGCCCTCGTCACGCAGAATGCGCGCGGGCTCCTGATCCAGATAGGGTGCGAATCCAAAGAACAGCGCTTCCGCTAAATCGAGCGGCGAGGCTTGCGGATCAACGAATTCCCAATACTTGGGTATACCGCCGACGATCGAGAACCGGGTAAAGGAGTCGGTATCCGCAGGATTCAGGCGGCAGGCGCCGCAAAATGCGGCATAGCTCATGGGTTCCACGTGCACGAGTTTGCGGGCGCGGCCGTACAAGGGAGCGGCGCGGTTCAGAAACAAGTCGTTCATCATTCGCGTGCTGGAGCCGCAGAGGAGCAGTAGGCTGTGATTCGGCTGCGAATGATCCAGCCAGCGCTGCAGCGCGCTCGGCAATGAGGGGTCGGACTTGACCAGGTACGGGAATTCGTCAAGACACAGGATCCAGCGCTTCTTTTTTTGCAATCGTAGGATTTCAAGCAACTCGGCCCAGGATTTGGGCGTGACTGCGGTGGTGAGTTGCGGCTGGAGGTCGCGGTAAGTCTGGTCTAACTGGATTTCCGCAGTGCTCTCGATTGCCTGGCTGTAAAGGCCACCGTGACGCGCAAGCCAGTGAGCCAACAGCCGCGTCTTACCAACGCGCCGTCGGCCGAAAAAAACCAACAGGCCGCCCGTGGCGGCCGCTGCGTCCAGTTCTTTGAGCTCCGCTTTTCGGTTGACGAAAGACAGTTCCATGAAAGAGGGCTCATGCTCGGAAGACATTATGTACGTCAATCATAATGATCGGAGCGCATAATATCTATGGTGACTGGCTAACTGAAGGGATTGCGCCATAATTGCGCAACCGTCCAGCAAGCGATTGGACCGATCGACGCAAATTATCAGTTTAAAATGAAAGACTTAGACCGCCGGATTTCTGTGGCGCCTATGATGGACTGGACCGGCGCTGTGAAATGTACTTTCTAATTCAACGGCTTAACTCCTCTGAAAAATCACCGTAGCTCTTACGTAGCCCCGCAGATACACAGGTTCGTTCTCACGACGCCAAGCGTTACACCGTCGGCTTTGGGGTCCCCGGTCAACGCGTCGGAACAAAGGCGAGTTTCCAACCGGTACCAGAACGATGCTCTAAATCTCGGCGCAAGTCTGTCGAAGTATCTGGTCTGTTTGCATCAATACCTCGACGGCCGTTGAGCTTGCGTGGCGGCGGTTCGCTCCCGTCGGAGTTTCTGAGGGTTGAACGGTAGTTACTTCGACTGCGGGATGGTGCGGCGGTATCGCGAGCGGGGGTCCTCTCGGAGTATCTAGGCAAGATTGTCGTTCAAGCATCGATTGCATCAATCGTGATGGGTGGTAGGAAAGCCCGGAATGGGGAAGCCCGGGCGATGATCGTGGGCGTGCCCCATGTGCATGCGTTTCATCTTCTCGTTGATGTGAGGGGGTCGCACCTTGCCCTTCCGGTCGAGGTGGATCCACTCGGCAACGGAGGGGATGCCCTCCTGGTCGCAGAGGAACAAGAGATACCAGCCCGGAGGCGCGAGATTCGGATTGTCGGTCACCTTCACGTGCAAATGGCACACATCGCGATGCTCGATCGGCAGATCGACCAGGCGCTGGGAGGTGTCGTCCGAATGGGTGACTGCCATCGGCCGGATCAAGTGGACCCAGTGGATCTGTGCCGCCTGAGGCGAGTGGATCGCGATCTCCTCACCGTAATTCCACTCGTGCGGACAGGCCTGGATGAACGGTCGAGGTCCGCGGAACAGATAAGACGGGTGATACAACTCCAGCCGCAGCTCATCATCGCCGCGGTCGGGATTGGAGCCGGCCGTGATGACGCGTCCGTCCGGCAACAGGAGCGCGATCGAGTGGTAGAGCCGGGAGACTAGCTGCGTCCCGGCAGGGTGGAAGGAGTTCGTCGCGGGGTGATAGAGCTCGGCTTCGTGTACGGCATCGGAGCGGGTCTCGCCACGATAGCCCCCACCGCTCACCAGTACCGTGCGGTCGGGCAAGATCACGCAAGTGTGCAACCCCCGCGCGTGCGCGAGGTTCGGGCCGGCCACATAGTGGGGCGCCCCGGTCTTGAGGTTGACGATATCGGTCTTGTTCGTAGCGTGTACCGGTCCGCCACCGCCCAAGACCATCACCTTTTGGTCCTGCGCGGGTGGCAGTAGGACACTAAAGCACTCGTCGCGGTTTCCCTGGTCACGCAGGCCGGGCACGACCGTCTCGGCAGCCGTGAGCGGGGTGATCTTGCGTGCATCGATGACTGCTGCTCCAAGCTGTCCACCGGTGAAGAACACCTCTCCGTCCTCCAGAACCAGCAGGTGCGGATAGAGCGGCAGATCGGTGCCGTGCGGAAGGGTCGACCAGCCTGTCACCGGGGAGAAGATCTCGCTCGCCTGGCTGATCCCTGAGACCGCCATCGCCCGACCATCGCCCAAGCTGATCAGCGTGGGATACCAACGGCCCCAGGTCATGTCACCGACGCGGATCCATTCCTCGAGTGTCGGATCGAAGAGCCAAGACGAGTTCAGCCCGATGAACGGATCGTATTGTTGCGTGCCGCCCCCGACGAGCACCTTGCCATCGGGCAGTACGGTCTGGCCGGCACAAAACACATCGTCCGGCGTGGTCGGTGTGTGATACGTGCCCGCTTGGTAGTCCCAGACGACGCTGCGCATATCATGGGCATTGTGTCGGGGCACATTGTTGCCGGAGCCTGCGAAGAAGAGCACGCGCCCGGTGTGCATGAGGACCGCGTGAACGGCCAGGACCTTGGAGTCGCAAGGCAGCAGCTCCCAGATCCCTTCGTGCGCGGCCGCGCAGATGTCGATGGCCGCGGGCATCCCTGGCATGCTCGGCATTCCCGACATGGGGGCAGTTGACATCCCGGGCATCCCCGCCATGGATGCGGCGTGCGCAGCGTCCTTGGCGGTACTGCGCTTGCGCGCGCTACGGTCCGACTTGCTGGGAGGTTGCTCCGGATGCGGCGGTTCAGTGTGCTTTCCAGTCGGGCACGTCTGTCCGCAGCGCATGAGATCAACCCAACTGACCTCGTTCCCGCCGTCATCGTATGGGAGCCGCAAGTCAGTGGCCGCCAGAGCTTCCTTCGTGACCCAGATCCAGCTCTTGGCGCGCACCAACCCGGCCAAGCCGGACATCATGTGTTCCTCGAGGTGGCAGTGAAAGAGGAAGTCGCCTTTGACTGGCACCCGGCAGGCCGTGTCGGGCGGACAGCACTGCAGGGGCTCGAGCTCGCAGGGGATTCGGAGTGCCGCCGGCACTTCGGTGTCCATGACGAAGGATTGAGCCGGGCTCAGCGCATGCACATCCGTTGCGCCGCCGGTAGGGGAGGGCAACTGCCACCGCGCCGAGTGCGGATGCACGTTGTGCCACACGGTGGCGAGGTCCAGGTTGAACAGATACCAGCGCAGGCGCTCACCGGGTTCCCCCTCAATCGTCGGCGTATTTCCGACATACGCGCGGCCGTTCAGACAAAACATCGCGCTGCCCCCGCCGGGGGCATAGACAATGTGATCAAAGTTGCCGCCATTGGTCCAGGTGACGGAGGCACCCGGTCGGACGGTGACGCTGGCGGGATTGAAGAAGTTGTCGCCGATGGCGACCGCGCGGTTACCCGCGGGCGCGGCGGGGTCCACCACGACCGTCCCGGCCATTGAGGTTCCGTGGATCTTGCAGTGATAGGCGAAAGTGCCCGCCGTGGCGAAGGCGTGCGCGTAGACCGCTCCATTGCCGAGAGTAGGGCTTTCGAAAGTGTCGAATTGCGCGAGCGCCTGAACTTGATGCACGAACAGTGGAATCTCATGGTCGGCGCACGGTGCGGCCGGGTCCCGCACGATGAGTGCACCGAACAGTCCGCAATTGACGTTGGCCTGCACGCGCCGGACGTGGTCGTGGAAGGGCCAGGCGCCGATCGTCTCCTCGTTGCAGTCGAACACGTAGGTCCAGGTCTCGCCCGGGCGAATCTCATCGCTTCGCTTGCCGGAACGCGTGCCCACACCGAAGGGCCATGCGCCGTCGGATTCGATGCCGTAGTGAAGTCCGTGCAGGTGAAAGCTGTGGCAGTCGTTCGGATCGCCATTGAGAACATGGATGAACAGTCGCTCCCCAGGGCGCGCATACAGGACGCAGCCGGGAATGCGGCGATCCCAAGGAGGCTCGTTGACGTCTGCAGCGATGAGTTTCGCGGTGTTCGGCTGGGTGTAGTGCGAATCGAAATACTCGTGATAAACCAAAGCATCCAGCGTGCTGGAGAGTATTTCTCCTGGCTGGACTCGCCCCAGCTCGTGTCCAGGATTGAACATGGCATCGCGACCCCATCGGCGCGCGCACGGGTCTGGCGCCAGTGGGCTGTAGCCAGTAACCCGCTCGATCTTCAAGAAGATGTCCCGACGCTTCCCGCAACAGCTCATGCTGATTCTCCTACTCGCGATTCGATGTATCTGGGGGCGAGTGAATCGAAAGCGATTGCAAGGATCGATTGGATCATCCAATTGGGCAGTCCGACTCGTGTCCTCAACGGCTCATCCTCGCGCCTTTTTTTCAGTACGCACGCTTCCGCCGCACGACGACTCGTGACTCCTCCCGCGCACACGGACACGGTTAGGCCGTACCTTCACGCTCCGCGAGTTCCTGCGCAGTGGGACCGGCAAGCCTCACGCGGCACCATGCCTCGACACAGGCCTCCACCGCCTTCGGATCCACGTTGTGCTGGGTGAGGAAGCCACCTAAAGACTTCGGACCCAGCAGGCAGTGGAGAAGTCTGCATAAGGCTTCGTCGTTCGCTTTGGTTGAGGGGTTGCTCGTCGGCGATGCATTGTCGCCGCCCAATATCGCCGTCGCGGAAAGCAGTTGCTCGCGTGTGAACGGAACACCCCGCATTGTGACGCCGGATGCGACCACACGGATCCGATAAACACCCGTCATGACCGCCGTCGTGAGGACCTGAAAGCGGCCAGGATCGGTTTCCGGTAGCGTCAGCGTCAGCTGGGAATTATCAGGCAGCTCCACATACGCGCGCACGGTTGCGCGGTTCGCCACCGGAATACCATATTCGGTCAGCCTCGCCGAGATCGTGACGGTGGCGCCGGGCTGGAGGCTGTTCTGCGAAAGACGCGCATCCATGCGTAGGTTCGTGAACGACTGAGCGGTGAAGCTATAACGGACCCCGCCGCCGAGCGAGCGACCGCGCGCGGCCTCATTGGCTACCCCTGGCGTACCTTTTCCACCGCGCATCTCGAGAATTGCGTACCAAGTCCCTGCCCGCGCGGGCGTTCCTCCGAGGGGCAACGGGAGGGTGAACCGGTAGTAACTCATGTTGGTGCCGAGACCGTAAACGGCTCCCAAGCCGCCGACGGACGCGGGGGTCATCACGTCGCCCGCCGGCGTTTCGATGAGGAAGGTGACGCCGGGCCGGTCGGTGAGAAGGACCGCAGTTGTGTCGATGTCGGCTTCGTTCAGCTGGAACGGGATCTTTACTTTGACACCGGGAAATATCGTCCCATTCGGATCGGTGACCACGTTGGTATTCAACACACCGGCCAGTACCTGCAAGAAGTACTTCTGTAGGCGGAACTGATCGTCGATGGAGGGGCTGAGCGATCCGCTGAGGAGCACGTAGCCGCCGGTGGCGCTCGTGATTTCATTGAGCGCGTTTGCGCTGACTTGTTGCGCGGTCCCCAGACCGATGGCAAAGGTCTGCGCGTCCAGGCTTCCTGAGACATCGTGAATGTAGCGAGACGTATTCTCCAGCCCGTCGGTAAAGACGACGATCGCTTTCTTGGAGTAGGCGTTCACCGGGTTGAGCGTGTTTCTGCCGAGTGCGATGCCGTTACCGATGGAGGTGGCTCCCTGTGGCTGGAGACTGTTGATGGTGTTCACCATGTTCGTCAGGTTTGGATCGCCCATCACGCCGCTGAGCGTGGCGACGTTGAAGCCGGCGTAGGCGGACTGGTCGAAGCTCACCATGCCGACCCCGTTGTTGGCCTGAACCAGCTGACAGAAGTTGTCGGCCGCCTGATGGAGCACGTCGATCCGCTTGGTGGTGGCGTCGGTACCGGCAAGCCAGCCCATGCTTCCGGACTGATCCAGTACCAGCATCACGGCCACAGTGGGCCGCGTAATGCTGTTGCCTTGAATGGCAAAGACAAAATCCTGGTTGGTCTCGTCACAGTGGAGGGTGACCGATCCGCCCGGCGCTGGGCCTGGCGCTCCGCCGGTGAACTGGAACCAGATCCGTGCGATCTGCAATTGGTGCGCTCCGGTGGACACAACGACTGTGTCGCCGGGTGGGTTCGCGACGGAATAGGGGGCGGGTGGCCCGAAGCCCGGCTTCACCCGTAACGTGATCTGGCCGCAGGCGTAGACCTGGAAAACGGCGGCGCGGGACGCAGTCTCGCCCTGGGGGACATCGTTGAAGTTGATGATATTGCCGGGGTTTTCGGCCTGTACGACACGCACGGTGGCCGGTAGCGTGTCATAGCACGGCGGCGCGACGACGGAGAGATCGTGGTAGGTGTGCGGGAATCCCTGGTTCTCATGCGTCGGCTCCCAGGGACGAATGTCGCTGTATTCCCCGTGGCCCGTGCTCCACGGTTCGACCTGGTGGGTCAGATTCTGGGAGGAGTGGACTCCCACGGCGATGACATCTACGTCCAGGTTTGCCTCGCCCCCATAGACCTGGTTCGGATCCAGCCGCTCGGGGTGCGCCGGATCGCATTGCCACATTGCGAAGATGCGATCGACATTGGAGTGCAGCAGAAATACGAACGGATCGCGAAACGCATCGTGCGGGCTGATGTCGGCGAAGTAAGGATGAGCTTGGTTGTGGATGTCTTCCCACGCCGTGCGAAAATAGTTCGGCTTGAGGGCTTGGTAGCTGGGATCTCCCGAGTGGTTCGTAGCGACAGCCGGACCCCACTGCTGAAGGCCCAAGATGTGGCTTTCCTGGTTTGCGGTGATCAGGGGCGCGGGGGCGGGCCCAGGGTAGTTGGACGGTCGCGTGACGAACTGCGGAGGATCGACCGGACTGCCCCGAGCCTGTGGATGACCGGACGTGCCGGCCAGCGGATCGTAAAATCCCGCGGTGAGCCAGGGATCCCCGATTTGCCCGTCTCCGGGATTGACGACATTGACCTCTGGGAGTCCCGGCGACCCCATGAAGTTGGGGTCGAATAGGTTGAGCGGTCCGACGTTGCCTCCTCCGAGGATTGCATTGGGGAGGGCACGGGGATCCTCCTTGAAGTCCCAGTAGTGGAGTGACAACTGGGGGTTGATCTCCCGAAGGAGCGCTTCAAAGCGGTTGGTGATCTCGCGGTGCCACGGCAAGAACTCGGGGCCCCCATGCACGTGTGTTGCCTGGTGGATTTCATCCTGTTTGAACCACCAGCTCACGCCGCCCGGCGGGGTGTCGTTCCGGCTGCCCGGATAGTACCGATTGTTCAGTTCCTTGATGGCATCGCGCAGCAGGGCGCGCTCCGTTGGATCGACCGTCTTGAGATTTCGCCTGATTCCGTCTCCCAGTGACATGTGTCTACCCTCCCTATCTCGTCTTCTTCCAAGGACGAAAATCGCGAATCTAAGGCTCGTTGGCGTTTACCTGACTGCTTGACCGCTAGCGCAGGAGCGTTCGCCCTGGTCGACATCGGAGTGAGATATGCGAGGCGTAGAAGACAGAGTGGAGACGCATACCGGTTCACAACACAGCTAGCAATCACAACGGGCAGCAAGCGGAAATAGCCCTCATTCCCACGGGTCTCTGTGCGAGGTGCCAACAACGTCTTGCCGGACGAAAGGTGACCGAGATTGATCAACAGATCGAGGCGCTTCAAAGCCTGCGCCATGCACTCAGCGCGCTGACTGTCGCGTGCGAACGCGGGGCGTGGGATATTCCCTGCCCAATACTCGAGGCGTTCCGGGTTCCCTCTGGGAACGAGGGGCGTGGGGCGTCCGCGGTTTGCAGCCATGCGAACGGGGCGAACCCGTCTCGTTCCGGTCCGCGCCATGTCCCGACGCTTCCCGCAAGAGCTCATGCTGATTCTCCTAGAGCGCGACTCGGAGTGGCTGGCGCGGCGAGCGATTCGAAACGATCGCGAACATCGATTGGACTATAAAAATAGGCTGCGCTCGCAAACCGTAGTCGGTCGAGCTGACGATGCCGCGAGGCGAATCGGAGAGGTTCAGTGGCCGCTGCAACGGTCATGAAACCCGGCCGCTGTCGCGGCCGCCTGAGCTCGGGCGATCGGCAAAGGATGGAGACCCTCGCCCCGACAGAAGCCATACGAATCCCTCGCATGATTGTTTCAAATGACTCTGTGGCGTCATTCAGTTTTATCTCATCCCCGCCGCCGGCAGCGAGCTGAGGTGAGGACTCAGCACCGCAGGGTGCCATTTTCGTTCCTCGGTCCGTGCTGCAGCGCACGAATGAGCACGCTGCAGGAGGAAGGCGATCGGTCCTTGCCGACGTCCGAGCCCGCTAGCCCTAGGAGAGTGCAAAATCAACAATAGGCAAAGTGGACGAGCGCGCGAGCGAATTGGCGCGAGGCACGAACGTCCAAGCCGGACTTCGCCGCGCTACCTAGTGCATCCGAGAATGCTCCGCTTCTATGGATCGCCCGACAGGCGTACATTGACTCCATGTTTCGCGCATCACGAAAGCTCATTGCCGCTGTGCTGCTGATGGTTCAGCTTGCGATGCCGTTACAGTGGCAGATGGCCTATGCGCACACCGACCGGCCAGAGCCAGGCGAGAGCGGCATGGAGCCGGCGCACTGCGCAGGGCATCCCGCGGTGAACGCTGTCAACGAGGATCGACGTGACACGTCACTGATCGTGGGCGCGTCCGCGCATGAGCGTGGCGTCGCGTCTGATTCGGCTCAGCGGTCGGACAAAGCTCAGACGCAAAAACACGAGTGCTGCCGCGCATTAGGTTGCCAGTGCCAGTGCGGGCAGAGCCCCGCGGCCCTTGATTTGCCGACGCACCGCGCCGTTCTGCCATCTGTTTTCCTTCCTGTCTTGAATGCGCGCCCGCCCGCCGCGTGCCCCAGCGAGCCCTTCCGACCTCCCATCCTGTAGCGTCCCTTGGACGCGACCAGCGCCTGCGCATGAGCTTTGACTCACGCAGCTTGCGATCGTGCGCTTGATAGCGGCCGCCAGCGACTGATCGTCGCGTCCTTCTCTTAAGTCCATCGAAATGTGCGCCGTGCCGTGTCTTGGGCAGGGGAGCGCGCGCTCGAGAGCCTTGCCGCCCTCGTTGAGCGCGGCGCCTTGCCTGCGGGGCACCGATGTGGGCTTCTCGCGAGCCCTGCTGATGTTCGCTTGAAACTACTCGCTAGTGGTTGAGGGTTTAGTCATGGATCGATCTCGCTTTGTCGCCTCGAATTGCTCACGTCGACGCTTCGTTCAGGGGCTCACGGGCGGCGCGCTGGTGATCGCCAGTGCGCGCCCGGTCGGATGGGCCGCAACAGGAGATTCCATCGCTGCGCAACCTGCGGGCGCGGAACTGTCTGGGAGCGAATTCGATCTTCAGATCGGTGAGCTGCAGGTGAACATGACCGGCGCGCCGCGAGTGGCGACGGTCGTTAACGGGCGAATTCCCGCGCCGCTTCTGCGTTGGAAGGAGGGCGATGTCGTCACGCTTCGAGTCTCCAACCGCTTGGGTGTACCCACCTCCCTCCATTGGCACGGAATGATCGTTCCGGCCGACATGGATGGCGTTCCGGGCATTAGCTTCCCGGGCATCGCACCCGGTGACACTTACCAGTATCGCTTCAGGGTCAACCAGTCCGGCACGTACTGGTATCACAGCCACTCGCGGTTTCAGGAGCAAACGGGCCTGTATGGCCCGATCGTCATCGAACCCCGGGACGGTGAACGGCACCGGACCGATCGCGATTACGTGGTGTTGCTGTCGGATTGGACGGACTGGGACCCGGAGCACATCTACAGAATCCTCAAACGCCAAAGCAACTATTTCAACTTCAACCAGCGCACGGCGGGTGACTTCTTCAATGACGTCAGCGCGCGAGGCTGGAAGTCCACGCTGGCGGACCGGCGGATGTGGGGTCAGATGCGAATGGACCCGACGGATCTTGCCGATGTGAGCGGGAGCGCCTACACCTACCTGATGAACGGCACGGCGCCGGCGGGCAACTGGACGGGCCTTTTCCGCCGCGGCGACAAGGTGCGACTGCGGTTCATCAATGGCTCCTCGATGAGCATCTTTGATGTACGGATTCCGGGGTTGCCGCTCACTGTCATCGCTGCCGACGGTCAGGACGTAGAGCCAGTCACGGTGGACGAGTTTCGCATTGGCACGGCGGAAGTCTACGACGTGATCGTCGAGCCGAAGGACGATCGCGCCTACACCCTCTTTGCGCAATCAATCGATCGCACCGGATTCGCCCGCGGCACGCTCGCACCCGCTGCCGACATGCAGGCGCCGATCCCTGCAATGGATCCGAGGCCGCTGGTGACGATGGCCGACATGGGCATGGGCTCGATGGCGGGAATGAAGATGGGCGGTATGAAGGGCATGGATCACGACGAGGTGCGAGGGATGAAGCCGGGAGAGATGGCCGGCATGGATCACGGATCAATGCAGGGGATGGACCACGGCTCGATGGGTCACAGCCCCATGGCGATGGGCGAGAAGGAGAGTGCATCACCGCACCATGCGCCCGCTGAATCCGGCCCGACGGTGGACGCCCTTGCGGAACAGCCCATGACCCACATGGATGATCCGGGGATTGGGCTTCGCAAGAACGGCCGGCGTGTCCTCACCTACGCGGATCTACACACACTAGGCGGCCCCATCGATCACCGAGTGGCCGGGCGCGATGTCGAGCTGCATCTAACCGGACACATGGAGCGCTTCATCTGGTCATTCAGCGGGCAGAAATTTTCTGAAAGCGCTCCGCTGCGTTTCAACTACGGGGAGCGCCTGCGCATCATCCTCGTCAACGACAGCATGATGATGCATCCGATTCACCTGCATGGCATGTGGAGCGAGTTGCAATCCGAGCAGGGCGAGTTTCTGGTGCGCAAGCACACGATCACCGTCCAGCCCGGACAGCGATTGGCCTATGGGGTGACCGCCGATGCGCTAGGTCGGTGGGCGTACCACTGCCACCTCCTCTATCACATGGAAGCGGGCATGTTCCGCGAAGTGCTCGTCGAACGCTCCCCGAAAGCGGGGGGACGATCTTGAACCCCTCTCGAGCGCAGACCTCATCGTGTTGTGCGTGGCTAGGCGGCGCCCTCGTTCTATGGGCTTCCCCGCTCGCGTTCGGCCAAGACCTCTCGCAGCCCGACGCCCGCCACGTTGACGCCTCTTCTAACAACACGCCGGTCGCCGAGACCCCGCCAATCGCGCAGGCAGACACCGGGAGCGAGGCGCACCACGTGCCGCCGGACCCACCGCAGCATCCGATGGAGCCCATGCCCTCCCGGGCCATGGCCCACATGATGCAGATGAACGACGCCGCTGCGGTGGGCAAAGTGCTGATCGACCAACTGGAATGGCGCAACGCCCACGGGGGGAATGCCGCATTCTGGGACGCGCAGGCGTGGTACGGGACCGACGCCAACAAGGCTTGGCTCAAGACCGAAGGTGAGCACGCCGGCGGGGAGACTCGCGATGCGCGTGTCGACCTGCTTTGGGATCGAATCATCAGCCGTTGGTGGAGCGTGCAGGCAGGCGCCCGCCAGGACTTGGGCACCGGACCTTCGCGCACCTGGGCGGCGCTCGGCCTCGAAGGCATCGCGCCGTATTGGTTCAACGTCGAGGCGACGTTCTACGTGGGCGAGGAGGGGCGGACCGCGGCTCGTTTGCGGAGCGAATACGATCTGCTGCTCACGCAGCGCCTCGTCCTGCAGCCGGAAGCGGAGGCCAATCTCTACGGCAAATCGGATCCGCGGCGACAGATCGGGTCGGGACTCTCAGACTTGGAAGTGAGCCTGCGCCTGCGCTACGAGATCCGCCGCGAACTCGCCCCGTACGTGGGTCTCGTATGGTCCCGTCGGTTTGGAAACAGCGCCAGTCTTGCGCGCAGTGCGGGGGAGGATCCCTCGGATCTGCAGGTCGTGGCGGGTGTACGAGTCTGGTTCTGAATCGGGAATTGCCCTTTGAGAGTCCTTAAGCCAATCAATGTGTACCGGAGAACGGATATGAAGATCGTGTCGTTATTGTCAGGTGTTGCAGTGCTGATGACGAGCCTCGCCGCAGGGGCTCATTCGCACCTTCACTCGGTGAGTCCTGCCGAGGGCAGCAAACTCACTACCTCACCGCCGAACGTCGTGTTGCACTTCTCCGAAGCGGTGACGGTGACGGCCGCCTGGATTCAGAGCGGGAAGGAGCCGAAGCAGAAGCTGGGATCGCTTCCGGCCAAGCCGGCCGAAGAAATCACCATTCCCGTGCCGACGCTGGCACCGGGGAGCTATGAAGTGACCTGGCGCGTGCTGAGTGACGACGGCCATATCATGCCCGGGAAGGTGCATTTCACGATCTCCTCCGGCGCTGAAGCGAGTCCGTCGGCGCTGAAGTAGCGGCGGCTGTCGTGCAGGACGTTTTGTCCGTGGTGCTGCGCGCGCTCAGCTTCGTCCTGCTGTTCCAGGCGGCTGGGATCGCGGTGTTCATGGCGATCTTCGGCCGCCGGCTTGAGCAATCAGCTGAATGGGTCCGCCGTGCCGGTCGATTCGCCGCGCTCGCGGCCATGGCATTCGTCACGGCGCACTACGCATTGGAGGCAGCCCGAATGGCCGGGGAGCTTCCTGGGATGTTCGATGCTGCCCTGCAAGCGACAGTCTGGCACTCCCCGACCCGGTGGGCATTGTTCGCCCGACTCGGGGGGCTTGCGCTGATTGCGATCGGACTGCGGTCGGCGGGTAAGCTGTCGGGACTCCTGGGAGCGGCGGGGGCGATCCTCGCCGTATTTGCGTTTACACTGACGGGCCATACCTCCACCAACCCACATCGAGCCGTGTTGGAGGCACTCCTCGGGATCCATCTATTGATCGTGGCGTTCTGGTTCGGCGCACTGGGGCCGCTGTATGTGGTGAGCGCTCGAGAGACGACCGGCACGGCGTGCCGGATCATTGCGCGCTTCACGGAGCTGGCGACATGGCTGGTGCCCGGCATCCTATTGGCCGGGGCCGCGATGGCGTTCCTCCTGGTCCCCAGTGTGTCCGCCCTCACCGAGCCTTACGGAGAACTGCTCATCGCCAAGGTCGTAGGCTTCGCGCTGCTGATGGGACTTGCCGCGGCAAACAAGCGGCGGCTCGGACCCGCGCTCGCGGCGGGATCTGTGGAAGCCGGGAGACGGTTTCGCAGATCGATTGGCGCTGAGTACGGGTTGATTGCCGCAGTCCTCGCTGTCACGGCAGTCATGACGACCTTCTTCTCGCCCGAATGAGAGCGCCCCAACCGAGCCGGGCCTATCGGCGAACTCGGAGAGTCGCGGGACGATAGGTGGGATTGTGCCGTGCCTTCGAAGAAGACGAGCGCACAGCCGTTCAGAAACACGCCGTTGGTACGTGTAGAGGCGGCTCAACTCCTCAGGTGTCGGACGCCGCTCGCGTCTTCTGGACTTGCCGATCAGACGCAGCTCGCGACAAGCGGTGCGCGCCTCTTGGGCGATGGCAGGGTTGACCGGAAGCTCTCGAATGCTCTTGGCCGCCCGAAGGACGACCCCAATCCAAGTCAGGTCGTTGGCCACGGTGGCGGGTCCGGCACCGGCAGCGCGACGGCTCCGAATATGATCGATGAGGATGGCGGTGGTGAGCAGGAGCGCGTTGCCCTCGCTGATCGTGTGGTTCTCCAGAAACTGCAGGTGGGTTTGCTTGCTTCGCTGCCACTTGGAGATCGTCTGGAACTCATCGATGTACCACCGAATGAGCTCGCCCAGGCTCGGCGCCCCGTGCTGGACTCGGATGAGAGCTGCAGGATCCTCCAGGGCTACCTCGCGGGCCTTCGCCCACTTCTCTGCCGCTGCACGGTGCTCAAACGTCTTGGCTTCGCGGTGGATGACCACGCCTTGCCTCTTGATGCGGACGTTGGCCGTATAGCGAGTAGAACCCGATGAATACTTTCTGGCTAAAATGTGTGCCACAGAGGATCTCCGGTGCTACGGTGCATTCTCGTAGCACTTCCGTAGCCCCGGCAAGTGATAAATTCGGATGAATGCCCAGAAATCCCGCAGAAATACCGTCGATGGAAAACACTGAAGAAATAGGCAAATCCTTCGAGAAACAAAGGCTTTTCGTTGATCGAAGGATCAGTGTCGCACCGATGATGGACTGGACCGACCGCCACTGCCGGTTCTTTCTGCGCGGCTTCTCGCCCGACGTGCTGCTTTATACGGAGATGATCACGTCGGCGGCGATTCTGCGCGGCGATCGCGATCG
>FTJL01000431.1_pt1 | contig 15353 bp, 15 predicted proteins | sample 1658551 | NCBI WGS metagenome assembly FTJL01 (sample SAMEA3914835, study PRJEB12502) | metagenome | biome: forest; material: soil | place: Canada | collected 2011-07-03 | depth 0.3 m
GGGCTGCAAGGGGCGCGAAGTATAGCGACAGTCGAAGGGTTGTCAAACGGTTGTCATGATTAAATTTCCTGACCCCGTTTGGCGCCGCCGGGTGTACCGGCGGCGAGCACTGTGGCCGGCCGCGGGGCATGGCGGCAGTGCACGCGAAAACCAATCATTTTCATGCACTTAGCCCTCGGGAGGCGAAGCGGAAGACGCTTAAGGTTTCTTCTCGAGCTTAAGCCGGGCGAAGCGCTTCGCACCTACCTGCAGGACGTGGTCCGCCCCTGGCAGGAGCGTCACGGCGCGATCCGTAACCTTGGCGCCGTCGATCCGCACGGCACCCTCGTCGATCTTGCGGTTCGCCTCGGACGTACTGACGCATAGCCCCCCGTCCTTGAGGGCATTCGCGAGCCGGATTCCAGGCCCGTCCACGTACACGATCCGGGGCGGCAGGTCGGTCGGCACCGCCTTTTCACTCACCCGCGCGATGAACTCGCGCTGGGCGCGCTCCGCGGCGGCGGTATCGTGAAATCGCGCCACCAACTCCTGCGCCAGCTCAAACTTGACGTCACGCGGGTTACGGCCCTCCGCCGCGGAACGCTGCAAGGCTGTGATTTCCGCCAGCGGGCGGAAGCTGAGCAGTTCGAAGTAACGCCACATCAGCCCATCCGAGATGGACATGATCTTGCCGAACATCGACTGCGCCGATTCGGCGATTCCTATGTAATTCCCGAGCGATTTGGACATCTTGTTGACGCCGTCGGTGCCCTCCAACAGCGGCATCGTCATGACGATCTGCGGCTCCTGGCCGAAGCTCTCCTGCAGCTGCCGCCCGACCAGCAGGTTGAATTTCTGGTCGGTGCCGCCCAGCTCCACGTCGGCCTGCAACGCGACCGAGTCATATCCCTGCACCAGCGGATACAGGAACTCATGCACCGCGATCGGCCGCCCCTCCTTGTAGCGCTTCGCGAATTCGTCCCGCTCCAGCATGCGCGCCACCGTGTGGCGGGCCGCAATCTCGATCAGGCGCGCAGCCGGCATCTCACCGAACCAGCGTGAGTTGAAATCCACCCGGGTCTTTTCCGGGTCGAGAATCTTGAAAACCTGCTGTTCATAGGTGCGCGCGTTGGCCTGCACGTCCTGCGGCGTCAGGGCAGGACGAGTGGCATTGCGCCCCGAAGGGTCGCCGATCAGGCCGGTGAAATCGCCGATCAGGAAAATCACTTCGTGGCCGAGCTGCTGGAACTGGCGCATCTTGTTGAGCAGCACGGTGTGGCCCAGATGCAGGTCCGGCGCCGTCGGATCGAACCCTGCCTTCACCCGCAGGGGCTTGCCCCGTCGCAGCTTGCGGATCAGTTCCTCGACGACGAGGACCTCCTGGGTCCCGCGAGTCAACTCGGCCAATGCGTCCTCGAAATTGGTCATGTCGTGAAGTGTCTCCAGTTGCCATGCGTTCTACATTGACCCGGCCGCAACCGCTCGGGTAGGTTTTGTCTCCACTCACCGCTTAAGTGTAGACGATGGCCCTCAATTTCAGACCACAAAACCAGGGCTCGGCCCCGGCGCGGAGCCGCCTGGCCGTCCTGACGGTGTGTGTAGTCGCCGTCTTCGCCTGGGTCCGCATGACCCATCACACCGATTCCGCGCCGCCAACCTCCACCGTTTCGACTGCCACCGCGTCTGCTGCGGCCGCCGCGGGTGCACCGGTAACCCCGCCTGTTCCCGCAGCCGCCGCGAAGCCGGCAACGCTGGCCGCATCGTTCGGTGCCTCCACCATCGACGTGATCGTCAAGACGAATGACACGCTCGATGGGATCTTCCGCCGCCTCAAGCTGGATCTCGCCGACCTCGCCTCGCTGCGCAGCCTGCCGGGACTGAAAGCCCGGCTGGACAGTCTGCGGCCCGGGGAGTTGTTGCACTTCGTGCATCGGGACGGTTCGCTGTTCGGCATGGAGCGTCGCCTGAGCGACACCGAGACCCTCAAGGTGGTGCGCGAAAACGACGAACTGCACGCCAACGTACTGGAAAAACCGCTGGAGACCCGGGTCCGCACGGTGCGCGGAGTGATCGACAGCTCGTTGTTTGAAGCCGTGGAAAATGCCGGCGCGCATGACCAGACGGCCCTGACGCTCGCCGAGATCTTCGGTTGGGATATAGATTTCGTACTCGACATCCAACCGGGCGACTCCTTTGTAGTGAGTTACCAGGAGTTGTATCGCGACGGGGCCTACGTCAAGGACGGGCCGGTCCTGGCCGCATCCTTCGTCAACGCGGGCCGCGAATTCATCGCGGTGCGGTACGTCGATAGCGACGGCGGCGCCCACTACTTCACGCCCGACGGCAAGAGCATGCATAAGGCTTTTCTGCGTACGCCCGTCGAGTTCACCCGGGTCAGTTCGGGATTCAACAGCGCGCGCCGGCACCCGATTCTGAACACGATCCGCGCGCATAAAGGTGTCGACTATGCCGCGCCGATCGGCACGCCGGTACGCGCCGCGGGCGACGGCAGGATCCGTTTTGCGGGGGTCAAGGGCGGCTACGGCAACGTCGTCGAGATCGATCACTCACGCGGAATCGTTACAGTTTACGGCCATTTATCGCGATTTGCGCACGACACCCACGTCGGCGCGCACGTCGCACAAGGGTCGGTCATCGCCTTCGTCGGCATGACGGGCCTGGCAACAGGTCCGCACCTGCACTATGAATATAGAGTCAACGGGGTGTTCAAGAATCCCCAGACGGTCGTGTTGCCCGATGCCGGCCCCATCGACGCCCGTTGGCACGATGACTTCGTCGAGCGCCTGGCGCCGCTGCTTGCGTCGCTGGTGGCCCCCCTGGGCCCCTCGCTCGTCGCTCGCTGAAAAGCCACCGTGTCACCGCACTGTCATATGACTGGTGATGATATGAACGCTTTGAGCCGGGAATAAAAAGATGGACGCACCCGATTTCAAGGCCCCGCATCACTACATCAATCGGGAACTGTCGTTTCTCGAGTTCACCCGGCGCGTGCTCGCGCAGGCGTTCGATGACGCCGTGCCGCTGCTGGAGAGACTGCGCTTCCTGTGCATTTCCTCGAGCATTCTCGATGAATTCTTCGAGATTCGCGTCGCGGGCCTGAAACAACTCCACGAGCTGGGACCTGCGCAATTCGCCGCCGCCGATGCGATGACCATTCCCGATGAGCTGGCCGCCATCCACGAGCGCACGGTGCGCCTGGTCGGCGAACAATACCGGTGTCTGAACGATGTGCTGCTGCCCGCCCTGGAAAAGGAAGGCGTTTCCCTGCTCGGTCGCGCAGCCTGGACGCCGGAAGCCACCAGTTGGCTGGAGCAGTACTTCGAGCGCGAAGTTGAGCCGGTGCTCAGCCCGCTCGGGCTCGATCCCGCCCGTCCGTTTCCGCGCATTCAGAACAAGAGCCTCAATTTCATAGTCAGGTTGCGCGGCAAGGACGCCTTCGGGCGCGACAGCGAGTTGGCGATCGTGCAGGCGCCGCGGTCGCTGCCGCGAGTCGTACCGGTTCCCGTGGAAGGGTCGCAGCGCACCTTCGTGCTGCTGACCGGCATCGTGCAGGCATTCGTCCATAAGTTGTTTACCGGTATCGAAGTACTGGGGTGTTATCAGTTCCGCGTCACACGTAACAGCGATCTGTTCGTCGACGAGGAGGAAATCGACGATCTGCGGCGGGCACTGGAGGGAGAGCTGGCCCATCGCCGCTACGGCGCCGCCGTCCGCCTCGAGACATCACGCGACTGCCCGGACGACATGGTGCAGTTTCTGCAGCACCAGTTCGCCCTGCACGATGTCGATGCGTACCGCATGCCGGGCCCCGTCAACCTCAATCGCCTGACGGCGATTTACGATCTGGTGCAGCGGCCGGACCTGAAATACCCTATTTTTACCCCGGGTTTGCCCAAGCGCCTGGCGACGACGACCGACTTGTTCGCCGCCATCCGGCAAAACGAAATGCTGCTCCACCATCCCTACCAGAGCTTCGCACCGGTGATGGATTTCGTGCGGCAGGCCGCGGCCGACCCCCAGGTGCTGGCGATCAAACAGACCCTGTACCGCGCCGGCAACGATTCGCCGATCGTCGAGGCGCTGGTCGCGGCGGCCAACGCCGGCAAGGACGTGACGGTGATAGTCGAGTTGCGCGCGCGCTTTGATGAGGAAGCGAACATCGAGCTGTCCAACCGGCTGCAGGAGGCCGGAGCGCACGTCATGTACGGCGTCGTCGGCTACAAGACGCACGCGAAACTGACTTTGATCGTACGCCGCGAGCCCGGCGGGATCCGTCGTTACTGCCACCTCGGGACGGGCAACTATCACCTCAAGACCGCGCGCGCTTACACTGACTACGGATTGTTTACCTGCAACGATGAGATCGGGCACGACGTGCACGAGTTGTTCCTGCAGCTCACCAGCCTGACTCAGACTCCGAAGCTCAAGAAGCTGGTGCAGTCGCCGTTCGGCATGCACGACATGATCATTGCGAAACTGGCGCGTGAAGCCGAGCACGCGCGCTCCGGCAGACCGGCACGGGTGCTGGCCAAGATGAATGCGATCGTCGATCCGCAGGCCGTTGAAGCGCTGTACCGTGCCTCGGCGGCCGGCGTACAGATCGACTTGATCGTCAGGGGAGTTTGCGCGCTGCGTCCCGGCATACCCGGTGTCTCGGACAACATTCGCGTGCGCTCGATCGTAGGGCGATTTCTCGAACACTCCCGCGTCTTCTATTTCGAGAACGGCGGGGAACCGGAGATGTACTGCGCCAGCGCCGACTGGATGGAGCGCAACTTCTTCCGCCGCGTCGAAGTGGCTTTTCCCATTCAACGCGAGACGCATCGCGCCCGAATCCTGCGCGACCTCGACTTCTGCCTGCGCGACAACACGCAGGCGTGGATCCTCCAGCCCAACGGCCTCTACGAGCGAACGGTGCCGGCAGTGGGCGAGCGGGCCGTCAGCGCCCAAGCCGAACTGCTCGCGGCCTACCAGGTGAACCCGACCTTCACCCCGCCCGCCTGACGCCCAGGGCGTCGCTAGCGGTTTTTGCTGAACACCCGCAGGCGGAACCCGGCAGCATTCAAGTGCTCCGTCTCCTGCTGCAGATCCGCCCAGGTCAGCGGGTGATCCTTCAGCCACTTCGCCGGAAACTCCAGCTCCAGCGACCTGAACGTGGCCTTCAGCTGAATATCCGGCAGGGCCACTGCGCTTCGCCCTCGATGCAACAGCACTGCCAATCTCAGCAGCACCATTAGAAACAAAGCACTTCGATCCCATGGCGGGATCAGATCCTCGAGTCCGTCCACGGCGAACTTTCGCCGGTGGCTGCCTACCAATCTTGCCAGCAGCCTCTGCTCGCCCTTGGGGAAACCCGGCATATCCGCGTTTTCCAGAAGATAGGCGCCGTGTCGGTGATATCCGCTGTGTGAGACATCCAAACCGATCTCATGCAGCCTGGCCGCCCACGTCAAGGCGAGATCAGCAAGCGGATCCGACAGGTGCCAGGTCTCGCGCGTCTGCTCGAGAAATTCCAGCACCGTCGCTTCAACGCGTTCCGCTTGCGCAAGATCGACGTGATATCTCTGCTGCATTGCTCCGACGGTGCGATCGCGAGCGTCTTCGTCAGTGAAGCGCCCGACCATGTCGTAGAGCAACCCCTCGCGCATCGCGCCTTCGGCGATCTGCATGTCCTTGGCGCCCAACACGTCAAAGATGGCAGCGAGAATCACCGTCCCACCCGGGAATACAGGTCGGCGGTCCTCCGTTATCGGAGGAAGGCGAAGCTCGCGCACGTGCCCGGCTTCGATGATGTACTTGAGAGCATTCTCGATGCCCGCGGCCGTGATCGTCCTGGACTGCGGGTCCAGCTCATAAATGACCTCACCGATCGCCCGCACGGTACCGGAGCTGCCCGCGCAGCGATCCCACCCGCGACGCCTGAAGGCGGCCTGGACGGGTTCCAGCTCGAGTCGGGCGGCCACGCGCGCCCGGTCGACTCGCTTCGCCGAAATCTTTCCGTCCCGGAAAAATCGCTCGCTGAGCGAGACACAGCCCATCTGCAGGCTCTCGAGCTCCAGCGGCGTCAGCCCTTCACCGATGATCAGCTCAGTGCTACCGCCGCCTATATCCACGACCAGGCGCTTTCCCGGCTCGCTCGGCATCGTGTGCGCGACGCCGGAATAGATCAGGCGGGCCTCTTCCATGCCGGAAATGATTTCGATCGGATGACCGAGCGCTTCGCGAGCCCGTTCGAGAAACGCCTGCTTGCGGTGCGCAACCCGCAGCGCGTTAGTGCCCACCACGCGCACGCTGTTGGCATGCATATCGCGCAGGCGCTGGCCGAATCGCTCCAGGCAAGCCAGGGCACGGGCCTGGACTTCCTTGTCGATGCGACCGTTTTCCTCGACACCTGCCGCGAGCCGCACCATCTCGCGCAGCCGATCGATGATCACGATCTGCCCGTGAGAGTAGCGGGCGACGACCATGTGGAAGCTGTTCGATCCGAGGTCGACTGCCGCCAGGACCTCGGGGACGGCTTGAGCCGCGGTGCGGGAGTGCGGTTGCAGGGCCGAGCGGCCCGAGGCAGCCGAGCTCACGCGCAGTGCCGGGACATCACGATGAGAAGGATGAACCGCAACCGCACGTCGTCGTGGCGTTTGGATTGCGAATGACGAATTGCGCGCCTTCCAGGCCCTCGCGATAGTCGATTTCGGCGCCGGTGAGGTACTGCACGCTCATCGGGTCGACCAGCAGCTTGACGCCCAGGTTCTCGACACAGGTATCGCCGTCCTGGATCTGTTCGTCGAACTCGAACCCGTACTGCAGGCCGGAACAGCCGCCGCCCTGGACGAAGACGCGCAGCATCAGGTTCGGATTGCCCTCGCCGCGGATGAGATCGCCCACTTTCCGGGCCGCCGCCTCCGTAAACAGCAGGGCGGGAGTTTCAACCAGTGCTTCCACAGTGCTCATCGGTAGAAATCCTTCAATGATCAGTCCGAGTCTAGAAGCGTGCGGCCCCCGGGTCAAAAAACCCTCAGGCCTGGACCGCCCCCTTGGAGGCGGTTTCGGCAGTGACCTGCGTCAGCTTGCCCATAATCTCCGCGCCCAGTGTCATCTCTATGACCCCGTAGTACACGTTGCCCCGGACCCGGGCGGTGGCCCCCAGGATCAGGCGCTCAGGCGCGTGGATATCCCCGTTGACCCGGCCGTTGAGGTTAACGTTGGGCACTTCCACCGTCCCTTCAATAGCCCCGGTCTCGCTCACGGATAAGCTGGAGGGGGTACCGGGATCGGACCGGACGTTGCCGGCAATGATGCCGTCCAGATGCAAACCACCGGCGAATTCGAGGTCGCCATGCACGCGTCCCGCCTTGCCGATCAGGGTGTCGATACGCGCCTGCTTCGATTCTTTATTGAACATAATCTCTCCCAAAAGGAATCCGGACGGGTCGCGGCAGTTTTTCAGGAAGCCGGGTCCACGTTCCAGGGAAATGTCTGGGTTGCCGGTGGAATGTCCTTGTGGCTGGAACGCACTTCAACGGCCAGATGATCGGGCTTCATGCCGGCCGGCACGGTCACTTCCTGGTCGAAATTCTGAAAATACCGGAAGCTGAAGGGCAGCTCATGCAGCTTTCCACCGGTCAGCGCGGCCAGATCCATCGTTTTTGACGCTCCGGCCGCATCTCCGTCGATGCTCAAACCGATGGCACCGGCGGCGACGTTGTCGGGACGTTCCGAGCGGACCAAGGCCATGTGAAGGACAAACTGCCCAGGCTTCGGCCCCACGGAAATATGCACCTGCTGAATCTTCGCGCCCACCGCCGGCGTCCCCTGGGCGACGATTCCCTTGTAGAACGCCAATTCCTGCGTCTGGCGAGCCACCTGGGCCTGCAGTTCGCCCATCGAGCGCGACACCTCCGCCTGCTCGCGGGCGCGGCCGATGCGCATCGTGTCGAGTTCCGCCAGTTGGGTGCGCAACTGGCGGTTGGTCTTCTCCAGCCGCTCGATCTGGACCGTCAGCTCGGTGCGGGCCTGGGCGACGGCCAGGCGGTCGTAGCCGGCGTCGTAACGGCCGAGCTCGTAAACGATATACAGGGCAAAAAGACCAATGAGCGGCACCGCACCCAGGACGATCCACCGCCGCATGGGAGCGTGAGTACGAATGACGACGCTGTGCTTGCCTTCGGTACCGCTCATGAACCAGTAAGTGTCGTCCGGCTCGGGTCGTCAGTCGACAGGGGCAGTCGCCGACTGTGAACCGCTCGGCGGTGCAGTGACTTCCTGCCACCAGTCGGGGAGGGCCGGACGCCCGCCGGGAAAGGCGGTTTCAGCCAGTTCAGTCAGGGCCCGCACGTAGACGGGACGCTTGAAGTAGATCACCTCGCGCACCGGCTCCCAGTACTGCGCCCAGCGCCATTGGTCGAATTCAGGCTCATCGGTGCTGCCGAAATCGAACTCGCTGACGGCATGTTTCAATCGCAGCAGGAACCAGCGCTGTTTCTGGCCGATACACAGCGGTTTCTGATTCCGGCGCACGTAGCGGGCGGGCAGCCGATATCGCAGCCAGCGCCGCGTTTGCCCGACAATCTCCACGTCCTGTCGGGACAGGCCTATTTCCTCGTGCAGCTCCCGGTAGACCGCCTCCTCCAGCGACTCGCCTTTGCGAACCCCGCCCTGGGGAAACTGCCACCCTTTTCCACCCATGCGCCGACCCAGGAATACTTCGCCTTCGCCGCGCATCAGGACGATGCCGACGTTGGCGCGAAATCCATCCGAGTCAATGACGTCGCTCATGGTCTTATGGAGTCTGCCATAAGGAGTGCTTGTCGTAAGCAACCTCTGGCTTCTACGCTACGCCGCTTGGCCACACACAACCCGACATTTCCCGCAGCCGCCTGGCGTCGATTCGCCGCGCTACTCGCTCTAGCCGCCACCATCGCCGTCGCGTCTCTAGTCATCGGCGGGTCCGGCATCAGCATTTCCCACGCGATTGGCGGCCTTGTCGGCAGCGGCGACGAGACCTCCCGGGCGATCATGATGGAAGTCCGGTTACCCCGCCTTCTGGCCGGATTTGGCGTCGGCAGTCTGCTCGCGCTCGCGGGGGTCCTGTTACAGGCTCTGTTTCGCAATCCCCTCGCAGATCCGTTCGTTCTCGGCGTTTCGGGCGGGGCCGCCGTCGGCGCACTGTTGGCGATGATCGGCGGCGCAGCCGTGTTCCTCGTTCAATCGGCTGCCGTGGTTGGCGCGCTGGGCGCAGTTGGACTTGTGTATCTGCTCGCCCGAGGAGGCGGCACTTCACGACTCCTGCTGACGGGCGTCGTGTTAGCCAGCGCGTGTGGAGCTCTCGTCAGCGTGCTGCTGGCCGTGGCTGATTCCACCCAGCTGCGAGGTATGGTGTTCTGGCTCGCCGGCGATCTCGGGTGGGCACTGAATCCCTGGGCGAGCGGACTGGCGGCCCTGGTCGCTCTGGCTTTTTCTTTCAGCGTAGCCCGGCCCCTCAACGTCCTGGCAGCCGGTGAGCTTCGCGCGCGCAGCGTTGGCCTTCACGTGGATGCGTGGCGAATGGTGGTATTCGTGGCGTGCGCAACATTGACCGCCATCGCAGTCGTCAGCGCCGGAACAGTTGGGTTCGTGGGACTGATCACACCGCACGCCGTTCGTCTGGCCTTCAGGACGAGCGATCACCGTGTCGTAGCGCCCGCTTCGGCACTGCTCGGCGGTACGGTTCTGGCCGCGGCGGATCTTGTGGCTCGCACCATCGCAAGTCCACGCCAATTGCCGGTTGGAGCGGTAATGGCCCTCATCGGCGCGCCGCTATTCATAGCTTTACTCCGCAGCCGCGGAGTCAGCTCTACACGATGACGTTCTGCGAAGTCGCGATCCGGTTCCGCCCGGCGCTCTTGGCGCGATAAAGAGCGGCATCCGCTTCCGCGATCAGTCGCTCGGCAACCACTTTGTAATCGCGTGTTGCTTCCGACGGCGCTGCCTCCGCCACTCCGATGGACAGCGTAATGACCTCAGTCAACTCAGGACCGACGGCGATCGGGCGGCTCCGGACCGCCTCCAGCACTCGCTGGGCGACTATTTCCCCGTCCGCAAGCCCACCCTGCGGGAGCACGATCGCAAACTCATCGCCGCCGAAGCGCGCGCCCGTATCGCTGGTACGCATTTCAGTATCGATGCGCTGGGCCACCTCACGGAGCACCGCATCGCCCGCCAGGTGTCCGTATTGATCGTTGATCCGCTTGAAATGATCGACGTCGATCATCAGGCAGACGATGGATTTGTGCGAACGCTGGGCGCCGGACAATTCCTCCATGAGACGCGAATGCAGGTAGCGGCGGTTGTGGAAGCCGGTGAGAAAATCAGTCAACCCGCTACGCAGCAGCCGCGCCCGGTTGATCGAGTTTTCCAGGCAGATGGCCGCGACGACGCCCAGGTGGGCCAGAAAGTCACTGGCCAGTTCGCTTGTGAAGCGGAACGGATCCGAAGCCGCGAATACGATCACTCCGTCGAGCTGCTCGTTGCGCAGCAGAGGAACGATGGCCAGGCTGCCGGCGCCGCGGCCGTCACGACACAGCAGCTCGTGATCGGTCGCGTGATAGGGCCCCAACCAGGGACGGTCGAGTGAATTGAGCTGCGGGCCCAGGTTCGACAGCGAATCCACGAAGCGCACGTCCTGCTGCTCATCGTTGGAGAGCAGGTGGCGTATCTCATGCTGCGGGTCTACGAGGATCAGGTGAACCGCGTCGAGCTGGTAGGAGATCCTCAGCCCATAGACGATCCGCTCCAGCAGCCGCGGCAGAGAGCTGGCTCGCAGCAAGTCCAGCTCACGCTCCTGAGTCTTGGCCAGCAGCGAGACATTGCGACCGGCCTGTTCGGTAAGGTCCTGAAGACGGGCGTAGAGCGCGCGTTTTTCAGACTCGAGCGTAGCAATGCGGTCTTCGGTGATGCTCAGCTGTCGCTGGCCAGTAAACGGTCGGCGCATCCTCGTCAGCTCCCCGGAATTCCTGATATCGGCTTCGGCCGTGGCGCGCCACGGGCCAGCTCAATGTCAGGCCCGGCGTTCCGTGACGGTCCGGCGGTCTTCCAAATATTCGCGTCCGCGCTGCATCAAAGCTACGAACGCGTCGTGGTTTTGAGAAAGCACTGCCGTACGAATGCGTTCGACGGCCTGTGCCAGTGCCTCGAGCGACTCGGCTCCGTAGTCGTTAAGGCTTTGAATTTCGTAATACAGATCCGGGCTTTCCTGGGCCACACGCGTCGCCACATCAAGCTGTGAGTCGAAAGTCGTACTGGACATCCGTGCAAGCTTGGGCGCAGCTTCGCCGCTCTCGGCCAGCACGGTGAAGAACGCAATGTTCAAAGCGTGGGACAGGCCGAGCACATAGGCGGTGAGACGATCGTGGTCATCGAGACTCATGACCACCTGTTCCGCCATGGTCGCGCCGAACAACTCCCGCGCGGCCGCAAGCGCCTCGGCGCACCCCAGATCGACGAACACCACATGGCGACCGGATAGCAGCTCCGTATCCGGGCCGAACATCGGATGCAATGAAGTGACCTTGCAGCCGTGAGACTTCAGCGCCAGCAGGCCGGATCGAATGGGCGATTTCAAAGACCCGACGTCGAAGATCACTCCCGGCGGTCGCCGCAAAGCGAGGTCGCGCAGCAGCGCGTCCGTGACGCCCAACGGCGTGGCGAGAATGATGAAGTCGTGTTTCAGGTCCGACTTGCGCCAATCGTCGATCCGCACCACCCCACTGGGCGCTCCGGCGGGGTCGGCGACTTCCACCGAGAAGCCCTGCGAGACCAGAAACTGAACGAACCAACCGCCCATCTTGCCGCTGCCGCCGATGACCAGCGCTCGGCGACCGGATCCCGTTCCGCGCGCCACCACACTGGCACGCTCCTGGGTAGTCAAGGACGAGCGGATCAACAGTCGCAGCAGGTCTTCCGCCAGCGCTGGCGACACGCCCAGCTCCGTGGCCGTGGCCCGAACGCGCATGATCACTTCACGCTCACGTTCGTAGTCACGGGTAGGGTGGCCCGTGGAGCGCTTGGCACGCGCAACCTCGCCGCTTATCGCCTTGCGCTCCGCCACCAGCGTGAGCAACTGGCGATCGATCTGATTCAGCCGTTCGCGCAGGTCTTCCAGCGTCGGTTCGTCGCGGGTCATGTGAACTCAAGGCCTCGTGTAATGAACTACCCTTCTATCGGCGCAGCGTAGGCTGTGCAAGCCCGAAAGTCCCGGCTCATGCCCACATCGTTGATTTTGCTCTAACATTGCACCCATGACGCCACATACCGAGCTGCTGCCCGAACTGCTTCCCGGCGACCCGCTGCCCCTGCTGGGCGAGTGGCTGCGAGAAGCCCTGGAGCAGCGCCTGCAGCCCAATCCCAATGCCATGGTCATTGCAACGGGCAGCGGGAATGAGCTGTCGGCGCGCGTCGTGCTGTGCAAGAAGATCGTACTGCAGCCCGGATTTCTGGTTTTCTACACGAATTACCGGTCGCGCAAAGGGCAGCAGCTGGCCCGGAATCCGCGAGCCGCGGCGGTCATCCACTGGGACCACCTGCATAGGCAAGTGCGCATCGAGGGCCCGGTGGTGCCGGGACCGGACGCGGACAGCGACGCCTATTTCGCTTCCCGGCCCTGGCAAAGCCGCCTGGGCGCATGGGCCAGCGCCCAGAGTGAACCGGTAGGCTCGCACCAGGAACTGAAGGACACGCTGCTGAGCATGGCGGAACACTTCGGCACGCCGCCGCCGGGACGCGAGAGTTCGCAAGGCGACGCGCAGATTCGCGTACCCCGACCGCCTCACTGGGGTGGCTATCAACTGTGGGTGGAGAGCCTCGAGCTGTGGGTCGAGGGAGAAGCCCGGATCCACGACAGGGCGCGGTGGACCCGCACTCTTGCACCGGTCGGCCAGGATTCGTTCAAGCCCGGCCCATGGGTGGCCACCCGTCTGCAGCCCTGACGCGTCCTAAGCCAGTGTGGAAAACCATTCGCATAACGATCCTGCTGCTCGTACTGGCGGGAGTGGCGGCGCACACATGGCGCGACAGAGTCTCGACGACCCGTTGGAAAGAGCCGCTCTGGGTTGGAATTTATCCGATCAACTTCGACGGAACGGCCACCGCTGAGGATTACGTCAGCACCCTGACGCGGGAAGACTTCGCAGACATCGAAACCTTCTTTCAGCGCGAGGCGCCGCGGTACGGCCGCAACCTCGAGCAGCCCGTCCGCATCGAACTGTACCCCGCGTCAAGAATTCTGCCACCGACCCTGGACACGCAAGCCGGCCCAGTGGGAATTGCGTGGTGGAGTCTGAAACTGCGCTGGTTCGCATCGCGAGCGGCGGAGGTTCCCGGACGTACGCCTCCGCAGGTGCGTTTGTTCCTGCTCTATCACGACCCGGCGCGGCTTCAAGAGGTTCCCGATTCGCACGGAATGCAAAAAGGGTTGATGGGCGTCGTACATGCGTTCGCCGATCGAAACCTGGCGCGGACCAACGACGTCGTCATCGCGCACGAGCTGCTGCACACCGTGGGCGCGACTGACAAGTACATCCCCGCGACCGGCGCGCCGGTGTTTCCCAACGGCTTCGCGGAACCTGGGCAAAATCCGCGCTACCCGCAGAGCCGGACCGAGATCATGGCCGGACGACGGGCGATTTCGGAATCGGAGTTCGAAATGCCCACAAGCCTCCGCGATGTCGTCGTAGGACCCGCTACCGCCGCTGAGATCCGGTGGACGAGCCGTTGAGCACACTCTCGGCCCGGCAACTCACGGTCCGCGTCGGCTCACGCACCCTGGTCGACCAGTTTTCGGTCGACTTTGTCCCCGGAGAATTTGTGGCGATCCTGGGCCGCAACGGCTCGGGAAAGACACTGTCCCTGCAGACGCTCGGCGGCTTGCGACGGCCGCTCAACGGCGAGGTCACCCTCGACGGCGCGCCTCTTGCGCAGCTGGGGCATCGCAAAATCGCACGCCGGCTTGGCTTTCTCGCTCAGGACCTGGAGGAGGGCTTTGTCACGACGACGCTGGAGTCCGTCCGCATCGGCCGCCATCCCCACCTGTCACTTTGGCAGTGGGAAAGCGAAGAGGACGATCGCATCGCGCAATCCGCGCTGACGTCCGTTCAGATGGACGGCTTCGCGGAGCGCTTGACCGATACGCTTTCCGGCGGCGAAAAGCGCCGAGTATTCATTGCGTCCCTGCTGGCCCAGGACCCGGAAATATTCCTGCTCGACGAGCCCACCAACCATCTCGATCCGCACCATCAATTGGCGGTGTTAGCCCTTTTTCGTCAGCTGGCGCGTACCGGTCGAACTGTAGTGGCGACGCTTCACGACCCTTCGCTTGCCGCACGCTTCGCCGATCGCGCGCTCCTTCTCTCCGGTGACGGGACGTGGAAGATGGGGCCGGTCGAGGAGACGATTACCGCGGCCACGCTCAGCGAGCTCTACCTCACTCCCATGATGGAGCTGGAAAAGGCAGGTCGGCGAGTATTCGTTCCGACCTGAGGGTAGGGCGACTACGGCGCCAGGGCTTCCAATATCTGCGCGTGCAGCGGGCCGTTTGTTGCCAACACGCTGGTCGTGTTCAGCTCGACCTCACCGCCCTGCAGATCCGTGAAGGTCCCTCCGGCCTCGCGCACGATGACGGTGAGCGCTGCGATGTCGAGAATATTGACGTCAGACTCAATAACGACATCGAGCGAACCGCGCGCCAGCAGGTGGTAGTGCACAAAATCGCCGTAGCCGCGAATGCGACTCACGCGACCGATAAGCTCACCGAAACGCGCCCACTGCGGTGAGCGTGCGAGCGTTTTCAGGTTGCCGCTCGAAACTATGGCGCTGCGCGGATCGGCCACGCCGCTGACACGAATCGGCTTGTCGTTCAGATACGCGCCCGCACCTTCCTCCGCCCACGCGAATTCACCGTACGCAGGCGCGCTGGAAACGCCGAGTACAAAACGCCCCTCACGCATCAACGCGATCTGCGTGGAGAAGAATGGGCATTCGCGCACGAATGACTTCGTGCCGTCGATCGGATCAACCAGCCACACGTTCGCGGCACCCATGGCGTGTTGACCGGTCTCTTCGCCGTAAAATCCGTAGCTGGGAAATCGAGCTGCGAGGATTTCGCGGATGACTTCCTCCGCCCGCACGTCGGCTTCCGTCACGGGAGAAGTGTCGGCCTTCGTCTTCACCTGCAGGTTCTTCTGGTACAGCGAACGAATCACTTCGGCCGCCGCCCGGGCGGCTTCTTGCGCCGCCTGAAGCTCTTTGGATGGCATGACCGCTATGATAACCCCTCGCGACAATTGAGCGGCCGCGAACGGCCGGCTGCTTAGCCGGCAAAA